>Ga0111539_10000065_pt1 | contig 106698 bp, 99 predicted proteins | sample RhiMethybrSRZTD1_FD_79667 | JGI IMG/M metagenome (GOLD analysis project Ga0111539, IMG submission 79667) | Populus rhizosphere microbial communities from Tennessee, USA - Rhizosphere MetaG P. TD hybrid SRZTD1 (version 2) (version 2) | ecosystem: Host-associated > Plants > Roots > Rhizosphere >...
AAACGCTGTATCGCAGAATCCTCGACGCGGCGCCTGACTACGCCGACGCCGTGCACTTCTACGGCGTGATGCTGCACCATCGCGATCGCAGCGATGACGCGCTGACGCTGATCGAGCGATCGATCGCGCTCCATCCCACCGCCGGCCGCTACAACAACTTGGGCAACGCGCTGGTCGAGAGGGGGCGGCTCGATGAGGCGATCGACGCCTACAAGCACTCCCTCGAGCTGGACCCGTCCGCAGACGCTTTCAACAACCTGGGGTCGCTGCAGCGCGCACAGCGCCAGTTCGACGCGTCTGAAGCGGCCTATCTGCAGGCGCTCGCGCTCGATCCCGAGCACATCAACGCCCTGACGAACCTGGGGAATCTCCGGTCGGACCAGGGCCGGCACAGCGACGCGGTCGATCTGTATTGGAAAGCCATCGGTCTCAATCCGGCCAACCACGGGTCGCGCTATCGGCTCGGGTTCGCCTATTACGCGCTCAAACAGTTCGATGCGGCAGCCCAGGTCTTTGCGCTCTGGCTTCACACCGAGCCGGACAATCCGATCGCGCACCACATGCTGGCCGCCTGTTCCGGGAAGGACGTGCCGCTGCGCGCGTCCGACGCGTATGTCGAGCGGACATTCGATGGGTTCGCGGCCAGCTTCGACGCCAAGCTCGAACTGCTCTCCTATCGCGCCCCGCAGCTCATCGCCGGCGCACTGGGACGGGTGACACCCACGCCCGCGGCCGATCTCGCGATCATCGACGCCGGTTGCGGCACCGGATTGTGCGGCCCCCTGCTCAAGCCGTACGCATCGCGTCTGGTTGGCGTCGATCTGTCGTCGAAGATGCTGGAGGCTGCGACGCTTCGCGGTGTGTATGACGAGCTCGTCAAAAGCGAGCTGACCGCGTTTCTCGGCGGTCGTCGCGCCGCGGCCGACCTCGTCACGTCAGCCGACGTGTTGTGCTATTTCGGCCAGCTCGACGAGGCGATCGCGGCCGCAGCTGGCGCGCTCCGCCAGGGGGGGCATCTCATTTTCACAGTGGAGGCCGCGACACCGGAAGACGCGCCCGATGGGCACCGCATCAACCCGCACGGGCGATACAGTCATACCCGCGCCTACCTCGAGCGCGTGCTCGGCGCAGCGGGCCTGACGGTGGTGTCGATTGAACCCGAGGTGCTTCGCTCCGAGAACCATCTTCCCGTCAACGGCTATCTCGTCACCGCCGCCAAACGAGAACGGTGAAGCGCAGGCATCAGCCTGCGCCCACGGGTCGCAGTTGGAGCGCCTGGTTACTTCTCGGCCTTGTTGGCCGCGATGTCAAAGGCGAAATTCACGGTGGCATCGCCGGAGCCATCGGCCTTCTGCGGCGTGTACTCGTACTTGAACTTGGCGAAATTCAGCGTCACGTTCTCGGTGAGCCGATCCTCTCCACCGGATCCGCCCGTGCTGACGGCCGTGACCATCACCTCGTTGAGCGTGAGCTTGATGTACTCGAGCGGCTTGTCGCCCGCCTTGCGAACGGTCAGCAACGCCTCGGTGAAATGCGTTCCCTTCGCGCACGCGCTGAGCAACAGGTGGGAGGCCTTGTCCACGAACTTCGTCAGCGACAAGTCTTGAACGTTCACTTTACCAGCGCCGCCGCCACCGCCCGAGTGCGTCGTACCACTCTGGCTGGCACCCCAGCTCCACGCAAGCACGTCGATCTCGTCCGGGTGTTTGGAATCTTTCGACTCGCCTTTGATCGGCGGCATCTTCAAGAACATGTCTACGGCCATATGACAGCGTTCCTTTCCTTTGACCTGGGGCGGTCGCGCCTCCGCCTTTGAATGTGCCTGGGGCTGTCTTTCGGGGTTGCGGGATTATACCTGTGGAATGTGTCGCCGTACCCGTCTTTTCCACGTCGATCCGCGTGGACGCCGGCGTCAATCGGCTCACGCCGGCTTGCGCGGTCGCGGACCTGTGTACACCTGTCGCCCGCCCAGGTCGTCCTCCAGGCGAGTGGCCGCTCCAACCAGCATGAGGCACTGCGCCGCAGGATTGGGCACGAACACCTGATCGCCCGCGTCGGCCAGCTTCGGATCCACCACGTCGCCGGGGTCCACTGGGCCAACGAGCATGACGGTCCCCGTGGCGACTTCAAACTCGGACACAAATCGGCACGCGTTTCCGAACTCGGCGATCGCGAATCGGCGTTCGGCGTCCATGCGAGATGTCGGACGTTCGAACGAGCAAAAGACTCCCGGGCTCCGGGGATCTCCGCGTTCGAGCGACGTCCCGCCCCAGACGCGATACAGACGCCGGCCATCGGCGGTCAGCACGCGCGGAGGCGCGGCGAACCCAAGCGCCTTCCAGTTGGCGCGCTGGAGCGTCGCCGCCTGCCAATCGGCGCCGGCGAGGTCTTCCGCTGCGCCAAGCCCGCTCGGCCCTGGCGCGGGCGATCCGGTCAGCGCGGACGTGCCGTCGTCCATCGATATGTCGGCGTGGTTGAGAGGGACAGGAGGAATCGCGTGTGCCATGGTTCAACCCCGATCAACCCTGATAGAACAGCCAGGCGCTGACGGCGCCGAAGATGACCCCGATCAGCAGCCAGGTCCGGCTTTGCGGATGGGCGGCCTGACCGCTGCGGGCGATGCGGCCGACGGCGAGTACCAGAAAGACGATCGACAGCGCGGCGAGGATGTACTTGGTGGCCACGCCGTTATCCCATCTGCGCGAGCAGCTTCTGCTGGCGCCAGGCGGGCGCGCTGGTGTTGAAGAGCGGCGTGCCGGGTTCCAACAGGCACAGATAGTGCGCGGCGAGAATGCGCTGACGCTGATAGCCGTTCTTCAGCACGTCGATGCAGTGCTCGCGCGTGACGGGCGCGCCCATGAAGTAGCGCTGCCCGGGAGTGAAGCGCCCGCTGTTCTTTGCCCACCAGTCCTTGACGCGATCCGGGTCGGGCCACGGCAGCCCCTCGTCGGGATCCATGTCCACGTTCGGATCGTCGGGGTCGTCGTTCGGGCCTGATTCGAAGTCCTCGGGTGGCTTGCGCTCGAGATCCAACCACGCGAGGTCCGTTCCGGTGACCAGGCTGAACGCCTCGCCCGCCAGCCGCGCGGTCTGGTCCGTTCCCATGTGTCCGAGCAGCCAGGGCACGTACGCCGGATCGCCCGCGATACCGCTCCCTTCAATCAGCCAGCGGAGATGCTTCGGGTCGCTCGCGAGCAATTGCAGCTGACCATGAGCGACATTGAGAGGCATTGCCTGAAATGCGAGCCTGAGTGCTCGCGCTCGATATGGGCCGGTCGCCCGTGCGATTTGTGACAGTGCCTCAAGCGCCACACCCTGATTGCCAAGCAACACCGCGGCCGATGAGGCCGACGCCGAACAGTCGGGATCTTCGCCGGTCGCCATCGCCGCCACAGCCGTCACGAGTTCGTGTCGTCCCAACTCGCCGGCCGCGCGCAGTGCTCGAGCCCGCACGGCGGCGTCGTTGGCCTCGAGCCACGGCCCCGATGCCATGCCAGGATCCACGCCGTGAGCGGCGCACGCGGTCAGGGCCGCCACTTGTTCGAACGACACGCTCGACGCGAGCAAACGGGCGACCACGCCCTTCAATCGGTCGCGCTCAACCCATCCGAACGCGGACGTGAGTCCATCCGCGAAATCGGGTGTCGCCTGCGCGATCGCGAAGAGTCGATCGAGTCCGTCCTGGCGCCGAGTCTCGAGGGCGAGAGCCGTCGCGACAAAGACTTCCGAATTCCCGGCGTTCTCCAACCTCATCTCGCAGAATCGCCACGCATCGTCGCCGGCGATCGCGAGCCCATCGAGGTGCGCGGCGATGCGATTATCCAAGCGACGCAGATGGTGAAGCTTCACCGCCGGACCGTTGACGAGCGTTGCCCGGACGTTGCACAACACGGCCGACTCATCGAGGTGTTGCTCGACGACGATTGGGACGATCGGCGCGGCCGGTGCGGTCATGATCATTCCGGTAGCGGTTCGAGAATCGTCGTCCATTTCTTACCGTCGAACATGCAGGCTTCGTTCGCACCAGCGACGAGTAGAATTCCGTCTCCAGCCGCAAGATGTGCGTAGGAATTCTGCTCGGGAAGCTTCAAGCGCGTTGGCACGAACTTACCTTCGGCGATCTCAAACAGTCCATCGACCGTTGAAACGTAGATTCGATCCTGGAACCACACGAGCTCCTCGAGGATGCTCTTGGTGGCGTCCTGTTCGAGGATCCGCCAGGAATCGCCACGTCCGACAATCACTGTCCGCTCTTCGGTCAGGATGTAGGCCAGGCCATCGCCGCCGCAGGTGATTCTCCACAACGCCACGTTGGTTGGCAGATCCACCTGGGACCAGGTGCGGCCATTGAACATCCACAGATCGCCGTCTCCCCCACACGCATAGATTTCCGAATCGCTGAAGCCGCTGATGTCGTCGAAGCCGGGGTCGCCCTTGTCACTCTTCTTGGGCAAGCCGCGCTCGAGGCTGACCCATTGATCCTTCGCATCGCGGCGGAACACCCGTCGATTGACTCCGACGGCATACACGCGGCCGTTGGCGATGGTTCTGACTCGCGAGAAATAGGCTGGCTTCTTGGGCGTAATGCGCTCTTCCCAGTCGTCGTAGCCTCCGCCGACGACAAAGACCTCGCCGTCGTCCATCACAAAGATCCAGCGCTCATCTGGAAGGAAGGCAGGTGCACCGTGTATGCCCGTGGTATCGCCGATTCCGCGATACGCCCATCGCTTTGCAGGCGGGTCGTCCGGATAGTAGAAGAAGATCCCCGTAGGACGCGTCTCCAGCGCGTCCTTGTCCTGCCATTTTGTGCCAAAGAACGAGAGGATATTCCAGCGTCGAACCGCACATCCGGAGAACTCATACCCCTCGAGATGTCTATACCGCTCCATGCAGTAGATCTCCTACTTACCGACGCCGTCTGAGACCGGTGGGTATTTCTTCCCAGTCGATCCATCCTGCCGACGAAGCTTGATGTTGTCGGGATTTCCGTCCTTACTACGTTGTTGAAAGTAGGCGTCCAGTTGGACCGCGAGGCACTTCGCCTTGCAGACTGCCTTGCCATCGTCGTCCTTGACGGCCTGGACGTGCGCTTTACACGCGCTATCCCTGACGTATTCGTAGTCGATCGGCTCGGCATTATCCAGTCGCTGCTGCAACTTCTTCTTCGTCTTGTCGTGGATCTTGCCGTGGTCATCCTCGTACTGACTTTTGCCCGTCGCGCAACAGCACGGCGCGCTGCGCATCGTGTAGCCACTCAGGCCATCAACGTTCGTGAGGTTATTGCCGCGTTCCGATTGCAAGAGCGAGTTCGGGATCAAGTGGTGCGGCGTCTTTCTCTTCTTTTTCTTCTTGCCCTTCACCTTCTCTTTACAGCACTTGATCGCGTACGGCAGCAGCGCGCACGCTTTCGCCTTCTTGCAGTCGGGATCGTCGCACATCGCGTTGGACGTGCCCTGTCGGTTGATCGTGCCGTCCGGATGGTTCTTGATGCACTTGGTGCAGGCCCGCTGGAACTCGTTCTTCTCGTCCTCGCAATCTTTGTCCAGCGCGATATCCATCTCGTCGACGTGCATCCAGGGAATGGACTCGTTGCCGATGTCTGACGCATGGTTGTGTGTCGTCAGATCGAAGTGACGAACGACGTTCTCGCCTTCGACCTTCACGTCCATCGACCACGCCTTGAAGAAGACCTTGCCCATGTTCTTGCTGTTGAGCAGTCCCTTTTTCGGCGCGCAGCCAGCTTCGTCTCCGGTGCTCCGTTTGAAGTACGACTTATTCTTGAGCATCACCTCCTGGCCAGAAATCTTGACGCTTCTCGAGCCATCGGAGCAGTCGGACGCCATGCCCGTATTGGGGTATGGGATCGGCACACCGGGCGGCGTCGCCGGAGTCTGTGGCGGCGTGAAGCACACATCCGGAAAGGCGCAGATCGACTTACCAGCCGCCGCCTTGCACGACACTTCCATGTTGTTGGCGTAGACCTGGTTGCTCATCAGACGCCTTCGACGCCCAACACGAGCGCCGCGCGCTCACCAGAATCGTTCGCCATGTGAACGAGGATGTTCGAACCCAGCGCGTAGGCCTTACGGACGGCGGCGTCGGCCACGGCTATCACGGCAGCGCCAGCCGCAGCGCCAGTTTCACCAATGCACTCGGCCGGGTGCCAAAGGTCGAACTCCTCTTTTGTGCGGCGAAGCGTGCGTGCCACTGCGAGTGCAGCTTCTTTGAAGTAGTACTGCTCGCCCGAGATGTCGGCGATACGAAAGTCGATCTCGTGCATCTCGCGTCCGGCATGGGTGAGGGCGTCTCTAATGGCTCGCGTGAGGCCGTCCGCGCGCAGTGGCTGTTCCGAACCGATATGGGCCGGCTCCTGTCCGAAGCCGATCCCCAGACAGAGCAGTCCCCTTCCAGTCGGCCTCGACACGAGCACCGCCCCCGCGGCTTCCCCGGGTATGAAGCCGTTCGAATTACGTTTGGTGAGGATGCGATCGTCGTCTTCGTACGAGCCAAGCGTCGGCCAATTGAGCAGACCGTCGACGGCAACGATGGCGACCCGCGGCACGGCACGCTCGTACAACAGCCTGCGTGTGCGCTCGAGCGCGAGCGCCACACTCACGCGGCCATTCGCGATGATCACCGACTCCTGCGCGAATCGCGCGCCGAGTTGCTGCTGTAGTTCGATCAACAGCTCATCATCGAGGCCATGCAGGCGGCCCGGTCGCCCGGACTCGGCGACGCAGACGATCAGAGGCAGCTGCCCCCATTCGTCACGCGGAAGCTCGGCGAGGCATTCGACGAGCGCCATAGCCGCCATCTTCACGTGCCGCGCGCGCCCTCGCCACGACTGCTCCAACGGCACGACATGTCCCATGATCCGCTCGCCGTCGTTGTCCACGAACCGCGTCTCAGTGGGATTGGTCACGCCGGCACGAATCGCGGCGCAGGCCGCGGGCGCTGACAGCCCGACACTCGTCACGAGACCGGTGCGCACGACGGCAAGCGGCTGGTGAGCCACGCTCACTTCCCCGGCTCGTCGATGTCTGGTTCATCGACGTCAGGCTCGTCATGCTCCGGTTCGCCGGGCGGGAGCGGGACGAGTGGAATCCTGAAACCGGTTTCCTGGCGCTCCGCCCACCACGCTCGCGACGGCTTACCAACCACCGTCTGCGCGATCTCGAACAGACTTTTCTTCACGGGCCGGGTCGCGCGCCACGTCAACATCAGGCGCTGCTTGTCCGGCTCGAGGAGGACCGTGTCGAGGACAAGCGTGCCGTGCTCTTGAGCCGCTTTCTTGGAGAAGAAGCGAATCGGCGCATCGAACACGGGAAGCGCGAACGCGATCTGGCCATCCGGAGTCAGGTTGACCAGACGGATCTCTTCACCACCCTGCAGATGCGGCACCTGCTGATCCAGCGGCGCGGCGTGGTAGTACTGCTCGTCGAAGTCGGGCGGCAGAAACGGAAAGTGATCCTCTCGCCACTTGTCGTCATAGGTCCCGGCGTATTTGTAACGGGGATCCCAGCCGCGACCGATCGAACCGAACGACATCGGCAGCACCGCCTGCGAGTCGGGCGACGTCACCGGCCGGCCAACCTCTTCGGTGTTCGGCAACGGCGCACCGTCCACCCACTCAGGACGCAGATCTTTGTGGAAGCCCTTGCCGATCGGATTGCGCATGAACGCCGCATGCTTCGCGGGATCCTCGTGCCGATTATCGACGCCGCCGAACGCCACGTCGTACGAGATCGGCATCACCGCGAACGGCCGTGGCTCGCTCCCAGTCATACCGCGCAGACCCGACTGCCAGTGACGGTTGCCGACCACGGCGAAGCTCTTCGCCATTCCATTCACGCGCAGACCCACTTCGACGCGCGCGGTCGGCCGGCCGCCAGGTGCGTAGGCACTGCCGTTCAACAGCACGTCGCAACGTGGCTTTCTCGGCGCGAAATCGACTTCATGCATCGGCGCCGAGAAGCCAGGCTTCCCGGTGAACGTGTCGGCCATCACCAACGGAACCTGTTCGTCGGCGAGCCGCACGGGCTCGCCATTCTTCGGAATCTGGAACGTGCCCTTGACCACGACGACGAGCAACTCGCGGCCGCTGGGCTCAATGCCCATCGTGTAGCCGGCCACCATCCGTGTCGAGTTGACCAGTTCCATGCAGCGCGACGGAGCTAGTTGATCTGGACGGAACCGCCCTTGAGGCGGAGCACGCCAGACGATCGATTGGACACGTAGGTGCCGTGAAAGAGCACCTTGCCCGATCGTGTCAGGGTGATGCTCGCTTTACCGCAGCGCAGCACGAGCTGCTCTTTCGCCGACACGACCAGGCGCTGACCGTCAACATCCATTTCGACGGTGCCCGGCTGTTCGGGCAAGCTGCGCCCGTGGGCCTCGTGGAGACATCCCATCACCAGCGGACGATGCGGATCGCCGTCCTCGAACATCAGCACCACGTCCCGGCCGATGTGCGAGCCATGCAAATCGAGTGTGGCGCGTGCCGGCAACGCTGCTGACTGCGGCTGGCCTTCGTACGTCACCAGCGGCACCGTGCCATCATCTTTGAATGCCACCAGCCGTCCGACGCGCACACCATCAATCCGCGTGTTGTGACGAACACGAACATCAGCCGGCGCTGCGAGCAACTCCTCCAGCACATGGCCGTCGGTTTCAGCAGAATCCTGCAGTGTGGACGTCGCAGCTCGTTCGCTCATGATCGGCCTCAGTTTTGGAGAATCTTCGATCCCTTCATCACGATGTTCTTTGACGCCTTGACGTTGATCGCGCCACTACCTTCGATCGTGATGTCCTTGCCTTTGATGAAAATGGTGCCGTCCTTCTTCATCGAGATGCTCGCGCTTCCCGTCGTGATCGTGATCGAATCACCGGCGCTGATGGTCAGGTTCTTTGTCACACTCAGCGCATCGTCTTTGCCGACCGTCGTCGTGCGGCCGCCTTTGACCGCGTGCGTTTCATCGCCGGTAATCGACGTGGAAGCGTTCTTGGTGACGCTCGTCGTCTGATTGCCGCCAACCGAGATGGAACGGTTCGCGCCGACGTCCGTGGATTGATTCACGCCGACGTTCGTCGACTGGTTCGCGCCGACCGTAAACGCCTGCATACCGCCGATGGTGATTTCCTGCGCCGCGCCAACGTTAATCGTCTCGTTGATCCCCACGCTATGAGTCCGCTGCAACGCGACAGTCAGCGTCTCACTCTTGCTGACAGTGCCGTCCCGGTTTCCACCGACCGTAATCGTCTCGTTGCCGATGATGCTCTTCGTGCGGTTCGCTTTGACCGTCAGCGTTTCGTTCGCGCCGATCGTCGCGTCACGATTGACGCCGACGTCCCACTTCTGGTTCTTTCCGATCGACTCCGAGTCATCTACATCCACGCGATCGGTGCGGTTGTTGTGAATCGTTGACGTCTGGTCGTGCTCGACGACGGTGTCCATGTTGTACTGGCCGTGGATGAACACCCGCTCCTTGCCGGCGGTGTCGTCGAGCGACATCTCGTTGAAGCCCGATCCCTTGTGCGTGTCCGACTTGACGCCGCTGATCACCGCGCCGGCCGGAAAACCGAACGGCGGCTGCTGCTCCTCGTTGTAGACCCGGCCGGTGATGATCGGCTGATCGGGATCGCCCTCGAGGAAATCGACGATGACCTCCTGGCCGATGCGGGGCGTGGCCACCGAGCCCCATCCCTTGCCCGCCCACGGATGCGACACGCGAATCCAGCACGAGCTGTTCTGGTCCTTCTTGCCGCGGCGATCCCAGTGAAACTGCACCTTCACGCGGCCGTATTTGTCGGTGTAGATCTGATCGCCGGCAGGACCGACGACGACCGCGGTCTGCGGGCCCTGCACGAACGGCTTCGGCGTCATCCGCCGCGGCCGGAACTGCTGCTTCGTGGCCATCGCGACGAAGCTGCAGCGGTAGCTCGCGCCGGTCCGCTGCGGCACCGCCTCGTACTCGCCGTACTCGAGGTCGTAGTCCGCTGACAGCACCAGGTACTCCCGGTTCTGATCGGCACGCTGACACCCCTCGAGCGTGACCGAATGTCCGACGGCCAGCCCTCGCGCGTTGGTGACGCCGGTGCCGATCTCGAACTGGCTGCCGTACTCGTCGATGCGGACCCCGGCGTACTGTTCCCCATCCGCTTTCTGCAGATAGTGTCCGGGATAGTCGTAGACCTCGTAGTCGCTCGGCGTGTATGAGCGAGGCAGGACTTTCCGCGCCTTGAGCTCGACGCTCGGCCGTTCGAGATCGTAATCGTCGTGGACGTACACGCCAGGCTGGACCTCGCGCGACAGATCCCAGACACTCACGTGATCGATGTCCGCGGCGGAGCGCTCACCCGGCCGGATGAAGGGCAGCTTCTCGCACTGCTTGACGGGCGTGTGCTTGCTCGTCGAATCGGTGAGCACCAACGTGTCGTGGCCGTTGGTGTGGCGGAAGTAGTAGTAGATCCCCTCTTCCTCGAGCAGCCTGCTGACAAAATTCAAATCCGTCTCGCGGTACTGCACGCAGTAGTTCCACGTGCGGTACGAGCCGGTCAACTCCATCTTGAAGTCGGCCGTCGGATGATCGGCAAAGACCGCCTTCACGATGTCAGGCACGGTCATTTCCTGAAAGATGCGGCAGTCTGTGGTGCGGCTGAGGAACCAGAGCCAGGGCCGCACCTCGGCACGGTAGCGGAAGTAGCGACCGAACTTGTCGCCCACTGAGAATCGCGACACGTATCCGTTGAAGTACCGCGTGCTCTCGTCGGGCAGTTCCACCGCCACCGTGACGATCTTGCCGAGAATCTTGTCCAGCTCGATGTCGTCGTGCTCGCTGAGCAGGTTGACGTGGTACACGCTCGGCCGACTGAGCTCCTCCCGTGCGTGCATGCCGTGGAACAGCAGCACGTCGGCGCCCAGCGGCGTCGTGATTTCCATCACCCGCGCCATGGGTGTCTCCCGGCAGCAGCGGCCGCGTGGCTAATCGAACTGATACGCAAAGTCACCCTCGCTTACGGCCAGACGCACCCCGGTGATGGGCGCGCCCGCCATCGTCCGCAGCAGGAACTCACGGCTGATCGCCGGGAGCACCGTATTGGTCAGGATGGCGTCGATCATACGCCCACCGCTCTCCACTTCGGTGCACCGGCTCACAATCAGCCGCACCGCATCGTCGCCGTAGGTGAATGGGATGCGGTGATGGTCGCCGACCCGTTTGGTGATGCGGCCCAATTGGAGCCGGACGATGTTGGCGAGCATCGAGTCGCCGAGCGGATAGTAGGGGATGACCACCAGACGTCCGAGCAGCGCCGCCGGAAACTTCTTGAGCAGCGGCTCGCGCAGACCCTTGGCGATGCCCTCGGGCTCGGGCAGCAGCTCGGGGTCCTTGCACATGTTCATGATCAGCTCGGTCCCGACGTTGGACGTGAGCAGGATGATCGTGTTCTTGAAGTCGATGCGACGGCCTTCACCGTCTTCCATCCAGCCCTTGTCGAACACCTGGAAGAACAGCTCGTGAACGTCGGAGTGCGCCTTCTCCACTTCGTCCAGAAGCACGACGCTGTACGGACGCCGCCGCACGGCTTCGGTGAGCACGCCGCCCTCGCCGTAGCCGACGTATCCGGGCGGCGACCCCTTGAGCGTCGAGACGGTGTGCGCCTCCTGGAACTCGCTCATATTGATCGTGATGACGTTCTGCTCGCCGCCGTAGAGCGCCTCGGCCAGGGTGAGCGCCGTCTCGGTCTTGCCGACTCCCGACGGACCGCACAGCATGAACACGCCAATCGGCTTGTTCGGGTTGTCCAACTTGGCGCGTGACGTTTGAATGCGCTTGGCGATCATCTCGAGCGCGTGGCGCTGACCGATGACACGCTGATTCAGCGTGTCGGCCAGGTTCAACACCGCTTCGATCTCGTTCTTGACCATCCGGCCGACCGGAACGCCCGTCCAGTCCTGGACGACGGACCCTACGGCGTGCTCGTCCACGCTCGGCAGAATGAGCGGCGACTCTCCTTGCAACTCCGACAACCTCGCCTGGAGCACGGCGAGTTCGCCGAGCAGCGACTGCCGCTGTTCGGGACCGAGCGTTTCCACGGGTGGGGCATCTGCAGCCTTCTGCGCCTGCGCCGCATGTTCGAGCGCGCTGCCCGTGCCCTCGACACGCTCGCTCCCCTTCCGAAGCGCGGCGCGAATCGAGAGGATCTTGTCAACGACGTCCTTCTCGGCCTGCCAGCGAGTCTCGAGTTCCTGACGGCGCTGGTGCTCGGTAGCAAGCTTCTCTTCCGCCGACTTCCGCCGGTCGCCCGTGGCGACACCGACTACCTCCTCGCGTCCGATGATCTCGAGCTCGGTGTCGAGCGCTTCGATTCGCCGTCGGCAATCTTCGAGCTGAGGCGGCACCGCATGCTGACTGATGGCCACACGCGCACACGCCGTGTCGAGCAGGCTCACGGCCTTGTCCGGAAGCTGCCGCGCGGGAATGTAGCGATGCGACAGTCGCACGGCGGCTTCGAGCGCCTCGTCCAGGACCTGCACGCGATGATGCTTCTCGAGCACTGATGCCACTCCTCGCACCATGAGAATGGCCTTGTCTTCGCTCGGCTCCGCCACCTGCACAACCTGAAAGCGCCTGGTCAGCGCAGGATCCTTCTCGATGTACTTCTTGTACTCGGCCCACGTCGTCGCCGCGATGGTCCGCAACGTGCCGCGCGCGAGCGCCGGCTTCAACAGGTTTGCCGCGTCGCCGGTCCCGGCGGCGCCGCCCGCACCAATGAGCGTATGCGCCTCGTCTACGAACAGGATGATCGGCTTGGTGGATGCCTGCACTTCGTCGATGACCTGGCGGAGCCGGTTTTCGAACTCACCTTTCATGCTGGCGCCAGCCTGCAGCAATCCGATGTCGAGCGCGTGAAGCGACACGTTTTGCAGCGGCGGCGGCACGTCGCCGCGCACCAGCCGTACTGCAAAGCCTTCGACGACAGCGGTCTTGCCGACCCCGGCTTCCCCCGTGAGGATCGGGTTGTTCTGGCGGCGACGCATGAGGATGTCCACGATCTGACGGATCTCTTCGTCGCGTCCGCTCACCGGATCGATCTGGCCCTTCCTCGCCCGCTCGGTCAGGTCGGTGGCAAAGCGCTTCAGCGCTTCCTGCTTCCCCATCTGCGCCGGCGCCATTGCACCACTGGCCTCACCAGGCGTGGCCTGCGAGCCATCGGCTGCCGACAGCTGATCCTCCGGCGAACCGTTGACGATGCGTGCGAAGTCCTCGCTGAGCGTGTCGGCTTTGACGTGTTCGAACTGGCGTGAGATGGCGACGAGCGCGTTGCGGAGTGACGGGGTTTTCAACATCCCGACCAGCAGATGACCGGTCCGCACACGCGACTCGCCAAACATCAGCGTCGCGTAGACCCACCCGCGCTCCACCGCGTTCTCGACATGCGACGAGAGATCGGAAATCGATGACGCGCCACGCGGCAGGCGATCGAGCGACTCGGTCATGTCCTTCGCCAGCCGTGACGAATCGAGCTCGAAATGCCGCACGATGCGGTGAAGGTCCGAATCCGGCGTCTGCAGGATCTGCTGCAACCAGTGCACGAGCTCCACGTACGGGTTGCCGCGCAGCTTGCAGAAGACCGTCGCGCCCTCAATCGCCTTGTAGGCCAGGCTATTGAGCTTGCCAAACAACGTCGTACGACTGATCTCACTCATGATCGGAGACTCCGAATCGGGCTACCTGCGCTTCCGCATCCAAACAGAGATCTTCGGCGTCCTGTGACGACCGACGCGCGCCGAGCCACGTGGTCCATCCCAGGCTGCCGCCAAGGCCGCCTTTGCCGGGTTGCGGCGTCGCGGAAGCCAGCCGTAGCGACGGAACCTCCTCGCGCGTCAGCACGAGCTGTGCGTCCCAGTCCAGCTCGAAGCCGAGATACAACCGCACCCAATCCACCAGCTTCGCGAGCGTCGTTCCGCCCGGCAGGAACGTCTCGTACTCGGCGTTGGTCAGAGGTCCCACTCGAATGCGGAACTTGGACTGCCGATCCCACACACTGCCGCCGAGAACCGCGCCCGTGCCGAGCACCGCACCCTCGCCACCCAGATACGTACGCTCGGACGTGCCCAGATGCAGCCAGTGGCCCACGAACTCGTCGATCCGTACGGGCACGCGAAAAAAGTGACGCAGAATCGCCGCGAGTCCTTCTGCGTTCCTGACCGAGCGGACGAGCGCGCCGACGTGAAACAACTTGCCTTCGTCGGGCAGGCGATCCCGCTCGCGGAATGTCGAAGGCGACACGCCGAGAAACGCACCGACGTAGACCGAAAACCGATCGCCGTCCGCGCGATCGTGGTTCACGTGGGGCTGCGCCTGCGCCCACGCCTGATACAGAAACGACAGGAACCGATGATGCAGCAGGTCGAGAAACCGGCTGAGCGTCGGGTCACCCGCCGATCGCAGTCGCTCGCGCGCGTACTCGGTGATGTGCAGCGGGAGCGGTCCGTTGGGCCCGAGCAGGCCGAAGAGCCGAACCTGCAAGCGCGGCGGCTGCTCGTGGACGGCGCACGAGGCCAGCGGCGCCGGCGCAAATGAAAGGTCAGGGTCCTGACCGAGGCGGATGGGATCGTCGATGGGACGAAGCGCGCGCCCGAGCCTGGGCTTGTCGTCGTACAGGCATTCGAGGCGGCGCAGCACCTGATAGAAGTCGTACTGATACGGCGCGTCCGCCACCGCCGACAAGAAGGCTAGAGCGTCGGCCTCGCGCCCCATTGTGGCACCCATCGATTGATCTCGCCTCTGCCTTCCGCTCGGAGGACGGTTTCGGTGAACGAATTGATTGAGACGTGACGCGCGAAATAGCGATCCAGCACCGACCCCAGGAGAAACGCGCTGGCACCCTCAAAGGCCAGTTCATCGACGGCCAGGCTGATCTCCAGCCCGCGTCCGAACGCCATCGGTCCAGGCTCGTGCAGACGCCGGACGACGCGAGCAACTTTCACCGACCGGATGCCGTCAACCTGCTTCCGCGCACCCTCGTCCGCAGGCACCGCATAAAGAGACAGCAGATCGCGCAGCGCGGTCGCACCTTCCTCGGGTGTCGAGTCCACCAATGAGAGGTAGTTGATCGACAGGTGATTGATCGCGCGCCACGCAGCCGCGCCGTCCGCGAGCGGCCCGTACGGACGGCTGGGCCCACTGATCACGCGGATGCTCGTGACCGGCGCCGCGATGTCGAGCGCACAGTCCGACGCGCCAACGCCAATCGGCATCTGCAGCACGAGGTCGCGGTTCGTGCACAACGTCTCGACCGACAACTGGCGCAGATCGCCGCTGAACGGGGCGTGCATCTGATCCACGAGCGACGCGAACACTTCGCTCCCGATGTAGCTCGAGCGGGCGCCGCGGCGCTTCTGCGTTGACGAGACGAGCCGTGGCTCGCGGCGGACGGTGAAATACGCGGCGTGATCGTGATGGCGCTGCGAGTTGTATGCCGCATAGAACGGCAGGAACTGCTGCTCGCTGTCCGACCCGACGCCGTGACCGGTCACGCTCGTGACCTGATACACCTCGAAGTCCATGGGCCGCGTCCGATCGGGGACGACGTGATACTCGTGCGAGCCGTCGGTGATGTTGATGCGATCGGCGCGCTTGAAAAACAGATTGATGGCGGGTGTGCAGAACAACGCGAAATTCGACGCGTCAACGACCCGTTCCAGCGCCGATTCACCACGCCCGAACAGGATGACGATTTCAATCTCGTCGGTCGCGTTCCGCTTGACGGACGAGGCGAGCCCGCCGACCTCGACAAACCGAAAGCGCTGCGGAAAGGCGAAGTACTCCTGCAGCAGCCGGTATCCCTGGAACGATCGCTCGGTCACCGGCAGGAGCGCCTGCGCGTCCGCAAACCCTGTCTGCCTGACGCTGGACGCCGGCAGAAAGTCGTGCGAGGCGCCGGGGCCCTTGCCGTGCATCACCAACACACCGAGTGGAGTGGCCAGCAACAGCTCGCAGAGCCGGTTCGCCACATCGTCACGGCCAGCCACGTAGAACGTGAGCCGATCGATGGCCGTCTGCGCGAACTTGAGGCCGGCCGTCGATCGCAGGCGGAGGCGCACGCCGCCCTTGATCCGCTGCGCGACAGAAAGTTTGTTGAGCGGCAGGTCGGGCGCGAAGGAGAAGTAGCTGGCCGACGCGAGCTCGATCGGCCACAGCGTCACATCCTGAGCCGTCCGGAATTCGCAGGCGGTGGCATCCTCGCCAACGGCCAGCCCCTGCAGCGCCGTGCCACGCGGGACGACCCGGAGACCCGAGGCGAGATTCGGATCGCCGACGTCGGGAGACAACTGTGCGACCAGCATCGACGGGGTCGGCGCCAGGTAATGCGGGTGGACGATCTCGAGGAGCGACTGAGTGAAGCGCGGGAACTCCGCATCGAGCTTGAGCTGCACGCGCGCGGCGAGAAACGCCACGCCTTCCAGCAGTCGCTCGACGTACGGATCGGCAACCTCGATCCCGCTCATCCCCAGGCGCGCGGCGATCTTCGGAAACTGCTGCGCGAATTCGGCACCCATTTCCCGCAGGTGCTGCAATTCAAGGTTGTAGTACCTGAGGAGACGCGGATCCATCACACGCCTCGCGAAGGCATCAGATCCGATACCTCGACCTTGCCGGTCTCGAGATCGATCTCGGTGCGAACCAGGAGTTCGAGAGGCACAGGCTGGGCCCACAAATGCCCCTGGATTTCTACGCCGATCACGTTGTGATGATCCAGGGTGCTCGCCTGGATGATCGCTTTCACCTGCAGGGTCGTCGCCAGGATGCGTGGCTCGAACTCGACGATCGCCTGCCTGATCGCGCGCTCGAGCTCGCGCACGTCAATCGACGTCGCGGCGCGGCCCGACAGCGCCGGGAGCCCGAAATTGATCACGGACTGACGCGCCTGCGGAGCGGTGGTGAGATCGGTACCCGACTCGAGGCGTGTCGTGTTGAAGAGCCACGCCAGATCGCGAAGCACGGCCTGCCGCAGCCGGCTTTTGGACATCACGCGGTGCTCGCGCGGTTCCAGTTTCTTCTCCGGCTCATCGTCGGTCAGGCGATCGAGCAGCGCCGGCTGCAGTCGCTCCTGCGGTGTGAGCTCAGGCACGCTCCGTCACCTGCGCGTCACCCAGCAGAATCGAACGGACGTCCATGATCGGATGGTCGCCGGCATCGGTCGTCAGCACGCGCTGTCCGACACCGGAGAAGACCTCCGGCGCGTCTTCGCGCCACACCGTCTTGCGCGACAGGCACAGGTGAGCCTCGTCCGAATGTTCCGACCCTGGATACCGTGTGGGTATGACGCCGACGCTCTCGCCGCCGTTGGCGAACTGAAAATGAGCTGGCATCCAGACGACGTCGCGCAGGTCAACCGGGGCCTCGATATCGATGCGTGCCAGCCGGGCGAACGGCACCCAGTAGTACTTCCCGTTCACGACCGCTTCACACACCGGGCCCAGCCGCATGTCGGCATCCGCGATCCACTCGAACGGCTGGCCGTCGATCGATCCCGACGTGGCGGGCGCGGCCTCGAACGCCCGCGCGCGAAGCGATTGCGCGTCGGCCACCCTGGACTGCCCCTGCACCAGCGTTGATTCGATCAGCAGCGCGAGCCACTCCTCGGGCTCCCCGAAAATCATTGGTGACTTCTTGCCGGCGAAGACCTCGGCCCGCAGCAATTCGCAACGAATCGCTTCGCGATACATCTGGGCCATGGCCAGCGTCTTGGCATCGAGATCGGCGGCGACGTTCAACTGCGTCAGCGCGCGCTCCCACTGGCCCATCACCGACAACAACTGAAACAGAAAGACGCGGAGGTCCGAGCGAGCAGGCTGAGCGCGGATCTGTTCCTGGAGGAGACGCAGGGCGGCTTGAGTATCGCCAGCGCGTACGGCCTGTTCGGCGGCTTCGAGAGACATGTCGGTTGCCTCGGACGCGACCGGCCGCTCAGGCGCCCGTATGCGCGTCGGTCTCGAACACGTTCGCGCCGCCGCCGCTGCCGCCAGTCTTTCCCTGCGGCGTGTAGGTCACGCGAACTTTTGAAAAACCCAAAGACAGGTGCTCGACGAGCTCGTCGTCGTCTGATTCAGCCTTTAGCGAGGTGACTTTGACGTTCTCCATCTCGATCTTGAAGTACTCGAATGGCTCGTCACCAGCCTTCCGCACCGTCAGCTGCGCCAGCGGTACCACCTTGTTGTTGCGCAGGAACGACATGAGCGTCGCCGAGCTCTGGTCCACCCGCTTGACGATATTCAGCTCGCTGACAACGACTCGCCCCTTCGCCAGGCCGGTGATCGCCTCGCGCGGCGAGTCCATGCCCCACGACCAGGAGACGATGTTGATCTCGCCCTTGTGCGTGGGGTCGCTGGCCTCTCCAGTGACACCTTGCACCTTCAGGAACATGTCGGCGATTGCCACAAGCCCACCGTTCGAAGATATCGGCGCCGGAATCGCTTCCGGCGCCTCGCGTCCTTAGCCGGCCTTCGCCGATGGTAGCTTCGAGACCAGCCGCAACGAGACGGTCAGGCCCTCGAGCTGATAGTGCGGGCGGAGGAAGAACTTCGACGAGTAGTAGCCGGGGTTGCCCTCGACCTCCTCGACCACGACTTCGGCGGCCGCAAGCGGCTTGCGCGCCTTGGTCGTCTCCGACGAGTTGGCGGGATCGCCGTCCACGTAGTTCAGGATCCACTCGTTCAGCCACCGATGCATGTCCGAGCGCTCCTTGAACGAGCCGATCTTGTCGCGGACGATGCACTTCAAGTAGTGGGCGAACCGGCAGCAGGCGAACATGTACGGAAGCCGCGCAGCCAGATTCGCGTTCGCCGTGGCGTCGGGATCGTCGTACTCCGCCGGCTTCTGCAGCGACTGCGCGCCGATGAACGCGGCAAAGTCCGAATTCTTCTTGTGCACGAGGGGCATGAAGCCGTTCTTGGCCAGCTCCGCCTCACGTCGATCGCTGATGGCAATCTCCGTCGGGCACTTCATGTCTACGCCACCGTCGTCGGTGGGGAACGTGTGAACCGGCAGACCCTCGACGGCGCCGCCCGACTCAATGCCGCGAATCCTCGAGCACCAGCCGAACATCTTGAATGACCTCGTGATGTTCGTGGCCATCGCGTACGCCGAGTTGGCCCACGTGTAGCGCGTGTGATCGGCGGAGCCCGTATCCTCCTCGAAGTCGAACTCCTCGACCGGATCGGTCTTGGCGCCATACGGCAGGCGCGCCAGGAACCGTGGCATGGCCAGGCCGATATACCGTGAATCCTCCGATTCGCGGAGCGATCGCCAGGCGGCGTATTCGGGCGTGGTGAAGATCTTGGTCAAGTCGCGCGGATTCGCCAGCTCCTGCCACGACGACATCTGCATGACGTTCGGACTGGCACCGGCAATGAACGGACAGTGCGCCGCGGAGGAGACCTTCGAGATCTCGCCGAGCAGCTCGACGTCCGGCGCGCTCTGATCGAAGTGGTAATCGCCGACCAGACACCCAAATGGCTCGCCGCCAAACTGTCCGTATTCGGCTTCGTAGACGCCCTTGAAGATCGGGCTCTGGTCCCAGGCGGTGCCCTTGTAGCGCTTCAGTGTCTTGCCCAGATCGAGCTTGCTGATGTTCATTACCCGAATCTTGAGCATCTCGTCGGTTTCGGTGTTGTTGACGAGATAGTGCAAGCCGCGCCAGGCGCCTTCGAGCTTCTGAAAGTCCTCGTGATGCAGGATCTTGTTGATCTGCTCGGTCAGCTTCTTGTCGAGCTGCGCGATGATCGCCTCGATCGACTTGACGACGTCGCTGCTAATCAGCTTCGTGGACGCGAGCGCCTGCTCGGCGAGCGTCCGCACGGCCTGCTCGACCGCCTCTTTTGCCTCGTCCGATTTGGGCTTGAACTCTTTTCTCAGCAGCGAATCGAAGTCGGTGACTTCAAGCGCTCCACCAGCGGATTGTGCGTCCTGTTGTTTCGGATCGGCCATGGTCTGTCTCCGAGATGCGCAGCAGGTTTACGACGCCGGCTCGTCCTTCTTCGTCGCCGCGAGTGTTTGCAGCAGCGCCGGATCGTTCAGGAGTTTGCTCACGAGCTCCTCGGCCCCCGTCTTGCCGTCCATATAGGTAATGAGGTTCGACAGCTGTTTTCTCGCCTCGAGCAACTTGTTGAGCGCGTCAACCTTGCTGGCCACGGCGGCGGGCGAGAAGTCGTCCATGCTCTCGAATGTGAGCTCCACGTTGAGATTGCCGTCACCGGTCAGGGTGTTCGGCACCTGGAAGGACACACGCGGCTTCATCGCCTTCATGCGGCTGTCGAAGTTGTCCACGTCGATTTCCAGGAACTTGCGATCGGCGACCGGGGGCAGTGGCTCGGCGGGCTTGCCCGACAGATCCGCCAGCACACCCATCACGAACGGGAGCTGAATCTTCTTTTCCGCGCCGTACAGTTCCACGTCGTACTCGATCTGGACGCGGGGCGCACGGTTTCTCGCGATGAATTTCTGACTGCTCGCCTTAGCCACGAACCACCTCCTGTTACCGCCGTGATGATTACTCTTCTCGGATGCCTCCCGCCGCACGCGCCTGAGGGAGCGCATCGGGGGCCACATCGGCCAGCACTTCGAGAAAGTCCTTCGCGATCAAACGCTTCGCCCGCTCGACGAACAGCGGCACCGGGCTCGAGGGCTCGTTGCGGCGAAAGAACTCCGCAGCCGCATCCAGGGCGCGAATCGCGTCCTGCCGCGACTTGATAGCCCCGACAGCGATCGTCCCGCTGCTCACCTCGTCCCCAGCTTCGCCACTTGCTGATTCCTCGGTCGTTGCGCTGGCGCCGTTCGGATGCCTCGCCAACTGCGTCTTGAGCACCACCTGCAGCCGTTTGAGCTGCACCGACAGCGGGTCGAAGCTTGGTGCAGCCTCGACACCGACCTCGCGTCGCATGGCGGTGTCGATCGCCAGCACGGACTCGAGCGCGCCCGTCGCACTGTCCGAGAGCCGCTGCAGCTCTTCTATGGGCATGTCGGCGAACGCGGCGCCGATCTGCGTCTCGTCAGGGCGAAGGTCCGAATCCGCCGGCGTCACGAGGCCCGCTGCGATGTCCACGTCCCGCAGGCAGAACCGCCCATGTTGACGGCTGCTCACGAGCGGCACCCGGCGAACGCCATCGACGACCGCAATCGGATCGGCGAAACAGTTCAGCGCATTGCGCCGAAAGATTCCATCCTCCTCGACCAGCGGATAGACATGCGTCCAATAGGAATTCAGCCACGTCGACGCGACATGCAGCGCCTGGCTGAACGCCTCGAACCCCTCAGTGCGCAGCAGCGCGGTCCCGAGATGCGCGAGCAGCCTCAGATCTTTGGTCTGGTGCAGCGTCTCCGTTGCCAGATCCCGGATCTCGTTCCAATTCGGTGGCCGATCGCTCTTTCGCGGCTCCCTGCGCGCAGACTCGCCCGCCTCTTTCGGCGCGGGCTCGAGTGTCGTCTGTCCAAAAATCTGATACGCGTCGAACGCCCCCAGCGCCTCGGTGTCTTCGAGATTCTTACCGCACGGCTCCTCGTCGGTGATGGGGGCCAAGAGGTCTTGTCCGTTCCAGTAGGTCATTGAGTGCTGGACATCCTCTGTCGGTACAACGACGCGTCTGATCTCTGTGAACCGGATTCCGCCGGACTGCGCGAGGCGCGGCGTCGGGAATCCGTCCGGATTGTAACGGCTTCGGGCGAAAGTCCCAAGCCGAAAACACGGGTCGCGGCCCTGCCGCTCGGGGGCTGGTCGCCGTGTGAACTCGTGTGAAAAACGGCCACGTTCGTTAGCTGAAGGCCTCCACAATCAACGCCGTCACATTGTCGGGGGCCCCGGCATCGAGCGTCGCCTTGATCAAACCGTCCACCGCCCCGCGAATGTCGTCATGCTCCATCCAGGCCCGGATTTGCGACTCGGGAACCATCCGGGTCAGGCCGTCTGAACACAGCAGGAACCGATCGCCGGCATGGACGCGGTCGCGAAGCACATCGAGCAGCAGCGTCTCCTCGCCCCCGACCGCGCGTGTAATCGCCGTCGAGCCGGTTTCTTCGGCATCGGCCACACTGTGATCCTGCGTCAGCTGTTCGAGGCGGCCCTTGCGCCACCGGTAGGCGCGGCTGTCCCCGGCCCAGAGCACCGCGCACCGCGTGCCTCGCGTCAGCAGCGCCACGACCGTGCTGCCGCTGTTCATCGGATTGACGGTGCGCTGCGACGCACGCACGAGCTGGTCGTTGACGTCGCACACCCGATCGCGCGCGGCGTTGACGGCATCGTCGAAGCTGGAGTTGGGGATCACGTCGGACAGCGCGTCGCAGACCATTCGGCTGGCGATCTCGCCATGACTGTGGCCACCGAGGCCGTCAGCGACGGCCCAAATGCCAACCTCGACACGTTCCACAAAGGCGTCCTGGTTGACCTCGCGGACCCGTCCAACGTCAGTGGCAGCCGCCGAACGGAAACGAGGCGGCGAGACATCCTCGACGAGCAGTTCCTGCGGCGCCAGCGCGCGCTCGAAGTGTGCGGTGACCGACGGCCATTGCCGCGCCGCCCACGATCCATCGAGCATCGCCGGAAAGTCATCGGGATGCGGCAGCCCTTTCGTGGTGAGGCAGCTGGGCTCGACGATCGACGAGCCATCGGTCCACCACAGGACGAGCGGCTCGTACAGCGTCAACAAACGGGCCGCGGCAATCTGTTCGAGCGCCGAGGACAGGTTCGTAACATCGCCGATGGGCACGTGCCAGCTCTGGTGTCGTGTATCGAGCACGTGTCCGGCAGCGGGATCAAGGCGCAGTCCGGACGATTCGGACACATCCAGTTCCTGTCCCAGCATCATCAACTGTTCGTCGAACCGCTCGATGTCGAGCGCGTCGGTCGCCAACGTCTCGATCACGAGCCGCTCGATCTTGTCGAAGAACGCACCGGTCTTCGTCGCCGCCGCCACCACATTCGCGTCGGGGGGCAGCTGGGCGACGACCGTCAACGGGAAATAGCGGCCGACCTTGTCCACGCTCGGCGCGATGACACCAACCACGGGAGCGGGTCCACAGGCACCGGCCGCCGCGCTGAAACGCCACGCCGGGCTGGTGAGGTACACATCGAGCCATCGCTCGGCGAGCGACGCGCGACTCGCCGCGATGCACTCCTGCAGCCAGCCGTCCCACACGCCGACGAAGGCGTCTGAGACGCGCCGCCGGAGAAAATCACCGTGACTGGGCAGCTTTCCGTAGAAGCCAATTCCCACTGCGCCAGACATCGCTCGCGATCAGCCTCCGCAGCTGAACTGCCGCCAGGTTCGATTGCCGAACGGATTGTTCACGCTCAAGGCGTCAATCACGACCTCGGTCATGTGCTGCGTTCCGTTGCGGAAGGTCAACGTCGTTCGCTCGGACGCTTCGAGACGTGGCTGCCCCGAGTCCAACAAACGGAACAGAGCCCAGGCGCCCTTGAAGTCGGCGTGTGGTCTACCGCCGCCGCGCTCCTCAAACGTCACGGCTGCGGTTCCGGGATTCGGACCGCCTGGCCAGGTCGCCGGCATCGCGCGCTGCGCTTCGAACCGGTACGCGAAGATCTGCCCGTCGATCTCGATGACCACGCGGCTGGCCGCCTGGTTCAGAGAATTGAACGTGAGGGTGAACTTCAACTCCGGCGAGGAACCATTCCTGAAAAAGGTCTCACGGATCTTTTGAGCCTGCTCGAACTGTCTGAGCACACTGCTTCCGAGCCCGACGGCTTCGCCGGACGCATCGGCGCGCCACTGCCACGGTGTTCGTGAGTTGTCCACGAGCCGATCCAAATTCTCCCGGTAGAACCGGTCGAACACACCCGATGGTCCGAAGATGCGGCCGAAGTCGTTGATCGGCACATCATTCGGGCTGCCCGGCGAGAACGGATAGCGGCTCTGCACGGCCTGCATGCACGCTTGCACTACCTCCTGGCGGTAGCGATCCGCCAGCCCGGCCCGCAGTCCACCACGCGACAAGGCCTGCGTGCTGTTCCCCACCTCGGTGATCAAAGAGCCCACCGTCTTGGGAAGACTGGCGGCGTCCTGCTTCAACGTCTCGGACATCTGTCCCACTGAGGCGAGGGTCGAAACATCGGCAGTCTGTTGTCCGAGGCCCGTGCCAACGCCCTGAAGCTTTTCCTGAATGGCCTTGATCTGCTCGACGAAGCGATCGATGGGAGCGGTGCCGCCGCCGTCCGCAGCCACCAGCCCATGGATGGGAGCAAAATGCTGTGTCACCTGGAGTCCGGGCGTCCCTGAAGGAATGCCGGCGATCTTCTGTCCCTGCTGGAGGATCTTCTTGAGCGTGTCCTGTGCCGACGACAGCGCACCGGTGGATTGTCCGGGGGCCGCCTGCTTCACCAGGAATGTGTTGGTGTCCACCGTGCGGAGCAGATTGCGGAGCGGCGACGTCGGACCTCCAAGTGCACGGAGTGCCCGGTTCAACGCATCTGTCCCATTCAACGAGGCCATCCCGAGATCGTCGAGGAACGCATCCCACGCGCGAATGTAGTCCTTCTCGTAGAGATCAAGCACCTGCGTTTTGAGCGTAGCGGCTGTGACTGGATTCGACGGCCGGGAATCTCCCCACACCCAGCGATCCTCGTTGAACTGTTGCTGAATCTCGTCGGCCCGCTGCGAGACGACCTGGTCGAACGTCTTTGCCGTATACAGGCTGGGCATCGGCTGCGCGAGACTCGCCCCGCTCTTGCGTCTGAACACCTGCTCCACGCCGAGTGCGTCAAACCGCAGTGCGCCAGCCGCGTCGTCTGCGTACGACAGCTTGACGAACCCGTACACGAGGCTCGGAATCGAACTGGCCGGAATCGTTTGCCGCGCCCGCTCGACGAGCGTCTGATCGATGGGCATTTTGCGCAGCGACGAGTTGTAGGCCAGCAGGTTGTCGAAGTGCTTGGTCAGCGATTCAACGGCGACAGGGTCCGAGGCGTAGGTGGTTTGCCATTCTTGTGCAGCCAGGACTCCGAGGTGCTTCTTGTCCAGATGCTCCGGCAGATTGAGCATCAGGTAGGCCTTCAAATAGAGATACAACTTGTCGGGTTCCGCGGCGTAGTCAACGAGCCGCTGTTGGAGCCGGCCAACGAGTGTCGGCAGCAGCGCACCGTTCAACTCGCGCGAGTAGGCCGCACGCGCGGCGTCACCGAGCGAGCTGCCTTGATACAACCCCCACCGCATCGACCAGGGTGCCCCGTCACGGTAGCGGTTGGCTGAATCGGCCACAGCCCGGAGCGCGTCCAGTCGCGGCAACAGCATCGTCAAGTCGAGCGTCCCGCCGGCAGGGGCACGAGGTCCCTTCTGAAGCGTAGCCACGTCCGCGGCAACCGCGTCGATGTACGTGCGATTGCGGTTGTAGCTCACGGTGAACACGATCAGCCCGAGCACGGCGATGAGCACCATCGCGGCGTACGCGCCCACCTGCAGCGCCGCCTTTTGCACTTCGAGGCGACGGTTGACGCCGGCGAGACCAGACTCCTGGAGGAGGACACCTTTCAGCAGCGTCTCGATGAAGTAGGCTTTGCCACGGCTTCCAGGCGTCACCGCTTCCGGCGCGACCGCGAACCGCCGTCCGAGCGCGCCAAGCAGCCGATCGATGGGTGTGCCCTCTTGCGTGCCGCTCGTGAAGTAGATGCCGCGGAGGAGGATCGGCTGATCGAAGCGTGTGGACGCGAAGACGTCGGTGACGAAGCCGTTGAGGAGGTCGCGCAACGCCGCCATCTGCTGCGGGAACGCGAAGATCTTCGCGCGGCGCCGCACTTCCTTCTCGTCCTCGAGCCGCGTGAACACTCGCTCGTTCAAGCGCGTCATCAGCGCGTCGAACTCGCCGGCGTAGGACTGCACAGCCGTGCCGCCGGCAGTCGCGTCATAGGGGAACGTCACGCCCCAGATCTGGGCGCGTCCGTCCTTCTCGAGGTCATCGAAGTACTCGGTGAAACCGGCGACGAGATCGCACTTGGTCACGAGCACGTACACCGGGAGCTGAATCTTCAGCTCCTTATAGAGCTCGTTGAGCCGCCGGCGCGCCGCCGCGACGTGCGTCTCTCGGCCACTATGCCCTTGCACCATCAGGTCGTGCGCGCTGATGGTCAGGATGACGCCATTGACGGGACGACGCTTGCGGTACTTTTTCAGCAGTGAGAGAAACTCGATCCATCCGGCGCTGTCAGCCGTCGCGTCGGAGTCCTGCGTCAGGTAGCGCCCGGCCGTATCGAGGAACACCGCTTCATCGGTAAACCACCAGTCGCAGTTGCGAGTGCCGCCGACGCCGCGCAGCGCCCCCTTGCCCGAGCGCTGCTCGAGTGGGAAGTTCAGTCCCGAATTCACCAGCGCCGTCGTCTTTCCCGATCCGGGGGCGCCGATGATCACGTACCAGGGCAGGTCGTACAGGCTGTGCCCGCTGCGACGCTTCCCCTTGAGCGCGGCCACGGCCTCCTCGAAGCGTTCGCGGAGTTGCAGTGCCTCGGCACTCGGCTGCGCCTCGGCCTTGGACTGGCGCACGACGGCGGCAACGAGTTGATCGCTGGCACGATTCGCCCGCATCCGTTTGAGAAGGACCACGCCGAGCCAGATGGCGACGACCAGTGCCATCGCAATCACGCGTCCGGTGATCGACTCGAGCGGATAGCGATCGGCGAACCCGAAGTACGGGCCGACGTACCAGATGAACAGGAACAGCAGGACGAATCCGACGAGGAGGATGAATGCGCGGCTCTTCAGCAGGGCAAACATGCGCGACTCAACTTTCCCTCAGATGGATGATTTCCACGCGCCGATTGCGAGCGCGGTTCTCCGGCGCCGACGGCGGCTGGTACTTCGGCTGCGACGAGCCGTAGCCGGTTGACTCGAGACGACCGGCATCGCGGATCGTCGGTTTGAGCGTATCCAGGACGCTCAGCGCGCGCGCGCGTGACAGCTCGAAGTTGTCGCGGTAGCGGAAGGAACGCAGGGCCTGATCGTCGGTATGACCGGTCACCAGCACGCGGCCCGGGACGCGATCGAGGGCCTCGGCGACCCGCCGCAACGTCTCGTTGTAGGCCTGATTGAACGTCGCGCTTCCCGACGCAAACAGATCCGCCGCCAGCAAGGTGATGGTCGTCTTGCCGCCGTCCTCGTCCACGCGCATCGTGCCCTTGGCCTCTTCCGGCGCGAGCAGTTGCTTCACCGTGGGACCGGCTGGCGGCGCCGCTGCGCGCGGAACCGCGAACTCCTCGAGCCCGATGCCCGCCAGCGTCGATTCAACCGTCCCCGATCGGTTGCCGAGACGCGCGTAATAGGTGACAAACGCGATCGCGAGCACGGTGAGCGCCGCCGCGCCCACAACCCACCACGGCACATATCGAATCAGCCGGTTCCGTCGATCCTGCAGACCATGCCATCGCAGCGACAAGTCGGCTGGCGGCGTCCCACGATGCGTCCGGATCTGACGATAGAGATCTCGCTGCACCTCCGCGAGGCGTGCGTGGCCGCGATCGACCACCTGGTACTTCCCGTTGAACCCGAACGCCAGACAGAGATACTGCAGCTCCATCAGGTCGATATGGCGCGCCGGATCCTGACAGACGCGATCGAGCATCTCGAAGAACTTCTCGCCGCCCCACGCTTCGCGATGGAGCGCGACGAGGAGCGTCTGCTGCGCCCATTCGCTCTGCGCGCCCCACGGCGTCGAGAGCACGGCTTCATCGAGGCTCGCGCACAGCGCGTAACGAGCCGCGCGCGCCACTTCACTGGGGACCCCGGACGTCCGCGCCCGCTCCTCGAAGCGACGAATCTCCTCGAGCGCATGTCGTCTGAGATCGCCGACCTCGGGAGCCGCGAGCGATCCGCGCAGCTGTCCGGCGAGCATCAACAACGGACTGGCGGCCTGCACGAGCGGGTTGAGCCCGGCGCCGAGGAGATCGCGAGCGGACGCAGGGATCGGCTCGGCGTACGAAGACGATGCCGCCCCCGGCCGTGGAGGGATCTGGTGAACCCCGGATGGCGGATCGCCAACGCCCCGTCGTCCGGCCCCCGGTCGCGGCCGAAGCACGGTAGCGTCTGACGGCTTGAACGGATCGTCGATATCGGGCATCGGCGTATCTGCTCTCAGCTGCGAATGGCCCAGAACTCCATCGCGAGGCCAGGAAACTCGCCGGCGACGTGCATGGCCACGCCACCTGAGCTCGGCAACTGCCCCCACAACTCATGCGTCTGATCGAGCTCGAAGTACACGAAGCCTGCGTGATACGGAATCTGCCGCGGCGCCACGGGAACCGAGTGGACTGGAACACCAGGCAACTGCAGATTCACCAGGTCGCGGATCTTCTCGACCGGACCAATCTTCAGCTGATTGGGAAACCGCCGCCGCAGCTCCTCGGCCGGCACATCGGCCCGCGCCGCCAGAATGAACACCGCCTTCGTGTAGAGCGATCGATCGGCCACCGTGGCGACGCTGATTCCGAACTTCTTCGACTCGATCGGAATGGGGATCGCGCTCTGCTCGAGAACGGCGCTGAGCGCGGCGCGCAGCGCCACGACGACCGGCTCGAACGATTCGCGCAACTGGTCGTGGCGGTAGCCGTCGAGCTTCGGTGGCCGCTTCGATGTGGTCGTGAAGGTCGCGAGCTCGCCGGCCGCCGAGACGCAGATGCGAAACAGATCTTCCGGATGCAGTACACCCGAATCCACACAATGCGCGAGCAACGGCTCGTAGCGGTTGATCGCCTGCAGCATGAGGAAGTCGGCGATCTCCGCCGATGACCCACGTCCCGCGCCCGACACGCGACCGCCGAGCGCGTCGCCGCGCTGATGCAGCAGACCGAGCAGCTCACCCATGAACGTGGACAGCCGACGAGCGGCGCGCACGTCGAGGACCGTCGGGATGAACGTGTCGTCGAGGACCACGTGCTTGTCAGCGCGGCTTTCGACGACCTGCGCCAGCGGAATGCAGGCATAGGCCTGCGTCACGTCGCTGGCCAGGAGGAAACGGGTCTTGAGCGCCCCGACTTCGAGGAGCGCCGACTCTCCAGAGCCGGACGTGGCGTCCCGCGCTTCGATTTCACGCACGTCATGTCGCGCAAGACCGTCTGCGCTCGCTGCCCGATCAACATCCATGGCGCCGGCCCGGCGAAGTGGAATCGCCAGATACATCACCTGATCCCGCACCTGCGGCCCGATGTCGATCGGCGTCGGCAAGGGATCGTCATCGGGCATTCGCACCGGGGTGCCGTCGGGGAATACACCGGCGGCTCGGCGCAGGCCGAACTTGCCGATGCTCAGCAGATCGCGCTCGATCTCGAGCTCCGTAAATCCCCAGCTGTGCGGGATGAGCGCCTGACATCGAGTTTCGACGTAGCGCTCGAAATGACGATCCTGCTGCTGAAAATGCTGCGGCCGAAGAAACAGTCCCTCGGACCAGACGACCTTGTTGTTGACGGACACTCGCGAAACCCCTATTTCGCCGGCGCGAACTGGACGCGCGCGCGCTCGACGGACAGGGTCACATCGTCTTTCTTGAGCGGCGCCGGCACCACGACACGCCACTGCGCATTGCGAATGTCGCGGAACGCCGCGACGATGCCGATGAAGCGGGCGGCGCCCGAGACCGACATCTCGACGGTCCGCTTCTCGGCGGGCGTCAGGATGAATTCGTCGCGCCCGATCAGCTCAGGCCCGAGCACCTTCATCTCGTCGTCATAGAGCGCGAAGAAGTCAGCCGCGGCGAACGCGGTGTCGCCTTTGAGCTGATAGACGCGCACCACGACCGGCGACGGCTTTCCAGACCCGTCAGGGTTGGTATCCGCGCTCGCCGAGAGCGCGACGCGTGTCTTCGAGGGTTTCGGGGGACCGCCCTTCGCGCAGGCCGAGGCCACGAGCACGAGCGCGATCGCCCACGTGAGCGTCACTCCACGTTGATGCTGCGTCATGATGATTGGGCCCGCTGAGTCACGTCAGTCACGCGAGCGGCGTTGGGCTTTCAGCCGCTCGAGCTGTTCTTCGTACGCCTTCGCAAACTCTTGCCCGAACAGCTCCTTGAAGCTCTCCTCAGCGTCAGAGACCATATCACTAAACATGGCCCGATACTGATCCCAATAGCGCAACTTTCCCGGAACTGAGAGCAACGAGCCCTTGCCATGCCGATCGAATGACTCCTGCAGTCGATCGGGATCGAACTCGGCCAACATCGCCTCGAACGCCACGCGCACGCCGGCCAGCATCGCCATCTGGTGATTGCGGATGTCGTCGAACGCGTCTTCGAACGCTTCGACAGGTCGCAGATACGCTTGATTGCGCTTCACCAGCAAGTTGTGAAGGGCATCATCGACGTTGGCGGAGAACTTGAGCGGGTTGTTCTGCGCCGTCTTGAACGTCGTCATGCGCATGCGGAACTCGTCTTTGATGCGTTGCCGCGCCTGCAACACGTCCATCACGCCGGCGACGACCACACGGAGAATCTCGCCGAAGTTCTGGGCCAGTTCAGGAGTGATGAGCGAGCTGTCGATGCCAGCGCCACGCAGCACGTGAGCGAGACCGACGTCGATGCCGCGTCCCGCATCGGACGGAGCCGGGCGGGCAGGTGCAGGTGACGGCGTCGCGCGACCAGGTGCTGTCGCGGACCCAGCGGGTATCGGAGCCGGTGCCGCGGGTGGCGGCGCTGGGGCTGCGGCCGGTGCTCGCGACACGGGCGCCTGCGGCGGCATCGGATTCGATCGTGCCGGCGCAGGTGCGGGACGCGAAGCAATCGGCCGAACCTCTGAATTCGATCCGAGCGGATCGTAATCGTCAGGGATCAACGATCCGGCCGAGGACCCAGCCGCAGGAGGCTCGGGAGACGGCGGGCCCGGTGGACGGATCGGCTCAGGAGCCTGGTAGTGCTCGGTGAGCAGTGAGCTCCCGGCTAAATCGGCGGCCCTCGGCGCAAGCGGCGGAGCCTTCTTCTCTTCGAATCCCAACAGGCTGAGCGGATCCACGTCGCCGGAGCCAAGCGGATCGACGGCAGGGACCAGATCGAACGGTGACGAGGATGGCGGCGGTGCACTGGGCTGTGCGGGCTTGAAGGGATCGTCGAGGCCAAACGGATCGGCGGCCGGCGCGGCCGCCTGCTCCTCGCCCGTGATCACGGCACGGATTTCGTACGGGTCGATGAAAATGCGATCGCCCGACTTCAAGGTATACGGTTGGCCGCGGACGAGCCGGTTGCTGGTCGAGTTGATGAAGACACCGTTGGTGCTGGTGTCCTCGATCTGAAACGCGCCGCCGGCATAGCGGATGCGCGCATGGCGGCTCGACACGTACGGATCGGGAAGCACCCAGTCGTTGTCGGGCAGCCGTCCGATGGTTCCTCCCGATGCCTGAAAGACCTTCCGGAGCTCGACGTGCGGCGTACCCTCCTGCGAGCCGGTGACTTCAAGGGTGAGGATCATTGCCTCTATTGAGCGGTGGCGCCTGGTGAGGTGCCTCCATTCTGAAACAGGCTGACGAATCGCGGCGAGAACGCGCGCGGATTCGGCTGGAACGACGAGTCGAGTTGTTTGACCTGCGCGATCTCCGCCAGGGCTTGCGTGCGGAGCGCCTGATTGGTCTCACCCGCGCGCACAAACAACGCAAACAGCGACGCCGCGCGGAACACGTGCGCGTGCAACTGCAGCGGCACGCTGGTCTGCCCGACGAGCGGCTCGAGCGCGGTCAGCGCTTGCTGATACTCGCCCTGCAGGAACAGACGCGCACCTTCCTCGAGTGCCGGGTTAATCCCACGGTCGCGCAGCGAGAGCGGGCCGAACGATCGGATCAGCGTGTCCAACCCAAGCTGGGCTTCCCCTGCGAGCCGCGTCGTCTCCGTCAGGCTCGAGACATCTTCCGACTTGCGGGCGCGCTCGAATCGACGGCGCAGGCTCTCGACCTGCTTCTCGAGCGTCGCGCGCGTCGCCAGCGTCTCTGGCTTGACGAGGTCGGGCTTGGTCGCGGCGCGCCGATCGAGCGTCGTGATGGCGGCGGAGATGCGCGCAAACGCTTCATCAGCGGCCCGGACGGCCTCACCAAGTTGCTGCTCGAAGACGCCGCGGGCGGCTTTCTTCACCTGCTCCAGCACCTGGTTCAGCGTCGTGGACGCCGTCTGCGCGTACTTCATCGCCTCGCTGACGGCGGTCGGATTCTGCGTCTTCTGACCGACCGCGAGACGATCGCGCGCCTGTGTGAGCTGGTCCCGACCGCCCTTGCGCGCAGCCTGCATGGCATCCGTCAGGGAGCCTTTGAACGCGTCGAGTGCCTCGTTGGTCTCATCCGCCAAGTTGATGATTCGCTCGACCTCCGCTGCTTGGCCTGTGACAGTGGCAATCGTCTCGACGGTCTTGTTCAACGAGGCCTCGAGCGGGCGCAGAATGTTGACGGCCCGTTCCGACGCCGCTTTCGACTCCGCGAAATCAGTGGCCAACCGCGTTCGCTGAGCCGACGAGAGGCGACTGAGCGACTGGTCGAGCTCCTTCTTGGCCTTCGCATACGTCTCGTCGGCATCAGCACGCCATACGTCGCGGTGCGCCGCGCCCAGGTCGGATACGCGCTTGGCGAGCGCGCTGGCATCGATGTAGGCCTGCCGCGTTGACGTGTACAGCGGAGTGTAGTCGGCCGCGAGCAGCACACCTTTTTGCGCACACGCCTGCAGTCCCCTCTGCATGACGGCGACGAACTCCGGTTTGCTCTTGATCGCGCCGTGCTGCTCGGAAATCGACCACTCGGTCACGGCCGCACCGCAGTCCTGCATGTTCAGGAACGCTTCACCAAGGAAGTAGTGCGGCAGGTACTCCATGCCCTGCAAGCCGATGAACCCGGCACGCACTTTGCGCGTGGACTCCTGTGCGTCGGACTTCACGGCGTTCTGCATGTTGCGGACGACTTCCGCCCACTTCTTGTCGCCGCGCGCCTCGAGCCCCTTCTTGAAGGCATCGTCCTGTGCCGCGGCCAACGACGGAAAGGCGCAGACGCCGATGACGATACACAACCCGCGCAGCCAACCGGCCCGTCCCGCGCGCTGTCGAGAGATCATTGCGCGACTCCTGTGGGCGACGGCGTCGCGGCCGTGGACGAATCCGCCGGCGCTTGAGTGGCCTCGGGGGCCGGCGCGTCGCCGGCGCCAATGTACTGCTCGAAATACTCCTCGACGCTCATGCTCTGAAAACGAGTGACCGGGGCCACGCTCGTTCCACCTACGTCGATGCGCACAGTCACGGTCTCCGTTTTCGATTCCGGTGGCGGACCGGTGAGCGTGACCTGATACGTCCCTGCCGGCAGCGCTAACGCCAGTGGCGTCGATGCCGGCGTGGGCAACGGCTCAACGTCACCGCGTTCGTTGCGCACCTCGGTGACACTCGCCCAAGGCACCGCCTCGATGACTGTCGTCCCGGTTGGCGCCGGACCTCGGGTCAGCAAGTAGCCGACCCCGCCGGCGATCGCCACTAGCCCGACACCGACGCCAGCCCACATCACATACGCGTTCTTCTTCGGAGCCTGTTTCGCGACGGCTCCGCGCGAGACCGATCCACGCAGTGCCTGGCTGGCACCACTCAAGGCGGGCCCGATCGACTGCACGACGGACGTCACTGACTGAAGCGCCGATGCGAACGCGCTCGGGCCTGCGGGCTTGACTGCAACCTTCGCCACCTTCGGCGGCGGCTGTGGCGGCTTGGTCACCACCGGGGCGACGGGCGCCTGCGCGACGGGTGCCGCTGGCTGGGACGGCACTGGAGGTGGCGTTCGCCGTGCCGGCGCGACGATCGTCGCTTCGGCAGCTGGCAGACGGATCGCGGTCTTCTCGTCGGGAATGTTCCCGACACTCGGGCGCACCGGCGACTGCGTGAGCGGCCGCTCGGATGACGCGGGCGGCAGACCAGTGACAGCGAAAGCCTCTTCGTTGATCCGCGTCATCGCCTGCGACTCGAGCAGGCGCGACGCGTCCCCGAAGTCGAGCATCGTGGGACCCTCAGTCGCAGCGAGTGCGGCCTCGTCCGCCGCGACTTCGACGCCCTGGCGAATACGAATCGCCGTTTGAATCTCCTGCTCCAGTTCGAGGGCGCCGTCGTGCATCTCGTCCAGCGTCAGCGCCTGCTGACACGCATCGAGGGCCTCGTCCAACTGCTTCTGCTCGAACAGCGTACGCGCGAGCACGATCGCGGCCTCGACCTGCGACGCGCGCCGGCGCGCAAGCGCTTCACGATCGGTGCGTCGCGGATCCGGTGGCGGCGTCAACTGGGCCACGCCGACCGATTCGTTGGAGCGCCTCCGCGCCGATCCCGTGCCACGATTGCCGCTGCCCGGCGTCACATCGCGCCCGGTGGCGACCGTCGGCGCGTTCCAGTCCTCATCCGATTCGTGCTGACGGCGGACGCGCGCGATCGCGATGCGCAACGCCTCGGTGTCCTTGAAACGATCGACGCTCTTCTTCTTGAGCGCCTGGCCGACGATCGACACGATCTCGGGACTCACGTCGGGCACCAGCTGTTCGAGCGGGGCCGGCTCTTCCGACACGATCCGGTGAGTGATCATCGGCAGCGTGTCGCCCGGGAACGGTTCGGAGTACGACAGCAGCTCGTAGAACACCACGCCGATCGAAAACTGATCGGCACGGTGATCAACGGTATCGCCCGTGATCTGTTCGGGCGCCATGTAGCCCGGCGTCCCAATCATGACGGCGGTATTCGAGGCAATCCCCAGCATGCGGGCAATGCCGAAGTCCAGAATCTTCAGCCGCCCCGCGCGATCGAGCATCAGGTTTGCCGGCTTGATATCGCGATGCACCACTTGCATCTGGTGCGCGTAGTTCGCGCCCGAGCACAGTTCCTCCATCCACCGCAGCTTGTCGGCGAGCGAGACCGACACCTTGCGGCGGATCACGTTGGCCAACGTCTCGCCGGCGACGTACTCCATGACGATGTACGGCTGGGCGTTGTACTCGCCGAAGTCGTAGACCGTGACGATGTGCGGATGATTCAGTGCGGCAGCAGCTCGCGCTTCACGCGAGAACCGCTCGCGGGCATCGGGCACGTCGAGATCGCCCGCAAAGATCTTGATGGCCACCATGCGGCCCAGCACCGGATCGTGGGCCACGTAGACAGTCCCCATCCCCCCGCGGCCGAGCCGCCGCTGAATCTCGTATCTCCCGACTTGGGTGCCTGGCTCGAACATCGACTCTCCCAGGGACCGAGGACCCCGTGCTAACTGATGTGATGAGGTTGTGAGGCCAGTACTATAAGGCCAACCCGCCTCCTCTGTGGCAGCAAAACCCCTTCCGGAGCGCCCCTTCTCCTCAACGCACGCGAAGGGTCGTTTTTACAGGAAATCCTGAGAAATTTCCTGGCGCCCAGGGTACGGATGGGCAAATAAGGCCACCGAATAGAAGACTGTTGTCGTGGGGTTGCGTGATTGATTCAGAGGCGCGAAGCGAGATTTGAGGGGGACTCTCGCTCTACAAAAGTGGTCGGGATGGCGGGATTCGAACCCACGACCCCTTGACCCCCAGTCAAGTGCGCTACCAGGCTGCGCTACATCCCGAACTTTGAAGTTCCATGTTCCGTGTTCCTGGTTCCATGTTCGACGGTGTTCTCAGTTCTTAGTTCTAGTTCTTCGAACCCGGAACGTGGAACCTGGAACATGGAACCCGGAACTATGCGCTCGCGCGTTTCCGTTTTGCGGGACGCGCGGGCTTTCGTGCGGCGACGCGTTTGGACGCCACCGACGCTTTCGATCGCGCGGCCATCGATCGCCGCGCGCCTTTGACGAGTGACGGCGACGGCGGCTCGAGTCGATAGTCATCGACGACAACCACCGTTCCCGGCGCGCTCGACAGCAGCTTGAGAATCGAACGGAGGCCGTCGCGTACGCTGGCGATGCGCGTCCGCGCATCAGACGCGAGCGCTTCGAGGACTTCCTCGACGTCCTTGTCGGCGGCACCAACGTGCGACCCGCCGTTCTCCTCGATGCGGCGCCGCGCGCCAGCCAGCGTGAGGCCTTCACCAAACACCAGCTGCTTGATCCGCTTGACCTGCTCGATATCCGACTGCCGGTAGAGTCGCGGACTCTCGGCCGACTTCTGCACCCCGATCCCGGGGAACTCCTTCTCCCATGACCGCAGAACGTAGGGCTGGAGCTCGGCCATCTCACAGACGTCCGCCGCCTTGAACCACTTCTGGGTCATTTTCGCGTTCAGTATAGCAAGGGTTTAGCTCTTCGAACCCCTTGAACGACGACCTTTAGAACCTCTGGAACCTCTGGAACCTCTGGAACCTCTGGAACCTTTGGAACCTCTGGAACCTTTGGACCCCTTGGAACCATCGGAACCTTTGGACTCCTCGGAACGGCGCCGGGCTCGCACGTGCAACTTGATGGGAGTGCCCTCGAAGCCGAACTCCTCGCGCAGCCGATTTTCCAGATAGCGCTGATAGGAAAAGTGGAACGTCGTCGCCACGTTGGTGAAGAAGACGAACGTCGGCGGCGCCACCCCGGTCTGCGCCGCATAAAGGATGCGGACGTGACGGCGGCCGGGGCTGGCTGGTGGATGCTCGGCCGAGACGCGCTCGACAAACGTGTTCAGCTCGCTCGTCTTGATCCGCTTGCGGCGCGATTCGGCGACGCGATCGATGGTTTCGAGCAGACGCGGCGTCCGTTCGCCGGTCGCGGCCGAGATGTGCAGCACCGTCGCGTAGTCCAGAAACTTGAGCTGGCGCCGGAGTTCTTCGTCGAAGGTTTTCACGTACTCGGGACCACGATCCTTCATGAGATCCCATTTGTTGGCTGCGATGATGACGCCGCGTCCGAGACGATCGGCCTCGCCGGCGATCGCGGCGTCCTGATCGGTCGCTCCCTCGGCGGCATCAACCACGAGCACAACGATATCGGCCGACTCGATCGACCGTCTGGCCAAGAGGACGCTCACCGATTCGACCTGCCCAGAACGCGCCACGCGCCCGGGCTTTCGGATGCCAGCGGTATCGACGATGCGGAAGGTTCTGCGGTGCCACGTCATCACCGCGTCCACGGAATCTCTCGTGGTGCCAGGCACTTCGCTGACGATCATGCGCTCCTCGCGGAGCAACCGATTGACCAGTGACGATTTGCCCGCATTGGGCCGGCCGACGATCGCAATCGAGACCTCGACCGGCTTTTCAGGTGATGACGACTTGCCGTGAGGCAGTCGCTCGACAATGGCATCGAGCAGATCACCGATGCCGTCGCCGTGTTCCGCGGCAATCTCGTAGACCGGGTCGAACCCAAGCTGATAGAGCTCGAGCACACCGTTTCGCGATCGCCGATCGTCGGTCTTGTTGATCGCCAGCAGCGCCGGCTTCCCCGACTCGCGAATCACCTTCGTGATGTCGTGGTCGCCTGGAACCAGACCTTCGCGTCCATCCGTCACGAGCACAAGGAGATCGGCGTCAGCGATCGCGCGGCGGCCGCGGTCGAGTACGAGGGCATGCAGAGGATCGGCGCTCGCGCCGAACATTCCTCCAGTGTCGGTGACCTCGAAGTGCGAGCCCCGCCATTCGATCGACTTGGCGATCACGTCACGCGTCGTGCCGGGGATCGACGTAACAATCGAGCGCCTCGAGCGGGTGAGGCGGTTGAAGAGGGTGGACTTCCCCACGTTGGGGCGACCGACAAGGACGACGGAGGGCAGCGAATGTGGCGCCAAATGCGGCTCTGTTGACAGGCTAAGTGATTATTTTTATAGTGTTTACAGTGTTTGCCTTCGAGGCATCCCACTCATGATCAAGGTTGACATCGTCAATGAGGTTTCGAAGATCGCCGACATCACCAAAGTCAAGGCTGAGGTGGCGGTCGATGCGGTCTTTGACGCCATGCGTCTCTCCATGCAGCGCGGTGATCGCATTGAGCTGCGAGGGTTTGGCGTCTTCCAGGTGAAGCCTCGCAAGCGCGGCATCGGCCGCAACCCGCGCACCGGCAAGGAAGTTCGCATTCCACCTGGTCGCACGATTCGCTTCAAGCCCGGCAAAGACCTCCAGAATATCGGGTAACTCGCCCGAAGTGGGCTCCACTTTGCACTCTGCCGATCCCGGGATCCGTCTCGGAGAAGACTCCGCTCCCCCGCCGACATACGTCATGCCGGTATCGCCTCGGCCGGTTGCGGTCACGCGGCACGTCGTCCTCTTCATCCTGACGTTCGTCACGACGACGCTCGCGGGAGCGTTCTTCTACGCGTCGTACGCCTCTGAGCTCGGCAACGCCTCGCCAGCCCTGTCGTTGCCGAACATGCTCTTGCACGGGCTCTGGTACAGCGGCAGCGTCCTCGCGATCCTCGGGGCGCACGAGTTCGGTCACTACTTCGCGTGCCGATACTACGGCGTCGATGCCTCGCTGCCGTACTTCATTCCACTGTGGTTGCCCTTGCCGGTGCCGATGCCCGGCACGCTCGGCGCCGTGATCAGGATCCGACAGCCGATCGCGTCGAAGCGGCAGTTCTTCGACATCGGCATCGCAGGTCCGATCGCCGGCTTCCTGGTCATCCTGCCGGTGCTCGCGATCGGCATGGCTCAATCAACCGTCGTCACACTGCCAAAGGACTTCACCGGCTTCCAGTTCGGCGAGCCGCTGCTGTTTCGTCTGGTCGCACAGCTGTTTCACGGCACGCTCGCCGACGGTCAGTCGCTGAACGTCCATCCGGCTGGATGGGCCGCGTGGTTTGGTTTGCTGGCGACGGCGCTGAACCTCTGTCCAGTCAGTCAGCTCGATGGCGGTCACATCAGCTATGCCGTGTTCGGACGAATCTCATCCACCATCACGCTGGTGGTTACGGCCTGCATGATCGGGCTGACGATCTACTCGGGCGCGTATCTGCTGTGGACCATCCTTGTCGTCGTCATGCTCTATGTGATGGGCCGCCACCATCCGCGCACCTCTGATGAAAGTGAGCCACTCGATCCCGCGCGGCTGTGTCTCGCTGCGTTCGCAGCCGCCATGCTGGTGCTGTCCTTCACGCCTATTCCGTTGATAGAGGGCTGACGACCAACCGCCCGTAGAGCGCACGCTTCAGCGTGCGCGTGTCCGCGGAGGCTGAAGCCTCCGCTCTACGCCCTCTCACAAGACGCTCAGCGGATCAACATCTACGGTGACGCGCCGGCGAATACTCGGCATCCCGGCGAGTGCCGCATCAAGCGCTCGACGCATGTCGCCGCGGCGCGCGCCCTTCAACATGAACTGTACGCGGTGCTCGCCGCGCAGGCGAACGAGCGGCGCGGGAGCCGGACCGAGCACGGTGAGTCCAGCTGTGGCCGTCGCCGGCTCGAGACGCCGGACGATGTCCGACGCCGTCTGCATCGCCTCCTCGAACGTGCGACCGCGAACAATGGTGTTGATCAACGCCACCATCGGTGGATATCGCATGCCGCGGCGATAGGCCAGCTCGCGATCGAAGAACGCCCGATAGTCCTGACGACACGCCAGCTGAATGCTGTAGTGATCCGGGTAGATGGTTTGGACGATCGCCTCGCCGGTGCGCTCGCCGCGACCAGCCCGTCCCGCAACCTGAGTCAGCAACTGAAACGTTCGCTCAGCGGCGCGGAAGTCCGCAAGGCCAAGTCCGACGTCGGCCGAGACAACGCCGACCAGCGTGACGCGTGGGAAGTCGTGGCCCTTGGCGATCATTTGCGTGCCGACGAGAATGTCGAGCTCGCCGGCGGCGAAGCGGCCGAGCAGCGACGCTAGCGCGCCCTTTCGCCTGACCGAGTCTCGATCGACGCGGGCGATGCGCGCCTCAGGGAACGCCTCCGCCAGCTGCTCCTCAACCTTTTCCGTTCCGAAGCCGGCGCGCTCGAGATACGGCGCCGCACACTTCCGACACGCCTTCGGCACCGTCATCGAGTAGTTGCAATAGTGGCAGCGCGCACGCCACCCGTTTCGCGCGCGATGCACCGTCAGCGAGATGGTGCAGTTGGGACAGTCGAAGGTGTCGCCGCACTGCCGGCAGAACACGGCGGTCGCGTAGCCGCGGCGGTTGAGCAGGACGAGCGTTTGCTCGCGACGGGCGAGCCGCTCGGCGATCGCGGCGGCCAGATCGCGACTGACGATCGCATCTGGTCCCTGGTCGGCGTACTCGGCGCGCATGTTGACGAGTCGGACGGCTGCAAGGGGACGATCGAGGATGCGTCGTTCGAGCGTCGCCTGTGCGTATTTGCCGGAGATGGCGTTCTGATACGTCTCCATTGACGGCGTGGCCGATCCGAGCACCACCAGCGCGCCGTCGCGCGTGGCACGTACGATCGCCACGTCGCGGCCGTGATAGCGCGGCGTCTCTTCCTGCTTGTAGGAGGTGTCGTGCTCTTCGTCCACGACGATCAGGCCGACCCGCGTCAACGGCGCGAACACGGCTGATCGCGTTCCGATCACCAGGTCCACGTCGCCGCGCCTGATGCGATGCCACTGGTCGTGGCGTTCGCCGTCCGAGAGCGCGCTGTGCTGAATCGCGACCCGGTCGCCGAACGCGCCGCGGAACAGCGCCGCAACCGATGGGGTCAGGGCGATCTCCGGGACCATCAGCAGCACCTGCCTCCCGCGGGCCTGGACGAGACGTGCGAGTCGGAGATAGATCTCGGTCTTGCCACTGCCGGTGACACCGTAAAGAAGCGCGGTGCGAAACTCTCCGGCATCCGCGAGCGCCGCCAGTTGTTCGAATGCGGTCTGCTGTTCCTGCGTGAGCTCGCGCGTGGCATCCAGGGTCTGATCCGGCAACGCCGCTCGCTCGAACGGATCGCGGTCCTCGGCTTCCGAGACCAGGGTCACGAGCCCACGCGCGGCGAGCCGGGCCAGTACGTCGCGCGTGACTCCCCGGTCTCGCAGCTCGCTCGTCGGCAGGCCGACGCCCGCTGCGGCCAGGATATCCAGCGCCGCGCGCTGCTTCGGGGTCACCCCTTCGACTCCGCCCAGGGCAGTGCGCACGGCACCGCCCTGGGCGTCGCTCAGGGCAAGGGCGTGCGCGGTAATCGTGGCGACCTGGCGAGTCTTGAACGACGTCGCCCGGGCGCGGGCTCCGGGTGGCATCGCCACGGCGATCGCGTCGCCAATCCCGGCCAGGTAGTACTCCGCCACCCACTCACACAGCTCAATGACGCGCGGCGGCAGAAATGGCTCGTGGTCGAGCACCTCGACGATGGCTTTGACGCCGTTCGGATCGGGCGCATCAGCAGTCTGTTTGACCAGACAACCGGTCAGCGTGCGCGAGCCCACCGGCACGCGCACCCGTGCGCCGATCGGAGGCAGCTCCAGGTGATCGGGAACGCTGTAGGTGAGGCGATCGAGGAAGGGAACCGGTACTGCGACGGAGACTAGACGCACATCACTCGCCCGCCAGTATCGCGCGGACTCGTTTCATGTCTTCCCAGACTTCCCGCTTGGACGAGGGGTTGCGCAGCAGAAACGCCGGATGATACGTCGGCATCAGGATGGCGTCGCGGTACTTGTATTCGCGGCCGCGAAGCCGCGTGATCGGCTCCGTGGTCTTGAGCAGCGACTGCGCGGCGAACTTGCCGAGCGCGACGATCACCTTCGGCTTGATGGTCGCGATCTGTCGAAACAAAAACGGCTCGCACTGCTCCACTTCATCCGGCTCGGGATTCCGATTCTGCGGCGGCCGGCACTTGATCACGTTGGCGATGTAGACATCGGCCCGAGTCATCCCCATCGCCTCGATGATCTTCGTCAGCAACTGGCCGGCACGGCCCACGAACGGCTCGCCCTGAATGTCTTCATCGGCGCCAGGCCCTTCTCCCACGAACATCAATTCTGCATTCGGGTTCCCCACTCCGAACACGACTTGCCGTCGTCCGAGCGTATGGAGCTTGCAGCGTGTGCATTGGGGTCCGATTTCAGCTTTCAGGGCGTTCAAAGCGTCGGACTGCGATGCGAAGACGCGAACCGGTTCCGAGGGTGCCGTAGGTTCCATGGGTTCCATGGGTTCCATGGGTTCCATGGGTTCCGAGGGTTGGAGTTCGGAAGGTTCCGCGTGCTCGGGTTCCATAGGTTCTTCAGCCCGTGCGCGCCACTCAGGCTCGCGGCGGAAACCGTCGACACCGAGATCACCGAAGAACTCGAGATGGGCGCGGAACTGATCAGCGGACACGATCAGCGGGATGCCAGATTGCCGGCACGCGATCGCAGCAGTTGCTCGACGCGGTCGAGGATGATGCCGGCGACTCCAGCTTTGCTCTGAAGCGGAACGGCCTGCTCGCTGCCGTCGCCGATGATCGTCACGGCGTTGGTCTCGGCATCGAACCCCTGATCTGGCTGCGACACGTCGTTGGCGATGATGAGATCGACCTTCTTGCGCGCGCGCTTCTCGCGCGCACGGGCCACGACGTCCTGGGTTTCCGCAGCAAACCCGACGAGCACAGGACGAGCGCCGCCCAGGCCGGCGCGCATCGAGCCGAGATCACCGAGGATGTCCTTGGTCCGCTGCAGCGTCAGCGTCATCGGTCCATCGCTCTTCGTCACTTTTTGGCCGGCTGGCGACGCCGGCGTGTAATCGGCGACGGCGGCAGCCATGATGACCACATCCGCGTTCGAGGCGACGCGCATGACGGCTTCGTGCATCTCCGCAGCACTTCGCACGTTAATGGTCGCGTCCACAGCCGGAGCCGCGAGGGGCGTCGGTCCGGCAACGAGGGTCACCTCGGCGCCTCGTCGTCGCGCCTCCGTTGCGAGCGCGAAGCCCATGCGTCCGCTCGAGCGGTTGCCAACATAGCGCACGGGATCGATGTCTTCGTAGGTGGGCCCGGCTGTCACCACCACGCGAGTGCCCTTGAGAGACGACGCCGGCGGATCGACGACGGCAACAGCCGCCTCGACGATCTCGGCCGGCTCGGCCAGTCTGCCCTTGCCGATCCAGCCACACGCCAGATACCCCTCGCCTGGCTCCACGAACCGAACACCGCGCGCGGCAAGCGTCTGCAGATTCCGCTGCACCGCCTCGTGCGCCAGCATGTTCACGTTCATCGCCGGCGCAATCAGGACGGGCGCCTTCGTCGCCAGGTAGAGCGACGACAGAAAGTCATCGGCAATCCCGTTGGCGAATTTGCCAATCACGTTCGCGGTGCACGGCGCGACCAGCAGTAGCGCGATGCCGTCCGCGATCGCGATGTGCTCGATGTCGGCGTTCATGCCAGGACGCCACTGCGACGTGATGACTGGGCGCCTGGTTATCGCCTCGAACGTGACAGGGCCGACGAACCTCGCGGCGGATCTGGTCATGACCGCGACGACGTCGTGGCCGCGCTTCTGGAGCCCGCGGCACACCTCGACCGCCTTGTACGCTCCGACTCCGCCGGTCACGCCTAACGCGATCAACGCCACTTGTTAACTCCCAACTACCAACTGCCAACTCCCAACCACTTCCAATTCCCAACTTCCAACTCCCAACAACTTCCAATTGGGACTTGGGAGTTGGAAGTTGGGAGTGGTTGGGAGTTGGGCGTTGGGAATTGGGAGTTAGACCTCTTCCTCGATCTTCTCGACTTTCCTGCGAAGGACTTCGCGCTGAGCGATGGTCACCTTCTTGTCGCCGTCCTCGCGAGGCACGGCGCCGCGCAGCAGCTGGCGCGCTCGTGCGCTGGCCAGGACGACGAACTCGAACCGGTTTTCTTTCGGGTTTCCCTTCATTCAAATGTCCTTATGATGGCTTCGGCCTGCGGCCGCATCCGTTGTATCCGCGCGCGCTCGGCGATGACGATGGCCCGCAGCCGCTCGACCGCCGTGTCCAGTTCATCGTTGACGACGAGGTAGTCGTACTCCGAGTACTCGTCCACCTCGCGATGCGCGACGGCCAGCCGCCGCACGATCTGTTCGTCAGTGTCCTTGCTGCGGCCGCGCAGCCGCTGCTCGAGAATCGCCGAGGACGGCGGCAGCACGAAGATGCTGACCGCATCGCAGCCCCGGCTCCGCACCTGGCTGGCGCCCTGCACGTCGATGACGAGCACGACATCCTCGCCTCGCGCCAGGGCCGCGTCCGTATCAGCAGCCGAGGTGCCGTAATAGCTGCCAAAGACGTCCGCCCACTCGAGAAACGCCTGTTCCCCGATCATGGCCTGGAAGCGTTCCCGACTGATGAAATTATAGTCGACGCCGTCCTGCTCCCCGGCCCGTGCCGCCCTCGACGTATACGACCTCGACATGCGCAAATTGGGCACTCGTTGCACCAGCCGCTCGACGAGCGTCGTTTTGCCGGTGCCCGACGGCGCCGAGACGATGAAGAGCAGGCCGCCGGTCCCCTTGGGCCTACTCGACATTCTGGACCTGCTCGCGCATCCGCTCGAGCTCCGCCTTGGCGTTGATGATCAACTCTGAGACGCCGAGGCCGTCGGCCTTGGCGCCGATCGTGTTGATCTCGCGGTTCATCTCCTGGAGCAGGAAATCCAGCTTCCGCCCGCACGGCTCGTCGCCGTCCACGAGCATGGTCCAGTGCGCGAGGTGCGCGCGGAAGCGTGTCACTTCCTCGCTGATGTCGGAGCGCTGGGCGGCGCGGACGATCTCCTGCGCGATCATCGCCTGGTCCACCGGCAGCTCCAGCGTGATCTCGTCGATGCGCTCGCGCAGACGTCGCTCCAGCTCGCGCCGTCCGTCTTCGGCCGCAGAGCGGAGCCGCTCGATCAGCGTCGCCAGCGTCTGCTGACGGCCATCCAGATCCGTCCGCAGATGCGCGCCTTCCCGCATACGCATGGCATCGAGATCGGCGAGCGCCTGTTCGACGGCGGACTCAATGCTGACGGCGAGACGCGCTTCGACGGCCGGATCCGCTTCGGGCGGACGTTCACGCACCGTAATCGCCTGCGGCAGCCGCAGTAGATCCCCCGGCGACAATGCGCCCGACACCAGTCCGCGGCTCCGCGCCTGCTCGATCGCCGCGCTCAGTGCACTCGCGAACTCTTCGTTCAGCTCGACGCTGGGCGTGCTGTTATTGCGGACCTGGACGCTGATGCCGAGCTCGACGCGGCCGCGCGCCAGCCGCTTCTGGAGCAGCGATCTCACCCGCGGCTCGACGTCGGCGAAGGACTGCGGCAGGCGTAGCTGCAAGTCGAGAAACCGATGGTTCACCGCTCGAACCGTGACCGCAATGGTGGCGCGCTCGTCCTCGTGCGTCAGCGACGCAAAGCCGGTCATGGATTTGATCACGACGTTTCGATCTCCGGCGGTTCGTCTTCGAATTGCAGCTCGTAGAGTTTCGCATAGACGCCGCGCCGGGCCATCAGCTCGTCGTGCGTCCCGCACTCGACGATGTGCCCGCGCTCGAGCACCACGATGGCATCGGCCCGGCGGACCGTCGAGAGCCGGTGCGCGATGACAAACGACGTGCGATCGCGCATCAAGGTCACCATCGCGTCCTGGACGAGCGCTTCGGATTCGGCATCGAGCGACGAAGTCGCCTCGTCCAGAATCAGGATCGGTGGGTCGCGCAGGATGGCCCGCGCAATCGCCAGCCGTTGCCGCTGGCCACCCGACAAACGTTGGCCGCGCTCGCCGATCATCGTCTCGTAAGCGCGATCGAGTCCGAGAATGAAGTCGTGCGCGTGCGCCGCGCGAGCCGCGGCTTCGATCGCCTCCTCGCTGGCGTGTGGAACGCCATACGCGATGTTCGCCGCCACGGTGTCGTCGAAGAGCACGGTCTCCTGCGTGACGAGACCGATTTGCGAGCGCAGCGAAGACAGCGTCGCTTCCCGCACATCGCGGCCGTCGATCAGGAGTGCCCCGCCGGTCACATCGTAGAACCGCGGCAACAAGTTCACGAGCGTCGTCTTGCCCGCTCCGCTGCGGCCGACGATCGCCAGCATTTGGCCGGCATTCACAGTGAACGTGACGCCGCCCAGGGTTGATCCGTGCGTCGCGCCATAGGTGAAGTGCACGTCACGGAACTCGATGGCATGGGAGAATCGCGGCAACGCGATCGCGTCGGGGCACTCGTGCACTTCGCTGTGCGTCTCGAGAATCTCGAAGACGCGTTCCGCGGCGGCCGCTGCCTGCTGCAGATCGGCGTTGACCCGGCTCAGTTTTCGCGCCGGCCCATACATCAGGAACAGCGCCGTGATGAACGCGACGAAATCGCCGGTGCTCAGGCGTTTGGCAGCGATTTCCTGACTGCCCACCCACAGCGCCGTCGCAAACGCGACGCCGCCAATCATCTCCATGAGCGGCGGCAGCAGGGACAGCACGCTGGTGACCCGCATGCTCGTACGATAGAAACTCTCCGAGACCTGCTGGAACTTCGTCGCCTCTCGCGACTCGGCCCCGAACGCCTTGACGATGCGATGGCCACTCAGCGCTTCGGCGCTGACGTGCGCCATCTGTTCCTGAGCTTCTTGTGTGCGGCGGGTCGTGCGCCGGACACGCTGCCCGAGCCGCACCAGCGGATAGACGATGAGCGGCGCGCTCGTGAAGCAGACGACAGCCAGCCGCGCATCGTAGTAGACCAGCACCCCGACGTAGGCAATCAGCGTCAGCGATTCACGCGCGAGATCGCCAATGGTGTCCGATACGACCCGCTGCACCTGCCCCACGTCATTGGTCAGTCGCGACAGGAGGCGACCGGTGGTCTGGGTGGTGAAAAAGGCCGCCGACTGCCCGAGCATGTGCCGGAACACCACGTTGCGCAGGTCGCGCACGACGCGCTGCCCGACGTCGGTCATCAGATACTGCGAGATGTAGGCGCCGATGCCCTTGGCGAGATAGACGAGCAGGATCGCGACGATCGTCGACACGAGGCGCTCGCGTGCCGGGAGCACGTTGTCGAAGATCGGCTTGACGAGCGTGGCGAGCTTGGCGGAGGCGGCGGCATAGATGACCATGGCCGCCAGCGCGCCCGCCAGTCGCGCCCGGTGTGGCCGCGCGTACGCGAGAAGGCGGTAAAGCGCGTTCACCCGGTCATCATCCTATGCGAAGCACACTCACGACCGATCCCCGAATCCGCGCGGATGCGTGCTGTGCCACCGCCACGCATCGCGGACGATCGCGTCGAGTCCTGCGTGCCGTGGCGTCCAGCCCAGGTCCTGCCGGATGCGCTGCGCTGACGCGTAAAGCACGGCTGGATCACCGGGACGCCGCGGCGCTGACTGCCGCACGATCGGCGTGCCGGTCACTCGCTCGACCGCCGCGATCACGTCCTTGACCGACGAAGGGCGCTCGGTGCCGACGTTATACGTTGCGGAGGCTCCGCCTTGCGCAAGCCGTGCGAGCGCGCGAATGTGGGCATCCGCCAGATCGGAGACGTGAATGTAGTCGCGCAAACACGTCCCGTCCGGCGTCGGATAGTCCTCACCGAAAATGTCGATCGGACAGCCGGTTGCCGCTGCCTCGATCGCGCGCGGGATGACGTGGATCTCCGGCGAATGGTCCTCGCCAAGCTCACCGTCAGGATCCGCGCCGGCGGCGTTGAAATAGCGCAGACGGATCGACCTGATGCCATGCGCCCGTTCGAAATGCGGCAGTGCGTGCTCGATGGCCAGTTTGGTCTGTCCGTACGCGTTGATCGGCGCCGTCGGATGCGTTTCGCTCAGCGGCGTCTCAATCGGCTCGCCATACACGGCGCACGTCGAAGAGAAGACAAATTGCCGGCAGCCCTCTGCCGCCATCGCGTCGAGCGTCGCCAGCGTCCCGCCGACGTTGTTGCGATAGTAGCCACCCGGATCGCGAACCGAATCGGCGACCGATAGCCATGCCGCGAAGTGCATCACCGCTGACGCGCCGCTTTCGCGGATCGCACGGCGGACGGCGTCCACGTTGCCGATATCGCCTTCAATCACCGGCGCGCCAAGCGCAGCCGCACGATGTCCAGCCGAGAAATTGTCGTAGATGACGACACGGTGACCGGCACGCCGAAGCGCTTTTGCAGCATGGCTGCCGATATACCCCGCACCTCCGGTGACGAGGACGACGGGCAGGTCAGTTGCGGCCAATGGAGTAGTAGGTGAATCCGTTCTGTTTCATTTGATCGGGCGTGAACAGGTTGCGGCCGTCGAAAATGACCGGCGACCGCATCAGCTTGCGCATGCGGTCGAAATCAGGACGTCGGAATTCATTCCATTCGGTGACGATGGCCAGACCGTCGGCGCCTTTCAAGGCGTCGTAGTTGCTCGTGGCATACGTAATCTTCGAGCCGAACAGCCCACGCGCCACTTTCATCGCTTCGGGATCGTGAACCTGCACCGTGGCCCCCGCCGTCAGCAACGACTCGATCAGCGGAATCGACGGCGCTTCGCGCATGTCGTCGGTCTTCGGTTTGAAGGACAGTCCCCAGACCGCGATCGTTTTACCCTTCAGGCCGTTGAAGTGCTTCTTGATCTTCGTGAACAGCCGGCTCTTCTGATGCGTGTTGACCGCTTCGACGGCCTTGAGAATGCGGAAGTCGTACTCGCGGTCAGACGCGAACCGAATCATCGCCTGGACATCCTTGGGGAAACAGCTGCCGCCGTAGCCGACGCCCGGAAACAAGAACGAGCTACCGATGCGGCGGTCTGAGCCGATCGCCTTTCGCACCTGATCGACATCGGCACCGACCAGCTCGCACACGTTCGCCATTTCGTTCATGAAGGAGATGCGCGAGGCGAGCATCGCGTTGGCGGCGTATTTCGAGAGCTCCGCGCTGGCGCAGTCCATCACCATGATCGGCGCGCCGGTGCGCGTGAACGGGCTGTAGAGCTCGAGCATGATCTCTTGCGCCCGCGCGTCCTCGGCGCCGATGATGACGCGGTCCGGCTTCATGAAATCGTCGATCGCCGCCCCCTGTTTCAGGAATTCGGGATTGCTCACCACGCTGAACGGGTGCGTCGTCGCGCGGCGGATCACTTCGCGGACCCTCTCACTCGTGCCGACCGGGACCGTGCTCTTGTCCACGATGATCTTGTAGCCGTTCATCGCTTTGGCAATCTCGCCGGCCACACCCAGCACGTGCCGCAGGTCGGCCGAACCGTCCTCGCCCTGCGGCGTCCCGACGGCAATGAAGATCACCAACGCGTCGCGAACCGCTTTCGGCAGATTCGTGGTGAAGGACAACCGGCCCTCGGTACGGTTGCGGCGAACGATCTCCTCGAGCCCGGGCTCGTAGATCGGCATCTTGCCGCGTCTGAGGATTCTGATCTTCGTCTCGTCCTTGTCTACGCAGACCACATCGTTGCCCGACTCGGCAAAACACGCGCCTGCCACGAGCCCCACATATCCCGTTCCGACGACCGCGATTTTCATCAGCCTCCCGAGAGCCTCCGACACGCCGCCAACCTTGAGAAAACGCAAGGGCTATCATAACGGACCACTAGATGCGGATACTCGTTGACTACCGTCCGGCCCTTCGCGCGCGCACTGGTGTCGGCGAGTACATCCGGCAGCTTGTACAGGCGTACACCGCACGCCACTCGGACGATGTCGCGGTCTTTACGAGCTCGTGGAAAGACCGGCCCGCGCCCACGCTTGGCGACGACCTTCGCGCTGGCGTGATCGATCGACAGGTGCCGGTTCAGGTCCTCAACTACCTGTGGCATCGCATTGGATGGCCACCAATCGAAACGCTCGCCGGACGCGCGGACGTGGTGCACGCGGCGCATCCCCTGCTGATTCCGTCGCGCCACGCGGCGCAGGTCGTCACGATTCACGACCTGTTCTTCCTGGATCATCCGGATCGCGTGCACGGCGAGATCAGGCGCGACTATCCGTCGCTTGCGCCCGACCATCTCCGTCGGGCCGACGCGGTCGTGACGTCCTCCGTCCACACGCAACGACTGATCGTCGAGCGGCTCGGTGTCGCCGACGATCGCGTGTACTGTTGCCCGCCCGGTGCGCCGGTGTGGACGAAACTTGGACGCTCTCCTCACCTGCCGTCGCACGGATACGTGTTGCTGCTGGGAACGCTCGAGGCGCGAAAGAATGTCGGCGTGATTCTCGACGCGCTCACCCGGCTGGTGCAGGCAGGCGCCGCGCCGACGCTCGTGCTCGCCGGGGGCGCAACGGCCGACGCCGACGAGTGGCTCGCGCGCGCCTCGCAGCCGCCACTGGCGAGCCATGTGAAGTACGTCGGCTATGTGACTGACGACCGGCGGGAGGATCTGTTCGCGGGTGCGCGGGCGCTGGTCCTACCGTCGCTGGACGAGGGATTCGGTCTTACGGCGCTCGAAGCGATGTCTGCCGGCGTACCGGTAATTGCCTCCAATCGCGGATCGCTGCCCGAAGTGGTGGGCAATGGCGGACTGCTGTTGGAACCCCACGACGTCGACGCTTGGACATCGGCGATCAATCGCGTGACGCACGACGAGGCGTGGGCGCGTGAGCTCGCCTGCGCAGGCCTCGAGCGCAGCAAGACGTTCACATGGGACCACTCGGCAGCCCGGCTTCGACAGGCGTATCAGGATGCCGTGGCGCGGCGAGGATCGCGCCAGCGGACATGAGAATCGCGATCGATGCGCGTGAGCTCGCCGGCAAGCCGACCGGCGTCGGCCGCTATCTCTCACAGATCCTTTCAGCGTGGACGAGGCTTCCCGCCGCCGCGGCGCACGAGTTCATCCTGTGCTCGCCCAAGGAGCAGTCGAATGCAGGCTGGGCGCCGCTCACCGTGTCGGCGCTTTCGGCCAGCGGCGGAGGAACGATGTGGGAGCAGCTCGTGCTCCCGCATCTGCTCAGAAAAGCGAACGCGAATGTGCTCTTCGCGCCGGCGTACACGGCACCGCTCGCCTGCTCGATTCCAGTCGTGTTGACGATCCACGACGTCTCTTTCGTGGCCCATCCGGAGTGGTTTTCGTGGCGTGAGGGACTGCGGCGTCGCCTGATCACCAAAGCCAGCGCGAAACGCGCCGCGCGCGTCTTGACGCAGTCGGACTTCACGAAGCGTGAAGCGGTCCGCCATCTCGGCCTTGACCAGTCGCGCGTGGACGTGATCTATCTCGGGACGACGACGCTCCGGACGCAAGCGGAGCGCGAGCCGCTGGTGTTGTACGTCGGCTCAGTGTTCAATCGCCGGCGTATCCCCGAATTGATCGAGGGCTTTGCCAAGGTCGCGGCGCGGCATCCAGCAGCACGACTCGAGATCGTCGGCGACAACCGCACCGAGCCGCCGGTCGATGTGGACGCGCTCATCGCGCGGTCCGGCGCCGCCGACCGGATTCGGGCGCGGCACTATGTCTCGGATGCCGAGCTGTCGTCGCTGTACGCGCGCGCGTCGGCGTTCGCGTTTTTCTCCGAATACGAAGGCTTCGGGTTGACACCGCTCGAAGCCATGTCAGCCGGCATCCCTGTCGTCGTGCTCGACACCGAGGTGGCACGGGAAATCTATGGACCCGCGGCGCAGTACGTGGCGCACGCTGAGCCCGATCTGATCGCCACCGCATTGGAGCGGGTCCTCAACGACGATGGAGAGCGACGGCGACTCATTGAGGCCGGCAAGGCACAAGTCGAGCGCTACTCGTGGGACGAATGCGCGCGGCGGACGCTGCAGGTGCTGCTGGCGTGCGCGAAGTGACCTCCGCCCCTCCGCGCGTCGCCGTCGTGATCGTCACCTACAACTCGGCACGCGACATCGACGCCGCGTTGCAGTCGCTCTCACAGCCGCCGCCACACACGGCCCACGAAATCCTGGTGGTCGATAACGCGTCGAGCGACGGCACTGCAGCTGGCGTCCGGGCACGATGGCCCCACGTCCGCGTGATCGAGTCGGCGCGCAACCTCGGGTTTGCTGCTGCGAACAACCGTGCGATTCGCGAGTGCTCGTCTGAGCTCGTGCTCCTGCTCAATCCGGATACGCGCGTGCCGCCCGGCGCGATCGATCGTCTCGTCTCACATCTCGACGCGCGCTCCGACGTGGCCATCGCCGGGCCTCGCATCGTGGACGGCCAGGGACGAGCCGAACTGTCATTCGGCGCGATGATCGCGCCGCTCAGCGAGCTGAAACAGAAGGTGCTCGTCACCGGCAACGATCGAGGCATCGGTCCGATCGTGTCGCTGGTCGATCGGATGACGCGTCAGACGCATGCAGTGGATTGGGTCAGCGGCGCGTGTCTGCTGATTCGACGCGCGGACCTGGACGCCGTCGGTCTGCTCGACGAGCGATTCTTCCTCTACACCGAGGACGTCGATCTGTGCGCCTCCGTGCGCGCGCGCGGCCGCACCGTGTTGTTCGCGGCCGACGTCGAGATTGAGCACCTGCGAGGGCGATCGGCAGGCGCCACAACGTCGGCGGCGTACCGTCGAAGCCAGCTCGCCTTCTACGCCAAACACCATCCCGGCTGGTTCCCGTGGCTGCGCGCTTACCTGAAGATTCGCGGCAAATTACCCGATAACTCGTAAACGGAGAACCGTGTCTTTCGAGCCCGGTTTTCCGCGACACGAGTCATGGAGCAACCCGGCTCAGCACAACTCTCCTGGACGTGCCCGTCATGCGGTCGCCGCGTGCCAAGACGTGTCGGCGAGTGCAGATGCGGCTTCCAGCATACCGAGGCCGCGCCGGTCCCTCGACCAGGCCCGGCGCCGGTTGAAGAGCCGATCGCCTCGCCAGTGGTGACGCCTGCGCCTGTTGTCGCGCGGTCGAGCGCGAACCAGGTGATGTTCCTGGCCATCGTGGTGCTGGTCGCTGCCGGCATCGTGGCGATGTTCGTGATCCGCCCGGTCACGGCCACGAACGGCACGGCAACAGGTCCGGCCGCGCCGGTCTCGACGACTGCGGCCGACGCCGCGGCCGCGCTCGTCGATGCGCCCGAGCCGCCAGACGCGCCGACCACGCCACCACCTCCGCCAGACTCGCTCGAGGACGTGGTCAGCCGCGTGCTGCCAGCGGTGGCTTCGATCACGGCGGGACCGTCGCGTGGGACTGGCTTCTTCATCAGACCCGATCAGGTGCTGACCAATGCTCACGTCGTGCAGGATCAGACGTCGGTCACGCTGCAGGTCGGCAGCGCGACGTTTCACGCGCGAGTGACACGGGTCTCGACCGGCAGCGATCTGGCGCTCCTGCAGGTATCCAACGCCAACTCGAATCAACCCGTACTCACGTTAGGGTCGGCGGCCAACGTGCGCGTCGGTCAGGAAGTCATTGCCGTCGGCTCGGCGCTGGGCGTCCTCTCCAACACGGTCACGCGCGGCATCGTCAGCGCGGTGCGGCAGGTGGGCAACATCACACTGCTGCAGACTGACGCCGCAATCAATCCGGGCAACAGCGGCGGACCGCTCGTCGATCGCTCGGGGATGGTCATTGGGATCAACTCGATGGCGGTTGCCGCACAGGCTGGACAAGGACTGGCGTTTGCGGTCGCGATCGATCACGCGACGGATCTGCTGAACGGTCAGGTCAGCAGCACGGCGCAAACGCCGCTGACGGCGTTGACCAAAGCCATGGGCGGACCGAGCGACAGCGACAACTCGCGCTCGCGGGGCGAGCAGTCGTACGCGCAGATACTCGAGTGGGCCGACCGTAACAGCGTCCAGCTCGATGCGTATTGGAGCAAGTACGCCGGCTCCTGCGTGTCGGCCTCGTCACGAAGCGGCGATCGGCCATGGTTCGCGGTGTTCGAAGTGAATGGCGTACGCCTCAACGCGATGTCGGCGCTCAACTGTCAGAGCTGGCTCGAAACCCTGCAAAGCAATGCCGAGCCGATTCGTGCGGCCGTCGAAAAAGCTGGCGAATCCGCGCGCCAGAACGGCGTGTATCCGGGAGTCCTGCGGGACCTTCGTCGCAAGTACCGGATGAACTGGTCGGGCTGGGAACGTTAATCAATTCCCAACTTCCAACGCCCAACTACCAACCACTCCCAATTACCAACTCCCCAAGCCCAAAGACCAGAGACCAAAGACTAAAGACCAAGAAGTAAAATCTCCAGCGACATGCGAGTGGCGATCGATGCGCGGAAGCTCCACGATTTCGGCATCGGCACGTACATCCGCAACCTGCTGCGCCATCTGGCGCGCATCGATCACGACACGGAGTACGTCCTGCTCTGCGGTGAGGCCGACCTCGGCGTCGCCGCGCAGCTCGGCCCCAACTTCCGGGCCGTGCTCGAGCCGTCGCCGAATTACTCCATTCGCGAACAGATTCACGTGCCCTGGGTGCTGCGGCGCGAGCGCCCGGACCTGTATCATGCGCCGCATTACGTGCTGCCGGCGGCGATCAACTGCAACTCGGTCGTCACCATCCACGACTGCATTCACTTGATGTTTCCGCAGTATCTGCCCAACCGGATGGCGTATGCCTACGCGCGCGCGCAGATGTGGACCGCTGCGCACCGATCGGACTGCATTCTGACGGTGTCGGACGCGTCCAAACGCGACATCCTGCATCTCTTCAACATCCCGCCCGAGAAGATCGTGGTCGTCTACAACGCGATCGACGCCCATTTCTCGGTCACGCCGCAGCCCGATGCAGTTGCACGTGTCCGTGAGCGGTATCAGCTGGATCACCGGTTTGTGCTCTACGTCGGCAACATCAAGCCGCACAAGAACCTCGTCCGTTTGATTGAGGCGTTCAGCGAGCTGCGCGCCGGCGAACTCGAGGACGTCAAGCTGCTGATCATCGGCGACGAGATCTCGAAGCTGCCGGCGCTGCGCCACGCCGTGCACCGCCACAAGCTGCACAAGCACGTGCGCTTCCTCGGCTACGTCCCCGACGATCAACTGGCGGTGCTGTATCGATTGGCGGCGGTGTTCATCTTCCCGTCCCTCTATGAAGGCTTCGGGCTGCCACCGCTCGAGGCGATGGCCAGCGGCACGCCGGTCGTGGTGTCCAACGTCTCGTCGCTGCCGGAAGTGGTCGGCGATGCGGCGGTACTCGTCGATCCGCACGACATCGACTCGATGGTGGATGGCCTGCGCTCGGTGCTCACCAACCCGGCCCGGGCCGAGGACATGCGCCGCAAGGGGCTCGCGCGCGCGCGCGAGTTCTCGTGGGAGCGATCGGTGGCCCGCACACTGGAGGTTTACAAGCGGATTGGCGCGCCGCTCGCGGTCGCAGCGGTATGAAGGTCGCGCTCGTCCACGACTGGCTGACCGGCATGCGCGGCGGGGAGAAAGTGCTCGAAGTCGTGTGCGGACTGTATCCCGACGCCGACATTCACACCCTCTTCCACTGGCGCGGCTCGGTGTCGCCGACCATCGAGCGGCACCGAATCCACACGTCGTTTCTGCAGCACATGCCGCTCGCGCGCTCGCAGTACCGCCGCTATCTGCCGCTCTTCCCGTTCGCCATCGAACAATTCGATCTCGACGGCTGCGATCTCGTCATCAGCTCGAGCCACTGCGCGGCCAAGGGCGTCGTCGCGCCGGGACGCGCGCGGCACGTGTGCTACTGCCACTCGCCGATGCGGTATGCGTGGGATCAATTCGACGCCTACTTCGGACCGGAGCGGGTGGGCGCTGTGGCCAGCCGCTGGCTCTACCGTCCAGTGCTGGCGCGGTTGGCGAGATGGGACGCGGCGACGGCGCATCGCGTGCACCGGTTCGTCGCCAACTCGAGACACGTTGCTGCGCGGATCCGGCGATACTATAATCGCGAGGCAACGATCGTGTATCCGCCTGTTGACACGGTCTTCTATCAGCCCGCCGCGGTTTCGCCCGAGAGTCACTTTCTGATTGTGTCCGCATTCGTGCCCTACAAGCGCCTCGAGATCGCCATCGACGCCTGCCGCCGCCTCGGCGCGCCACTCCGCATCGCCGGCGACGGCCCGGATCGCGAACGGCTGCAGCGCATGTCCGGGCCGGACGTGACCTTCCTCGGTCCACTGTCCGAGGAACAGTTGCGCGGCGAGTATCAGCGCGCCCGGGCCGTGATCATGCCGGGCGAGGAAGACTTCGGGATCGTGCCCGTCGAGGCCCAGGCCTGTGGCCGCCCGGTGGTTGCCCTCGCGCGCGGCGGCGCGCTCGAAACCGTCGCTGACGGAGATACCGGCGTGCTCTTCGCAGACGCGAGCGCCGAGTCGCTCGCAGACGCGTTGCGACGGATGGACGATATCCGGTTCGACACGGCGCGGCTTCGGGCGAGCGCCGAACGATTCTCGCGCGATCACCACGCTCGCGCGATGCAGACCGTGATCGACGACACGCTCGCGGCCCCAGTGGGCACCACGTGGTAAGGCGACACAACCGGCTGCTCGTGGCGCTGTATGTCCTCAGCGACGCCGCGCTGGCGATGTGGGCGTTCGTGCTGGCCTACGGCATCCGGTTCGAAAGCGGACTGATTCCCGTCTACCGAGGCTACCCGCCGCTCCAGCAGTATCTGGACCTCCTGCCGTTTGTCGCCATGTTGACGCCGTTCGCGTTCTGGCTGCAGGGCGTCTACCGTCTGCGCCGCGGACGATCGCGCGTGGACGACTTCTTCGGAGTACTGATCGGCAGCATCCTCGCCGTGGTCTTCAGCGTGTTGTCCACGTTGTATGTCGGCGCGTACTACGCGTCCGAGGCCTCGCGCACGCAGGGCGCGTTCCAGGTCTCGCAGATCGTCTGGGGACTCTTCCTCGCGCTGACGGTGATGTTCACCTATGCGTCGCGCGAAGCCGTCCGCGAGTTGCTCGAGCGGCGATGGCGCGCCGGCATCGGCCTGAAGCGCATTCTCATCGCCGGCGCCGGCGACCTTGGCCGCATGGTCGCCGATCGCATGCTCCAGCATCGCGAGCTTGGCTATCAGGTGGTCGGCTTCCTCGACGACCGCGCCGGCGGCGATCACATCGGCTACCGCGGGCTGCCGTTGCTCGGCACGCTCTCGGAGGTGGTCGAAATCGCCCAGCGCGAACGCGTCGATCACCTCTACGTCACCCTCTCGCTCGAAGAGCACTCCAAGCTGCTCGACCTGATGGAGATCACCAGCCGCGAGTTCATCGACGTCAAGGTCGTGCCCGACCTCCTGCAGTTCATTGCGCTGCGAGCACGTCTCGAGGACCTCGACGGACTGCCGGTGATCAACATCAACGAGGTGCCGCTCCAAGGCTTCAACAGCTGGGTGAAACGCGGCCTCGACACGGTGCTCTCTGCAGTGGCCATGGTGCTGCTGGCCATTCCGTTTGCGATCATCGCCGCGCTCGTGCGGTGGACGTCGCCGGGCCCGGTGTTCTATCAACAGGAGCGCATGGGGCTCGACGGCAAGGCGTTCACCGTCTACAAGTTTCGATCGATGCACCAGGACGCCGAAGAGGACACCGGCCCCGTCTGGGCCCGCGAGGACGACCCGCGGACGACGGCTGTGGGGCGCTGGCTGCGTCGAATGGATCTCGACGAGCTCCCGCAGTTCTGGAACGTCCTCAAAGGCGACATGTCGATCGTCGGGCCGCGGCCGGAGCGGCCGTTCTTCGTCGAGCAGTTCAAACACCGCATTCCGCAGTACATGCTGCGCCACAAAGTGAAGGCCGGGATCACCGGTTGGGCGCAGGTCAACGGCTGGCGCGGCAATACGTCGCTTGAAAAGCGCATCGAGTACGACCTGTATTACATCGAAAACTGGTCGGTCACGCTCGACCTCAAAATCATGTGGCTCACGCTGGTGCGCGGTCTGTTCCAGCGCGGAGTCGCGTACTAACCCGGAGCGCTCGTGTCCAGAACCGTCGTCACCGGCGCCGCCGGGTTCATCGGCTCACATCTGTGCGAAGAACTGCTGAGCCGGGGCCACTCGGTGGTCGGCATCGACAATCTCATTACCGGCGACATGGCCAATATCGCCCATCTGCGCGACAAGGACTTCCAGTTCATCCGCCACAACGTCACCCAGTACATCGACGTGGATGGTCCGGTCGACGCGGTGCTGCATTGGGCCAGTCCGGCCAGCCCGATCGACTATCTCGAGCTCCCGATTCAAACCCTCAAGGTCGGCTCGCTCGGCACGCACAACGCGCTCGGTCTGGCCAAGGCCAAGAAGGCCACGTTCGTCCTCGCCTCCACGTCGGAAGTGTACGGCGACCCGCTCGAACATCCGCAGCGAGAGACCTACTGGGGCAACGTCAATCCGATCGGTCCGCGCGGCGTGTATGACGAGGCCAAGCGCTTTGCGGAGGCGATCACGCTCGCCTACCACCGGACGCACGCCGTAGACACCAAGATCGTCCGCATCTTCAACACCTACGGTCCACGGATGCGGCTGCACGACGGCCGCGCCGTGCCGGCGTTCATGTCCCAGGCGCTGCGCAACGAAGACGTCACGGTCTTCGGCGACGGCACGCAGACGAGAAGCTTTTGCTACGTGAGCGATCTTGTAGACGGCATTCTGCGGTTGATGGACTCGCGCACGCACGACCCGGTGAACATCGGCAATCCGCAGGAACTCACCATCGAGCAAATCGCGCGGACGATCATCACGCTGGTCGGCTCGTCCAGCCGCATCGTCTACCGGCCGCTGCCGCAAGACGATCCCAAGCAGCGACGGCCCGACATCACACGAGCGCAGACGATTCTTGGCTGGGAGCCGCGCGTCGGTCTGGAGGAAGGCCTGGCGAAGACCGTCAGCTATTTCAAGACGAAGCTGACGGCGGAGGCTCGTTGATCAGCAGACGCAGACGCAGGAAGTAGTCGGCCGCCGAAATCGCCGTCAGACCGAACGAGGCCCAGATCGCCGCGTCCACGATCACCGACGTCTCGCCACGGTAGTTGAAATACATCACGATCACGCTGGTCAGGATCAGCGCCGCCGTCGTCATTTTCCCCCAGATCGAAGGCCTGAACGTCCGCGGTCCGACCGCCAGGTTGACGATCGCCACGACGCCGATGATGACGATGTCGCGGCTGATCACGCTCACCGTCAGCCACAGAGGCAGATGGTTGGTCAGCGGAATCGCCGGAATCGTGAGCACGATGAACGTCGTGACGAGCAGCAGCTTGTCGGCCATCGGATCGAGCCAGGCGCCCAGGCTGGTGCGCTGCCCGGCGCGCCGCGCGATGATGCCATCCAGTGCGTCGGTGACGCCGGCGAACATGAACACCAGCAGGGAGCCACCGAGATAGCCGTAGACGAGCAGCAACACGAACGCCGGGATCAACATGATCCTGAGGATCGTCAGCTGATTGGCGAGCGTCAGATTGCCCACAACGATTCAATGCTCAATGCCGAATGGCCAATGCCGAATGCCCAATGCCGAATGCCCAATGCCCAATGCACGGAATTGATGCTTCAGCCTTGAGCATTGGGCATTTTGCATGGTGCATTGACGTATCAGAGGCCCGCGTTGACCGTCTGCACCGACAGCGCGCGCACTCGGTCCAGGACCTCCACGGCCTCGCTGCCGGAAACCGGCCGCCCGACCTGGAAGCGCTCGCCATCGAGCAGCGGCATGACGCCGGAGGCGACGGCATCCGCCGCAGCCATGTATTGGACGTGGCGACGGTTCATGTCGGCGATGGCGGGGCGCTGCCCGAGGCGGGCGCGAAGGCCGGTGTCGCTTGCCGCGAGAAGCGTGAGCAAGCGGCTGACAGCAACGGCGAGGTCGCCACGCCGCACCGCGGCATTCGGCTGGAACGTGTGATTCTCGAACGGCGGCATGATGCCGGCGCCGGCCACTTGCGCGATCCACGGCGCCGCCCAATGACCGCGCATGTCGGTCACGACGACCTGACGCTCCGGCGCGCGCTTGACGATCGGTTCGAGACGAACGCCAATCAACGCCGCGAGATCGCCGCGCGTGATCTGTGTCGCCGTCAGGGCGGCCTTGAACTCGGCAGGCAGTTTCGCTTCCCGGGCATTCTTGGCGACAGTCGCCAGCTTCGCTTCGAGCTCGGGTGACGGATCGAGCTCGACGGCTTTGCGATACGCAGCTTCGGCGCCGGCGAAGTCGTCACGCGACTCGAGCAACTCGGCCAGCTGCACGAACGCCATCGTGTCGAGCGAGTCGAGCTCGGTCGCACGCCGCAAGCGGGCCAGGGCCTGCTCCGTATTCCCGGCACGACGTTCCAGCACGCCCAGCTCGCGATAGAGAAATGCACTCTCCGGCGACGCGGTGATGGCCCGCTCGTACGCCGCTCGTGCGTCGAGGATCCGGTCGGACCTGGCCGCCTCGCGAGCGTCCTCGATCAGATCCTGGAGCCCGCGAAAGCGCAGAACCTCGGTGCGCTGACGCACGTCACTCAGCGACGGGTCGGCCTTGAGCGCGGCCTCGAAGGAGGCCAGCGCCTCCCCCTCGCGGCGGAGGGCGAGCAGCGCCTGACCGCGGCCGACCAGGGCGGGAACGTAGGATGGTGAGGCTGCCAGCGCCGCATCAAACGCGGTGACCGCTCGATCGAAGTCCCGCCGTGCCGCCGCCACGAAACCATGACCTGCGTGGGCCGGATACATCTTCGGGTTGCTTCTCAACGCTGCGGCGAACTCGCGATCGGCACCGCGCAAGTCGTCGATCTGTAGGTACCGCCAGCCGAGATCGACGTGCTCGGCCGCGAATGTCTTCTGCAGCGCCGCGGGCACGGTCGGGTACAGAAACTCGGGATGGGCCAGTTTCGCGGCCGGGAGAGGCAGCTTCTTCTGCGCACACGCTGACGTCAGCATCGCCAGCACCGCGAGCACGGCCGCGACGAAGAGGCGCTCAGTCCGCACGAGATTCCTCTTGCTGAAGCGGCGTGGTCAGCCTCTCGATGAAGCGGCGCGGCACGTCGGCCTCGATGACCACTTTCCCGTTCGTCGCCACATGGCTGATCACGCGCGCCACACGATACATCCGTGCGATCTGCTGGCGGTCGAAATCCTTGCCGCTGTCGAACGTGATCGTAATCCGCCGCGTGTCGAGCGCCAGGCGCGAGGCGACCATCTGCAACAGCTCGTCCACGCCGGCGCCGGTCCTGGCGGAGATGAGCGCACAGGCCGGATCCGCGTCGCGCAGCCGGCGCTGCTCGTCGGCGGTGATCGCGTCGATTTTGTTATAGACATCGACGGTCGGCACGTCGATCGCGCCCACCTCGGCGAGGACCCGCCGGACTGCGGCCACCTGCCGCTCACGCTCGGGATTCGCCGCGTCGATCACGTGCAGCACGAGGTCGGCTTCCGCCACCTCTTCGAGCGTGGCGCGAAACGCCGCAACCAAGGCATGCGGCAGGCGATCGATGAAGCCGACGGTGTCCGACACCAGCAGCTCGCGCCGATCGGGCAGCCGGACCTGCCGCACCAGCGGATCGAGCGTCACGAACAGCGCATCGGATGCGACTGCTGTTTCATTCGTCAGGCGATTGAACAGCGTCGTCTTGCCGGCGTTGGTGTAGCCGACGAGCGCCACTGTCGGCACCGACTGCTTGTGACGCCGTTCGCGCAGCTGCGAGCGCCGCTGACGCACATGGTCGATCTCGCGCTGAATGGATTGAATGCGCACGCGGATACGGCGGCGATCGGTCTCGAGCTTGGTTTCACCAGGACCCCGCGTGCCGATGCCACCGCCGAGGCGAGACAACGCCGTAGACGATCCCACCAATCGCGGCAGCAGATATTTCAGCTGCGCGAGCTCGACCTGCCACTTCCCTTCGCGCGTGCGCGCGCGGCGAGCGAAGATGTCGAGAATCAGCTGCGTGCGATCGATGACCTTGCGTTCAAGCTTGGCTTCGAGCTGCCGGAGTTGCGCCGGAGAGAGCTCGTTGTCGAAGATCACGACGTCCACGTCGAGCTCGGCACAGGTCGCCGCGAGGCCCGTCAGCTTGCCGCTGCCGATGAACGTCGCCGGATCCGGCTTCGGCCGCTCCTGCAGCACACGCAGCACCACGGTTGCACCGGCGGCGTCGGCAAGACCGGCCAGTTCCTCGAGTGATTGATCGGCATCCACGCGACGCGCGGATCCAGTCACGAGGCCGACGAGCGCAGCGCGTTCCGGTGCCACGCCACTATCGTACAATTTTCACGCCTGTAGAGGCGGGTCTCGAGACGCGCTCTACGACCCACGATGCCTCGATCAAAACGACCGAAGCGCCCATCCCGCCCTCGCGTACCGCTGCCACGACAAACCGGCGGCGTGCACGAGGACAAGACCAAGCGGCCGTGGCGACGACGGAAGCACAAAAAAGTGGAAGAATCCTGACGTTCGATACGAACGACTACGCCTCATCGACAGCCGGCGCTGATTCCACCGGCAGGTCGCGTTCAACCATCAGCCGCCGCACCAGCAGGACGAGCAGCGCGAGCACTGCCGCGCCGGACAGAAACACGGCATTGATGCTGTGCGCCGCCAGCAATCCGCTCAGCGCTGGACTGATCGCCGATCCGATCATCGCGGCACCTGTCAGGAACCCGAACCCGACTCCATGGGCATGACGCGGCACGACCGATCCGGCCGCCGTGAACGACGTCGTCAACGACGTCCCCGCTGATACGCCAAACATCGCGATCGCGACCAGCAGGAGCACGGCCGATTCGACGACGGCGAACAGCACGAGCGACGCCGCAGCGGCGAGCAGTGCCGCCACGATCACCGCGCGCGCCGTCGTCCGGCGCAGCAACACCGCAGCGAGCTGATGGCCAACGACCGCCGACAAAGCCAGCGCCGAAAACAGCGCGCCGACCAGCACCGCGGCGCGCCCTTCGGTGTACCCGAGCTGTGTCACGTGGAGCAGCAGCACGGGCCCGAAGCTGCGGTCCACGACCTGCAGCGCAAAGATCAGCAGCATGAGCAGCAGGAAGTTCTCGAAGGCGAGCACATTCGTGAAGCTCACTCGCTCCTCTGTCGCACGCGGACGCACCGGATCGTCACTGCGTTCTTTGTACATGACCGTGAGCATGGTGAACGCGACGACATACACGAGGGACGACACCAGGAACGAGTTCCTCAAACCGACGGCGGAGGCAAGCACTCCGCCGATGACCGGGCCGATCGCCGGGCCGAAGCGCTGCGCCGTCTGGACGGCGCCGATCGCCGATGCCATCTGCTCGGGCGGCGCCGAACGCGCCGCCATCGTCAGCGTCAGCGACCCGTAGCCGGCGAGCAGGCCCTGTGCCGCGCGCAGCGCGAAGAGATGCCACGGCTGCGTCGCCTTGGCCATCAACGCCATGACGACGACGCAGCTGAAGAGCGAACGCTGGACGAGCAGCTTGTTACCGAGGCGATCGGCGACGCGGCCCCACAGCGGCGCGCATAGCGCAGCGATACCTGGTGTGATGCCCAGCGTAATCCCAGTCCAGAGTGCGACTTCTCCGGTGTCGGTGACGCCGAGCTCCTGGATGTATCGGGAGAGGAAGGGCATCACCAGCGTGAAGCCGGTGAATCCGACGAAGGTCGCGGAAACGACGGCGATCTGGTTTCGTCGCCATCGTGGGTTCCGGGCGTTCTGCGTTCCCGGGGTCGTGTTCGAGGGGTTGATGTCGCTACTCCAACTCGAGTCGCTCATAGGCGAGCGTCATCTCCTCGATCGCGACATCGGTTCCCTTCGCGTTCAAGGGACCGCTCGTGTGCTTGATGATGCGCGCGCGAAGGAGCTTCCACGTCATGACGACGGCGGTGTGGTCCTCGTTCTGGAGCTGTATCGTCACGTTGCGGAGTGCGCCACTTTCGCCGTTTCGGATCTGATTGATCCAGTTGTACAGGTTGAGCGAACCGATGATCCCACGTTTCAGCGTGACGTCGCCCACCTTGGCGAGACCTGTGAGCTTGCGTGGGCTGTTCTCCCTGTCGTTGCCATTTCGATACTCGATGACGTCAACGCTCATCGAGATTCCACTGCATTCCTGAAAACCGGCCTCCGGCCCATCGGTGTTGCCGGTACCCAGATCGACCAGGAAATTGAATTGCGCGTACGGGCGATCACGCAACACGGCCATATCAACCTTTCCTTTTTCCACTGTGTGGGCCCAGCCAGACGAGATCATCGAACATCAACTCGAGCTCCTCACAGGCGACATCGTTCTTCATCGCGTCGAAGGCAGGTCCTGACCAGCGGCACGGCCACGCGCGCATCAATCTCCATGTATTCACGATCTTCCCGCCGGGAGCGGACAGCTGGCGGATCGTGACATCACGACGGTCGTCCTTGCCCTCAATGATGAGCCGACGCCAGTCGTAGAGCTCCGTCGATGTCGTGAGCGCGCGTTTGAGCACGATCGTCGCAAAGCGATGAACAGGTCGTTCGGAAAGACCTGCCAGCTCGGTCTCCGAGGTCAATCGTCCGACCTCTGAGAATCCGATCTCTCGATCGCCGATGAGAATCTCGAAAGAATTGATCCGCAGCAACGCGTTCGGCTGGCGCGGCGACACGTTGGCGGATACTACCGCACGCGATTTGGCGGGAGCAACGACTCGATTTCACAGAGTCCTGGAGTAGTCCGGGAACCTTTGAACCCTATTTGGCTGGAAGTCGCCAGTCTTGGCGGGACGCGGCGCAGTTGGTTCGCACCATGTCCCACTTGGTCCACTCTTGGTAGCCAGGCTTCACGTGGCTGGTGTGTCGCAGCATCGCGCCCGTGCGCCCGGGGCATGTCACGACCATGGACGTAATCACGTTGGTGATCGGGTCACGTGTGTACTCGAACGTGAGCGACTGCATCCCCGACATCCCCTGGATCTCCGTGACCGTGTATTCGGCGGCGTTGAAGGCATAGCGCGACCACGTTCCATCGGACCGCCTGGACTCGACTTCGGCGACGCGCCCATTGGTCATCGTCCACGTGAACTGGAACACATACGGCTCGGTGTCTCCAGGCCATCGGTTCACTTGTTTCGTGACGCGGCCACCCTCCCAGACATTCTCGATGATGGTTCCCGGATCTGAGATGAGCGCCATCTCGTCAAGCGCCGTGTACTCGTAGCGGTGCTCGACCCCGTCGCTCGACGTCACGCGAGCCAGACGGCCTGGTTCGTCGTACTCGTAACGTACCCATCGTTTCGCGTGGTCGGATGCCCGGCTGACGCGGCCACGGTCGTCGTAGTCGAGGCCGATCCAGCGCTCCCCGGCTTCGATACGCAGGAGCCGACCGGTCGGGTCCCGTCGATAGTCGATCGCGTGGCCGTCGCTATCGATCTCCTGAACGATCGAACAGGCGCGGACCGGCAGGCTGCCTCCGCATGCCAGGAATCGCATCCGCGTCCCGTCGTTCCGGCGCAGCACCCACTCGGCGCCCACCCATCCGAGTTGCGCGCCATCCCATTCGGCGGACGGCGACCGATGCGTGAACATGGCGTTCAGATACGAGGTGCCTGGCGATGTGCGCTCGAACCGGATTCGGCCTCCGGTCGCCAGAATCAATTCTGTCCACTGGAAGAATTGGGGGTCGCCAATCAAGTACAGCTCGCCGCTGTGCGTTGTCCCGACACCAAGCTCGCGCGCGACGCGATCGCGAGAACGATACGTCCGCTGAAACACGAGTGCCGGCACGCCGCGAACGATCAGATCCTCGTCGTCGCGAATGTAGAGACCGGAGCTGAGATCGACATACCCCTTGTGAAGTGGCTTATATGAGTCGGGGAACTCACGATGCTCGGCTTCGGCGTTGGCAGGCCTCAACAGATGCAGGGCGCCTGAAGACACAGGACCGGCCCACCGGAGGGCGGCGAGCGTAGCCGCGGCAACCAGGCAGGCGAAGACCACCTTGCGCAACACGCCCCGGCACGAGCAACAACTCTGCCATTCCGGGGACCCGAAGAGAGCTCCTCCGGTCGAGAGTTCTCAGCCTGGCGAGTGACGATTCTGCACTCAGAAACGAATATTTCCGATGTTGCCGTCCTTGCCCGGCTTGACGTGGATGCTGTCGATGAAGCGAATGCGGTGCGGATGCGTCTGCATGACCAGCGACGTCGTGCGGACGCCGTCGCCAAAGAAGCGGACGCCTTTCATGATCGCACCGTCGGTCACGCCGGTCGCGGCAAACACGATGTTCTTCCCCGAGGCGAGGTCCTTCGAGCGATAGACCTTCTTGACGTCGGTGATTCCCATCGCGCGGCAGCGCTGCTCGTGCTCGGGAGTGCTGACGACAAGGCGCGCGAAGATCTCGCCGCCCAGGCAGCGCATCGCGGCGCCGGTGATGACGCCCTCAGGCGCGCCGCCAATGCCCATCACCGCGTGCACGCCGCTGCCGAGCACGGCAGCGGTGATGCCGGCGGACAGGTCGCCGTCGCCGATCAGCCGGATTCGCGCGCCGGTGGATCGGATGTCCTCGACCAGCTGCGCGTGCCGCGGGCGATCGAGGACGATCACTACGAGGTCCTGCACGCGGCGGCCGAGCGCCTGCGCGATTGCACGGAGGTTGAAGCGCACGGGCGCGTCGAGATCGACGACGTCGCGGGAGCTCGGGCCGACAACGAGCTTCTCCATGTAGATGTCGGGCGCATGGAGCAGGCCGCCCTTCTCTGACGCCGCGAGCACCGCCAAGGCGTTCGGCGCGCCGGTGGCGCAGAGGTTCGTGCCCTCGAGCGGATCGACGGCGATGTCCACTTGGGGATACTTGTGCCCGGCTTCGCTGCGCACCACCATCCCGACCTTCTCGCCGATGTACAGCATCGGCGCTTCGTCACGCTCGCCTTCGCCGATCACGATCGTGCCGTCGATCGGCACCGAGTCCATCTCGCTGCGCATGGCCTCGACCGCGACCTGGTCTGATTTGTGACGGTCGCCCTGGCCCATCGTGTGCGCGCAGGCGATCGCCGCTCGCTCGACGACGCGCAAGAAATCCAGTGACAGGTCGTCGGCAAACGTCGAAGCGTCCTGATCCGAGTTCGTGACGGTCTTAGTCGCCATCATGTCTCCATGGGGGCAGCTCGCATCGCGTCGGCTTGTCCGCCCGGTAGCCAAGCAGGTAGTCGGCCTGCATGATCTTGTGAATCTCGCGTGTGCCCTCGTAGATCACGGCGCCCTTGCAATTGCGATAAAAGCGCCCCACAGGGTACTCGTCCGAGTAGCCATTGGCGCCGTGAATCTGCACGGCATCTCCCGCGGCGCGCTCTGACGCGACGGTCGAGAACCATTTGGCCAACCCAGTCTCACGCGTATTGCGACGGCCGAGGTTCTTGAGCCATCCCGAACGCGTCCAGAGCAGCCGCGACGACTGGTAATCAGACTCCATCTGCGCAATCAGCTCCTTGACGAGCTGATGCGAGCCGATCTCCACGCCGAACGTCTTTCGCTCCTTCGCGTACTTCACGCTGGCGTCGCGGCACGCACGAATGAGGCCCGTCGCGCCGGCCGCGACCGTGTAGCGGCCCTGGTCCAGCGCAAACATGGCGATCTTGAATCCCTCGCCCTCGCGGCCGACGAGATTCTCCGCCGGCACTTCCACGTCCTCCATCTTGAAGAACCCGGTGTTGCCGGCCAGGATGCCCCACTTCTCGGTCAGCGTCCCGCTCGAAAAGCCTTTGAACGCGCGCTCGACGATGAACGCGCTCATGCCCGAAGGATCGCGCTGCTTCTTCTTCTCGAGATCGCTCCACGCGAACACGAGGAAGTTGTCGGCGACGTCGGCGAGCGAGATCCACATCTTCTCGCCGGTCAGCAAGTACCGATCGCCCTTCTTCACAGCCACGGTCTGAATGCCGCGTGCATCGCTGCCGGCTGAGGGCTCGGTCAAACCGTAGGTCGCGATCTTCGTGCCTTGTGACTGTGGGACCAGATACCGCTGCTTCTGATCTTCGGTGCCCCACGAAAGCAGGGTCAGCGAGTTCAAGCCGGCGTGCACCGACATGATGACCCGCAGCGAAGTGTCCACGTACTCCAGCTCTTCGCTCGCGAGTCCAAGGCAGATGTAATCCATGCCCGCGCCGCCGTAGCGAGTGGGGATGGAAATTCCGAGCAGACCCAGCTCGGCCATCTGCGGCAGGATGCCGCGATCGAATTTGTGAGCGCGATCCAGTTCGCGGATGCGAGGAGCGATTTCACGTCCGGCCCATTCGCGGACCGACTGCTCGAGGAGACGTTGTTCCTCTGTCAGGTCGAAATTCAGCATCAGCGGGTCGCCGGCGCAGACGGGGGAGGCGTCGTCTCCGCAGGCTTCCTGAACAACACTTCGCGAAGATTGCTCTTGAGCAGGAATTGTTCCGTGACCCGCAGCTCCTCGAACATGCGCTGGATGTCTCGATTGGGCATCGGCCGTTGCTTGCCGCGCGCTGCTGCATAGGGACGATGCTGAAGATTGTTCTGATCGACGACGATGTGGCGTGTGTACTCGGGGCGCGCGCCGGGCTGCGGCTCGGCGGTCACGAAAAACGCCAGGAGCACACCTTCGGGCTTGAGAATGCGCGTCAGCTGCTCGGCCAGCTTCTTGGCGGAATTCTTATCGAGATAGTCGAAGACGTCCCAGCACAGGATGCCGTCGATGCTGTCCGAGTCGTGCGGAAAGCGCTTCGACAACGCCGCCGGCAGCTCATCGAGCTTGCCCTCGCGGACATGGCGATCGATGTCCTTCGGGATGTCCGCGTAGATGATCTTGCAGCCGAGCTGCTCGCCGAAGAATGTGACGTTGGCGCCGACGACAGGACCGAGATCGAGCAGCACCGGCTGCGGCCGCGCGCTCAGGTTGCCGATGAAACGCGCCAGCACCTTCGTCGGGTGCACGGGTGCATCGGAGGCACCGACGTCGGCATCGGCGTTGTCCTTACGACGACGGGAGAAGAGATCGGAGAGCGACACCGGACGTGATGATGACAGAGATCGCGGATCAGAGTGGTGAGGGAGCCACTCCGACCCCGATCGCTGGATTCGCCGCGCTTAGTGCGCGGCGGCTTGGGACTGAGCCTGCGCCTGCGGAGCCGGCTGCGATGCCGCTTTCTGTGGCTCCTTGGCGGCGGGCTGTCCACCCTTGCGCTGCATGTCCACGCTGCCGCGGAAGTGCGCGCCTTCGGCAATGGCCACGCGCGGCGCGATGATGTCGCCGTCCACGGACCCGCCGTCGCGGATATCGACCTTCTCGGAAGCGGTCACGTTGCCGTTGACCTCGCCGAGCACGATGACGGCCTTGGCAAAGACCTGCGCTTTGATCTTGCCGTTCGGGCCGATGGTGAGCACATGGTCCTTCAGCTCAATCTTTCCTTCGACAGATCCTTCGATGGTCAGATCTTCGCTGCCGTTCAGCTCGCCCTTGATGACGACGGACTTTCCGATGTTCACCATATCCCTCTCGATCCGCCGGCTGTCCGGCTGCGGCGCCGCCGACGGGCTTGCCGACGGAGTTGAGACGACCGGTGCCGGGCTCGCTGGCTGGCCACTGGTCGGTTTCACCGCTTCATCACGCTTCCACATGTCGTGTCCTTCCGCCCTCCCACGGGCGTTCTTGGAAATTACCACCTGCGCTTGGGACCAACGACGACCCAGTTCGTGACCGCCACTTCAGGGCCTTCAAAAAACCGCGACCCCAACGTGTCCAGTGCGCCCTGGGCTCGTTCGGGGGGGAGCCCGGCGCGCGATGCAGGCCTGCTAACGCCGGCCGACTGGGCGGGAGCCCACAGAGTATATCGGCCGCTCGAAATTTCTGTCTAGTCGTTTCGGGGCTAAGAGTTAGACTGGTTTTATCCTCATGCGGATCTACCTCGACCATAACGCCACCACTCCCCCGTCGGACGCCGTCGTCGCGCGAATGACGGCGGTTTTGCGCGAGGAGTTCGGTAATCCGTCGAGTGTCCACCACTTCGGGCAACGGGCCAAAGCGGTCATTGACGAGGCGCGATCGGCGGTCGCCGCCCTCATTTCGGCCGATCCGGGCGACGTGGTGTTCACCGGCGGCGGGACCGAGGGGGACAACCTGGCGGTCCGCGGGGTCGCCGAGGCGCTCGAGGCGACCGGTCGGAAGCACCTCATCGCGAGCGCCATCGAGCACGAGGCGGTCCTCAACACCTTGAAGGCTTTGGCACGACGAGGCTGGAAAACGACCCTCCTGCCGGTGGACGAGAGCGGCATCGTGAGTCCCGAGGCCCTGCGGTCGGCGATCACTGATGACACGGCGCTCGTCTCGGTGATGCACGCCAACAACGAGATTGGCACCATCCAGCCGATCGGCGAGCTGGCGGCCATCGCCCGCGAGCGCCGCGCGCTGTTCCACACTGATGCCGTGCAGTCGGCCGGCAAGATCCCGATCGACGTCAAAGCGCTCGGCGTGGACCTGCTCTCAGTCTCCGCGCACAAGTTCTACGGCCCGAAGGGCGTCGGCGCCCTCTGGATTCGGCGTGGCGTCCGGCTCCAGCCGCCGCTGACCGGCGGCAAGCAGGAGCGCAGCCGGCGCGCCGGTACCGAGAACGTGGCCGGCATCGCCGGGATGGGCGTCGCGGCGAAGGAGGCACTGGCCAAGATGGCTTCAGAAGCCGCGCGGCTCGCCCCGCTCCGCGATCGCCTCGAAGAGGGGATCCTGAGGAGCGTCACGGGAACGGCGCTGAATGGCGTGCGGTCACCGCGCGTGCCGAACACGACGAACATCAGCTTCGACAGGACGGAAGCCGAATCGCTGCTCATTGCGCTCGATCTCGAGGGCGTCGCCGTGTCAACCGGATCGGCCTGCTCGTCGGGTACGCTCGAGCCGTCGCACGTCCTGAAGGCGATGGGACTGCCGGCGCACCGGACGCAGAACTCGATTCGGTTCAGCCTCGGCACGGTGAACACGGAAGCTGAGATCGATCGCGTGATCGCGGTGTTACCAGGAATCGTGGAGAAGCTGCGGAGTCTGACGCGTGCCCCGGCGCGCGTTTGAACGACACGAACGGTCCGAACGATCCGAACGATGAGAATCGTCGTAGCCATGTCGGGAGGCGTCGACTCCTCGGTCGCCGCGGCTCTGCTCGCCGAGCAGGGTCATGACGTCATTGGTCTGTCCATGCAGCTCTATCCGCAGAACGGCGGACAGTTTGGTTCCTGCTGCACGCTCGACGATCTGCACGACGCTCGCCGCGTCGCCGCCCGACTCGGCTTCCCGCACTACATCCTGAACCTCGAGGAGCGGTTCCAGGAGACGGTCATCTCGAACTTCGTCCACGAGTACGCCTCTGGACGTACGCCACTGCCGTGCGCCCACTGCAACAGCGATCTCAAGTTCTCGACGCTCCTCGAGCGCGCACAGGGATTCGGCTCCGAGCATGTCGCCACGGGCCACTACGCCCGCATCGACCGAGCCGGCGATGGCCGTTGGCTGCTCAAGCGGAGCGTCGATCGCGACAAGGACCAGTCGTACTTCCTCTTCTCATTGACGCAGGAGCAGCTGGCTGGCGCCGTCTTTCCCGTCGGGTCGTTGTCGAAGCCGGCGGTCCGCGCCGAAGCGCGCCGCCTCGGGCTGGCCGTCGCGGACAAGGCCGACAGCCAGGAGATCTGCTTCGTGCCCGACGGGGACTATGCGGCGTTTGTCGCCACCCGCACGGCTGACACTCGAGCCGGCGCGATCCTCGACGAGCAGGGCAAAACCCTGGGCTCGCACGGCGGCGTCCATCGATTCACGATCGGTCAGCGCAAGGGACTCGGCATCGCGACGGGAATGCCGCTCTACGTCGTGAAGATCGACGCCGACTCTGGCGACGTCACCGTCGGACCGCGTTCGGCGCTCGAGCGTACGACGCTCACGGCGTCCGGCGTGAACTGGGTTGCGGTTGACGCGCCGTCAGACTGGCTTCACGCATCTGCACAGATCCGGCATCGTCATCGTGCGGCGGCCGGTCGTGTACGCGCGCTCGAGAACGGCCGCGCGGAGTTCGAATTCGACGAGCCGCAGCCGGCGGTCACGCCCGGGCAGGCCGTCGTCTTCTACGACGAGGATGTCGTCGTCGGCGGCGGCTGGATCGACTGAGACTGATTCAGCATTTTCGCGTGCGCCCTGGCTGATTCATCGGCGCCGCGCGCGTTGTAAGCAGCCGACCCACCGAGCGGGATGCTGAGGCATCGCCACCCACCGCTGCGAATCTGCTTGGCGAAAAACACGATCTGGCCGACGTGATACGCCGCATGGGCGAGCGATCGCTGCAGCGCCTGGTCGATGCGCAGCGGCTGCCGGCGAATCGTGACGGTCTGGCGCAGATCGTCGTCTGAGAGAGCGCCAATCGCCGTCATGAGTGCGCTCCAGCCGCGTTCCCATTTCTCGAGCAGCGCCGCCTTCGTCACATGGCGCAGCAGGAACTCATCGTCTCGATCGCGCCAGGGTTTCTCGCCGTCGCTGGTGCGGAACTCGGTGAACCGCGACTCGAGATTCCCAGCGAGATGCCAGACGATGGTCTGAATCGAGTTGCCACCGTCGGAGGCGACCATGACCAGCTCGTCGTCTCCAAGCTGCGCGATGGCCGCCTCGCCGAGCGATTTGTAGCGGAGGTACTCGTCTGCGATGGCTTCGACGTGTGGAGACATGACACCCTCAGCGTGGCGCGAGCCGTTTGAGCAGTTGGATCTGACCGGCGTGATAGAGGTCGTGCGCGGCGACGCCGGTCACGAGCGCGCGTCTGGTCGTCTTTCCTTTCAGGGGCTTGCGATCGAGATCGCGTGGATTGAGTTCGGCAACGGCCGCTCGCAGGGTCCGGTGAGTGTCCTCGAGCAGCGCGAGGTCTGAACGCCAGGCCGCGAGCGTGGGTTGCTCCGGACGCGTGAACCAGTTCGAGCCTTCAATGGGAAACGATCCGCGGGTCGCGGACGTCAGACGGCGCCACGCCACGTACTTCCAGTACGCCGCATGCACCACCAGTTCCCAGATGTTGTGGCGACCCTTACCCGGCCGCCACGCTGCCTGCCGCGGTGATACTCCTCGGATCGAACCGCGCAGGTTCGTGCCGTGCCACGACACACGGTTGTACGCCGTGTCGATAAGGAACAGGAGCTCGCTCAGCCCGGACGGCACGACGCCTCGCGATCACTCAGACATGAGCGGCGGCGCCGGCGGGCTCTATGGTGTCGTGAAGGCCCTCCAGATAGCGCTCGGCATCGAGCGCCGCCATACAGCCTGACCCCGCGGCGGTGATGGCCTGACGGTAGATGTGATCCTGCACGTCACCGGCCGCAAACACGCCGGGCACGCTCGTCTTCGCGCCGTCGTACGTCTTGATATACCCGTTCGAATCGAGATCGATCTGCCCGGCGAACAGCGACGTGTTCGGCGTGTGTCCGATGGCGATGAACACGCCGTCGAGCGGCAGCTCGCTCAAGTGCCCGGTCTTCAGATTGCGAATGACGATGCCGGTGACCTCGCCTTTGCCGCCGTCCTTGACTTCGGCCACCTCGGAATCCCAGATGAACTCGATCTTGGGATTGGCCATTGCCTTGTCCTGCATGATCTTCGACGCGCGCAGTGTGTCGCGGCGATGCACGACCGAGACCTTCGAGGCGAAGCGCGTGAGATAGATGGCTTCCTCCATCGCCGAGTCGCCGCCACCGATGACGGCGATGGGCTTCCCGCGGAAGAAGTAGCCGTCGCACGTCGCGCACGTGGACACGCCATGACCCGACAGTTTCCGATCGGATCCGATTTCGAGCCACCGTGCCGACGCGCCGGTCGCGATGATCAACGCGTTCGTCGTCACCGTATCGCCGCCGGCAAATTCAATCGTGAACGGGCGATGCTGCAGGTCCACGCGCGTGACGTTGCCCTGCATGATCTCGGTGCCGAAGCGCTCGGCCTGGGCGCGCATCTCGGTCATCAGGTCCGGCCCCATGATCCCGTCGCGGAATCCCGGCCAGTTCTCGACCATCGTCGTCAGCATGAGCTGACCGCCGGCCTCGAGCCCCTCGACGAGAAGCGGCGCGAGATTCGCGCGCGCGGTGTAAAGAGCCGCGGTCAGGCCGGCCGGCCCGGATCCGATGATGACGACCCTGCGATCAGCGCGCGATACCGACATCCCTGGCTCCGAGATGACGCTCGATCATCTTCGCGATGTCTTCCTTGCCGCGCAGACCGACGATCGTTTCAGTGAGTTCGCCTTCCTTGAAGAGCAGGAGCGTGGGAATACCACGGACGGCATACCGTTCGGGGATCGTGGGGTTCTCGTCAACATTCAGCTTCGCAACCGTCGCGCGGCCGTCGAATTCCGTCGCCAGGGCGTCCACCGTCGGCGCAAGGCGGCGACACGGACCACACCACTCCGCCCAGAAGTCCACGAGGACGACCCCGGTCTTCGTCTCATCATCGAAGTTGCTGTCAGTGAACGTCTTGATCTTTTCGGATGCCATTCGTTGTCTCTCCTGCCTGTCCCGAAATCCGGCTACGCCAACGCCACGCGCTGTGCCGCGCTCTCATATACCTCGACGTACTGTCGCGCCGACGCGTCCCACGAAAAATCTTCACGCATCCCTGATCGTTGGATGCGCCGCCACAGCGGCTTGTTGCCAAACGCGGCGAGGGCCCGACGGATCGCGCCGAGTAACGCTTCCGGCGTGTACTCGACGAATCGAAATCCCGTTCCGCGGCAAGTCTCCGGGTCCACGTCACGAACGGTGTCGCTCAGACCACCGGTCGCTCGGACAATCGGCACCGTGCCGTACCGCAGGCTGTACATCTGATTCAAGCCACACGGCTCGAACCGAGACGGCATCAGGAACATATCCGAGCCGCCCTCGATCAGATGTGCCAACCGTTCATCAAAACCAATGCGCGCCGCGATCACCGTCGGATGCTTCGCAGCCAGGTCGCGCCACAGCTCTTCATGACGACGCTCACCGGTTCCGAGCACCACAAACATCGCGCCCAACTTCGGCAACTCATCGGCGAGCACGGCAATCAGGTCGAACCCCTTCTGGTCCACCATCCGGGAGATCATCCCGATGAGCGGCCGGACGCGATCCTTCGCTGTGGCGGGCAAGCCGTAGGTGTCCAGCAGTCTCCGCTTGGCTGTGGCCTTTCCCTTTAGCTTTGACGCATTGTACGGTTCCGGAAGGTTCGGATCACCCTCCGGATCCCACTGATCGTAATCGATTCCGTTGAGGATCCCGACCAGGGCTTGGGATTTGTGCCGCAAAATCCCATCGAATCCAAAGCCCAGCTCAGTCGTTTGAATTTCTTGCGCGTACGTCGGGCTGACGGTCGTGACGACATCGCTGAAAACGATTCCGCCCTTGAGGTAGCTAATCCGGCCCCAGTACTCCAGCGCATCCAGGCGCATGAGTTCCCAGCCGAGCCCCAAACGCGGCAACCAACTTGCGTCGAAGACACCTTGATACGCCAGGTTGTGAATCGTGAATACCGTGGGCGCACGCAGTGCGGACTGTGTCGGGTCCGCACGCGTCATCAGCACAGGAACGAGACCCGCCTGCCAGTCGTGGGCGTGCACGATGTCGTAGTGCAGTCCCGTTGAGGCAGCCCAATTGAGTACAGCCTGACAGAAAAATGCGAACCGCTCGGGGTTGTCGGGATAGTCACGGTCCGCAGCGCCGTACAGGTACTCGCGATCGAAGTAAGTGTTATGTCCAACGAAGATCGTACGTAAGCGGTCCGATTCGATCGATGAGATCTGTGCGTCGTCAACCTGTCCACCGAGCGCCACGCGGATCGGCGTTGTCGGCTGACCGACATTCACGCCTCGATATCGGGGAATGACGACATCGACATGGTGTCCGAGACGCGTCAGCGCCTTGGGCAACGCTCCGAGGACGTCAGCTAATCCGCCCGTTTTTGCAAACGGCAGCGCCTCGGAACCGACCATGAGAATCCGCACTGCTGCTATGATCGCATGGTGACCGATTCGGCCGCTCGACCGGCACGACCTGCGCGCTCGGAATCGAGAGAAGCCTTAGAGCTCCAGGCGATTCGCGCACAGCATCCGGAGTTGGGGACCGCCGTTGCCATGCACCTCGAACTCCTGGAGTTGCAGCGGCGCATCCAGGGCCGCGTCCCCCTGCCGATGCTCGATCTCTCGGCTGACACGTTGAAGCAGCACCAGGCCGACGCGCGTCCGCTCCTGCGATTCGAAGACATTCCACTCGATCTGACTGACCTGCGGCTGATGGTGCGGCAGACCGCGGACGTGTTGCGACGATTCGGTGCGCTCGAACCGACTGATTACGAAAAAGCGCAGACGCTTGGCCGCGATATGTCGCTGCTCGCCGCGGTCGGGCGCTGGTACCGGAGCGCGTCGGAGCGGCAGCTTGCCGTCGCCTCGGTCTCGTCGGTGCCGGCAAACGATCCGCCTGACGACTCGATGGTCAACCAGGTCATCGCGCTCGCGATGCGTCCGTTCCTGTCACGGTGCGCGGAGGTGCTTCAGCAGCGTCCGGAGCTCGCCGGCTGGACGCACTCACACTGCGCGCTGTGCGGCGGCGAACCGGATCTCGCGGTCATTACGCCTTCGGCCGAGCGGCATCTGATCTGCGGGCGTTGCGCACTGAGATGGAAGTTCGAGCCGCTGACATGCCCGTACTGCCGCAACAGCGACCGCACGAGGATCACGTCGTTTGCGACCACAGACGGGAAGTATCGCGTCTATGCCTGTGACGTCTGTCAGCGGTATCTGAAGGCGTACGACGGCCGGCGTGCAACCAGACCGGTGATGCCGATGGTCGACAGCGTAGCCACACTGCCGCTCGATGCGGCAGCGATGCAGCGCGGGTATACCTCGTAACTGATTACTGATTGACGGCGGGCTTCAGTTCGGCCGCTTCAACCGGCGCCACCCCCAACAGATCCTGCGCCTTGGCCGAGAACCAGTTGAACAGGTGACGGGTTTCCATGAATCGGCCGGCGTTCGACTTGGCGCCGAGCACCACGACCGCGATCTGCGGTCCCTGGGGCAAACGCAGGAGCGTCGCCAGACAGTAGCCCGCGTTGCGAATAAAGCCTGTCTTGCCTGCCTGCACGTCCACGTCGCCACGCATGACCAGCTGGTTGGTGGAGTGGATGTTGATCACGCGACGGCCTGACGTCACCGTGTAGTTCTGCTTCCGCATCACGCCGGCGATGCGATCATCCGCGGAGACGAACGTGATGAGCTTCGCCATGTCGTAAGCCGACGACACGTTCGACGCGAGCAGGCCCGACGGATCCTCGTAATGGGTGTTCGTGAGGCCGAGTTCCTTGGCCTTCTCGTTCATCCGATCGATGAAGGCGACCGGGCCGTAGGGAGACACGCGCGCCAGCGCGCGAGCGGCCGCGTTGTCGGACGCAATCAGCGTCAGGTGGAGCAGGTCACCCTTGGTCACGGTATAGCCGGCGCGCAGATAAGTCGTGGATGCCGCCCGGACGTCCGCCCGATCGACGACGACGGTCTGGGACAGGTCGGGCGAGTTCTCGATGAAGACCGCAGCCGTCATGACCTTGGTGATGCTGGCGATGGACCGCTGGTTGTTCGAGTTCGACTCCCAGAGCACGTGGCCCGTGGCCGAGTCGTAGATAATGGCGGCTTCCGCCCGGACATCTGGAACCAGCGCGCCTGACGCGTCGAGCTTGAAGCGGGGTTCCTGAACTTCACGTAATTGCCGGGCGGCGGTGGCGGCGCGGCTGGCCCGCCGCTTCCGGGCGCTCGTTCCCGAATACTTCGAAGACGCCGGGGTCTTCTTTAGGCTGAGTTTCTTCGAGGTGGTGCCAGACGACCGGCGCGACGTCTGCTGGCCGGCCTGGGTGTCGGTCGGCAGGCCAAGGACAATAACGGCGCCGAACAGGCACAGAAATCGGGCAAGGGGGGCGGGTCGCTTTAGGATCACAGGCAGCAACTCGTTGGGAAACCGCTGGTTAGTAAGAGTATCGGCATTCTAGCAAACAAAATTGAGTTCGCAAGTCTTTTGACGACGCTCGGTGATCCGACCGTTGCCAAGAACGGCCTTTCCAAGAAAGGTGCCACAGTCGATGAGCCTGCCAGAATCCGAGTTCACCGTTCTTAGACAGACGATTTCGAGCCGCGGGACGACCCGGATGGTCCTCCTGCCGGTGACACTTCTTGGTTGGGCTGCCCTTGCGTGTCAACTACTTTTTGTCAGTGATGTCCCCCTCGCCTCGCTTTTCTCGCTCGCGGTGCTGGTCGCGGGCTTCGAGGCGATTCACGCCCTCCACGTCGGCGTCGAGCGCATTGGTAGATACGTGCAGGTCTATTACGAATCGAGCGAAGATGGCCCCCGCTGGGAGACCACCGCGATGAAGGTCGGACCGTCGCTGCCCGGCGGCGGCATCGACCCGCTGTTCACCGTGGTCTTCGTTTGCTCCGCGGTCATCAACCTGATTCCCGCGCTCCTGCCGTCACCGACGCGCCTGCAGTTGGGCGTCATCGGCTTTCTCCACGCGGCGTTTCTCGTCCGCCTCGTCCGCGCTCGGGGAGCCGCTGCGCGGCAGCGTGCTGTCGAATTGGAAAGCTATCGGGCTGTCAAATCGGAACACTCGACGGCAAAAACGTAATCCTTCGCGGCTTTCCCGGCTCGACGTCTGGAGCAGCGCACACGATTCCGTGAGCCACCCTCCAGAAATGTCCAATCGTTTGAATGCGATCCAAGTGCTGTCGGTGCGACACCCCCGGTGTGCTCCGCGACGACACACCCCGTGTCTCATTCAGGACGGCCCGGTGTTCAGATCGCGAGAGGTTTCGTTGACGATCGACGACGGGCCGCGGCTTTTCGAGCTCAACCATCGCGGTACATAGATTGCTTTAATCAAGGCCAGAGGACACGGCAATGAGCCTGGTACGACTCTTAGGGTTCCGAACTCTCTCGTGTGGATGCGTGATCGGCCGCTATCGCGAACTCGCGACCAGCCGGGAAGTCTCTTACGTGGAAGAGAAAGGTACGCAGTGCGAGCTACATGGGCATCGTCGTAATCACACGATCCCCGAGCACCTCACCGCCGTCGTCGTCGCCGCTCCCGTCGCCGTCTCGAAAGCCTCCTGATCGCGGCTCGCGCATCGCGCGCGCACCACGCGCGGTACAATCGCCGTGGTGCATCGATCCGTCGATCCTCACACCACATTCAAGTCCGGCCGCGCAGCATTCCGTTTCTATCTCGGTGACTGTCTCGACGTCTTGAGCAGTCTGCCCGAGCGGTCGGTTGATGTGATCGTCACGTCCCCGCCCTATAACCTCGGCATTCGCTACCGCAGCTACGACGACACGATACCTCGTCGTGACTACCTGAAGTGGACCGGCGAGTGGGTCCAGCGCGTGGCCAGGGTGCTCGCGCCGGACGGCTCCCTCTTCTTGAACGTGGGCGCCAAGCCGACTGACCCATGGACAGCGATGGACGTGGCCCAGGCGGTGCGGCCGCACCTGCAGCTGCAGAACACGATTCACTGGATCAAGTCGATCGCCATCGAGAAAGCCCTCGCGGGTGCGCGCGCCAACCTCGAGGATGACCTCGCCGTCGGCCACTACAAACCGATCAACAGCCGGCGCTTCGTCCACGACTGCCATGAGTTCGTGTTCCACTTCTCCGCGTCGGGCGAGACACTCCTCGATCGGCAGGCGATCGGCGTCCGCTATCAGGATCAGTCGAACATCGGGCGGTGGCGAACGGCTGCCTCGGGCGTCCGCTGTCGTGGCAACACCTGGTTCATCCCCTACGAAACAATCCAGAGCCGCGAGAAGGACCGGCCGCATCCCGCGACGTTCCCGCCAAAGCTTCCGGAGATGTGCCTGCGCCTGCACGGTCTCGAGCGCGCGCGTCTCGTCGCCGATCCGTTTCTCGGCCTTGGCTCGACGGCCGTGGCGTGCGCCGAACTCGGCGTGAGCTTCATCGGCATCGAGATGGACGAGGGCTACCTCGAGGAAGCAGTCGAGCGAACTCGCACCGCCCTTCCGCAGGTGGCCAGGCGCGCCCTTCGACAAGGCTCAGGGCAGGCCCGCGCACGCTAGCACCTCCCAGGGACCAGAGACTTATCGCATCGCCCACCGACATCGTTGCCATTGAACCCATGCGTGTCACGAATGTATGCTGACCGCATGGACCTCAGGCAGCTCGAGATCATCCGTGCGATCGCCGACACCGGTTCGTTCACTGCCGCTGGCGAGAAACTGCATGTCTCACAGTCTGCGATTAGCCGGCAGATTCTCCTGCTCGAGGACGAACTCGGCGAACCAGTGTTTCATCGCATCGGCCGCCGGATCCGGATCACCCCCGCCGGCGAGTCACTGCTGCAGTTGAGCCACCGGGTCTTTCAGGATCTGCACGACACCGTGGCGACGATCAGCGACACGCGCGAGTCGCTCAAAGGCACGATCCGCCTGGTCGGTGGCATGACGGTCTGTCTGTATGTGTTTCCGACGCTCCTCGCGGAAATGCGACGCGTGCATCCGCATCTCGACTTGAAAGTGACCGTCGGCAGCGCCGAGCGATCCATCGCCATGCTGCGCGCCGGCGCGGGCGATCTGGGTCTGCTCACGCTGCCGGTCGAAGCGGGAGACCTGATCTCGGTGCCTGTGCTGCGCGAGGAGCTGTTCCTCGTCACCTACCCGACTCACGCGCTCGCGAAGAAGAAGCACATCGCACCCGCCGATCTCGATCGTCAGCCGTTCGTGCTGTTCGAGACCGGCTCGATCACCCGGCGGACCGTCGAAAGCTTTTTCTCACGCGAGCGCATTGCTCCCGAGATCATCATGGAGACCGAGAACGTCGAGATCATCAAGGCGATGGTCCGCAACGGTCTCGGCATCAGCATCATCCCGTGGCAGGCCGCGGCCGCCGACGTGAAGAACAAGCAGTTGTTCTGCAGCAGGATCAACGGGGTGCAGCTCGAGCGGCAGACGGGCTGGCTCTATCCGAAGATGGCCCGACTTCCCCGAGCGGTGTCTGAAGTGATGAGTGTGTTCGAGACGGTACGGCCGCGTCTCCCACCGACGACGCGGCCAACGTAGGGGCGACGCACGCGTCGCCCTTTCTAGTGCATCCGCTAGCGCGTCGCCGGGACCTGTGGGCGCAGCGCGTACTCGGTGCGGCCGTAGACGCTCAGTCCTGGCCGAGTGGTCTTGACCTCGATCCTGCGGATACGCCGCAGCGGATCCGGATTCGACGAGTAGTAGCCAAGCACGTAGTAGTCGCTCGTCTCTGCGTCGATGCGCTTCAGCGCCTTGTCGAAGTCGTTCTGGTTGACGACTGCGATGCCGCCGGTCTCCTCGGCCAGCACGCGCAGGCTGTCCTGCGTATCACGCACGTACGCGTTCCACTCCTGGGTCTGCACTTCGTCGTCGAGATCCTGACCGGCAATCAGACCACGTGGGTCGATGGTGTAGATCGTGGCGTTGGCGCGGTTCGCGGCACGCGTGAGCTCGGCAAGCTCGCGCACCAGGTCTGCCTCGGCCAGCATCTGGCTGCTCTGCTGCGTGCGATAGAACGGATCGGTCATCAGCTGATCGACGCCCGACGTCGTATTGCCATTCTCGTCGGTGCCACCGAGGTGCATGCGGCGCGCCTGCTCTTCGAGCCGCGACGTCTCGAACGGATTGAAGTCGTAGCCGCTGCTCAAATAGATGACGGCCTTGCGCCGGTTCTGGAGCTTCTCCAGGTTGCGCATCAGATCGTAGGCGGTCGAGAACGCCACGTGCGCGCGGTGACGCAACTCGGTCGGACCCTGCGAGCCCTGCATGCCCTCGATGATTTCCTTCGCCCGCAGCCCGCCGCCGGTGACGCGCGAGATCGCCGATTCGAGTACCTGACGATCGTAGGTGAGCTGCTCCGAGATCGAGGACGTGCCCGTGCTCACCATGCCGAACATGTCGCCTTCGTGAATCAGCAGCCGCATCATGCGCTTGAGCAGGTCGCGGGTGCGCGGCGTGCTGCGGAAGTCCAGATGCAGGTCGTCGATGAAGAGGAGAAACACGCGGCCCGCCGCGTCGTTGGTCGGACGATTGCGCGGCAGGATGATGCCTTCCTGAACTGGCGCTGGCGGCGGCGCCTGCACGTTGTAGACGCGCCCGCCGTGCGTCAGGACGAGCGACGCGAGCTGTTGCTTGACGCCGTCCTCGTAGACTTCGAACTCGTCGGCCTTGATGTCGGCGACGAATTGATCGCTCTTCTGATCGCGGACGATGACGTCAGTGGTGACGAGATCGACGCTGACACGGAACGTGGGTTGTCCCGGCTTCTGCGTCTGCGCCTGCGTCTGACCGGCGGCCGGCGCTTGCGCGTGCGCGACAGGCGATGACGACGACACCGCCACGAACAGGCCGAAAAGCCCTGCGGCCACAAACGTTGCTGTAGTGCGCATGCGATAGATTATACCCATGCGCATCGCCCTCAGTGCCGATCACGCGGGCTATCTCCTGAAGCAGGAATTGCACGCCAAACTGGCTCAACTGGGCCACGATGTGGTCGATCTTGGGACGCATTCGCAAGCGCCCGTGGATTATCCCGATTCCGCGGAGGCGGTTGCCGTGGCACTGCGGGACCGGCAGGCCCAGCGCGGCATCATCGTGTGCGGCAGCGGGGCGGGTGTGTCGATGGCCGCGAGCAAGTTCCCCGGCATACGCGCCGCGGTCTGCCACGACACCTACACAGCCCATCAGGCGGTCGAGCACGACGACATGAACGTGCTCTGTCTGGGGTCGCGCGTCGTCGGTCCGGCGCTCGCCCTCGAAATCGCGAACGCGTTTCTCGCCGCCCGTTTCTCCGGCGAGGACCGCCACCAGCGGCGACTCGACAAAGTCAACGACATCGAGCGTCGCTTCATGCGGTCATAGCTTTCTTCGCCGCGCGCGTCACCATCGTCGTCGCCACGATGGTGGCGACGAGGCCGATCACGAGCAGCACGTAGTACTCGGCGCCGCGCTCCGGTGCGACACCAGCCGCCAGCGCCGCGACATCACCCGCCACTTTGCCGTAATAGACGTACATGATGATCGTCGGCCACATGCCGACGGTGGCAATCAGATAGTCACGATAACGGACGCCGCTCAGGACGAGCGCGTAGTTCAGTTGAACGAACGGAACCAGCGGCGAGAGCCGCAGCAGGAACATCATCCACACGCCCTGCTCTGCCACGGCTCGACGCACGGCTGCCACTCGAGGATCGCGGTCGAGCCACCCAATCACGCGCGATCGAAGCAGCCGACCGGCGAGGAAGTAGACCGTGGAGGCGCCGAGGACGGCGCCGATGTAGACGACGATCGAGCCGCGCCACAATCCCCACACCGCACCGGCCGCGAACGTCAACACGAACGCCGGAGCCATCGTCACCGACGCGACGACGTACAGCCCGACGAACAACACCGGTCCCCACGGTCCCAGCGTCGTCAGGTGCGAAACGACGGAGGCAATCCACTCGCTCAAGATTCAGACGGTGCGGACTCAGTGCCGGGCGTCGGGCGCTGCTCTTTGGGTCGCCGTTTGCCGCGCCGGCGGCGCTTCGCGAAGACGTGCGACAGCCGCTCCAGCGCTTCAGCGGCCTGCTGCAGACCGGCGGTGATTTCATCCGCGTCGGTCCAGTTGGCGGGATTCAATCGATCGGCGAGGGCGTTGAGTGCCTCTTGCCTCGCCGGATCCGAGGTGCGGTGCGGAATACGCTCCCGGATGATCGGATGCCAGTGCGACAGGAACGCGATGCGCTCGTCGGGCGTTGCGCCCTCAATCACCGCAGGGATCGTGATGCGCGGGGGCGCGGGACTGGCCGCTGCGACCGGTGCTGCTACTGGCGCTGCTGCAGGTGGTGGCGAGGCCACCGCCGCGGGCATCTCATCCTCTCGGCGCGGCCTGCGCCGTCGCGGCTCGGCGGAGGTCTCGATGAGCTGCTGGCTCTCGCGGACCATCGCCCAGTTGAATGCGATGTCCGGATACTGCGCTTCGATTTGTCGAAGCACGTCGGGCTCGAGCGGATCGCGACCGACGCGCACACCGCCTGGCGTTCGGAACACGTACAGAATCTTCGATCGCTGACGCGGGCCCTCTCGATAGAGGTGCATCAAATACGTGGTCTCGTAGCCACGTTTGTCGCGAATCACGCGCAGGAATGGCACAGAGACGTACTTGCCTTACTTGCGCTTCACAGCCTTGGAGGCGCTCGCAGACTTTCGTGACGCGGTCTTGTCGCCGCGGCGGGAAGACGCCGCGCTCTTGGTCCTCGCCGCAGTCGTTCGAGGCTTCGCTCGCGCAGTGGAACGCGCGCCGGATTTCGCCACGGGGCGCGCCGTTCGAGCACGCGAAGCCGCGGCACGGGATGGCGGCGCCGCTTTCGAGGCGGCCGGTTTGGCCGCTGCCGCCGGTTCGCGTGGCTCGGCCTTCGCGGGCTTGCCATCGGCCGGTTGCGGCGCGCGCTGAACGGGAGTGAACCGAATCTGGTCTCCAATCGCGTGATACGCCCAGACCTCCGTCGTCACGATCTGATGGTCCACGCACAATCGCCGGGCGCTATCGACAGCCGAAACCGGCACGTACAAGTGAAACTGCACATTCAGGCTGGAGAACGTTCGCCACTGCGACATCGCCTCGAGGTTGTTGACGGATTCCGACGTCTCAACCTCAACAACGCCGACCAGCTTGCGGGCGCGTTCCGATGACAACAGCACCAGGTCCGGATACCACGGCGCTTCGGTCGGACCGACCGGCGCCGTCTGCTCGTTACCCGGGTTGATGGCGACTTCGAACTTTCTCTTGTATTTCGCCTGAAGCAGGCGGATCACCCGGTCGTGCTCGAGCTGCTCGCGCACCGGACGCACGAGGATTGGGCTCAACAAAACCTCCGACGCGACGACACCACAGCGTAGACGCCCGAGCTCCGCATGTTTCGGCGGAGGGCGGCGCAGGAAACGGCCGTAACTACGGCCGAGGGGGCCAGAATATAACACGAGACCGTCACTTGACGGGTTTTTAGCCGTGCTTACAATGACTTCGTGTCCTCTCCCGATGCCGGCGCGCCCGCGCCCCGCGTGCTCATCGTGGACGACGATGTCAGCGTTACAAACTTGTTTTCGCGGATGCTCCGCCTGGAAGGGTACGAAGTCTGGGCCGCCCATACCGCCGACGAAGGACTGAACCTGGCCCGGCTTCATCGACCGCATGCCATCATCCTGGACTTGCGGATGCCGTTGACGAGCGGACTTCAGCTGTTGCGGTCGATTCGCGCGATTTCCGGCCTGGCCCAGACGCCGGTCGCGATCGTCACCGGAGACTATTACCTGGCGGAAGATCAGTCCGAGGAAATCCGCGCCCTCGGCGCCGAGCTGCGCTACAAGCCGCTGTGGCTCGATGAGCTCGTCACGCTCGCCCGAGATCTCCTGACCGTACCCGTGCGTGACTGAATTTCGTTTTCTCAAAGCCTGCCGTCGCGAGCCAGTTGACCGCACCCCCGTCTGGTTCATGCGCCAGGCTGGGCGCTACATGTCGGAATACCGTGCCCTCCGGGAGCGCCATTCGTTGCTCGACATCTGTCGAACCCCCGATCTGGCGACGGAGGTTACGCTTCAGCCGGTTCGGCGGGTCGATTTGGATGCGGCCATTCTCTTCTCCGACTTGCTCCTGCCGCTGGAGCCGATGGGACTCCCCTTCGACTTCATCAAGGGCGAAGGCCCCCAGCTCGAACGGCCCATCGATACTCCCGCCGATGTGGATAAGCTGCGCGTGTTCGAGCCTCGCGAGGCACTCTCGCACGTCTTGACCGCCGTCCGGCAAATCCAATCCGAACTGCGGGGGCGTGTGCCGCTCATCGGCTTCGCGGGCGCACCGTTTACGCTGGCGTCGTATGCGATTGAAGGCGGACACTCGAACACGTTCGCCAAGACGAAGTCGTTGATGTACGGCCATCCGGATGCGTGGCACCTGCTCTGCGACAAACTGTCGTCGGTTGTCTCCGATTACCTGGTTGCGCAGATCGAGGCTGGCGTGGATGCGCTGCAGGTGTTCGACTCGTGGGTCGGAGTGCTCAGCGCCGCCGACTACCGCGAATTCGCCCTTCCCCACACGCGTCGGCTGTTCGAGGCGATCGGTAAACGCGTGCCGACGATTCATTTCGGGACCGGCACGGCCGCGATCCTCGAAGAGTTGTGCGAGGCGGGAGGCGATGTGATCGGCGTGGACTGGCGTATTCCGATTGACGAGGCCTGGTCGCGCATCGGCGCCACGCGCGGCGTGCAGGGCAATCTCGATCCCACGCTGCTGCTGGGACCACCGGCGCGCATGCTGCAGCAGACCGACAACGTACTCGCTCGGGTGGCCAATCGTCCCGGTCACATTTTCAATCTCGGTCACGGCATCCTGCCGTCAACTCCGGTCGAGCACGTCCAGATGCTCGCCCAGTACGTTCACTCGGCTTCTCGTCGTCACTGAGCATGGGTGCGACGGTTGACGTCGCGATCGTGGGAGGTGGCATCGCCGGGCTCGCCGCCGCGTATGAACTGCGCAAGCGCGGCACGTCGGTTCAGGTGCTCGAAGCAAGCTCGCGTCCGGGTGGTGTCATCACCACGGAACGTGTCGATGGCTGGGTCATCGACGGTGGGCCGGATTCGATGCTGGTGCAGAAACCGGCCGCCGTCGCCCTGTGTCGCGAACTTGGCCTTGGCGATCGACTCATCTCAACGCTGACGCCGCGCACCGCCTACATCCAGCGCGATGGACGGCTGCATCCGCTCGCCGAAGGATCCTTCCTGGGTTTTCCGCTGCGATTCAGCGCGCTCGCCCGTTCGTCGCTTTTCACCATCGGTGGCAAGCTGCGTCTGGCCAGCGAGCTCCTCATCCCGGGCCACCGTGGTGACGAAGACGAATCCATCGGCGCGTTCGTGCGACGCCGATTCGGCGAGGAGGCGGTTGACTATCTCGCCGAGCCGCTGCTTGCGGGCATTCACGCCGGCGACGTCGAAGAGCTCTCGATGCGGGCGCTCTTTCCCAGGCTGCTCGAGGCCGAGCATCAAGCCGGCAGCGTTCTGCGTGCGTTCCGCGCCATGCACGTCACGCCCTCGCCACAGGGCGCGTTTGTCTCACTACCCGGCGGCACCGGTGAACTCATAGACACGCTCGTGGCCACGATGCCGGGCATCCTCCGCACGCAGGCGCGGGTGACAGAGCTGCGCCGAGCCGAGGCGCTCATCCTCGAAACAAGCGCTGGGCGTGTCGAGGCTCGTGCGGTGATCCTGGCTGTCCCCGCTTATGTCGCCGGTTCGCTGCTGCGCGCCTTCGACACCACGCTGGCCGCTTACTGCGACGCGGTCCCGTACGCATCCACGGCGACTGTAGCGTTCGGCTACCGGCGAGAGCAGATTGCGCATCCGATGCAGGGCTCGGGTTTCGTCGTGCCGCGTGTCGAGCGGTCGCCGCTGCTCGCCGGAACATGGGTGACGTCGAAGTGGCCCGGCCGCGCACCGGATGGGCACGTCCTCCTGCGCGGGTTCCTCGGTGGCGGCCGGGATCCGCAACGGCTCGAGGACACCGACGACGAACTCATTGAGACCGCACGCGAAGAGCTCACGACGCTGCTCGGCATCAGCGGACCGCCAGTAATCACGCGCCTATTCCGATGGACGCGTCAAAGCCCCCAGTACGAGGTCGGGCATCTCCAGCGTGTCGCCGCCATCGACGATCACCTGGCGTCGCTGCCTGGCGTGTTCATGACCGGCAGTGGCTTCCGCGCGATCGGCATTCCCGATTGCATTGCCGATGCGCGAGCGACGGCATCGCGCGCGGCGGCGTATGCATCGGCGCGTCACGCAGACGTGACGTAAGATTTCGGGATGCGTGCCCTCGTTCTGTGCGCGATCGGCCTCATCGCCGGCCTCACCGCGCTCGATGCCCAACAACGACCGTCCGGGGCCCTGACCCCTCACATCGAATCGATCCTCAAAAAGATCAAAGCCGCTGACAAGGGACAGCTCGCCGTCTCGGAAGAAGACGGCCGCTTTCTGCGCGTGCTGATTGCCGCGCGTGGAGCCAAGTCGATCCTCGAGATCGGCGCCGCGAGTGGCTACAGCGGGATTTGGCTCGGGCTGGGCGCACGGGAATCAGGCGGCCGCGTCGTCGCGATCGAATACGACCCGCAGCGCGCCAGGGAAGCCGCGGCGAACATCCGCCTCGCGGGTCTGGACGACGTGGTGAAGGTTGTCCACGGCGACGCGTTCAAGGAGATTCCCAAGCTGCAGGGCACGTTCGACTTCGTCTTCCTCGACGCGTGGAAGCCGGACTACAAGAAATTCTTTGACATGGTGTACCCGCGGCTGATGCCAGGAGCGGTGTTCACGGCTCACAACGTCGTGAACAAGAAGAGCGAGATGGAGCCGTTCCTCAACACAGTGCAGAACCACAGCGGACTGTTCACGACCATCGTCTCGCCGTCAGGCGAGGGCATTTCAGTCTCCTACAAGATCAAATGAAGTCGGTTCACATCATCGGCGTGCCTCTCGATCTGGGCGGAGCACGGCGCGGTGTGGACATGGGGCCGTCGGCGTTCCGCATCGCCGGACTCGGCGATCGAATCGCCGAGCTCGGATACGCAGTAAGCGATCAAGGCGACCTGCCGTCGCCAATACCTGAAACGTCGAAGGCGGTCGATCCGACGAAAAAGTACATCAACGAGATCGCGAGTGTGTGCCGTAGCTTGTACGAGGTCGCGTGGCGTGCGCACGACAACGGCGCGCTGCCGCTCGTACTCGGCGGCGATCACAGCCTGGCCGCGGGCTCAGTCGCCGCGAGCGCCGACTATGTACGACAGGTCACGTCCTATCCGCTCGGACTGATCTGGGTGGATGCGCACGGCGACATGAATACACCGCAAACGACGAACACCGGCAACGTGCACGGGATGCCGCTGGCGGCCCTTCTCGGCCAGGAGCCTGCGGAGCTCGCCTCGATCGGGACGTCGCCGTCGGTGTCGCCGGCGCACACCGTGCTCGTCGGCATTCGCAATCTCGACGAAAAGGAAAAAGGCAAGATCCGCGCATCCGGCGTGCACGTGTTCACGATGAAAGACATCGACCGCGAAGGCATCGCGACGATCGCCGAACGCGCCATCGCGATCGCCTCGAAGGGCACCGGCGGCATTCACGTGTCCTTCGATCTCGACGCCTGCGATCCGATGCACGCCCCTGGCGTCGGCACACCTGTCCGCGGCGGATTCGACTACCGCGAGGCGCACATGGTGATGGAGCTCGTCGCCGACTCACAGCGCCTGGTCGCGCTCGACCTCGTCGAGGTCAACCCCACACTGGACATCCGCAACACGACAGCCGAGTTCGGAACGGAGCTGGCGCTCTCGGCACTGGGCAAACGAATTCTGTAAACTCCGCCCGTGGCTCGACCGACGCTGACGGGACGAACGATCGGCGCGTATCGGATCCTGAGCCTGCTTGGCGCTGGCGGCATGGGCGAGGTGTACGCCGCGCGCGACCAGCACCTCGAGCGCGACGTCGCCATCAAAGTGCTGCCCGATGCGTTTGTGCACGATCAAGAACGTGTCGATCGCTTCAGGCGCGAAGCGCAGCTCCTGGCCGCGCTGAATCATCCCAACATCGCCACCATTCACGGACTCGAGGAAGCGGGAGGCGTGCTCTACCTCGTCATGGAACTCGTGCCCGGTCAGACACTGGCCGAGCGTCTGCACAGCGGCCCGGTGCCGCCGGACGAGGCGCTGCGCATCTGCACGCAGCTCGCCGAGGCGCTTGCGGCTGCCCATCAACGCGGCATCGCGCATCGCGACATCAAGCCGGCCAACATCAAGGTCACACCCGACCGCCGGGTCAAGATTCTGGACTTTGGTCTCGCGAAGTCCACAGACGAGACGCACACCCCCGTCTCGATTGACGAGGCGCCGACGATGGCGATGACGTCGCCGGGAATGGTGCTGGGAACGCCGGCGTATATGAGCCCGGAGCAAGTGCGGGGCGAACCCGGCGGTACGCGGTCCGATCTGTGGGCGTTCGGCTGCGTACTGTTCGAGCTGCTCGCCGCGCGTCGTGCCTTTCTGGCACCGACGATGGCCGAGACGATCGCCGCTGTAGTGATGACCGATCCTGACTGGCACGCGCTCCCGCAGGACACGCCGGCCGCCGTTCGCGATCTGTTGCGTCGATGTCTCGACAAGGAACCGTCACGCCGCGTCCACGACGTGAAGGAGGTGCTCGCGGCGCTCGAACGCGCACGGCATGACGGTCCGGGCACGCCGCAGGCGAACGCGAAGCGGACGATTCGATCGCTGGCCGTGTTGCCAATTGCCAATGTCAGCGGCGACCCGCAGATGGATTATCTCGGCGACGGGATGACCGAGAGCCTCATCCTCAGCCTGTCGCGTCTGCCGCAGCTGAAGGTCACCGCGCAGAGCTCCGTGTTCCGCTACCGTGGACAACACGATCGGGCATTGGAGATCGGACGCACGCTTGGCGTGGAAGCCGTGCTCACCGGGCGCGTGCTGCAACGCGGCAGCGCGCTGCAGATCTCAGTGGAGCTGGCCGACGTCGAGGGCTGGCGCATCTGGGGTGCGCAATATCGTCGGAGAGCTGACGACATCTTCGCGGCTGAAGACGAGATCACACGCGAGATCTCGGAGAATCTTCGCCTCACGCTCTCGCGCGAGCACACCGAGATCCTGGCCCGGCGCCAAACCGGCAGCGTCGAGGCGTATCACCTGTACTTGAAGGGCCGTTTCTACTGGGCGAAGCGGACGCAGGACGGTCTCGCGAGGAGCATGCAGTACTTCCGTCAGGCGATTGAGTGCGACCCGACGTACGCGCTCGCCCACGCCGGCCTGGCTGAAGCGTACATTCCGCAGGGGTATTACTGCCACGTCGCGCCGACCGAGGCGTTCCCGCGAGCGAGAGCTGCGGCCGAACGGGCGCTCGAGATCGATCCGCAACTCGCCGAAGCCAGATCGGTCATCGCGATGATCAAAGGCAGCTTCGAGCGCGACCTCGATGCCGGAGAGCGGGAGGCACGCGCCGCGATCGCGCTGCGCCCGAACTATCCCCGCGCACATCAGGCGCTGGCCGAGTGCCTGACGGTGCAAGGCCGGTTCGACGAAGCCCTCAACGCCGTCAGACGAGGCGTCGAGCTCGATCCACTCGCGCTTTATATCAATGCGGCAGTGGCGATGGCGCACTACTACGCGCATCAATTCGACGCGGCGATCGCTCAGGCGCAGGCAACCGTTGGTTTGGATGCCGACTTCTATCCCGCACAGCTGTTCCTGGGATTGTCCCTCCAAGCGGTCGGCCGGCACGGCGAGGCCACTGCGGCGCTCGAGCGCGCATGCGACCTCTCGCAGCGAAGCACGATGACGGTGTCCGCGCTGGGCGCGGCGCTTGCCAGCGCTGGCCGCACCGCGGAGGCGGTCAGAGTGCTGATCGAACTGGACGAGGCGTACAGGCGGGGCCGCTATGTCTCGGGGACCTGGCTCGCCCCGATTTTTACGGCGTTCGGCGATAGCGACCGCGCACTGGCCAGCCTCGAGCGGGCGCGCCAGGACAGCTGCTGCTGGCTGCTGCGCTCGGTCAGGCTGGACGTCCGTTTGGACGGGCTCCGTAACTTTCCGCGTTTCAAGGCGTTGTTACAAGCGGACGCCTGATTCCCAGCGATCCAACCAGTCGTGGGTCGGGACCGTCTCATCGGTGTTCCTATGAACTTCCTCAGAGGACCAACGTAACCTTTGGCACAAGGAGGGCTCCATGAGCCTCAGAACCCGTGTGTGCGTCGGTGTGGCTGCTGCGCTGCTCCTGGCCGGGTCCGCCGCCTGGGCGCATCACAACATGTCGGCCCTATTCGACTTCAACGATCGCGTGACGCTGAACGGCTCGCTAAGCAAGATCGATTGGAGAAATCCCCACATCTACCTCGCCGTTGACGTGAAGAGCGGCGCGGAATCCGGTCAAACCTGGTCGATTGAAGGGCCTCCGCCCAACTTCTTCCGGACTCGCGACATCAACAAAGCCGATTTCGAAGGCGCGCTTGGCAAGGAAGTGACGGTCGAAGTCAGCCGCGCGCGCGACCACTCCCGGTCCGGGCTGATCCGCATGCTGACGCTGCCGGGCGGGAAGGTCGTGTCGGCGTGCCCACAGAACTGCTGAGGAGGTCCAGATGAACAGGACGTCACTGACGATTGCGGCGCTTGGCGCCGCCTTGCTCCTGGCCCCCGCTGCCACCCAGGCCCAGCTTCCACGTGACCCGGCCGAGCGGGCGAGGGTCGTCTCGCAGATCATGGAGGCCAACGCGCGACAGCTCACGCTGTTCGATCGCCAGGGCCGGCCGGTCGCGACGGTGGGCACGCGCGACCTCTACAACCAGCCGGTCTTTTCTCCGGACCGCACGCGCGTGGTCGTCGGCAAGAACGACCTCGAGAAAGAGAACCAGGATCTCTGGGTCATTGATAACGCCAGTAGCAAAGCGATACAGCTCACCGTCAGCAAGACGCGCGAGAGCGCGAACTCACCAGCGTGGTCACCTGACGGAAAGCAGATTGCCTATGTCGCGCTGCGCGACGGCTACTTCGGTTTGTACCGAAAGGCCTCCGATGGGCAAGGTGCCGAGGAGCTGGTCTACAAAGGCTCGGCGCCACTGACGCTTACCGACTGGTCGCAGGATGGCCGCTACCTCACGTACCACTCGGTCGATCTCTCCGGCGGCGGACTATACGCCGTGCCGCTGGCCGGAACGGGCGAGCGCAAACCGATCGAGGTCTATCGCAACAAGTCGCAGAACCAGGGTCCGCGCCTGTCGCCCGACAGCAAGATCATGACCTACACGTCGAACGTGTCTGGCCGGCCCGAGGTGTACGCAATTCCGTTCGATGCAGCTGCGACGTCGAGTACGCCGGCCGCTGGTCCGTGGCAGATCTCCGATCAGGGCGGTACCGGCATGGTCTTCTGGCGCAAGGACGGCAAGGAGCTCTACTACATGGCGGCTGATCGCGCCGTCATGGTGGTCGAGGTCACCGCCGGCGCCACGCCCAAGTTCGGCAAGCCGCAGGTGCTGTTCCGCCCGTCGCCCGATATCGCGCCCGGGATCGCGCCAGGCACCTCCAGCGTCAGCCGCGACGGCGAGCGCTTCGTCATCGCTGTGCCGCGTCCGCAGCTGCGCCAACTCACCGTCTACGATCGGTCGGGAAAAGTCCTCAGCAAGGTCGGAGAACCCGGTTTCTACAACCAGGCCAACATGTCTCCCGACGGCACGCGCGCGGTCGTCATGCGGAACGATCCGCGCACGGGCAACACCGACATCTGGACCGTCGATCTGGCCAGCGGCAAAGGCACGCCGATCACCGACGACACCGATCCGCAGAACGCGCCGATCTGGTCGCCCGATGGCAAGCAGGTCGCCTACGTCTCGACACATGAGAGCGTCTCGAGCATCTATCGGAAGGCGGCCGATGGAACAGGCCAGGCGGAACAGGTGTTCAGCTACACACCGGGCGCTGGCATGGTCCTCACCGACTGGTCGCCGGACAACAAGTTCATGACCTTCCACACCGGGGTCATCGTCCTTGTGCCGATCAGCGGCAACCAGAAAGCGTCGGAGCGGAAGGAGATCGACTGGCTGCGTGAGGACTACGACGCCGGGCTCGGGCGCTTCTCCCCTGACAATCGCTACATCGCGTTTCTGTCGAACGAGGCCGACCCCGATCGAGGCGAGGTCTACGTACGTCCGTTCGATCCGAACAAGCCCGACGCTCCGCTCACCGGCCAAGCCATTCGCGTGACGAAGGACGGCGCGCTTGGCATGATCGCGTGGCGGCAGGACGGCAAGGAGCTCTACTACATGACCCGCGACTGGCAGGTCATGGCCGTCGAGATCGAGACGACGCCAACGTTCAAAGCGGGCACGCCAAAAATGCTGTTCAGCCTGCCGGGGCCGCTGCCTGGCAATCCGCTGCAGTGGAAGAACGTCACGCCGGACGGTCAGCGATTCCTGTTCGCGATGCCAAGCACCGCGTCAGCAGCGCCACCTCGCTGACGCGAACTCCCAACTTCCAACGCCCAACTACCAACCACTCCCAACTGCCAACTCCCAATAGGGAGTTTGGTCGTTGGGAGTTGGGAGTGATTTGGGAATTGGGCGTTGGCCGTTGGAAGTTTGAGCGCGGTCAAATCCACCGCGCGATCGTGTAATCGAGTCAAAAAGACTTCCTGCTTCGCACGAGCGTGCGACGCCTTTGCGCGCGCGACGTGCGACATTCGTGCAAAATCCGTTTGGCATCTGCATTGCGAAGTGCGCAATGGTCGCGCTCGGTTGGCCCTCCACACCGATCACCGCGGTCGTTCTTCAACATTCGGGTTTTCGGAGTCTTTGCTTCCCATTAGGTCTGTACCTTCTGCGGCGTGGACTCTGTCGCAGGTGTGTGGTGCCATTCGGGATCGACGCGCTCGTTATCGTCCTCGCCGCCAAGTACGGCAACGTCTTTTGGATCTTCCCGCCCATCGTCACAGCCATCTCTTTGGCTGGCGCTGCGCTGACGTATTGGGTCGGTCGTGCGACCGGTGACGCGGGCTTGCCGCGGCTCATACCGCCGCATCATCTCGAGCGCATCAAGATGCGCCTGAACAGGAGGAGCTCCGGTACGCTGGCAGTTGCGGCTGTACTACCTCCGCCGTTTCCCTTGACGCCAGTTCTTCTGACGTGCGGCGCACTCCACCTCGACCGATGGCGGTTCTTCCTCGTGTTCGGAACGATGCGGCTTGTTCGCTTTGGCGCCGTCGCGTTGCTGGCGCGCCACTACGGCGATCGTCTCGTGCAGATGCTCGACGCCGCAACGCTCTTGCAGATGGTCAATGCGGACTCGCTGCAGAGCGCAGTCCGATCACTCACGCTCGTCGGAATCGCAGCGGCGAGCGTGCTGTGCGCCGTTCTCTGGTCCCGCACGCGCCCGCAGCCAGCGTAGCTACCGGGACCGATATTCTTCGCCGATGCCGATCGACGAAGGACTCGACGCGGCCGCAGCGGTACTCGCCTGCCGCGTCCCGTGACTGCACCCATCGACATCGGATACGAGGTGATGGTCTTTCGTGAGGTCTATCCCGGCGAGGCGCTCTTCGTCGCGTGCCGGCCAACCTCCTTGATAGCGGGACCCGAGTGGCCGCCGAACGCACCCGACTCGCGTACGAACGTACGCTGATGGCGTGGGTCAGGACCGCGACGTCGCTCATCTCGTTCGGCTTCACGATCTACAAGTTCTTCGAGTTCGAGTCCGCGGCCACCGAGATCCCCCACAACCGTGCCCGCCGTATCGGGCCCCGCGCGCCGCTCGATGTGTCGGCCGAGCACGATGCGTCGTGAACGAATGCGAAGTGACGCGGCCGTTCAGCTCCACCGGTGGTTGTATCCGGCGAAGCCGGAGAAGACAACGAGCGGCGAGCTCGGCATTGAAATCTTCTCTTCATTCGTTGCCCGGCGTAAAAGGTGCCTGACGAATCGCGTGAGTGACGGCCGTCGTCTACTATCTATGCGCGGCCCGGCTGGTTCCTTCATGGATCCGCCGACCTTCGGCTCGGGCTTTAGACTGCGAGGTCATCGTGGATTCATTGGAAGCACAGGCAAGGGCGACGATTGCCGCGGCACTAATCGTCAGAGGCGCGGTCGAGATCCCGACGATTCCGCGCGGCAGTCAGCGCGTACCGGATGCAGCAGGAGAACGCCTGCGCGAGCTCACGGACTACGTCTATCGCCTTATCACGACAGACGAGCCAGAGGAGGCGAGCGACGATCGCGAGGTCGATCGCTGAACCACACCGCGGCCAGCGCCGAATACTCGCCGCGTCTCCCCTTCGACGACGGACACTATTTCAGAAGCTTCTCCATGTCGTCCATCACCTGATTCATCCGGCGGATGGTCAGGTTCAGCGGCTCGTCGGTCGTCATGTCCACGCCGGCATCTTTCAGCAGACCGCGGTCACGACGTTGCCGCAGTCTGCTTAGAGGGAGGTCGCCAGCGCTCTTGCAAGCGCGAGCGATTGCTCGTCCCAGTCGTCGCGCGGTTCGGCGGCGACCCGCGCAAACGTCCACAATCGCACTCGCTCCTCGTTGATCTCGAGCAGATTTGCGAAGCGGCGAATCGTGGAAGTGGGTGCGGCTGTCAGACGTCGCCGACAGTTCAAGAGGTGCTGCGTCGCATCATAGGCACGATCGCCGACGAACGGTTTCGGATCGATCGCCAGCCACTCCGCCCGTTGCGCTCGCAGAACATTGCCCGCGTGCAGATCGGTCGCCAGCACCACATCGTCTTCAACGGGCCGCGAGAGCTCCTCGAACAGGCGCAGGCCATGGTGAACAAGGCCGCTATCGGACCACCGCGCGGCATTCGCCTTCGCCTCCGATGCCCACTGCTCGAGCATGAACGAGAGAGGCCGAAACGGATGCAGCTCTGATGTCTTCCGCCACAGACGCCGAAGCAGTCGCGCGATCACCACATCCTGCTCAGGCTCCGGCATCTCGCGTAACGGCACGCCAGGCTCACAGCGCTCGAGCAGCATCGCATTCAAGTTCTCATCGGCCTCGAGAAGCCGCACGATCCCGTCGCCATTCCAAAAGCGCAGGCCCTGAATCTCGTCTGCGCCTTCCATGTGTGGCATGCCGAGCTTGAGAATGACTCGGGAACCATCGGCGCGGACGGCCGGCGCGACCCACCCACAGCTCGCGTCATCGACGGGGACCGCGACGGTGAGCGACCATCTCGCCTGGAGCTTCTTCAGAGTGTCTGGCAGTTGTGCGAACCACGCACTCCGCTCGGGCGAGAGCCGGCACGCAGCGGACAATCGCTCAGGAACGTTCACGGGTCGTGAGGACGACTTCGTAGTGCCTGGCGCGTGCGTCGAACTCCACCATCATCGCCTGAGCGACGAGTGGGACGACGGCCGCCTCCGTATCCTCACCAGCGAACGACTTGATTGCGTCGAGTGATTCCCAGACAGTGACGATCTCGAATTCGGTACCGCGCTCGACGTCTCGCTTGAGAATAGACGCCCGAACAAAGCCTGCAATCCTGGTCAGTAAGGGAAACGTCTCGGACTTCAGGTGGTGAATGTAGGCGTCGGCGCGGTCGCGCTTGCAGATGGTCGTCCAATGTCGCGAAATCATGGTTGCGGTCCGCGACTCACTTCGGTGTTGTTGCCGTTCGCGAATCAAGAAGCCCCAGGCGCCGCACTATGCGCTCGTCCCGCGGGTAGCCGACTGAGGTCCAAAACTCGGCGGCCCACGCACGATCGACTTCGATCAAGACCGTGATGCGGCGAACACCCCACTCAGCGAACACCTGCTCGACACGTCGTACAAGCTCCCGCGCAATGCCCTGACGACGTCGCGCTGGGTGAACCACGAGACGGTACATGTTGCCGCGCCACCCGTCGTACGTCCCGAGGAGCGTTCCGATGATCTCGTCCCCGACCACCGCCAGCAGAACGACGGCCCCTGGATTTGTGGCAACTCGGCGTATCTGTTCGACTTCATCGGTTACGCCGATGCTCGCGCCCGATTCTTTCCAGAACCGCAGAATCCGTTCTGCGTCGTCTCGCGTTGCGTTCCTGAACTCCATACGACTTGAGAACCAGTGTAGCCCTGGAGCAATTCGGCCGCGGCCGGCGACGAGTGTTCCCAGTTGGGCGTTGGGCGTTGGGCGTTGGGCGTTGGGCGTTGGGAGTGGTTGGTAGTTGGGCCTTGGGAGTGGTTGGTAGTTGGGCGTTGGTAGTTGGGAATTATTTGAGAAGCTTCTCCATCTCGTCCATCACCTGATTCATCCGCCGGATGGTCAGGTTGAGTGGCTCGTCGGTCGTCATGTCCACGCCGGCATCCTTCAACAGATCGACCGGGTACTTCGATCCGCCGGCCGACAGGAACGTGATGTAGCGCTTGATCGCGTCCTGATCACCCGACATCACCTTCGCTGACAGCGCCTCGGCGGCGGTGAACGAGGTGGCGTACTGGAAGACGTAGAAGTCGCGATAGAAGTGCGGGATGAAGCTCCACTCGTGGGCGATGTAGTCGTCCACGATCAGCACCTTCTGGTCGTGCCCGTAGTACTTCTTCGTGATGTCGAGATAGAGCTTCGCCAGCGCGTCGCCCGTAATCGGTTGCCCCTTCTCACCCATCTCGTGCATCCGCAACTCGAACTCGGCGAACTGGGTCTGCCGGAACACGGTCGCCTTGATGCCTTCGAGATAGTTGCCAAGCAGTGACAGACGCGTCGGCGTGTCCTTGACCTGCTTCAGCATGTAGTCCACGAGCAGCGCCTCGTTGAACGTGGACGCGACCTCGGCGACAAAGGTCGGGTAGCTGGCCGTCGAATAGGGCTGCGTCTTGTTCGAGAAGTAGCTCTGCATCGTGTGCCCGAGCTCGTGTGCAACGGTGCTGACGTCGTTGTACTGACCGAGATAATTGAGCAGCATGAACGGGTGCACGTCGTACGCGCCGCCGTTCGAATAGGCGCCCGACACCTTCCCTTCTGTCGGCGACCAATCCAGCCAGCGCTCTTTGAACGCGCGCTGCAGCACGCTGGTGTAGTCCGACCCGAGCGGCGCCATCGCTGCGATGATGTGCTTCTGCGCCTCCTCCGGCGTGTAGCGCAGGTTCACGTCGGCGACGAGCGGCGCATACAGGTCGTAGTAGTGCAGGTCGCCGGTGATGCCCATCATCTTCTTGCGCAGGCGCAGGTAGCGATGGAACGTCGGCAGATGACGGTTCACGCCTTCGACCAGACGTGTGTAGACCGACACGGGAACATTGGGTCCGTTCAGGGCGGCTTCGAGGTTGCTCGAGTACTTCCGCGCCCGCGAATAGAACAGCGAACGCTGCACGTTCGAGTTCATCGTCATGCCCATCGTGCGGCTGAAGCCGCCGAGTGCGGCGAAGAAGGCCGACATCGCCGATTGACGAACCTCGCGGTCCGGTGACGTCCGGAGATCGCTATACCCGGCCTGATCCACCTTCGCCGTCTTGCCATCCTTGAGCGTGATCGTCGGATACGGAAAATCGGCGTTGGTCAGGATGGTGTAGATGTTGTTCGGCGATCCGGCCAACGGACCGGCGTCGGCGAGCAGCTTCTCTTCCGCATCCGACAACGTGTGGGCAGCGCGGCGGAAGATGTCGCGTAGATAGAAGCCATATGGCTTCAGCCGCGGCTCGGCGGCGACCGACTTCTCAATCGTGTCCTTGCCGACCTTCAAGATCTCGGGCTCGACGAACGCGGCTTCAGCGCCGAAGCGGGCAAACTGCTGCTGCATTTCCTGCTGCATGCCCTGCGGGCCCGACTGCCGGGTGTCCTGGTCCGACAGCATGCTGGCGAAGACGTAGAGGCGCGTCAGCTCCTTGTCGAGACGCGACATGAACTCCATTGCGTCGGCAAGTGTCTTCGATGACGCGCCGAGCGTGCCCTGAAACTCGCGCAGTTTCGGAAGCTCTTTCTCGATCGTCTCCTTCTGCGCGCGCCACGTCGCGTCGGAGGGATAGATGTCAGCCAGGTTCCATTTCAACGCTTCGGGGACTTTCGCGCGGTCGCGCTCCTGTCCGGCCAGCATCACAGTCATTGCGATCACCGTTGCCAAAGTAAAGGTCAGTCTCATGGTATTACCCTTACACAGTACCTCATGGCGCGCCCCTCCCTACGTGACAATTGGCCGGATCTGAGTGACGAAGAGCTGCTCGACGTCCGCATGTCGGACCTTCCGCTGTCGATTGAAGGAACGTTGGCCAACCGGATCGCGCAGCTTCGCGCCGAACTCGACGCGCGTGAACTGCTCTTTCCCCTGCACTTCTATTTGTCCGATGAGTGGTTCACTCCCGACGGCGCCACCGCGATCGCCATTCCCTTCTATCTCGCCCACCCGCGGCTCGAGAAGTTGGAAGAGGCGCAGATGCTCGAGGTGGAAGGCGGCGAATACGAATGGTGCATGCGCATTCTCCGGCACGAAGCCGGACATGCGCTGGACAACGCATTCCGCCTGCGGCGCCGCCGCCAGCGTCAGCACACGTTCGGGTCGCCGAGCAAGCCGTATCCGGAGTTCTACACGCCGAAGCCGTACAGCAAAAGCTTCGTGCTTCATCTCGATTCGTGGTACGCGCAGAGTCATCCCGACGAGGACTTCGCCGAAACGTTCGCCGTCTGGCTGACGCCGAGCAGCGAATGGCGGCAGCGCTACGCCGGCTGGCGCGCGCTCGGCAAGCTCGATTACATGGACAGTCTGATGGACTCACTACGCGGCGCCACGCCGCCAGTGGACAGCCCCGAGGAAGTGGACGCGCTCAACGGCCTGCGGACGACGCTGCGACAGCACTATCGCAACAAACGTCGCTACTACGGCGTGGACTACCCGAACTTCTACGACCGCGACCTGCGGCGCCTCTTCTCAGACGCGAACGAGCACGCCAACAGCATCACGGCGGCGCAGTTCATCAATCGCATCAGGCGGTCGGTGCGGCGCGTGGTATCGGGGTGGACCGGCATCTATCAGTACACGATCGATCAGGTGCTCGAGGACATGATCGAGCGTTGCCGCGAGCTGAATCTGCGGCTCGCCGTTCCCGAGGATCAGGCGCGGCAGGAATTCACCGTGCTGCTCACCGTGCAGGCGATGAACTATCTGCACAGCGGCGGGCACCGCCTGTTTTTGTGAGGCGTGTCATCCGGTGAAGAAGCTCCGCATCCTCGCCCTCGTCCACAGTCACCTCGTGCCTCCAGAGGACACCACGGGCATCGACATCCTCGAAGCCGAGTGGAAGATGGAGTACGACGTCATCGAGACGCTGCGCGAGATGGGTCATGAAGTGCGCGTCCTGGGGATCGACGACAACCTGGGCGGCATACGACCGACGACCGGCCTCTTCAAACCCCACATCGTCTTCAACCTGATGGAGGCATTTGCCGGCATCCCGACGTTCGACCAGAACGTCGTCAGCTACCTCGAGCTCCTGCGGCTCCCCTATACCGGATGCAATCCACGCGGGCTCATCATGGCGCGCGACAAAGCGCTCTCGAAGAAGCTCCTCGCCTATCACCGCATTCCCGTCCCCGAGTTCACCGTCGTCCGGCCCGGACGAAAGCCCACGCTGCCCAAGCGGCTCGGCTTCCCGCTGATCGTCAAGTCGTTGTTCTTCGAGGCGTCGGCTGGTATTTCACAGGCCTCTGTCGTCGAAAACGAAGAACAACTCGCCAGGCGTACTGCCTTCATTCACGAGACACTCGGCACCGCCGCCATCGCCGAGCAGTTCATCGACGGCCGCGAGATCTATGTCGGCGTCATCGGCAACGAGCGTCTCGACGTGCTGCCGGCCTGGGAGATGTCGTTTGCGGGCATGCCCGAGAACAAATGGCGCATCGCCACCGAGCGCGTGAAGTGGAGCACGCAGTATCAGAAGAGGCACGGCATCATGACCGATCGCGCCGGGCTGGACGGCGTGCTCCTCGATCGCGTCCAGCGCGTCGCCAAGCGCGCGTATCGTGCGCTCGACCTCAACGGCTACGCTCGTATCGACCTGCGCATGGACGAAGAGGATCGAATCTACGTGCTCGAGGCCAACCCAAATCCGAACATGGCCTACGGCGAGGACTTCTCAGAGTCGGCCGAAGCCGCCGGCCTCACCTACGAGCGTCTCCTCGAGCGCATCATCGCGCTCGGCCGCCGATGGGAGCCCGCTCGAACTGGATGAGGCACGCCACCAGGTCGGCGCTCCTGGTGGCGCAACCTCAGCCGCGTTGATGTCACAATACACACGTGCGTTACATCAACCGGTTTACTTCGGAAACGAAGTTGCTTGTAGATGCAAGGCTCGGCGACGACATCAGGGCGTGGGCGCGAGACCGTCTTGGTCCGGATCCCAACGGCAGCGGGCCGTTCAAAGATCAATATGTCGTCACGAGTGTCTACCTCGACACCGCGGCGCATGACGTCTATCACCGGCGGGGATCGTACGGACGCAGCAAGTTCCGGATTCGACACTATGAGAACGATCAAGCAGCCTTCTTGGAGCGCAAACTGCGCACGCGGTTGCGGCTCACGAAGCGCCGCACGCGGATCCCGCTCGAGGCCGTCGCCGGCCTGCGCCTCGACGAACCCGATCCGACGCATCCCGCGTACTGGTTCTTCCGCCGCGTGGCGTTGCGCCAGCTCCAACCGGTCTGCGTGATCCGTTATATGAGAACGGCGCGCATGGCCGAAACGTCGGAAGGCCCCGTCCGGATGACACTCGATGCGTCGGTCATGGCCAGTCCGACTGGGCTAGTGACACTGAACCCCAGTCAAGGCCGTCCCCTCGTCGAAGGGTTCATGATTCTCGAGGTGAAGTATTCCGGCGTGTTTCCGCGGATCTTCAGAGACCTCGTGGACGAGTTCCACCTGACGCCGCGCCCGGCGTCGAAGTACCGTTTCGCTGTGCAGACACTGGGCCTGGCCAGTTCGGGGACGGCGACGCTGAATTTATAGGCGGCATGCCTCTCACCTCCGGGGAACGTCTCGGTCATTACGAGGTGATCTCGCTCATCGGAACGGGCGGGATGGGCGAGGTCTACCGCGCGCGCGATCCGCGCCTGGGACGCGAAGTGGCGGTGAAGACGCTGCGTACGGCGGGCGCCGAGGGACGGGCGCGGTTGTGGCGCGAAGCGAGAGCCGCGGCGAGCGTCAGCCACCCCAGCGTCTGCCAGATTCACGACGTCGGCGAGACCTCGGACAACATCTACATCGTCATGGAGCTGCTCCAGGGGGAGCCGCTCGCGCATCGACTCAAGGACGGGCCTCTTGCCGTTGACGATGCGATCACGGTGACGTTGAGCATCCTCGGGGCGCTCACCGCGCTCCACAGCCGCGACATCGTTCATCGCGACCTCAAGCCGTCAAACGTCTTCCTGACCGATGCCGGCATAAAGCTGCTGGACTTCGGTCTGGCCCGATCGCGGCTGGCGATATCCGGGGCGGAACTCACCATCACGCAGGCCGGCACGATCGTCGGCACGCCGCGCTACATGGCGCCGGAGCAATGGGGAGACGGGCCACCCGATCCGCGCAGCGACGTCTTCACCACCGGGTCGCTGCTCTTCGAGATGCTGACCGGAGCGCCGGCATTTGCCGGCAACGATCTCATGCAGGTCTACCACAACATCATGTCGAGTCATCCGCCGCCGCTCGCCGGTTCGGCGGTGACGGCCGCCGTGGACGTGGTGATTCACCGCGCGCTCGAGAAACGACCGGACGATCGCTATCCAAGCGCCGAGTCGATGGCACAGGCGCTCCGCTCTGCGGTCACGCTGGTGAGCAGCGGCACCCAGACGCAACCGCCGGTCAAGACGACGACCCGTCTGATCGCGCTGCCGTTCAGGATGCTGCGCCCGGATCCGGATCTCGACTTCCTGTCGTTCAGTCTTCCTGATGCGGTCGTCAGCTCGTTGGCCGGCCTGCAGTCGCTGGTCGTGCGTTCGACGCTCGCGGGGGCGAAATATGCCGCAGCGGAGACTATCGATCTCAAGGCAATCGCCACGGACCTGGGTGTGGATGCCGTGCTCACGGGCACGCTGCTGCGCGCCGGCGATCAGGTCCGCGTCAGTGCCCAGCTGATTGAGGCCGTCTCGGGCACGATGCGATGGTCAAAGACCGTTCAGGCGACCATGCGCGACCTGTTCGAGGTGCAGGATCAGCTCGCGCGGGCGATCGTCGAGTCGCTGTCGATTCCGTTGTCCAGTGGTGAGAAACGCCGGCTCATGAGCGATCTGCCGGCCAGCGCGCGCGCCTACGAGTTCTATCTGCGGGCGAACCAGGTCAGCCACGATCCCACGATGCTGCAGGTCGCCGGCGAGTTGTATCGATCGGCGCTCGATGAGGATCCGAATTACGCCCCGGCATGGGCCAAGCTCGGACGCGTCTACCGCGTGCTCGCCAAGTACGGCTCGGATGACGCGACTGAAAACCTGAAGCGCGCCGACGAAGCCTTTCAACGTGCGCTGCAGATCAATCCTGACCTGAGCATCGCCCACAACCTGTACACGAACTTCGAGGTCGAATCGCTCGGCCGGGCGAAGGAAGCGATGACGCGACTGCTGGCGCGCGCCGGCACGTCCAGCGATCCCGAGATCTTCACCGGCCTGGTGATTGCCTGCCGATTCTGCGGACTGCTGGACGCGTCGCTCGCTGCCGACCGCCAGGCGCGCCGTCTCGATCCTTCAGTTCGCACCAGCGTGATGTACACGCACTTCATGCTCGGCGACTGGGAGCGGGCGATGACCAGCGACACGGACACGCTGAAATGGATCACGAACTGGACGTTGCCACTGCTCGGTCGCCAGGACGAGGCCATCGTCGCGTATCGCGAGATGGAATCGCGGCCCTTGCCCGGTACGATTCGCGACTTGATGCGCGCCTGCCGTCTGGTCCTCGAGAACAACAAGGAAGAGTCCTTCAAGATCGCCCAGACGTTCGTCTACAAACACTTCGACCCGGAAGGGCTCTACTTCACCGCGCGAGTGCTGGCCCGTCTCGGTGAACCGGAGGCCAGCCTCGACCTGCTCGAGCGGATTATCGATCAGGGGTTTTACTGCTCGGCCGTCATGCTGCGGGATCCGTGGATGGATTCGATTCGCGGACAATCGCGCTTCGCCGACGTTGTGCGGCGCGCCGACGCGCGAACGCGCGAGGCGGCCGAGGAGTTCCAGCGGTTGAACGGCGACCGCATTCTCGGCGTGAACGTCTGACGTCCGCGACTGCGAATAATCTCGCTGAAGACGCGCGGAATCTTCCAAGCCTGAGCGGCGCAGTCCGCCAGACTCCAACGAATCAGCCTGATGGTGATTGGCACGGACGGTGCGGGACGCTATGTAGACCCGTCTGAGGACGTCCAATGAACATTACAGAGAACACAACCGTTGCGGATATTGCTGCGGCTCTGCCGTCCAGCGTCCGCGTTTTCCAACGTCACGGCATCGATTTCTGCTGCGGTGGCAAGACGCCACTCGCTGTGGCCTGCCAGGAGCGGGGTATCCCGTTCCCCGCACTCGTGAGTGCCATCGAAGCGTCCGCGACCACGAAGCAATCGGATGATCGAGACTGGACTCGCGAGCCATTGCAGGCTCTCATCGACCACATCGTCATCACCTATCACAATGCGCTGCGCGAGGAACTGCCCCGACTCGAATCAATGGCCACCCGTGTGGCGCGCGTGCATGCGGTCAAGGCGCCGCATCTGTTGAAGCTCGAGGCGATCGTGAGCGAACTCTCCGCCGAGCTTCGAACGCACATGCGCAAGGAAGAGTTTGTGCTCTTTCCGGCGATTCAGATGATCGAGACAGGAGACCCCCATCCCGCAGTACCGGTCGCGGGGCCGATAGCGGTCCTGGAACACGAACACGATCACGCGGGAGCACTGCTGTCGGAACTTCGCGCGATGACCCATGACTACGTCGCGCCACCGTGGGCCTGCCAGACGTTTCGGGCGTTGTACCAGGGTCTGTCTGAACTGGAGTCCGCGATGCACGTGCACGTCCATCTCGAAAACAACGTCTTGTTCCCTCGAGCGCTGGCGTTGAGCGGTGTGGACCGAACGATCGGGTAGGTCACACCATGAACACATCCGGGGGCTTGTTCCCGAAGGAGCATGGCGCATACGGACAGATCGCCTTTCCGCTCGTCACAGCGCTGCTCGCGGGGGGGCCATCGATTGCCGGTGTGTTACTCATGGGAGCCATCATCGCCGGCTTCCTCGCGCACGAACCGGCAGCCATCGTGCTGGGCCAGCGTGGCGCCCGAGCCACTCGAGAGCTCCGCGTTTCGGCCATCCGCTGGCTGTGTTGGACGGGAGCGGTAGGCATTGCGGCGAGTCTCGCCGCAGTGATGATCGCGGGTTCGACCATACGATGGTCCTTTGCTGTTCCCGCGATACCGGCCCTGTTGTTGGCGGTCGCGATGATCAATGGCCGCGAGAAGTCGTGGTACGGCGAAACCGCAGCCGCACTCGCGTTCGCAGGTGCAGCGGTTCCGGTGATGATGGCCGCCGGCGCGCCGATCGCGGTCGCGTGGACGGTCGCCATTCCCTTCGCGTTGCTCTTCACTACGACGACTCTCGCAGTTCGCGTCGTCATTCTGCGCGTGAGGGGCGGCGGAGATCCTGGCGCGGCGGCGGCGACGCGTCGGGCAACGATCGCGGTCTGCGCCACAGCGGCCGTCCTGATTGGAGTCGTCACGACGCGAGGCTGGGTCGCGCCGTCACTATTGATTGCGACTGCGCCTGGACTGCTGACTGCGTCGATCGTGGCTGCACGGCCGCCGTCACCGGCGCAGCTTCGAAGATTGGGATGGAGCCTGGTTGCGGTGTCCACACTCACCGCACTGATCCTGGTCGTCTCAGTGGCCTGAGCGCCTGTCGTGCCTATGCACGACCCTTCCGCATACGTTCGATGCGGACAAGATAGCGAAAGAGACCGACGTTCAGCGCCAGACACGCGGCGCTCGCAGCCGCCGCGGGCCACACGATCGAATCGTCACCGCCGAGCCATGCATTCATCGTCGCGGTAAGGAGAAAGAGCTGCAGCACGACGATGATCAGCACAAAGATCAACATGCCGTGAATGATCGTCACGCGTTGTTCGCGGCTGAATGGGCGTCTCGTCCGCATGTTCATGTCGTCCGCTCCCCGAGCCCGACCGCGTAGACATCGCGACCCCGCATCTCGAGCAGCACCCGCGTCAACGGCCGCCGCGGCGGACCGGCAGTCGGCACCCCTGTGCGAAGGTCGAAACGACCTTCATGACAGGGGCAATAGAAGCTTCCTTCCTCTGGACGCGGCACCACCGCGCATGAAAGGTGCGTGCACGTCTGACTGAACGCAACAAACTCGCTGGTCGTCAGACGCACGAGCAGACAGGGTTCGCGTTCATCAGGGTAGGTAAATCCGATCGCCGCGCCCACGGTGATGTCGTCTACCGAGACGATGCGTTGTATGGGCAATCGGCCGCTGCGCTGCCGATACCAGTTCTGCGCCGCGATCCACAGCTGCCCAGCGGTGAACGCCGCACTCGTCAAGACCATGAACTTCAGGAAGTCCCGACGCTCGACGTAGAGGTCCTGCGGCCAATCGATCGGGAAGTCCTGGCGCCACGCAG
>Ga0111539_10000066_pt1 | contig 106021 bp, 99 predicted proteins | sample RhiMethybrSRZTD1_FD_79667 | JGI IMG/M metagenome (GOLD analysis project Ga0111539, IMG submission 79667) | Populus rhizosphere microbial communities from Tennessee, USA - Rhizosphere MetaG P. TD hybrid SRZTD1 (version 2) (version 2) | ecosystem: Host-associated > Plants > Roots > Rhizosphere >...
ATTCGGCGGACCGGCTGGCAAAACTCAAGGGCGAGTATGAGCTCGCCGCCAAGGAACCGTCGAACCTTCGCTATGGCTACGTGCGCGCCGGGTGAGCGCGTCGCCCGCATCCCGGACGCCGCCTGAGGCGGCGGCCGGGATGACAGCCGCCGAAGCAGCGCAGCCGTCGTCCTGACGGAGTGCCGATGCCCGCCGTACCCACCGCCGCGCTGCCTTCCGGCGAGACGGTGCCGGCGCTCGGGCTCGGCACCTATGGGATGGGCGAGGACCCGCGCAAGCGCAAGGCCGAGATCGCAGCCTTGCGGCTCGGCCTCGACCTCGGGATGACGCTGATCGACACGGCCGAGATGTATGCCGACGGCGGCGCCGAGAAAGTGGTCGCGCAGGCGATCGCCGGCCGGCGCGACGAGGTGTTCATCGTCACCAAGGTCCTGCCCGAGCATGCGGCGCGCCGCGCCGTGAGCGCCGCGTGCGAGCGCAGCCTGAAGCGGCTCAAGACCGACCGCATCGACCTCTACCTGCTGCACTGGCGCGGGGAGACGCCGCTCGCCGAGACCGTCGACGCGTTCGAGGCGCTGGTGCAGGCGCACAAGATCCGCCACTGGGGCGTGAGCAATTTCGACGGCGACGACATGCAGGAACTCAACCGGCTTGCCGCCGGCCGGTTGGCGGCCGCCAACCAGGTGATGTACAACCTCGTCCGCCGCGGCATCGAATACGACCTGATGCCCTGGTGCCGTCGCCGGCACATTGCGGTCATGGCCTACTCGCCGCTGGACGAGGGCCGGCTCGTGCGCTCGCGCAAGCTCAAGCCGATCGCGGCGCGGATCGGCGCGACGCCGGCGCAGGTCGCGCTCGCTTGGCTCCTGCGGCACAAGGGCGTCATCGCCATTCCGAAAGCGGCCAGCGTTGCGCACGTGCAGGATAACCATGCGGCGCACGCCCTGCGCTTCACGCGCGCGGACCTTGCGGCGCTCGATGCCGCCTTCCCGCCGCCGGCCCGGAAGCTGCCGCTGGCGACGTCGTAAGCCTGGCGGGACAAAAGGTCCGGCCGCGGCGGGCTACGGCGTGTGCTCATAAGATCGCGATTGGTGCAGCGAGCTGATCAATGTCCACTTTGCTCCACCTTGCGGAATCAAGTCGGACATCTCCCGAGGTCCGGGAAGGGCCGGGGCTCGGAAGTGGCGACAACGTCCGAGCTATCCGACCCTAACGAGGTTCTGGTTCGGCAATGGTCCGCCGGGAAATTGTGCGAGCTTGCCGCCGATCGCGAGTGGACCAAGGTCGATACCGGCGAATCCGAGGCGATCGATCAACGCTCCTACCTCTGCCTTCGCGGCGCTGTCATCGCCAGAGTAGAACAGCACGCGACGACCACCGTCCGCCCGTGGATCGCTCGCCAGTATGTCCGCCCTCAGATGGTTGAACGCCTTCACGAGGCGCGCGCCAGTCACCAGGTCGGCGACCACCTGGCTTGAAATACGGCCGTGCAAATCGACCGGCTTGAAGAGCGGGGCTTCGATCGGATTGTTGGCGTCGATGACGATCCGTCCACCCCAAGCCGGCAGCCGCCCAACCGCCGCCGGCAGTTTCGACCAGTTGACCGCGATCAAGACGATGTCGGCGCTGGCAGCTTGCTCGCGCGTTCCGGCCTTGATGACGGGGCCCAGGGCGGCAACGGCCTCCTTGAGCGAGTCAGGCCCTCGGCTGTTGGCAATGGTCGCGGCGATTCCGGCTCGCGACAGGGTCTTTGCGACGACGAGGCCGATGCTGCCTGCTCCAATGATGCCAATGCTCATGGCCATGTCCGTTCTCTGCAATGCTTTACGGCTTCGGCGCGGCCGGAAGCGCGCCGAGTTGCTGCATGAGAGAGAAGAGATTGGCCACGCCCCAGTGCTCAGCGATCTTGCCTTCGCGCACGCGCATCACGTCCACGGTCTCGAACTGGATTTTGCGACCAGTTGGTGCGATGCCGAAGAATTCGTCCTTGTGCGTGCCATGGTAGGTTTTGTACGTCGTGACCCGATCGCCATCGGCAAGCTGCCAGTGGATGTCCGCGTGGAAGTCGGGAAAGGCAGCGCGCAGTACCCTGTAGAGTTCGCGCGCGCCGGCCTTGTCGGGCGTGCGTCCCGGCTGCGGGGTATGGTCGAGAAAATCGTCGGCGAACAATTCCTCGAACACCTCGAAATTCCCGCCGCCTTGCACTTCCTCGGTGTTGCGTCGAACGACCGCTTTCGCGGCTTCGCTCACACTGTTCCTAGTCATGGCGTTGCTCCACTCAATGAAGGATGCTCGATGTAGGGTACGGCTGCGACTTCACGCGGCAACGCCGGTGGCTTGGCCGAGAAGCTGCAGCTCCCACGCGAAGGCGGTTCCGGTCGCGCCGGTGTGAGGCAGAACCAATTCGCCAAGCGCCTTCGCGGTGTCCTGGCGAACCCAGTCGCGTTGCCATTCGCTTGCGACCGCCAGCCAGTTCATCGGCGTAATGCCGGCCATCACCATGCGGCGCACGCCCATCTCGTGCGCCTCGACGCTGACGCCTCCCGACGCGTCGGTGACGGCGTAGACCTCATAACCCTCGCCGGCGGCCTGGATCGCCGGCATGGCGAGGCAGATTTCGGTCCAGAGGGCTGCCATGACTAGCTTCTTGCGGCCGGTCTTCTTCACCGCGTCGACAACCCGCGCGTCTTCCCAGGTGTTGATCCAGGTCCGGTCGATAGGTTTTTGATCAGGGAAGAGCTCCTGCAATCCCGTGATGAGCCTGCCGCCGCGGTCTTCCACCACCGTGGTCAAGATCGTCGGGACATTGAAAACCTTCGCCGCCTTCGCGAGCCCGATGACGTTGTTGACGATCATCATCGGCTCATGGCTGTGCAGGTTGGCGAACTGGAAGGGCTGGTGATCGATCAGAATGAGCACCGATTCTTGCGGGTTGAGAAGTGCGTTGCGGCCGTTCTTGAAGGGGGCTGGCATTGTCATGTCCGTCGCTCCGTGCGTCGCTCAAGCGGGAGATGCCCGACGAATTGGCCTTAGATTAGCCCGGAATGGATGGAATGACTTTCAAGCATCTGTTGAAGGTCGCCCGTCTGGAAACTCTCGCCAACCTCGAATCGTTCGTCCGCAGCGCCGAAACCGCCAGTTTTTCGGCCGCGGCACGTCGGCTCGCCCTGACGCCGGCGGCAGTCAGCCGGAACGTGGCGACGCTGGAACGCAATCTCCGTGTCCGGCTGTTTCACCGGAGCACACGCAAGCTGACCCTCACGGACTCCGGTGAGCGATTCCTGCTCGCCATCAAAGGCAATTTGGAGGAGCTCCAGCAGGCGATTTCGGGCTTGGCGCCGGATGGGGACGAGCCGGCGGGCGTGCTCAAGGTGAGCATGGGCCTGAACTTCGGTGCGGATTACATCCTCCCGCTGCTGCCAGCGTTCCTCACCCGCTATCCCGGCATCCGTCCTGACTGGCAGTTCACCCCGCGGCAGATCGATTTGATCGCGGAAGGATTTGATGCGGCCATAGGTGGTGGCATTGAATGGTCGCCCGCCGTCGTATCGCGCGTTCTTGCGCCTTTGCACCTGGTCGCGGTCGCCTCGCCTGCATACCTCAAGAACCGCACTCCGCCCACCGATCCAACTGGCATTGCGACTTTGGACGGAATCGCATGGCGTTCATCACGCACCGGCCGGATTCGCGAGCGCGTTATGCGCAATGCTGAAGGCGCGGCAGTCCCCGTGAAGCTGAAGGAAACGATCGTTCTCGACGATCCTGAAGCGGCCTGCCGGGCTGCATTGCTCGGTCTCGGCGTGACGTTGATAGCTGTGTGCCACGCGCTACCACATTTGGAACGCGGTGCACTGGTGCGCGTCGCACCCCAATGGTACAGCGACGGTGGGCCGATCTCCATCTATTACGCGAGCCGCACGCTGCTGCCTTCAAAGACGCGTGTCTTCGTCGATTTTGTTGTTGAGGCATTTAAGCGTGACCGCCTGGCCGAACGCTTTGCCGGGAGCTTGGGTTAGAGTTCGGAAGCTGCCGACCGAAACCCATGGCGACGGACACCACGCCCTCCTGCCGACCAAAAGATCGACGATGTGTCCGATCTTCTGGTCGCCCGGGTCGTAGACATTCTGCCGAGTTGGCGACCGTGGTGCTGTCGGCCGGCAAAGCGGCGAGCAACCGCGCGCCTTCCGGCGGCCGTGCCGTTGCGGCCGTGCCGACCAGAACGGCGAACACCGCCGGCGACGACAGGCTTGCCCCTTCTCGTTCGCGTCGCGTGCGGAACCGGTTCGACCAAGCACATGGGCAGGATGATCGGCGTTGGCGGGCGTCAAGATCGCGACGCGCCGCGATCTCGGCTGGACCCACGCGAGAGCGCTTGCGTCACCTGTGCGGCCGCCGCGACGCCGGTGCGGTATGCGCCATGGGCGGTCGAGAAGTCGTGCGCGGAAGCGGCCTCGCCGGCGAAGAACAGCCGGTCGTCGACCGGGGAGGCGAGCGCGGCGCGGGCATCGGCCTTGCCGGGCAGCGCGCACGAGTAGGAGCCGCAGGCGAACGGATCGCGGCCCCAGGCCGAGACTGCGAGCGGTGCGAGGCGTTTGCGGATGCCGTTTCCAAGCTGGGCGGCGAGCTGGTCGAACGCGAACGCCGCCACCGCGGCATCGCCTTGCGCCTCCAGCGCGCGCGCGAGCGCGCCGCCGAAATAGCCTTCGATCACCGGCACGCCGAACGGCCGCAGGTGATAGCTGCCGGTCTTGGCGCGGTCGATCGCGCCGTACACACGCCGTTCGCGCGGCAGGTCGTCCGCTGCGTCGACCTTCAGGAACAGCTTGTTCGCCAACCCGAGCGGCAACGCCGCGGCGGCGGCCACCTTGTCCGGGAGCGCGGGGCGGAAGGACAGGCCGCCCGCGGCAAGGACATCCGTCGGCACCGTGACGACGACGGCGCGGGCCGTGATCGCGCCATGCCGCGTCTCGACGCGCACGCGCGTGCCGGTGTGATCGATCACGGTTGCCGGGCAATTGAGCGTAACGTCGAGGCCGGCGCCGTAGGCGGCGACCAGCGCGCCGTAGCCTTGTCGAACCCGCCAATTGACGCCGGTTTCATGATAGCGGGCGAAATCGCGCGCCGAGACGCGGTCGAGCTCGACGCCGTTGATGTAGGTCGAGAGCGCGTTGAGAAGCGGGTTCCAGCGGCTTACCGGTTCGAGCAGCTCGGCAGCGGCACGGTCGGGCTCGACCTCGCCGACCGCGTCAAGACGCGCGTAGAACCGTTCCAGCGCGGCACGGAACTCACGCTGGTCCGCCGCCGGGAAGCCGATGGCCTCGGTCCGCCGGGCCCACGGCGGCGGGGTTTCGTCGAGCGCAAAGCCGAGCTCGGGCGCGATCCTGGCCCACTCGTTCGCGTCGGCCGAGTGCAGCCAGCCGCAGCCGAGATCGAGCGGATAGCCGGACACCGCGACGGTCCAGGCGCGGCCGCCAAGCCGGCCGCGCGCTTCCAGTACCCGCGCCGTGAGCTTCGCCTCGACGAGGTGCCGGGCGGCCGCCAGCCCGGCTGCACCCGCTCCCACCACGACGACATCCACGTCATGCATTCGGCATCACCTAATTTCAGGCGCTCCCCTATGCCAGGGCGTGTAACTCATAGCGCGCAGCCATAGTCGTATGATGCAAGCTGGATGAACGCTATTGGCGGCGAGGGCTCCGGTCGGCGTCGTGGCCACGGTCGGGCGGCAGCATTGTTCCGGACTTCACGCGAGACCAGAGTTTGCTTGCGGAGCCGCCGGTCAGACATGCCCTATTCGGAACGAAGGCATCTCGCGGTCTCACTGACAATTTCGCGCAGCCACCGATGCGCGGGCTGATTGTCAAGCCAGCGCGGCCAGATCATCGCGGTCTCCAGTGTCGGCGATGAGTGCGGCAATTTGCGAATCACGAGAGGACGATAACGGACCAGTTCTTCCGCGACGCGCCGTTGAAGCACCGACACCATATCCGACGTAACCAGAATGCGCGCCGCAGAGAGGAAGGGCGCGCGCAATTGCACCTGGCGCGTCATTTTATGCCGAGCGAGGGCCCGATCGACGAAATCCGTGGCATACGGAACCGACGAAATTTCCAGGTGCCGCAACGCGGCAAATTGATCTATCGACAGTTCGCTTGCGCCTGCTGCCGGGTGCCCCTTGCGTAGGACCGCAACGAAATCGTCGTGCAACAATGACAGGCGCGAAAATCGCTCTCCCTGGTCCGACCAAGGGCCAATTGCCAAGTCCAGCTCACCGTGATCAAGCCGATCGAGAATGTTGAGCGTACCGCTTGGTCGAACGTCAAGCCTCACCCCTGGGGCAAGCTTGCTGACCCGCACGGCTAGCGGTCCGACCAATACAATCGCTGAATAGTTGTCCGCCGCAATGCCGAAGCGTCTCGTCGCCTCAGCCGCAATGAATTGAGTGGGCTCAAGCGAGTGCTGCAGTCCGTCGAGCGCCGCTCTGACAGGCAATGCAAGTTGCTCGGCCCGCGGAGTCGGGAGCATGCCTCTAGAGCTGCGGATGAATAGATCGTCTTTCAACATGTGACGAAGTCGAGTCAGAGCGTGACTCATCGCGGGCTGGCTTAGACCAAGATGCTGGCCAGCGCGCGTCACATTCCGCTCGCGCATCACCGTGTCGAAGACAACGAGCAGGTTGAGGTCAATCGCGCCCAATTTCACGCTGGGTGCCGGCATGCAAACCTTCACCTCTCGAGATGCATGCTGTGCATGTAGCAATGCAGGGAATGCATTTCCAGCATGCCGATGATCGGCCTTATATGGACGGGGCAGGCAGCCCTCTCGGTTCAAACAGTTGAGCTTGCAGTAACCGTATCGTGTCCGCCCAGCGGGCGAGAAGGCAAGTCATGTCTGACGGCGAGCACAGCTCCCATCCAGCCAACCCTTCCGCATTTGAGGTCGGGTCTTCGCACGGCGGACGGTCAGTCGGCGAAATCGGAAATAGCGGTCTTGGTCACATGGGGACGACGAAGACCGCCGCAGCGCTTGAAACTCGGAACCTGTCTCGCGCCGTCGAGGGCAAGGTTCTGGTTAGCGATGTGTGCGTGCAGGTGCGGCCCGGCGAGGTGATGGCCGTGGTCGGCCCGAGCGGGGCTGGCAAGTCATCGTTTTTGCGGCTGCTCAACCGACTCGATGAGCCGACCGGCGGTACTGTCCTCCTCAACGGACAGGACTACCGGACGCTGCCGCCGCGGGAATTGCGCAGGCGCATCGGCATGGTGATGCAGATGGCGTACCTGTTTCCCGGAACGGTGGCTGCAAACATCGGCTTTGGACCCCGGCAGCGCGGCAAGATCCTAGCGACCGATGATGTTGCCGCGCTGCTCGAACGCGTCGGCCTGCCCGGCTATCAGGATCGCGACGTGGGCACGCTCTCCGGCGGCGAAGCGCAACGCGTTTCAGTGGCGCGCACGCTGGCCAACGCTCCGGAGGCGCTGCTGCTGGATGAGCCGACCTCGGCCCTTGACGAGAATTCGGCGCGAGGAATCGAGGAGCTTGTGCTCAGTATCGTCCACGAGCGGCGGATGACGTGTGTGATTGTCACGCACAACAGGTACCAGGCTGCTCGCATGGCGGATCGGACCATGGTCCTCGAAGCCGGCAAGCTGGTCGCAGTCGGCCCCACGAATGAGGTGTTACATGCTGACTGAACTGATCAACAGCCTGGGCAGCGAAATCAGCTTGGGCATCGCCCAGGCGGCGGGTGCCGTCGCGCTTTGCCTCGGTGTCGTGGCTCTGTGCCGCCGATTCGGGGTGGCTGTTGAGCGAGAGGCCATAAGCTCGATGGCGCGGGGGCTGGTGCAGATGGTCGCCGTGGGAACGATCCTGGCGCTGCTGCTGCAAGGCAGTCTGCTGATCGGCGTCCTCATTCTCTTGGGCATGACGTTTGCCGCGGCCGTGACTGTCTCGCGCCGCCTTCCGGACATCGAAGGCTCACTGCTGCTCTCGTTCTACGCCATCGCCGCCGGGGCGGGCGTGGTCGTCGTCGCAATGCTTGCAACCGGGGCGCTCCAGACCCAGCTCTCGATGCTGGTGCCTGTCGGCAGCATGATCATTGCCAATGCCATGAACGCCAGTGCGCAAGCGGCCGAGCGTTTCAGGGCCGAGGTGACGGCTCATGTAGGCCAGATCGAGGCGGGCCTCGCACTCGGTGCCGACCCGGTCGCGTCCGTTGCGCCCCATGTTCGGAGCGCGGTCTACGCCAGCCTTCTGCCTCGCCTCGACATGCTAAAATCCTTGGGCCTGGTCTGGATACCTGGTGTGATGGCTGGAATGATGCTGTCAGGGGCCAGTCCCATTTACGCAGGCATCTATCAGTTCGTCATTGTTGCGATGATCTTGGCGGCGTCGGGCATCGCCGGGCTGGTGGTGACGCTGCTCGTGCGCATGCGAGCTTTCTCGCCGGCTGCGCAATTGACAATGCGTCCCCACGGCACCGCCTTGGCTGCCAAGGACATGCCCTCAAAACCCGGGAGATGAAGTCATGATGATGACCAGACGTGCTCTATCGGCTGCCCTGGTTGCCAGCGTGGCTGCTTCGCTGATCTCCACGCGCGGCACGGCTGCAAACCCCGCCCCGACGAAGGCGCGCAATGTCGTGCTCGTGCACGGACTGTTTGCCGACGGATCGTGCTGGTCCGAAGTGATTGCGCGATTGCAGGCGGCTGGGCTCAACGTCACCGCCGTGCAAAACCCGCTGACGACGCTGCCTGAAGCAGTCGCTTCGGCCCAGCGAGTGCTGGCGCGGCAGGATGGCCCGACGGTTCTGGCCGGTCATTCCTTTTCCGGGATGATCGTCACCGAGGCCGGCGTGCATCCGAACGTCTCGGCGCTCGTCTATGTGGCGGCAAGGGCGCCTGACGCGGGTGAGGATTACGCTGCCTTGGCCGCGACGTTCCCGACGCCACCGGCGTCCGCCGGCATCGTTTTCGACGGCGAAGAAGGACGTCTCAGCGAAGAAGCGTTCCTGCGCGACTTTGCGGGCGACCTGCCGGCGGCAAAGGCGAAGGTGCTTTATGCGGTCCAGCAGCCGTTCCACAAGGCTCTGCTGACCGGCAAGACCGCGCACGCAGCATGGCGATCCAAGCAGAGTTATTATGCCGTTTCAACCGAGGACCGCACAATCAATCCAGACCTCGAGCGCTTCATGGCGAGGCGGATGGGAGCAAGGACCATCGAAGTGAAGGCCAGCCATCTCTCGTTGATCTCTCATCCCGAAGAAATCACGCGGCTGATCCTCGAAGCCGCCGGACAGCAACCCTGACGAGGGGGAAGCTTCGCCCGCGTCCATCGAAAACCCGCCCTGAGCTGGCGCATGCGCAACAAAGTTGCGTCAAGTCCTTGGCCCGTGTGCTGGCATCGATTGAGTCGAGGTTGAAACGACACGGCAGTGTCGGACACGCTGCTACATCTCCGGAGTGGAGTAATCGCCCAACGCGATCAGCGACAGGTACCACCATATCGGAAGAGCTCTTGGAGATTGACGCCATGGCTGTCGCACAGCCCGTTTCGGCACCGCTGACCCGCGCTGCAATCTTCCTGGTCGTGACGATAGATCCCGGCCCGGACGACCGCGCGGTCGTGCGATCGTTTTGCGCAGACCTGCCGGCGTTGATTCGCGCCGTGGAATTTCGCGACCTCGAGGCCGGCCTTTCCTGCGTGATGGGGGTCGGATCCGACGCGTGGGACCGGCTATTCGGCGACCCGCGCCCGGCCGAGCTCCATCCGTTCCGGGAGATCCGCGCCGGACCGCGCCATGCGATTTCGACGCCCGGGGACCTGCTGTTCCATATCCGTGCGAAGCGGATGGACCTCTGCTTCGAGATGGCGGCGCAGATCATGACGCGCCTCGGCGGCGCCGTCTCGGCGGTCGACGAGGTCCATGGCTTTCGCTACTTCGATGACCGCGACCTCCTGGGCTTCGTCGACGGCACCGAGAATCCTCGCGGTGAGGCGGTGATCGAAGCCGCCCTCATCGGCGAGGAAGATGTCGCGTTCGCCGGCGGCAGCTATGTGATCGTGCAGAAATATCTCCACGACGTGGACGGATGGAACGCGTTGTCCACGGAGGCGCAGGAGCGTATCATCGGGCGCACCAAGCTGTCCGACATTGAATTGGACGACTCGACAAAGCCGACGTCGGCGCATAGCGCGCTCACTACGATCACCCAGAACGGACGAGAGTTTCAGATCGTACGCGACAACATGCCTTTCGGCCGCGTCAGCACGGGTGAATTCGGCACCTACTTCATTGGCTATTGCCGCACGCCGCGGGTGAGCGAGCAGATGATAGAGAACATGTTCGTCGGCCGCCCGCCCGGCAACTACGATCGGCTGCTCGACTTCAGCCGCGCGGTGACCGGAACCTTGTTTTTCGTGCCATCCATGACATTCCTGGAATCCGTGAAGTTTCGCACCGAATGAATGGAGGGGCCACGGCATGGCTATGCTCGATGACAAGGTCGCGGTGGTTACCGGCGGGGCGCGCGGCATCGGCCGCGCCATCGCGGCGCGCTATGTCGCGGAGGGCGCGAGCGTGGTGGTCGCCGACGTCGACGAAGCAACCGGCAAAACGACCGCGGCCGAGCTCGGCGAGGCGCGCTGCCGGTTCGTGCGTGCCGATGTCGGCTCCGCCGAAGACGCGCGCCAAGTGGTCGAGGTGGCGTGCGCAGCGTTCGGCGGCGACATCGACATCCTCGTCAGCAACGCCGGCATCATCCACACCGCCGACTTCCTCGACGTCGCCGAGGCGGATTTCGACCGGGTGCTGCGCGTCAACCTCAAGGGCGCGTTCCTGGTCGGGCAGGCCGCCGCCAGGCGCATGGTCGCGCAGGTGAAGGCCGGCAAGGCGCCGGGCGCGATCATCAACATGACCTCGATCAACGCCGTGGTCGCGATCCCCAACCAGGTGCCGTACTGCGTCTCCAAGGGCGGGCTCGCCCAGCTCACCAAGGTGATGGCGCTGTCGCTGGCGCCGTACGGCATCCGGGTCAATGCCATCGGCCCAGGCTCGATCATGACCGAGATCCTCAAGGGCGTCGCGACCGACAAGGAGGCGAAGCGCCGGCTGCTCGCGCGCACGCCGCTCGGGCGCATCGGCGAGCCGGACGAGGTGGCGGCCATTGCCGCCTTCCTGGCCTCGAAGGACGCCGGCTACCTCACCGGCGAGACGATCTATCCGGATGGCGGGCGGCTGGCTTTGAACTATCTGGTGCCGGTGAAGGAGGAGGCGCTCGATTAGCTCGCCGACTGCGGCGGCTCGCGCCAGACGCCCGCCTTGCGTCCCGCGACCGCCCAATACACCAGCCCGGCGACGATGCCGGCCGCCACCATGATCTCAAGCTCGCGCCGCGCGAAGCCGCCGGCCGTGAGCGCGCGCCCGCTCCATCCGCTGTAGTTGAAATAGAGCACGGCGCCGAGCAGCCCGCCGGCGAGCGCATAGAACAACAGCGCGCGGATGGAGAACGCCTCCGCGCACACGATCACCAGCAATACCGGCGCCAGCGCGTAGCCCGATACGAAGGTCGCACCGAACGTCACCATGACGCCGAACGCGCCCTCTCCGAACTGGCTGAGCGCGAGATCGCCGACCACCGGGACCAACACCGCGAGCGACACCACCAGGCCGGCCGCCACGCTCGCCAGCAGGCAGCCAAACAGGACGACGATGATGCGGCCGAGCATGGCCACGAAGCGTCAATCCGTCATCGCCATCGCGCGCAGCGCGAGGCGCTCGCGCGCCGAGAGCTTTTCGGTCGTGCTCTTGAGCTGGCCGCAGGCCGCCAAGATGTCGCGGCCGCGCGGCGTGCGCACCGGCGAGGCGTAACCGGAATCGAAAACGATCTGCGAGAAACGCTCGATCTGATCCCACTCCGAGCATTCGTACGTCGTGCCCGGCCACGGATTGAATGGAATCAGGTTGATCTTGGCCGGAATGCCCTTGAGCAGGCGCACCAAAGCCTTGGCGTCGGCGGTCGAATCGTTGACGCCCTTGAGCATGACGTACTCGAAGGTGATGCGGCGCGCGTTCGACAGTCCCGGATAGGCCCGGCAAGCGTCAAGCAGCTCGGCGATCGGATATTTCCGATTGAGCGGCACCAGGACGTCGCGCAGCTCGTCGCGCACGGCGTGCAGCGACACTGCCAGCATGGTGCCGATCTCATCGCCGGCGCGCGCGATATTCGGCACCACGCCGGAGGTCGAAAGCGTGATCCGCCGCTTCGACAGGCTCAAACCCTCGCCGTCGGATGCGATCAGCAGCGCGTCGCGCACCGCTTCGAAATTGTACAGCGGCTCGCCCATGCCCATCATCACGATATTCGAGACGAGGCGATCGCCTTCGGTCGGCAGGCCCGGGGCACGCGCGCGTTCCGCGCCCGGCCAGTCGCCGAGGCGGTCGCGCGCGACCAGGATCTGGCCCACGATCTCGCCGGCCGTGAGGTTGCGCACCAGCCGCTGCGTGCCGGTGTGGCAGAACGAACAGGTCAGCGTGCAGCCGACCTGGCTCGAGAGGCAGAGCGTGCCGCGGTCCGATTCCGGGATGTAGACGCACTCGACCAGGTGCGGCTTCTCGCCCGCATGCGCGGGCGGCAGGCCGAGCAGCCACTTGCGCGTACCGTCGACCGATACCTGCTCGGCGACCACCTCGGGGCGGGCCAGGGTGAAATGCCGGTCGAGCGCGGCGCGCAGCGGCTTTGCGACATTCGTCATCTCAACGAATGACTGCGCGCCGCGGAAGTAGATCCAGTGCCAGAGCTGTTGCACGCGCATGCGGCGCTCGCGCTCCGGCACGTCGGCGCGGGCCAGCACCTGCGCTAGCTCGGCGCGGCTCAAGCCCACGAGCGACGGCTTTTCGGGCGCCACGTAGCGCTCGAGCGGCGTCTTCTCGAACGCGGGCGCCGTCACTGAACGCTCTTCAGGAAGCAATGGCACAAAGATTCTCGCGGCTTCGGCTTCGTCATGGCCGGGCTTGTCCTGGCTTGTCCCGGCCATCCAGGCCTTTCTTGTCGTTGCCAAAGAAGCGAGACGTGGATGCCCGGCATGACCACCGATGAACGGGTTGGCTCATACCATAGATGGGGGCAGCGAGCAGAATTGCGATCCGGAACGTGGCCCCTCGTGGCAGCGGCATCACGGCCGCAATATCACCTTGCCCATCACCTGCCGGTTGGCGATCGCCTCCAGCGCCGCCGCCGTCTCGGCGAGCGGGTAGACGGCGTGCACGTGCGCCGACAGCTTGCCCTCGGCCGCCCAGTCCACCAGCCGGCGGACGTTGGCACGGTGCGCCTCCGGCTCGCGTGCCGTCCAGGCGCCCCAGAACACGCCGCGGATGTCGCAACTCTTGAGCAGCGTGAGATTGAGCGGGATCTTCGGTATCTCGCCGGCCGCGAAGCCGATCACCAGGAAGCGCCCGCCCCAGCCCAGCGCGCGCAGCGCGGCCTCGGCATACGGGCCGCCGACCGGGTCGTAGATCACGTCGACGCCCTCGCTACCGGTGAGCGCGCGCAGCCCATCGCGCAGGTTGTCGCGGGCGTAGTTCACGGTCTCGTCGGCGCCATGGCGGCGCGCGAAGGCGAGCTTCTCGTCGGAGGAGGCGCACGCGATCACGCGCGCGCCCATCAGCTTGCCGAGCTCCATCGCGGCAAGGCCGACGCCGCCCGACGCGCCGAGTACGGCGAGCGTCTCGCCGGCCTTGAGCTGCGCGCGGTCCTTGAGCGCGTAGTAGCTGGTGCCGTAGATCACGGAGAGGCCGGCGGCGCGGTCGAAGTCGAGCCCGTCCGGAATTTTCACCAGCTGGGTCGCCGGAACGGCGACCCGCTCGCGGGCGGCGCCGTGGCCGAGCCAGCCCATGACCCGGTCGCCGGGGGCGAGACCGACGACCCCGGAACCGAGGCTATGCACCACACCGGCGAACTCGGACGCGGGCGAGAACGGGAACGGCGGCTTGACCTGATATTTGCCGGCGATCAGCAGATTGTCGAAGAAATTGAGCGCGGCCGCCCTGATCGCGACCACCGCCTCGCCGGCCCGAGGCTCGGGATCGGCGACGTCCGCCAGCTCGAGCTCGGACGGCGGCCCATAGTGGGTGCAAAGGATCGCTTTCATCATCGCCTCGTCATCCGGCAGGTTCGCGCCGGCGCGGACCGTAGCTCATGGGTTCGGCATTGCGCTGCCCACGGGCATAGCGCGGGAGCCGGTCGGCGATCTCGAACCATGGCAACTGCTCTTCGGCAAAGACATGGAAGGTGGGCGCGACCGTCGGATCGTTCAGCGTACCGATGAAGAAGTCGACCTGGTTGGGATTGCGGTCGGACTCGTAGCTGATCGGCGAGCCGCAGCGGCCGCAAAACTTGCGCCGCACGCCCGGAGAGGAATTGTAGACCGCGGGCTCGCCCTTGGTGATCCGGGACGCATCCTTGGCGACGCACACAAAGGTGGCGACCGGCGAGGCGGTGTGGCGCCGGCAGCTCTCGCAGTGGCAGTGCAGGATCTTGAGCGGCGCGCCCCAGTATTCGAATTGGATGTCGCCGCAAAGGCAGCGCCCGGCGATCGTTTCCGTCTCGGTGGCAGCCATTGTCGCCTCCTTGGCGGGGGAACCTAGCATGAGCCGCCCTTCCGTGTGCCAATGCTTGCACGGGTGGTGGCGAACAGGAGCGACCGGTGCGGCAAAGCCGTGCCTTCACATTGCCGATTTCGGCCTATAATCGCGCCCTTCTTTGATTCACCGTTCGAGGGTGTCGAGACCGATGATCCAGACCCGTCATCTCCTCCCGATGTCGCTCTTGGCGATCGCCTTTTGGCTGCCATTGGCGCCGATGGCAACGGCACAGCGGCAGGCGGCGACCCCGGGCGGCGACGGCCAGCCGACGATGCTCGGGCAATATGGCGACTGGGGCGCCTATACCGGCATGAGCGGCGGCAAGAAGGTCTGCTTCGCACTCGGCCGGCCATCGTCGTCGCAAACCAATCCCCCCAACCGGCCGCGCGACCCGGCCTTCATGTTCGTTTCGACCCGCCCGGCCGAGAACGTCAGGAACGAGGTGTCGATCGTGATCGGCTACTCGTTCAAGGCAAACTCGGAAGCGAGCGCCGAGATCGACACCGCCAAGTTCGCCATGTACACGCAAAACGATGGCGCCTGGATCAAGGACGCCGCCGACGAGAGCCGGCTGATCGACGCCATGCGCAAGGGCTCCAACCTGGTGGTGAAGGGCACGTCCGGCCGCGGCACCGAGACGACCGATCGATATTCGCTCAAGGGCATCGCCCAGGCGATCGACCGCGTCAACCAGGAATGCCGCTGACGCGCGCGCCATGCTCGCGTAGCGCGCGGCACTGCTTGCATCGACGAGAACGTGCTAGGCTATGCCGTTGTGCCGGTTCGGGCCGGACGGCGATCCCGGTATCCGAGGGCCCCGTTGATTTGCACGGAAGGACGCAGCCTCCATGCCGCCCATGGATGACATCACCGACAAGCTGAGCGCGTTCAAGAGCTCGGGCTTGATCGCCGACTATGAGGTCATGGTTGCGGACGACAGCGTGCGCGTGCGCATCGTTGCGCCCCGGGGCCAGGACGCCGCCAAGGTGAAATCGTTCGTGGTGGAGACGCTCGCCGGCAAGCTCAGCGAATCGCAGGTCAGCATCGACGCGGCCAAAGACTAGGGCTGTGATTACACCGCCGGGAAGTCCTTAAATGAGACCGAAATTGGCCCGTCCGGACCGGTCCCGAGTCCCGGTTATCAGCGACGCCTTGATGGCATGCGGCAGTTGAATCGAACGCCTCTCCCATTCCTCCAGGCCTCCAAATGTCCTTGTCTTCCCGACTTCTGTTTTTATCAAAGAGGGTGAGGCGCTCGCACCCACCACATCTGACAATTTGTATTCCTTCGCAGCAATATAGCAGGTGACACTCTGGACCTCAAAAATCTTAAGCAACCGAGAAATTGCCAGTGACGTGAGATACATTCCCTCAAATTGTTGAAGAGCATGAGCCCACGCCTTGAGAGTTACCTTGCTCTTGAGCTCAACGATATGGAGGTGAGCACCGTCCTTGTTGAAAGTAATTAGAGCGCCGTCGGCGCACTTCCTTTGTGCCAATGACCAAATCAGGGGTGAGCTGCTTTCGGCCCTAACAACGATGCATGCTTGCTTGGATGAAAAAATCGCGGATCCCGCCCCATCTGACGCTTTTTCGTCTATGGAGATTGCTCCGGCCTCCTCACAGACCCAAGCAGCATTGAACAAAGAAAGATAGGATCGACAATTATCGATCATTTCCTTCCTCGTCTAAATTGATAGTCTCTTGCGCAAGATTAACTAGAGTTTCATTCAAGCTTGGCACAACAAATCCTTCACTGGCCTTCTCTAGCTCCGAAACTCTAGTGCCATTTTCCCGACTTACAAACTCATAGGCCTTTGCGTTCGCTGGGTCGATCAGATCCTCTAAGTCGTAACCCAGCTCCTTCATCAGCCGATCGCGGTCAGGGTGGCTGTGCAAATTCATCAGATTGTTGATCTGCTGCACGAAGGTGTCGCTGTGAGTGGTGACCAAGACACGCGTTCCAGCCCTTAGCAAGCGAGCCAACGCTCGGGCCATCAAGCGTTGGGCGGCTAAGTGCAGATGGGCTTCGGGCTCTTCAAGTATGATGGTGCCCACAGGACCTTGACGCAGCAGCAATAAGAGTGGAGCAAGCTCCGTAATCATAGAGGACGCCGCATGCAAGGGCACCGCAATTTCAGTATTTTCAGGCAAGTACTCAAACAGCCGGGTATCCTCGCCGGTTACTTTGACTCGGCCATGCATGACTTCGTTTTGTAGCCAATCCGCTATTCTGACCTGATCGCTATCAAAAGTGTATTCTCCGGAGATTAAGTGACATCCGTTGCAGGAAATCAACGAGCGGACGGGGGAAACTCGCCGGAGTCAGATTATCCGCTTCGAATAGCTGCGCGACCAGCGCTCGCATGGCCAGCATTAACCCCGTCCTCGCAGCAGGCACGTAAAGAGCGAAACGCTGACGCCGTTCATTAGGCCCAACCAGAACCCTAAAAACAATCTCGGTGAACAATCGATCTTCGGCCCTTTTCAAAGCATCCTTGATCCGCGTGTGCAACCTGATCTGCGGATTAGCTCTCTGTTCGCCTTGTTCGCGCAAGCCCATAGTAATCAAAGTCGACCTTTTTTCCGAGTCGACAGACTCGGTCTTAGAAATCCAGGCAGAGAAGGGCGCAAAGGGTGCTGCGGTTAACTTGATCGATGTACCATCGAATCCATTGTAGGCAAACACGTCTCGAAGATACTCACCTCCTTTCTGCTCCAATTCTGAATTCAAATACTTCATCAAGTCTGCCGCCATATCAGACGTGATCTCAACATGACCAGCCTTCTCGGCAGCCGTGCTCCTCCTCGTGAACTTCTCGAACCAAGTTGGGCGGCGCTCTTTCGAGTCGTCGCGGCTCAAAAGGGAGGAAATGTGCGACAGCGCCCAGACCACAGTGGCGACGTAGCTCTTGCCGGTATTGTTTCGCCCGACAAAGATTAGGAGTGGCGCCATGCTGATATCAGCATGCGTCACCTTGCCAAGTCTTTTCACTTCAAATTGCCACACTGTCTGCTGTCTCTTGAGTGTTCACCACATTGATACCGCAATTGCCCCACCCAGCGGTTGAGAGCCCGCACGAGGGTACACGTGGGCGGTAAATAATCAATGCAGGCGGCGGTCCTTACTTAGGGCGACGTTTGCTTGTCCGCAAGTCATCGCACTCGCGTCAATCAGTGCACGGCACTTCCGCAGAGTTGGCCCAACTAGCCTTCAGCCGGCTTTGGGCATGTCACTGGCACATGGGATGGCGACTCTACTGAAAGATCTCGTTGAACCGGCGCTTGATGCGACCGCTTTCCTTCTCGATGTACTCATAGTCGACCGGAATGATGTTGATGTCTTTGACCGCGGGGCTATCCGCGGGCGCCGCAATGTCGCTGCGCGCCGCGTAGCCCCCATCGGCGGGGAAGAGTTTCTGCACGGCTTCCGTGATCATGAACTCGGCAAACAATTTCGCCGCATTGGGATTGGGCGAGCCCTTCACGATCGCGGTCGGTGACGGGATCACGAACACGCCGTCCGAAGGGTAAAGCGTCTTCATCGGGTGGCCGTTGCGCCGTTCGTCGGCCGCGTAGGAATCGAGCGCGCCGACCGCGATCAGGCGCTCGCCGCGCTTGAGCATGTCGGAAGCCTGCTGGTTGCTCTGCACCACCATGACGTCGTTCTGTCGCAGCTTCTCGTAGAAGCCCCAGCCGCGCGCGCGCGACATCATCCCGACCACCGAGACCTGCAAGGCGGTAAACGACGGATCGGTCATCACCAGCTTGCCCTTGTATTTGGCGTCCAGCACATCGTTCCAGCTTTTCGGTTCGTCGGCCGCGGCGACCTTGTCCTGACGCAGGTAGATCGTCATCAGGTTGAGCCGCTGGGCGATGTAGTGGCCGTGCGGATCTTTGGCAGCGTCCGGCACCTTGTCGAAATTCTTCGGCTTGAAGGCGACGAACATGCCCTTTTTGGTCATCGCGGCGCTGGCGGCAGGATCGGAGGTGGTGATCACATCGGCGGCGGCACGGCCGGCATCCATCTCCTGCTGGAACCGGCGCAGGATCGCCGAGCCGCCGGAGCGGAACATCTCGACCTTGATGCCGAATTCCTTCTGGAACATGTCGACGATCTTCTGGCCTTGCTCGACCGGCGTCGAGGTGTACCAGACGACCTTGCCTTCCTTCCTGGCGGCGTCGACGTCGACCGCGTCCTGTGCCTGGGCGTGACCGCAAACGGCGACCAAGGCCGTCAGTCCGACCGCAATCAGTGCGTCGCGCCGCTTCGCCATGGTTGTCCTCCGCGCTTGTCCGGTTGGTCGACGCGCTCCCGTCATCCTCGGTATAACGGCTCGGGCTGCGTGAAAAAACTGAAAAGGATGTGATAAACCAGGGCGTAGTTCTTCTGCTGGAAGGACGCGTGCGCGATGCCGGGCATCACCGCGAACTGCTTGTCCGGGTTCGGCAGCCGCGCGTAGAACGCGATCAAGTCCTCGAAGCTCGCGATCCCGTCCCACTGCCCGCGCATGACGATGGTCGGCACCACGATCTTTTGCGGATCGACCACCGGCAGGTTGGCGCACATGTCCACATAGGTGCCGGTCGGCACCGAATCGTCGAGCGCCAGGATCGCGTCGGCGAACGCCTCGATGACCTCATCTTCCGCGGTCCCCGGATGATCGCGGCTGAAGATCGAGTGCACGAATGCGCGATCGATGGGGCGGCGGTTCCTGGCCTGGAACTCGGGCAGCTTTTTCTTGCGCTCGGCGAGCGTCGGGCTCCCCTCCCCGGTCCAAACGAAGGCATCGAGCGCGAGCCGCTTGACGCGGTCCGGATGCCGCTGCGCAAACAGCGCAGCGCGCAGCGCACCCGACGAGATGCCGTAAACCAGCAGCGGTCCCGTGGCGCGCCGCTGCAAGATGTAGTCTGACGCGGCCGCAAGGTCGTCGGCGCCGTTGGCGATGCCGCAATTGATGTCGCGTGCCTTGTCGGAACGGCCGTAACCCTCCATGTCGACGCACCAGGTATCGAAGCCGCGCGCCGCGAACCAGTCCATGGCGGAGGCGTCCGCGCGTCCCTCCACCTGCAGGTCGAACGTCGGCTGCGACGCCATCGAGGAGCCGTGCACGAACAGGATCGTGCCGGCCCGGCCTGCCCCCTCGGCGGCACGCTTCTCCCACAGGAAGAGGCGGACATCCCCCTTGCGGGTCCAGTGCTCCTCGCCTCGAACCATCGCGCGAGGCGATACCGGTCTGTTCATCGTTTGCACTCCTGGCTGTTGCTACTGCCCGGCACGATGCCGATCATGGCCGGCGAAACAAACTGCCTGCCCGGCGTCGACTTCGACCGCAACGGCGTCGCCGACGGCAAACCGCTGCCGCGGATGCGTCTGCACGCGCAGCGACTGGCCGGCCGCAAGCGTCACGACATACTCGCTGATATTGCCGAGAAACGTACTATCGGCGATCCTGCCGACCGTCGCGCCATTGCCGCCTCCGGGCGCATGCAGGCGAATATTCTCCGGCCGGATCACCAGTTCAACGGCATTGCCGGCGCTCGTTCCGCTCGCGACTGCTATGTCGAACCGCAGGCCGGCGCCGGCGTCGACGGTCGCGACGCCGTTGGCGGCGCTCAAGACCTTGCAGGGCACGAGATTGACCAGGCCCATGAAGTCGGCGACCAGCCGGTTGGCGGGGCGCGCGTAGACGTCGTGCGGCGTGCCGTATTGCTGCAGCCGCCCCGCGTGCATCACTGCGATCATGTCGGACAGCGCCAGCGCCTCGGCCTGGTCGTGGGTGACGTAGACGAACGTGATGCCGGTGCGGCGCTGCAACTGCTTGAGCTCCGCGCGCATGCGCTCGCGCAGCTTGGCGTCGAGGTTGGACAACGGCTCGTCGAGCAGCAGGATCTCCGGCTCGACCACCAGCGAGCGCGCCAGCGCCACCCGCTGCTGCTGACCGCCCGAGAGCTCGTTGGGATAGCGCGCCTCCAACCCCGTCAGGTTGACCAGCGCAAGCGCCTCCTCGACCCGGCGCCGCGCTTGCGCGCCCGGGAGCTTGCGCAGCTTCAAACCGAACACGACGTTCTCGTACACGGTCTTGTGCGGCCACACGGCGTAGTTCTGAAACACCATGCCCATGCCGCGGCGGTCCGGCGGCACCACCACGCGGGGCGCGGACACCAGCCGCTCCTCCACGTGAATGGTGCCGGCGTCGGGGCTGATGTAGCCGGCAATGAGCCGCAGCGTCGTGGTCTTGCCGCAGCCGCTCGGCCCGAGCAGGGTCACGAACTGATTGTTTGCGATCACGAGGTCGAGGCCGCTGACCGCGGCGTCGCCGGCGCCGAAGCGCTTCGACAGCCCGCTGATGGTTATGCCCGCCATCAGGACGGCGCCCCCTGCCCGCCGGTCGTCTTCTCGGCGATGCCGCCGCCGGCCAGCCGGTTGGCAAGCCAGATCGCGGCGCCGATGATCGCCATGTTGATCATGGCAAGCGCGGCGACCGGCTCGACGTAGCCGGTTTCGTACAGGTTGAAGACCGCGACCGCCAAGGTGATGGAGCTCGATGAAAACAGCAGGATCGAGGCTGAAAGCTCCTGAATCACCGGCACGAACACCAAGAGCCAGCCGGCGAACAGACCGGGGCGGATCAGCGGCAGGGTGATCTCGCGCATGGTGGTCGCCCATGAGGCCCCGAGAATTTGCGCGCTCTCCTCCAGCGACGGGTCCACCTGCCGCAGCGAGGCATTGGCGGCGCGCACGCTGAGCGGGATGTAGCGCCCGATATAGGCCAGCAGCAGGATGGCCAGCGTGCCGTAGAGCGCGAACGGCATGGCGAGCCAGAACTGAATGAGCGCGACCGCGACCACGATGCCCGGCAACCCGAGCGGAACCAGCGATGCGTAGTCGAGCAGCTTGCGGCCGGGGATCAAGGTGCGCAGGTCGATCCAGCCGATCACCGCGCCGAGCAGCACCGCAAGGGTCGCTGCCAGCGTCGCCAGCAACAGGCTGTTGAAGATCGCGCGTTGGGTGACGTTGTAGTCGAACAGAATGAACTTGTAATTGGCGAGCGTGAGCCCTTTCCAGAAGTCCAACCCCCACGACTTCGAGAACGAGACCGCGAGCAGCGTCGCGTATGGCGCAATGATGGCGACGATGAACACCACGACGCCGAAACCGAGCAGGACCCAGCGCCAGGGCCCGAGCTCCATCAGTTGCGGCCGCGCCCCTTTGCCCGCGAGCGTCACGAACGAGCGGCGCGCCAGGAACGCACGCTGCAGATAGAGCGCGACCACCGTGATCACGACGAACACCAGCGACAGCGCGGACGCTAGCCCGTATTCGGGCGGATAGTCGAACAGCGCGTAGATGCGGGTGGGCAGCGTCACGATGCGGCCCGGCAAGCCGATGATCGCCTGCGAGCCGAACAGCGCGATCGCATTCACGAATGCGAGCAGCGTGCCCGACAAGATGGCTGGCGCCACCAGCGGCGCGGTGATGGAAATCGCGGTCCGCAGCTTGCTGGCGCCAAGGATCTGCGCCGCTTCCTCGTACGAGGCGTCGACCGACTGCAGGGCGCTCGACGCCAGCAGATACACGTAGGGAAACGTATGCAGCACCGTGACGAGAACGAGGCCTGCCATCGAGAAGATGTTGAACGTCAACCACGGCAGGCCCGCGACATCGCGCATGAACACGTTGACGAGCCCGGCATTCGGACTGAACAGGTAGACGAAGGCGATGGCGGTAAGAAACGGCGGCGAGAGGTACGACAGGCTGGCGGTGAGCTGCAGCAGCCGCTTGCCGGGCACATCGGTACGGCTGACCACGAACGCCATCAGCACGCCGATCAAGAGACTGAACAGGCCGGTCCAGGCGCCGAGGACGAGCGAGTTCTTGAGCGCCTGCAGGTAGAGGCGCCCGGACAGCACCTCGCCGAAATGATCGAGACTCAATCCCCCTTCGCCGCGCACGCTGCCGATGAGCAGCGACAACAGCGGCAGCACGACCAGGACCACGAGCGACGCGATCGCAGCGCCCATGACCACGTGCTCGAGCCGCGGCCGCATCCGCAAGGGCGGGCGCCGCGCGCCGGCCTGCAACGCGATCTTCGCGGTTCCCACGCCTGGCTGGATGGCGGAGCGGCCCACGTCCGCGCTCAAAGGGGGCGCCCTCCCGTCGGGCTAGGTCGTTGCCCGCCATCAATCAGATCGGCGCGCGCACTGTCAACAAACTGAAGATCGCCGCCGCGGGCGGTCCGCGGCCGTGACGATCAGCCGTCTGGAAGCCGGCCGGTTTATTGCTATGCTCCGGCTCCCATTGCGACCAGGGGTGAATGCATGCGCAGAGAGGTAAAGGCGGCGCGCTTCGCGCTGACGATGTCATTCGCCATGGCGGCGGCACTGCTCAGCCCGGAACCGGCCGCTGCGGGCGCGCTGCAGGCGCAAGCCCCGGCCGCCAAGCCGGAGATGATGGAAAGCTGTCCGGGGCTCGTCGCCTCGCGCGGGCCGCGCGTCATCCCGGCGGCCTTCCAGCGCGCGGCACTCAATGCCGATCAGGTGCGGCTGACCTATGTGGGGCATTCGACATTCCTGCTCGAAAGTCCGCGGCTGGTACGCATCGCCACCGACTACAACGACTACGTCAAGCCGGCGATCCTGCCCGACGTGGTGACGATGAACCATGCGCATTCGACCCACTACACCGACCATCCGGAATCCGGCATCAAGCACGTGCTGCGCGGGTGGGCGGCCGAGTTCGGCGCGCCGGCACGCTACGACATCACGATCGGGGACGTGCGCGTGCGCAACGTGCCGACCAATATCCGGTCCTGGGGCGGCGGCACCGAACGTCACGGCAACTCGATCTTCATATTCGAGATGGCCAACATGTGCATCGCCCATCTCGGCCACCTGCACCACACGTTGACCCAGGCCCAGCTCAACGAGATCGGCCGCATCGACATCGTGATGGTGCCGGTCGACGGCACCTACACGCTCGATCTCGAAGGCATGGTCGAGGTGCTGCAGGCGCTCAAGCCGCAGCTGATGATCCCGATGCACTTCTTCTCCAGCTACACCCTCAACCGCTTCCTCGAGCGCGTGCGTGAGCACTTCGACGTGGAGGCCCAGGATGTCCCGTCGATCGTGGTGTCGAAGACCACGCTGCCGGCGAAGCCCAAGGTGCTGGTGCTGCCGGGGCGGTGAATCCCCACAACCGTGTCAACGGTCGGCCCGTAGCCCGGATGAGCGGAGCGAAATCCGGCTTTCACCATTTTCGGCATCCCCGCATTTCGCTTGCGCTCATGCGGGCTCCGGCAGCTAATTGCCTTCCCAGTCCCGACAAGGAGCGGAGTGATGCCCCACGCGACAGCCGCCGACGGCGTGCGCCTGTACTACGAGGAGGCGGGCAGCGGCGCGCCGATCATCTTCGTGCACGAGTTCGCGGCCGACTATGCGAGCTGGGAGCCGCAGGTCCGTTACTTCTCGCGCCGCTACCGCTGCATCACCTACTCGGCGCGCGGCTATGCGCCGTCCGATGTGCCGGCGTCCGCCGATGCCTACACGTACGAGCACTTCGCCCGCGACGTGATCGCCGTGCTCGACCACCTCGGCATTGCGCGGGCGCACGTGGTCGGGCTGCCGATGGGCGGCTACTCGACCCTGCAGGTCGGGCTACGCCACCCGAAACGCGCGCACTCGCTGACGCTCGCCGGCTCCGGCTCCGGCGCCGAACGCTGGTACACCGATGAATTCCGGAAATCCGCACGCGCCACCGCCGATCAAATGGAGCGGGTCGGGGCCGAGGCGCTGAGAACCTACGGATTGGGTCCAACCCGCATCCCCTTCCTGGTCAAGGACCCGCGCGGGTATCAGGAGTTCGCCGACGCGCTCGCGCGCCACGACATCAAAGGGTCGGCCAGCACGCTGCGCGGCTTTCAGGTCGGCCGGCCGCCGATCTACGATTTCGAGGACGAGATCCGCCGCATGGCGCTGCCGACGCTGATCATCTGCGGCGACGAGGACGACCCTTGCATCGAGCCGAGCCTGTTCCTCAAGAAGCACGTCGCGGCATCCGGGCTCGCGATGTTCCCGAAGGCCGGTCACACCGTGAACCTGGAGGAGCCGGCACTGTTCAACGAGACGCTCGACCGGTTCCTGGCGCTGGTCGACGCCGGCCGATGGCCGCCGCGCGACCCGCGGTCGGTGCGGCAAACCGGCTAGACGGCGTGAGTTGTTCGGTTGGTGAAACCAGGAGGGGCCGAGCCGCCGCGAGCTTTGCGGGGTGGGCCATAGGCCGAACCTATGAGCGCAAACTAAAAAACTTCAACAGGAGGATTGCGGGCGCGCCACCCGCAAGCGAAGCTGTCCGCGCGACGAGTGTGGAGGGCGCCATGCCAGCGCTGACACCCGAACAGGTGCTGATCGAGGAAGCCAAGTCAATCCACGGCGACGCTTTCCGATACCAACCCACTCGCTCGAACGCCGACGGCTGGCAGCTATACCGCGCGCTGCATCGCCTAAGCTCCGTCGCTCTCTGTCTCTCGGGCGGAGGAATTCGAAGCGCCTCATTCGCATTGGGCGTCATCGAGGCGCTGGCTGTCCACCCGCGCCAAGCGAGCACGCGTCAAGAGGGCGACAAGCAGGCAGCCTCCGCGAGCGCGTCACTGTTGTCGCAATTTCACTATCTCTCGACCGTTTCGGGCGGCGGCTACATCGGAAGCTGGCTCGCGGCATGGATCGCAAGGGACGGCTATGGGGCCGTATGGCGGGGCCTCGTTGGCCGGCGCGAGCATCCCGAGCAGGAGCCCGCTGAAATCGCGTGGCTGCGCACCTACAGCAACTACCTGACCCCGCGGCTGGGGCTGTTTTCGGCCGATACCTGGACGGCGATCGCGCTCTACGTGCGCAACCTGATTCTGAACTGGCTGGTCATCCTGCCGGCGCTCGTGCTGCTGCTGCTTTCCATCAAGGCGTTTGCGGTTGCAGCATTTTGGCTGTCAGGTAGTGGTCGCTACGCCATCGTAGCCTTGGCGGTGGTCGGCGCATTGTCAATGATGTGGTCGTTGCGTTTTGCGCTGCTCAATCGTCCGAGCCGCGATCCCTGCTTCGAGCCAGCGAGGGCGGCGCGGCTATCATCTGCGGGCGCTTATGCGCCCGGCAAGGACGACGATCCGCTGCGCGACGAAGCCGCGCGCGTGCGGCCGGGGGCCGACGAAGGGAAATTCCTCAAGCTTGCGCTTGTTCCGGCAGTGGCGGCCGCATTGCTGCTTTCGCTCTATCTGAGCGTCCGCGCGCCGGCCCTCAAGGATTGGCAACTGTGGACTACGGCCGCATTGGCTACGCTCATAGGCATGGCGACATATGCGATCGGCTGGATCGCAGCCGCTCCACCATGGACCTGGCGACCATGCAAAGACGAGACGCGCGGGTTCAGATATTGGTTGCGGGACTTTGCATCATGGTCGATCGGCGGCGGCGGCTTCTATGGGGCGATCGTGGGCCTTGGCGTTCACTTGTTCGCAAAGTTCGAGCCGTTGCTCTTGATCGGCCATGTCACCGGCGCAAGGCAAACCGGTCTGTTCCTCATCGCCTTGATTTACGGAGTTCCGTGGATCATCACCGCCCAGTTGACCGCCGAGATGATCTTCGTCGGCTTGAGCAGCTGGCAGCGGTTCTCCGATGCCGATCGCGAGTGGTTCGGGCGCTCGACCGGTTGGTTCACGGTCACGGCTTTCGCTTGGTTCGCGGCCGCCTTCCTGGTGTTCGTCGTCGCAAATCTCGTTTGGGCGCTGGTCGCGAAGTACCCTTCTGCGCAGTACGGCAGTTCGCTGCTCGCGATCGCAGCGGCCGCCTTCGGCACGCTCGGCGGCAACAGCGGCAAGTCACCGGCGACCGATCAGACGGACAAGAAGTCCGGCCGCTTCATGCGGATCGCGCTGCCAATCGCCGCGGTCATATTCCTGGTCCTGCTGGTGCTCGCAGTCTCGATCCTGATCGACTATCTGTTGTTCGGCCACAACCTCGTCGACACCTCGTTGCTCGGTGCGGGGCCGGCGTCCCAATGGCGCCAGAATTGGCTCTGGCTGCTGGTTGGCTTCGGGGTCGTGATCGCGGTCGCCTCGGCCGCGTGGACGCACGTCAATATCAATCGATTCTCGGCCCACTCGCTCTATCGCAACCGGCTGATCCGGGCCTACCTCGGCGCATCCAATCCGCATCGTGCGCCCAACCCGTTCACCGGATTCGACGATACCGACAACATGCGGATGGCCGAGCTGCGGCCGCAGGCCGCCGGTGCCTGGTTGCCCTTTCACGTCATCAACATCGCCCTCAACGTCGTGAACTCGAAGCGGCTTGCCTGGCAGGAACGCAAGGCGACGCCATTCACCGCGACCTCGCTGCATTGCGGCACTGCTGCCGACCGGCTCGGATATCGTCCAACGGCGCAGTATGGCGGCGAGATGCGCGGCGGCCTGTCGCTCGGCACCGCGCTCGCCATTTCCGGCGCCGCTGCCAGTCCGAACATGGGCTATCATTCGTCACCTCTGGTTACCTTGCTGCTTGCATTGTTCAACGTGCGGCTCGGCTGGTGGCTCGGAAATCCTGGTGAGAAGGGCGACGACAGCTATCGGCGCGACGGTCCGCGAATTGCGATCCGGCCATTCATTTTCGAAATGTTCGGGCTGACGACCGACGATCGCAAATACATTTACCTCTCCGACGGCGGACACTTCGAGAATCTCGGGCTGTACGAGATGATCCGCCGGCGTTGTCGCTTCGTCGTCGTCAGCGACGCCGGGTGCGATCCGGCCTACGGCTTCGAGGATCTCGGCAATGCGGTGCGCAAGATCGCGATCGACCTCGGCGTCTACATCAGCTTTGGCAAGCTGCGCGAGCTCAAGAGTCGATCGAAGGACGGCGCCGTGATCGAAGGCGCGTATTATGCGATCGGCGTAATCGATTACAAAAGTGCGCCGGAGTGGAACACCGACGCGGAGCAAGAAACGACTCGCGACGTCGAAAACGGCTACATCCTCTATATCAAGCCCGGCTATCACGGCAACGAAAGCGCCGGCATCGTCGCCTACGCGACTGCCAATGCGGCCTTCCCGCACGAGACCACCGCCGATCAGTTCTTCAGCGAATCGCAATTCGAAAGCTATCGTACGTTGGGATTCGAAATCATGGACGGCGTGCTTCGTCAGGCAACCCGCAACTGCGACACCATCTCAAGCGCCCAAACAGCGACGGTCGACGCGAGCAAGCTTTGCGACCTCATTCGCGCACTCGACTCCGACATCATCAAGGAGGCGGAAGACGCCTATGCGTCAGCGCGGATCAAGACGCCTGCCGACGCCCTCAAGTCGCTCAATGAGGACGATCTCAAGGCATTGTTCTACAGTATCTTCAGTCGCCCCGGAGACGATGCGAGATAACAGACACCGCAGGGGCGATCGAAAGCTTCGGCGGCGCCATCGACAGTGCGCCTGTCGCCATCCCTCACACGTCCACGCTGGCGGTGAGCGCGTTCTCCTGGATGAACTCGCGGCGCGGGTCGACGATGTCGCCCATCAGCTTGGTGAACAGGTCGTCGGCCTCGTCGACCTCCTTGACCTTCACCTGCAGCAGCGAGCGCACGTTGATGTCGAGCGTCGTCTCCCACAGCTGCTCGGGATTCATTTCTCCGAGGCCCTTGTAGCGCTGCAGGCTGATGCCCTTGCGTCCCGCCGTCATGACCGCCTCGAACAGGCCGACCGGGCCGTAAATCGCGGTCTCCTCGCCCTTGCGCCGCAGCACGCCCGGCCGCGCGTAGATCTGCTGCAGCGACGCGGCATATTCATCGAGCCTGCGGGCGTCGGCCGAGCCGAGCAGCGCCTGATCGATGATCGCGCTCTCCTTGACGCCGCGCACGGTGCGGGCGAACCGGAAGCCGTTGTCGAACGTGCCCTCCCAGCCGCGCTCGGTCTCTTCCGAAAGGGCATCCAGGCGCCGGGCGATGTACTCGGCAGCCGCACGCGCCTTCGGCGCGTCGTTGAAGATCGACGCGTTGAGAACGCCGGCGATCGCCGCCTGCTCGACCACGCGGCGTTCGTAGCGGGTGTGCAGGCCGTTGAGCAGGCCGCGGATGACGCGGCCTTCCTCGACGATCCGGCGCAGGTCGCCGGCGGCGCGCTCGTCGCCTGACGCGGTGCGCAGCACCGCTTCCTCCAGGCCGCTGGCGATCAGGTAGTCTTCGAGCGCACGCTCGTCCTTGAGGTACTGTTCGGATTTGCCGCGCGTAACCTTGTAGAGCGGCGGCTGCGCGATATAGAGGTGACCCGCTTCGATCAGGTCAGGCATCTGCCGGAAGAAGAACGTCAACAGCAGCGTGCGGATGTGCGATCCGTCGACGTCCGCGTCCGTCATGATGATGATCTTGTGGTAACGCAATTTCGACAGGTCGAATTCCTCGCGGCCGATGCCGGTCCCGAGCGCGGTGATCAGCGTGCCGATCTCCTGCGACGAGAGCATCTTGTCGAAGCGCGCCCGCTCGACGTTGAGGATCTTGCCGCGCAACGGCAGCACGGCCTGGAATTCGCGGTTGCGGCCCTGCTTGGCAGACCCGCCTGCCGAGTCGCCCTCGACCAGGAACAGTTCCGACTTGGCGGGATCGCGCTCCTGACAGTCCGCGAGCTTGCCGGGCAGCGAGGCGACGTCGAGCGGACCCTTGCGGCGCGTGAGCTCGCGCGCCTTGCGGGCGGCTTCGCGCGCCGCCGCCGCCTCCACCACCTTGCCGACGATCGTCCTGGCTTCGCTCGGATGCTCCTCGAGCCAGGCGGCAAGCGCCTGGTTGATCACGCCCTCGACCACCGGCTTGACCTCGGACGAGACGAGCTTGTCCTTGGTCTGCGATGAAAACTTGGGATCGGGCACCTTGACGGCGAGCACCGCGGTCAACCCCTCGCGGCAATCGTCGCCGGTGAGCGCGATCTTCTCCTTGCGGGCGGCGCCGCTGCTTTCCGCATAGCCGGTGACCTGACGGGTCAGCGCGCCGCGGAAGGCGGCCAGGTGCGTGCCGCCATCGCGCTGCGGGATGTTGTTGGTGAAGCACAGCACGGCCTCATGGTAGCCGTCGTTCCACCACAGCGCCGCCTCGACGCCGATCCCGTCGCGCTCCGCCTTGATCACGATCGGGGCCGGCACCAGCGGGTTCTTGTTGCGGTCGAGGTACTTCACGAACGCCTCGACGCCGCCGTCGTAGCGCATCTCCTCGCGCTTCTCGACCGCATGCCGCAGATCGACCAGCACGATGCGGACGCCGGAGTTCAGGAACGCCAGCTCGCGCAGCCGGTGCTCGAGCGTCCCGAAGTCGAACTCCGTCATCGAGAAGGTCGCGGTCGACGGCAGGAATGTCACCTCGGTGCCGCGCTGCCCCTCGGCGTCGCCGACCACGGCCAACGGGGCGACCGCCTCACCGTCACGGAACTCCATGGCGTGCTGCTTGCCGTCGCGCCAGATCGTGAGCTTGAGCCATGACGATAAGGCATTGACGACCGAGACGCCGACGCCGTGCAGGCCGCCTGCAACCTTGTAGATGTTGCGCTCGAACTTCGCGCCGGCATGCAGGTGCGTCATGATCACTTCGGCCGCCGAGACGCCCTCGCCGGCGTGGATGTCGGTCGGGATCCCGCGGCCATCGTCGCGCACGGTGCACGAGCCGTCCGGGTTGAGGGTGACCGTCACCTCGGTCGCGTAGCCGACGAGCGCCTCGTCGATGGCATTGTCCACGACCTCGTAGACCATGTGATGGAGGCCCGAGCCGTCGTCGGTATCGCCGATATACATGCCCGGACGCTTGCGCACGGCGTCGAGGCCCTTGAGGACCTTGATCGACCCGGCGTCATAGTCGGACGGGCTGTGAGAACGGGCGTGCTCGGCCATTCGGAACCTTCAGAAATCGCGATGGAGAACCGGTCGGTCAGGGATCGCTTCGCGGGCACGAATCGAGGGCCGAACGGAGCTGCCGGCTCGGCGCATAATATATTGATTCAACGCCCATTTTTAAAGGCTTTCCTGGCCCGACAGAGGGCTTTTTCCAGTGCCTTCGGCAAGCCGCGCAGCGCCTTTGGCGCCAGCGCCCTAATAGCCGCGGCTGCGATCCACCCGATGCTCGAGCGGCAGCCCGCGTTCGAGGCGATCGATCTGGGCGAACACGCCCGTGACCAGCTCGCTCGGGGCGAGGTCGCCGGCGTTGTGAGGCGTGAGCGTGACGCGCGGGTGCGACCACAGCGGGCTCTCCGGCGGCAAGGGCTCGCTTGGAAAAACGTCGAGCGTGGCGCCCGCGAGTGATCCCTCCTCGAGGGCCGCGAGGATGTCGGCATCGACCTGCAGCATGCCGCGACCAGCATTGATCAGGTAGGCGCCGGCGAGGGCGCCGTCGCGTTTGAGCTTGCGCAGCAGGGCCAGGTTGAGGATGCCCTCGGTCGCCCGCGTATGCGGCAGCAGACAGACCAGGATCTCGGTGCGGGCCAGAAATGCATCCAGGCCCGGCAGCCCGTGGAACGTATCGACGCCGGTCAGCCGTTTCTCGGTGCGGCTCCAGCCGGCGACCCGAAACCCGATCCGGCGCAGCACCTCGGCGGCCTCGCGCCCGATTGCGCCGAGCCCCATGATGCCGACCGTCACCTCGCTGGCGGCAGGCTGATCATGACCCTGCCACACGCGTGCGCGCTGCTGGGCGTCGTACAGACGCTGACGGCGGTGATGCAGGAGGGTGTGCAGCACGACGTATTCGGTCATCCGCATGCTGAGGTCGGGATGCACCGCGCGCGCGATCGGCAGGTCGGGAAGCCTGGGGTCGGCCAGCAGGTGATCGACACCGGCGCCCAGGTTGAAGATCGCCTTCAGATTGGGAAGTTCGGCAAGCAGCCCGTGCGGGGCACGCCAGACACAAGCGTAGCCGACATCGACCGGATCTCCGATCGTTGCGGGCCAGAAGCGCAGGTCGCGGGCGCCCTGGGCGGCTCGGAAGTGTCCGTACCAAGCCTCCTGGGTCGCCCCGGCGACGACCACAAGCACGGCGCCCGGCGCGCCAGCCACTATGGCCACTCGCCGTTCGCTCGGCGGCGCGAGGTCGACAGGCTCACTGCGCCACGACGCCTTCCGCCGCCGTTTCCAATTCGAAGGCGGCCGCGAACAGCGCGCGGGTATATTCGCTTCGCGGGTTGGCGAACAGCTCCGTCGCCGGGCCTTCCTCGACGACCTTGCCGTGACGCATGACCACCAGCCGGCTGGCGAGGGCCGCGACCACCTTAAGGTCATGGGAAATGAACATGTAGGTCAGATCGCGGCGCTTCTGAAGCTCGCGCAGGAGCTCCACGATCTGGGACTGGATCAGCATGTCGAGCGCGCTCGTCGGCTCGTCGAGCACCACGAAGGTCGGCTCCAGCACGATCGCCCGCGCAACCGCGATGCGCTGGCGTTGGCCGCCGGAGAACTCGTGCGGATAGCGGAAGCGGGTCTCCGGGTCGAGGCCGACGTCGAGCAGGGCGCGGATGACGCGGCGTTCGCGTTCGTCGTTCGGCATGTGGGGATGATGCACCCACAGGCCCTCCTCGATGATGTCGGCAACCGACATGCGCGGGCTGAGCGAGCCGTAGGGATCCTGGAACACGATCTGCATGGCGTGACGGAACGGCCGCATCGCGCGGAAGCGAAGCCCCTGTACGGTCTTGCCCATGAACACGATCGGCCCGTTCGACGAAATCAGGCGCAGGATCGCGAGGCCGAGGGTGGTCTTGCCCGATCCGGATTCCCCGACCACGCCGAGGGTTTCTCCCTTGCGCACCGCGATCGAGACGCCGTCGACGGCCTTGATGAACCCGACCACCTTGCGCAGCACGCCGCGCTTGATCGGAAACCAGACCTTGAGGTCCTTGGTCTCCACCACGATCGGCGCCTCCGGCTGCAGCGGCGCCGGATCGGGCTTGGGCTCGGCCGCGAGCAGCGCGCAGGTGTAGGGATGCTCGGGGCCGGTGAAAACGCGCTCCACGTCGCCCTGCTCGACGATCTTGCCGCGCTGCATGACGCAGACGCGATCGGCCAGCTTGCGCACGATGCCGAGGTCATGGGTGATGAACAGCATCGCCATGCCGAGCCGCGTCTGCAGCTCCTTGAGCAGCTTGAGGATCTGCGCCTGCACGGTCACGTCGAGCGCGGTCGTCGGCTCGTCGGCGATCAGCAGGTCGGGCTCGTTGGCGAGCGCCATCGCGATCATCACGCGCTGGCGCTGTCCGCCCGAGAGCTGATGCGGGTAGCTCGCGAGCCGGCTCTGCGGATCGGGAATGCCGACCTGGCTCAAGAGCTCGACGATGCGCGTGCGCGCCGCGGCGCCGGTGATGCCGCGATGCAGCTCGAGAATTTCCGTGATCTGCCGCTCGATCGTGTGCAGGGGATTAAGCGACGTCATCGGCTCCTGAAAGATGATGGTGATGTCGTCGCCGCGGACCTTGCGGATCTCGCGCTCGGGCAGATGCAACAGCTCCTGTCCCTTGAAGGAGATCGACCCCGAAGGATGGTGCGCCGCCGGATAGGGCAGGAGCTTCAGCACCGACAGCGCGGTGACCGATTTGCCGGAACCGGACTCCCCGACCAAGGCCACGGTTTCCCCCTTGGCGACGTCAAAGGAGACGCGGTCGACCGCAAGCGTCTCCCGCTCGCCCTGGCGGAAGGCAACCGAGAGATCGCGGACGGAGAGCAGGCTCATGTCCGCTGCTCCAGAATGTCGTCGAGCGTAAACGGGTTCACAGGCAGCAGTCGCATGCCTTCGGGGAGTGCCGGGCTACGACCCTCGCTCACAAAGATCGGGCAAGATAGCGCTTCCGCAGTCGCCATGTGGACAGCATCGGGCAACCTGACCGAGGTGCGCCGAGCACGAATGCCCGCGGCTTTGACCAGGATGCTGCGATTGACGGACAACATCTCGAAGTTCGGACCCTGCACCAGCATGGTCTCATAGGCTGAAGCGAGTTCTGCATAGCCGAGTTGGGCAGGTTTCACGAGCACTTCCGCCAGCGTCATCTCGCTCGTCCCTCCCACGATCTCCCTCGATTGCACCGCATCGAGAATCCACCAGGCATGATCGGAGTGCGCCCCGACGTGCTCGAAAGCGGCCATGAATACGTTCGAATCGAGGTAGACGCGGGGAGGGCTCACCGCCGACCCCACTCTTCTCTCAAAGCGTAGACGTGGCTGTTGATCTCCTCCATGGACGCAAAATGCGCACGCCGCAAATGCCCCCATCTCGAAAAATGACCGGGAGACTGCAGCCCACTCGGGGAGACTGCTTCTTGTGGCGTGGGCATCAGCTTGGCAGGCTCGTCCTCAGCGAAGCCGAGCGATCCGTCGAGACGCTTGCGTGCATGCAATTCCGCCAGCAGGTCGGCGGTTACATTCACGTGCCCGCGCCTGTGCGCGGCTCGAATGAGATCGCGCCAATAGGCTGCAGGGATCGAGCCGCGCTGCTTCCACGCGGCGACGGTCGGGTAAGGCAAGCCGATATCCCGCCCCAAATCCGCGTCCGAGCGCCACAGTGCAAAGATGTCAGATACGGTCTGCATAGATAAATTAAGCGATGTGCATCTTGTTGCGCAAGATGCACATAGCTACCCGAAGGTCCTGCGCGGATCGAAGGCGTCGCGCACTGCCTCGCCGATGAAGATCAGCAGCGACAGCATCAGCGCCACGGTGAAGAAGCCGGTGAGCCCGAGCCAGGGCGCATGCACGTTGGCCTTGCCCTGCGACAGCAGCTCGCCGAGCGAGGGCGAGCCCGGCGGCAAGCCGAAGCCGAGGAAGTCGAGCGCGGTCAGGGTCATCACCGAGGACGAGAGCACGAACGGCAGCATCGTCATGGTCGCGACCATGGCGTTCGGCAGCAGGTGCCGGAACATGATCACCCGGTTGGACACTCCCAGCGCGCGGGCGGCTTGGATGTACTCGAAATTGCGGCCGCGCAGGAACTCCGCCCGCACCAGGCCGACCAACGCCACCCATGAGAACAGCAGCAGGATGCCGAGCAGGACGAAGAAGCCCGGCACCAGGACCGAGGAAATGATCAGCAGCAGGTAGAGCGAGGGGACCGCGGTCCAGATCTCGATGAAGCGCTGGAACAAAAGGTCGGTCCAGCCGCCGAAGTAGCCCTGCACCGCACCGGCGGCAACGCCGACTAACGACGATATGACGGTGAGGATCAACCCGAACAGGACCGAGATGCGGAAGCCGTAGATCAGGCGCGCCACCACGTCGCGCCCCTGGTCGTCGGTGCCGAGCCAGTTCCACTCGAGGTCGCGGCAACCCTTGCCGCCCTTCTTCTCGGCGGCCGCCCGGCATTGCTCGTCGGTCAGCATCCAGGTCGGCGGCGAGGGTGCAGGCGTCGGCAGATCGAGATTGTGGGTGTGGTAGGAGTAGCGGATCGGCGGCCACAGCATGTATCCGCCCTTCTCGGCGATCAGTTTTTGCAAATACGGATCGCGATAGTCGGCGGCGGTTTCGAACTCGCCGCCGTAGGCGGTCTCGGCATAGCTGACGAATACCGGGAAATAGTAGCGGCCTTCGTGCTCGACCAGGAACGGCTTGTCGTTGGCGATGAACTCGGCGCCGAGCGACAGCACGAACAGCACCATGAACAGCCAAAAGGACCAGTAGCCGCGGCGGTTGGCCTTGAAATTCTCCCACCGCCGCCGGTTGATCGGCGTCAGCCAGGCGACGGGCTGCTCGCGCGCGAGCGCCGCCACTTCCGCGTCGCCGACCGCCGTCGCCGTCCGCAGTTCCTCCGGGTCCGGCGGCAACGACAGGTCCGGCCTCGGCTCGAGCTTCACGTCCATCTGGCGATCACACCTCCCGCGTCTCGAAGTCGATACGGGGATCCACCCAGGTGTAGGTGAGATCGGAAACCAGGTTCACGACCAGTCCGACCAGCGCGAAGATGTAGAGCGTGGCAAACACCACCGGATAGTCGCGATTGAGCACGCTTTCGAAGCCCAACAGGCCGAGCCCGTCGAGCGAGAAAATGGTCTCGATCAGCAGCGAGCCCGAGAAGAATGCGTGCACGAAAGCGCCGGGAAAGCCCGCGATGACGATCAACATCGCGTTGCGGAAGATGTGACCGTAGAGCACGCGGCCTTCGGCGCAACCCTTGGCGCGCGCGGTGAGCACGTATTGCTTGCGGACCTCGTCCAGGAACGAGTTCTTGGTCAGCAGCGTCATGGTCGCAAAGGCGCCGAGGCCCATGGCGAGCAGCGGCAGCACCAGGTGCCAGAAATAGTCGAGCACCCGCTGCCACCACGGCATCAAGGCCCAGCTCTCCGAAGTCAGCCCACGCAGCGGGAACCACGAGAAGAACGAGCCGCCGGCGAACAGTACGATCAGCAGGATCGCGATCAAGAAGCCGGGCAGCGCGTAGCCGATAATGATGACGCCGGACGTCCAAACGTCAAACCGCGACCCGTCGCGGATGGCCTTGCGCACGCCGAGCGGAATCGAGATCAAATAGGTGAGCAACGTCATCCAGATCCCGAGCGACATCGAAACCGGAAGCTTCTCCTTGATCAGATCGAGCACGCTGACGTCGCGGAAATAGCTCTTGCCGAAATCGAAGCGCATGTAGTTCCACAACATCAGGAGGAACCGCTCGTGCGCCGGCTTGTCGAAGCCGAATTGCTTCTCCAGGCTCTTGATGAACTCCGGATCGAGGCCCTGGGCGCCGCGGTATTTCGAGCTCGTGGCGTCGATTGCCGAGCCCCCTTGCGGCTGGCCGCGCGCGCCGAAATCGCCCCCCGGCGAGCCCGAGAACCGCGAGGTCGCGCCGGTGTCGGAGCCGCTGATCTTGGCGATCACGCGCTCGACCGGACCGCCGGGGGCAAACTGCACGACCAGGAACGAAACCAGCATGATGCCGAGCAACGTCGGCACCATGAACAGGATGCGGCGGATGATGTAGGCGGTCATTGCGGTTGCTCGTTCATCGGGGTTGGCCGCCTATCCGGCCCGCTCCAGTCGTGCCGCCTTTTCGCGGTCGTACCACCAGGTCTCGAGCACGCCGCGCCAATAGCGCGGCTTGGCCGCGGGGCGGCTGTACACGTCCCAGTACGCCAGCCAGTGCGAAGCCTTGTACCAATGTGGGATCATGTAGCGTCCGGCGCGGATCACCCGGTCGAGCGCGCGGCAGGCGAAGACCAGCTCGGCGCGGGTCTCGGCGGCAATGATCCTTTCGATCAGGCTGTCGATCGCGGGCTCGGCCATTCCCGACAGATTGTACGAGCCCTTGATGCCGGCCGCCTGCGCACCGAAATAGTTGCGCAGCGAATCGCCGGGCGTCGTCGAGAAGCTGGCGCGCTGGACGGCGAGGTCGAAATCGAAGTCGTCGACGCGGCGGCGGTACTGCACGGCGTCGACCATGCGCAGCGTTGCCTCGATGCCGACGGTCGCCAGGTTCTTGATGAACGGCATGTGGTGCGGCTGGAAGGTCGGCTCGTCGATCAGGAATTCGATGGTGAGGCGCTGCCCCTTGCCATTGACGCGCTTGCCGTCCTTGATCACCCACCCGGCCTCGTTGAGCAGCTGGCCGGCCTTGCGCAGGAGCGCGCGGTCCTGCCCGGAGCCGTCCGACACCGGCGGCACGAACGGCTCGCCGAACACCTCGTCCGGCACCGTCCCGCGGAACGGCTCGAGCAGCGCGAGCTCCTCCGGCCCCGGATTGCCGGTCGCCATCATGTCCGAGTTCTGGAACATCGAATGGCTGCGCTCGTACGAGCCGTACATGATGTTCTTGTTGGTCCACTCGAAGTCGAACGCGAAGATCAGCGCTTCGCGCACGCGCCGGTCCTTGAACTGCACGCGCCGGGTATTGATGAACCAGCCCTGGCCGCCGGAGGGGGTCTGGTCGGGCAGCACTTCGCGCTTGACGCGGCCGTCGCGGATCGCCGGGAAATCGTAGCGGGTCGCCCAGATGCGGGAGGTGAATTCCTCCCGGAACAGATAATTGCGGCCGGTGAACCCCTCGAAGGCGACCTCGCGATCGCGGTAGAACTCGAAGCGAAGCACGTCGAAATTGAGCTGTCCGCGGAAGATCGGCAGGCCGGCCCCCCACCAGTCCTTCACGCGCTCGAACTCGATATAGCGCCCCGCCTCGAAGCGACCGACCTTGTAAGGACCCGAGCCCAGCGGAATCTCGAGCGTGCTTTCGTCGAACGGGCGCGTGGAATAATAGGCGCGCGAGAAAATCGGCAGGGACGCGACGAACAGCGGCACGTCGCGCGCGCGCTTTTCGGTGAAGCGAACCGTCACGGTCGCGTCATCGTTGGCTTCCGCGCCCTCCATGTCGCGCAACATCTGCGTGATGATGGGGTGGCCCTTGGCCTTGAGCGTCGTCAGCGAGAATGCCACGTCGTGCGCGGTGAGCGGTGTGCCGTCGTGGAACCGCGCCTGTGGCCGCAACAGGAAACCGTAGTTGCGCCGATCGGCCGACACCCGCACGGCGCGCGCGGCGCTACCGTAGACCGCATCCGGCTCGTCGAACGCGCGCGCCATCATGGTCGCGAACGACCACTCCATGCCCTGCGCGCCGTCGCCCTTGAGGATATAGCTGTTGAGCGAGTTGAAAGTCAGGAACGACTGGTTGTACGCCCGCATGGGATTGATCTGCGAGAGCACGCCGCCCTTCGGCGCATTCGGATTGACATAGTCGAGGTGCTGAAAATCGGCCGGGTACTTGAGGTCGCCGAAAGCCGACAGCCCGTGGCTCTCGCTGTCGTCGGCGCGCGCCGCTGGCGCGAGCGCGCCGCCGGCGGGGACCGCCAACGCGCCGGCGCCGAGCACGAGCACGTCGCGCCGGGACCAACCGTTCCCGATCCTGCGTGCCCGCATGCCCATGGCCGCTACCTCGCGCCGACCTTCGCGGCGCGTTCGGCGTCCCACCACCAGATCGTGGGAAAAGCGGACATCCCATAGGCCGGCATCTTCTGCGGTCGGCCGAAGCGGTCCCAACGGGCGGTGCGGGTCTTGCCGTAGGTCCACTGCGGGATGACGTAGTGGTTCCACAGCAGCACGCGGTCCATGGCGCGGGTGGCGGCGACCAGCTCGGCGCGATCCTTGGCGAAGATGATGCGATCGATGAGCTTGTCGATCGCGGGATTCTTGATCCCGACATAATTGCGCGAGCCGGACTGGTCGGCGGCCTGCGAGCCCCAGTAGCCGCGTTGCTCGTTGCCGGGCGACAGCGATTGTGTCCACGACGCGACGATCATGTCGAAATCCCAACTGCGCAGCCGATTCTCGTACTGGGACTCATCGACGGTACGCACCGTCATGGCGATACCGAGCCGTTCGAGCGTCGGCTTGAGGAACAGCGCCACGCGCTCGAACGTCGGCTCCGAGAGCAGGATCTCCACCGTCATCTGCTCGCCGGTCTTGGTGTTGACGAGCTTCTGGTCGCGGATTTCCCAGCCGGCTTCCTTGAACAGCCGCAACGCTTCGCGCAGGTTCGCGCGCATCGCATTGGCGCCGCCACCCGGATTCTTGAACGGCGTGGTGAACACCTCGGGCGGAACCTGATCGCGGACGGTTTCCAGGATCGCAAGCTCCTGCCCTTCCGGCAGGCCCGACGCCGAGGCCGGCTGGGCGTCGGGCGTGGCGGCGCCGCCTTCGCCATCCGGGCGCCAGTTCCAGGCCAGCTCGGTGCCCTTGAAATAGCTGTCGATCCGCACGTACTGCCCGAAGAACAGGGCCTTGTTCATTTCATCGAAATCGAACGCATAGTTGAAGGCGCGGCGAACGCGCGGATCCTGAAACTTCTCGCGCCGGGTGTTGAACGCAAACGCCTGCATCACGCCTACGTTGCGGACGGGAAACTCCTCCAGCAACACCCGCTTGTCGCGCACCGCCGGAAAGTCATAGGCGGTCGCCCAGTTCTTGGCGCTGTTCTCCGAGCGCCAGTCGACCTGATCGGCCTTGAACGCCTCCAGTGCGACCGTGGAGTCGCGGAAATATTCGAGCTTGAGCTCGTCGAAATTGTCGCGGCCGATATTCACATTGAGGTCCTTGCCCCAGTAGTCCTTGACGCGCTCGTAGATGATCGAGCGGCCGGCCACGAACTCCTTGATGCGGTAGGCGCCGGCGCCGAGCGGCGGCTCGAGCGTGGTTGTCGCGATGTCGCGCTTGCGGCCGGCCTTGTCGGTTCCTTCCCACCAGTGTTTCGGCAGCACGGTGAGCTGGCCGACGATCTGCGGCAGCTCGCGGTTGCCCGCCGAATCGAACGTGAAGGTGACCTCGTGATCGCCGGTCTTCTCCGCCTTGGTGACATGACGATAGTAGGCGGAAAGCTGCGGGCTGTGTTTCTTGAACGCGTCGAAGGAGAAGATCACGTCCTCCGGCGTGACCGGCTTGCCGTCGTGCCATCTGGCCTCAGGCCGCAGCCGGTATTTGACCCAGGAGAAATCGTCCGGGTGGCTCACCGCCTCGGCGATCAGTCCGTACTCGGTGGAAACCTCATCGAGCGGGGACACCATCAGCGTGTCGAAGACGAGATCGACCCCGGCCCCCACCGAGCCCTTCACGCCGGCGATCACCGGATTGAAATTGTCGTAGGTCCCGAAAGCGATTTGGCGAACGGTGCCGCCCTTCGGGGCGTTCGGGTTGACATAGTCGAAGCGCTTGAAGTCGGCCGGGTACTTGAGCTCCCCGAACAGCGAAAGCCCGTGTCGCCAGTTCGCCTGGTCGGCGTGGCCGGGATTGGCCGCCAGGCTCGCGGTCACCAGGGCGACGGCGCCTGCAGCGCAGCGAAGACGTTGGATCGAAATCACGTGCAACTCCGGGATCGAGGGCAATGCAGCACTGCTCAACCGTTTTCGCGGATTATGTCGCTATTTGGATGCCTCACCACAAGCACCGGCGAGACTTTGCCGCAGTCGTTCAATTCCGCGTGCACATTACAACGCCGTAAGCCAGCGGCGGCGGTCGGCGGCGCTGCTCGACGTCTCGATCCGTCTCTACCCGTCAACGCGAGTGCGCAAGCCGAACGCCTGCGTCCGCCGGTCCGGCGTTCGCCGCTTTCGTCAAATCCTTTGGGCTGTCGGAATGCGCGTTGAGGAAGGCGATGATGTCCCCGCGCTCGCCCGCCCGCGGTATGCCCGGAAAGTTCATCGTGGTGCCGGGCACGATGGCTTTGGGATTGTTGAGGTAGTGATAGAGTTCCTCGATCGTCCAGTTGCCGCCCTTCGCCTTCATCGCGGCCGAATAGTTGAAGCCGGCCGCCGAGCCCTTCGGCCGGTTGATGACCCCCCACAGGTTGGGGCCGACTTTGTGCGGCTCGCCCTTGTTGAAGGTGTGGCAGGAGACGCATTTCTTGGCAGCGTTCTCGCCTCGTTTCGGGTCGGCGCTCGCCAAGACGGTTGCGATCGGCTGCTCCGGCTCCTTGGCGGCTTCCTGGGCGCCGCCTGCGTGCTCCGGCACTGCGATCTCATAGCCGGGCTTCGCCAGTTTCTCGGGAGCGAAGATCGCGCTGGCCGCAATGTTGAGCGACAAGGTCACCAGGCAGGTGAACAGAAGTGCGCCCAGAATCTTGTTGATTTCGAACGAATCCATCAGGAAGGGGCCCCGAAGCGGAAAAATCGCGAGCTGGCTGCCACGGGATCGCAGCGACCGCGTGATCACGGACAGATAGCCGGTTTGCCGCGGCTCTGGCAACCCGTATAAGCGGGCCGGGCGGGGGCGGGAGCGCGCCTGCCGCCTGGGCAGGCAGGGGGCCCACGCCACGATGGCCAAGCACGACGTCCTGGTCCTCATCCCGGCGCGCATGGCGTCTGTCCGGCTGCCCGGCAAGCCGCTCGCCGACATCGCCGGACAGCCGATGATCGTCCATGTCCTGCGGCGCGCGCAGGAGGCCGCGCTCGGGCAGGTCGTGGTCGCGACCGATTCGGAGGAGATCGCGGCCGCGGTGGCGAAGGCCGGCGGCCAGGCGCTCATGACCCGAGGCGATCACGCCACCGGCTCCGACCGCGTGCACGAGGCGGCGGCGCTGCTCGACCCCGACCGCCGGATGAGCGTGGTGCTCAACATCCAAGGCGATTTTCCAACCCTCGCCGCCCGACACATCAAGGCCGTGCTCGGGCCGCTTGCCGACCCGGCGGTCGACATCGCGACGCTTGCGGGCGAGATCCATACCGACAACGAGCGCATGAGCCCGAGCGTGGTCAAGGCGGTCGGCTCGCCGGTCGCGCCCCGGCGGCTGCGGGCCCTCTATTTCACCCGGGCGACCGCGCCCTACGGCGAAGGCCCGCTGTACCATCATGTCGGGATCTACGCCTTCCGCCGCGCGGCTCTCGACCGCTTCGTCGCGTTGCCGCCCTCGCCGCTCGAGCGACAGGAGCGGCTCGAACAGTTGCGTGCGCTGGAGGCCGGCATGCGCATCGACGTGACCATCATTGATGATGTGCCGCGCGGCGTCGATATTCCCGAGGAGCTGGAAGCAGCCCGCAAGCTGCTCGCGTCCAATTGACTAACCCGTCGCAGTGCGCATAACCGGACCGCATGAGCAGGGCCAAGAAGATTGTGTTCCAGGGCGAGCGGGGCGCCAATTCCCATATCGCGTGCCTGGCGGTCTATCCCGACTACGATCCGGTCGCCTGCGCGACGTTCGAGGACGCCTTCAACGCCGTCGCCAGCGGCGAGGCCGATCTCGGCATGATTCCGATCGAGAACTCGATCGCGGGCCGCGTCGCCGATATCCACCACCTTCTGCCGCATGCGAACCTTCACATCATCGGCGAGCATTTCCAGCGCATCAGCTTTCAGCTGATGGCGGTGAAAGGGGCGACGCTTGCCAGCATCAAGTCGGTGGAGAGCCACATTCATGCGCTCGGCCAGTGCGGCCGCTTCATCCGCGAGCATGGCTACGAATCGGTGATCGCCGCCGATACCGCCGGGGCCGCGCGCCATGTCTCCGAGGCGGGTGACGTCACGCGCGCCGCGCTCGCGCCCAGGCTCGCCGCCGACATCTACAACCTCGAAGTGCTGGCCGACAACGTCGAGGACCTGGACCACAATACCACCCGGTTCGTCATCGTCTCGCGCGAGGAGAAAAGGGTCCCCAAGGGCGGCGGCCCGGTGATCACCACCTTCGTTTTCCGCGTGCGCAACCTGCCGGCCGCGCTCTACAAGGCGCTGGGCGGATTTGCCACCAACAGCGTGAACATGACCAAGCTCGAAAGCTACATGCTCGAGGGCAATTTCTTCGCCACCATGTTCTATGCCGACGTCGAGGGCCATCCCGACGACGACGGCGTCAGGAACGCGCTCGAAGAGCTGCGGTTCTTCTCGCGCGAGTTCAAGATCCTCGGCGTCTACCCGGCGCACGGGTTCCGGGCGACCTTCAAGGAGGAGTGATCATTTCCGCGGCCCGACCGCGGCGGTCGGCCAATCGGGCCCTGCCATCTCGCGCAACACTTTCTCCAGCCCCCGCGTGATCCGCGCCAGCTTCGCGGTGTCGACCTTGTCGGGCGTATCCGTCGGCATGTGATAGTGCGGATATCGATAGAGCGCCGTATCGGTGATCATCAGGGCTGGAAAGCCGAAGTGCTCGAACGACCAGTGGTCGGACCAGGCGATGCCGGGAATGAAGCCGGGCGCGACGCCGCCGACGGTTGGGAACGCCGCGTGGCGGCGGAACGAGGCGATCACCGCGTGCAGGAATTCGCGCGAGCCCATCATGCCGACAAAGGCGATGAAGTTGCCCTCGGTCGGATACATGAGGCCGAACGGCGGCGGATAGCGTTGCGTCCCCGGCTGGTCGGAGAACCAGCCGATGGTCTCCAGCGAGATCATCCCGATGATCGGCTCGCGCCGCTCTGACAACAGCTTGGCATACTGCCAGCTCCCCATCTGGGGCGTCTGAAAGTAGGGCGGCTCCTCGTTCACGAACAAAGCCAGGCGAATGCGTGCATCGATGCGCCCGCGCAGGTCGCCGAGTAGCCGCGCAAGCTCCAAAACGGCCGCCGTCCCGCTGCCATTGTCGTTGGCACCGGGCGCATTACCGGCAGAATCGTAATGAGCGCCGACCACCACGGTGCCTCGCGACCGCGCCGGATCGATCGGCTCGATCGTCACCTCGATGTTGCGAACCTGTCGCTGATCGGCGGAAAAGACGTGCGCGAATGGGTTGTATCCCAGCGCCCTGAGCTGATCCTCGATGTAGCGCGCCGCTTTTTCGAGCTCGGCATAATGCGCGATGTTGTGCGGCCTGCTGGCGATGGCCGCGATGTGCGCGCCAAGCCGCTCGGCAATCAAGGTATCGCCGGTGCTGAGCGCCGGGAGCGGCCCTCGGTGCGACTCGCCCGGGACCGTTGTCATGTAGCGAAGCAGGGCCACGATGCCCCCGACCAGTACGATCGCAACGGCGGCCAACAGGATGGCACGGTAGCCGATCATTGCCCGGCCCCTGCATCGCCGGCGCGCTGCGCCACGCCGTCGATCTCAGATCGTCTGGTTGTACGCGCCCACTTCCGGATGCTGGCGCAGCACCGCGTCGACGGCCTGGAACATCTCGCGCATGCGCGCCTCCGAGACCGGGCTTTCGACCACCACGACGAGCTCCGGCTTGTTGGACGAGGCCCGCACCAGCCCCCAGGTGCCGTCCTCGACCGTCACGCGCACGCCGTTGACGGTGACGAGGTCGCGGATCGGCTGCTCGATCACCTTCTCGCCTTTCGCCCGTGCGCCCTCGAAGTGCTTCACCACCCGGTCGACGACCGCATATTTCACCTCGTCGTCGCAATGCGGCGACATCGTGGGCGACGCCCAGGTCTTCGGCAGCGCGTTCTTCAAATCCGCCATCGACTTTCCGGGACTGCGGTCGAGCATGTCGCAGACCGCTAGCGCGAACACCAGGCCGTCGTCGTAGCCGCGGCCGATCGGCTGGTTGAAGAAGAAGTGACCCGACTTCTCGAAGCCGGCGAGCGCGCCGATCTTGTTGACCCGGCGTTTCATGTAGGAGTGGCCGGTCTTCCAGTAGTCGACCTTGGCGCCGTTCGCCTTGAGCACCGGATCGGTCATGAACAGGCCGGTCGATTTCACGTCCACCACGAAGGTCGCGCCCTTCTGCCGGGCCGAGATGTCGCGCGCCAGCATCACGCCGACCTTGTCGGCGAAGATCTCCTCGCCCTCGTTGTCCACCACGCCGCAGCGGTCGCCGTCGCCGTCGAAGCCGAGCCCGACGTCGGCACCGCTTTCGAGCACCGCGTCGCGCATGGCGTGCAGCATCTTCATGTCCTCGGTGTTGGGATTGTAGTTGGGAAAGGTGTGGTCGAGCTCGCAATCGAGCCGCACGACCTCGCAGCCGATCGCCTCCAGCACCTCGGGCGCGAATGCGCCGGCGGTGCCGTTGCCGCAGGCGCACACCACCTTGAGCTTGCGCTTGAGCTTCGGCCGATTGGTCAGGTCGGCGATGTAGCGGGCCCGAAAGCGCTCCACGAACGCGTACTCACCGCCGCTGTTGAGCTCGAAGCGGGCGTTGAGCACGATGTCCTTGAGCTTGGCAATCTCATCCGGTCCGAAGGTGAGCGGTCGCTGGGCTCCCATCTTCACGCCGGTCCAGCCGTTTTCGTTGTGGGATGCGGTCACCATCGCAACGCAGGGCACGTCGAGATCGAACTGCGCGAAATACGCCATCGGCGTCACCGCCAGCCCGATGTCGTGCACCCGGCAGCCCGCCGCCATCAGCCCGGAGACCAGCGCCATCTTGATCGAGGCCGAATAGCTGCGGAAATCGTGCCCGGTGACGATGTCAGGCCGTGCGCCCAGCTGGTGAATCAACGTGCCGAGGCCCATGCCGAGCGCCTGCACGCCCATCAGATTGATCTCCGGCCCGAACAGCCAGCGCGCGTCGTACTCGCGAAAGCCGGTCGCCTTGACCAGTGGCTCGGATTCGTACGCATAGGTGTTCGGCGTGAGGGCGGGCTTCGGCTTCGGGAACATGCAAGGCCTCGGTCGCGGGAAGGGCTGCGGAGCCATAGCGTAACGCCGCCGGCACCGCAAAAGGTCCGACGTTGCCCGTTCGCGCTCGCTTGGCCGGGACGGCAGCTTGAGCAAGCGCCGCCGCAACGTGCCGGCCGCATCCACGCTGCAGGCGCGAACGGAACGACAGCCGCGAGAGATCTCGCGCAACGCCTCGGCTAAGATCTGAATCGATCGGTCACGTCCCGCGCGGCTTCGCCCGTCGGGTGGCGGGCGCGGTCAGCGGATCCTCCGGCCACGGATGCTTGGGATAGCGGCCGCGCATGTCGCTGCGTACCGCCGCATAGCTGCCGCGCCAGAACCCGGGCAGGTCGCGGGTCACCTGCACCGGACGCTGGGCCGGCGAGAGCAGCTCGATCGTGAGCGGCACCCGCCCGGCCGCGACCGTCGGGTGCCGGTCGAGACCGAACAGCTCCTGCACCCGGATCGACAAGGTCGGGCCGGCCGGATTGGCGTAGTCGATCGCGGCGCGCGAGCCGGATGGGGCGTCGAAATGCGTCGGCGCCTCGGCTTCGAGCCGGCGCTTGAGCCGCCACGGCACCAGCGCCGCCAGCGCGTCCGAAAGCTCGCCGGCCGCAAGCTGATCGAGCGCCGTCTTGCCGGCGAGCGCCGGAGCGAGCCAGTCCTGGACGGTCGCCGCGAGTGCCGAATCCGAAAGATCCGGCCATTCCTCGCCCTCGGCGGCGCGCAGGAACATCACCCGGTCGCGCCATTGCCGCAGCGCGCCGGTCCACGGCAGGCGGTCGAGCCCCAAGCGGGCGATGCCATCGGCGAGCATGCGCGCCGTGGCTTCGCTCGGACGCACCGGTTGGGCGCGCTCGCCGAGCACGACGGCGCCAAGCCGGCGGCTCCGGCGTGCGCGCAGTGCAGCCGTTGCGGGATCGAGCTCGACTTCGTCGCGCGACTGGATGCGGTCGGCGAAGCGCGCCTCGATGTCGTCAAGGCCGATCGGTGCCGCGAGCACGATGCGGCCGTGCGCGGCGCTCCCGGCGAGCTCCGCGACGGCGAGAAAGCGCTCGCGCGCGAGCGCGGAAGCCGCGTCGAGGCTGGCGCCGCGGCCGTTGGCGAGCAGGAACGCGCCTGCCCCTCCGCCGCGGTTGCGCGCGATGCGGTCCGGATAGGCAAGCGCGAGCAATGCTCCGGGCGAGATCGGCGCTGCCGGTTGATCGCGCCGCATCGGCGCGATCGCTTGAGCGAGCTTGCCCCAGCGCTCCGCCATGCGTCTCGCCTCCTGGGCGCGGGCGCCACGGTCGCTGCGGAAAAGATCGAGCCGATGCGCGAGGTCGAGATCGTCGCCGCCGAGGCCCCGCTCGGTGAGGACCGCCGCGACCTCGGCCGCCAGCGTTCCGGCGCCCTCGGCGGCGGCATCGAGCACCATGCGTGCCAGGCGCGGCGGCAGCGGCAGCCGGCGCAGCCGGCGGCCTTCCTCGGTGATGCGTCCCGCGTCATCGAGGGCGCCGAGCTCGCGCAGCAGGTCATGCGCCTGCGACAGCGCCGGCCGCGGCGGCGGATCGAGAAAATCGAGGCGCGCCGGGTCGCTCACGCCCCATTGCGCCAGATCGAGCGCGAACGACGACAGGTCCGCGCTGAGGATTTCCGGCCTGGCGTAGGGTTCCAGCGACGCGGTCTGCGGCTCCTCCCACAGCCGCAAGCAGAGGCCGGGCTCGGTGCGGCCGGCGCGGCCGCGGCGCTGGTCGGCCGCGGCGCGCGAGACGCGGACGGTTTCGAGCCGGGTCAAGCCGACATCCGGCTCGTAGCGCGGCACGCGGGCCAGTCCGCAATCGACCACGATCCGCACACCCGCGATGGTGATCGAAGTCTCGGCGATCGACGTCGCCAACACCACCTTGCGCCGGCCGGGCTGTGCCGGCGCGATGGCGCGATCCTGCACGCTGCGGTCGAGCGCGCCGTAGAGCGGGACAATGTCCACCGCCGGATCGGCGATGCGCTCTTTGAGCAAGGCCTCGGTGCGCCGGATCTCGCCGGCGCCAGGGAGGAACACCAGCGCCGAGCCCGGCTCGAGCCGGAGCGCGCGGGCGACGGCGTCGGCGATCTGCGGCTCGAGCGGTGCGCGCGGATCGCGGCCGAGGTAACGCGTCTCGACCGGGAAGGCGCGGCCCTCGCTCGCGATCACCGGCGCGTCGCCGATCAGCCGCGCGACCCGCGCGCCGTCGAGGGTCGCCGACATCACCAGGAGCCGCAGGTCGTCGCGCAAGCCCTGCTGCACGTCGCGCGCGAGCGCCAGCCCGAGATCGGTATCGAGCGAGCGCTCGTGGAACTCGTCGAACAGCACCGCCGTGACGCCCCGGAGCTCGGGGTCGTCCACGATCAGCCGCGTGAACACCCCCTCGGTCACGATCTCGATGCGGGTGCGGCGCGAGATTTTGGAGCCGAAACGCACGCGCAGGCCCACGGTGTCGCCGACCTGTTCCTTAAGCGTTGCCGCCATGCGGTCGGCGGCGGCGCGCGCCGCCAGCCGCCGCGGCTCGAGCACCAGGATCTTGCCGCCGCGCGCCCATGGCTCGTCGGCCAGCACCAGCGGCACCCGCGTGGTCTTGCCCGCGCCCGGCGGCGCCACCAGTACCGCGGACGTGCCCGCGCGCAACGCGGCGGTCAGCTGCGGCACCGCCTCGTCGATCGGGAGAGGTGTGTCGAAATTGCCCATGGTGGCGGATTTCGCACCGACGACCCGGAATCTCTGCGATCGGCTTCATACGCCATTTTGCGGGGCGTCTCCGAAATAGCCCAAAACGACGGGTCGCGCGGCACAGCTTGGCGAAGGCCGCTCGAACAGAGGCCGAATCGGGCGTGTCCCGCACGCGATGCAGCGCCCCGGGGACACGGGAGCTTGTCGGGTAGCGAACCGGCTCCCGGAGTGTTAAGTCGGGCGAGAACCGCAGCCCCCGCCCGATCGATGGCCAGAACCGCTCCCGCCGCAGCAGCCGCACGCCCATTGCACAAGGGCGACCACGTCTTCCTGATCGACGGGTCGTCCTATGTGTTCCGCGCCTATTTCGCCATGTTCAAGGCCGCGCAGGCCCGCGGCCGCAGTTTCACCCGCTCCGACGGGTTGCCGATCGGCGGGGTGCTGACCTTCTCCAACATGCTCTGGAAGCTCCTGCGCGAGGGGCTCAACGGCGCGCACCCGACCCACGTCGCGGTGGTATTCGACCACTCGGCCAAAAGCTTCCGCAACGAGATCTATTCCAACTACAAGGGCCACCGCCCGGACCCGCCGGACGAGCTCGTGCCGCAGTTCCCGCTGATGCGGGAGGCGGTGCGCGCCTTCGGCCTGATCCCGATCGAGCAGGAGGGGTTCGAGGCCGACGACCTGATCGCGACCTACGCCCGTGTCGCGCTTGAGGCGGGGGCCGATGTCACCATCGTCGCCGGCGACAAGGATCTGATGCAGCTGATCCGTCCGGGGATCATGATGTTCGATCCGATGCCGGGGAACGAGCGCCGGGTCGACGACGCCTACGTGGTCGAGAAGTTCGGCGTTCCTCCCGCGAAAGTGCCGGACGTGCAGGCGTTGATCGGCGACACCACCGACAACGTGCCCGGCGTGCCCGGCATCGGCGTCAAGACCGCCGCACAGCTGATCGGCGAGTACGGCGATCTCGAAACGCTGCTTGAGCGCGCGAGCGAGATCAAGCAGGAGAAGCGGCGGCAGTCGCTGATCGAGTTCGCCGAGCAGGCGCGGATATCGCGGCGGCTGGTGCAGCTCGACGACCGGGTGGCGCTCAAATGCCCGCTCGAGGACCTCAACCTCGACGGCAGCGTCTCGCTTGCGGGCGGGGATGCGCGGGCGTTGATCGCGTTCCTCAAGGCGATGGAGTTCGCCAACCTGATCAAGCGCGTCGCCGAGGCGACCGGTATCGACCCGAGCGCGGTCGAGGCGGATCCGCGACTGCGCCCGGACAAGTCGCTCTTCCCTGCCCCAAGCATCGACGAAGCGGCAGTGGTCCCTTCCCCCCTTGAGGGGGAGGGACAGGGAGCGGGGTATTCCCAGCCGCCGCAAGCATCCGCCCCCGTCCCCACCCCTCCCCCGCAAGGGGGGAGGGAGCACCCTGCGGCACTACGGAGGCCCGCGTCGCAGGCGCCGGCCGGCGCCCGCCCGACTGAGGCGCTTGAGCTTACGCCGCAGGCATTTGCGGCCGCGCGCGCCGTCGCGGCGGCCGCGCAACCGGTCGATCGGTCGAAATATGTCACGGTGGACGATGCCGCGGTGCTCGACATGTGGATCGCCGGTGCGGTCGACCGCGGGCTGGTCGCGGTCGACCTCGTCACCGCCTCGCCGGACCCGATGATCGCCGAGATCATCGGGGTTTCGCTCGCGCTCGGGCCGAATGAGGCCTGCTACATTCCGCTCAGCCACCGCGCCGGCACCGACCTCCTGACGGGCGGCGGCCTCGTCGCGGGTCAGATCCCCGCCCGCGAGGCGCTCGCCCGGCTCAAGCCGCTGCTCGAAGACCGCGGCGTGCTCAAGGTCGGGCACGACCTCAAAGCCGACCTGCTGGTGCTGGCGCGCCACGACATCGCGCTCGCCGCGTTCGACGACGTGCTGTTAATGTCCTACGTGCTCGATGCCGGGCGCGGCGGGCACGCGGTCGACGAGCTTGCCAAGCGCCATCTCGGCCACACCGCCATCAACCTCGCCGAGGTGATCGGAAAGGGACGCACGCTGGTGCCGTTCGAGACGGTCGAGGTCGTCCGCGCCTGTCCGTACTGCGCCGAGATCCCCGACCTGATGTTGCGCCTGTGGCAGGTCCTGAAGGCGCGGCTCGTGGCCGAGCGCCTCGCGACCGTGTATGAGACGCTCGAGCGCCCGCTGGTGCCGACGCTGGCGCGCATGGAGCGCTGCGGCGTCACCATCGACCGGCAGATCCTGTCGCGACTGTCCGGCGAGTTCGCGCAGAGCATGGCGCGGCTCGAGGACGAGATCGCGGAACTTGCCGGCGAGCGCTTCAACCTCGGCAGCCCGAAGCAGCTGGGCGACATCCTGTTCGGCAAGATGGGCCTGCCCGGCGCCACCAAGACGCCGACCGGCGCCTGGTCGACGCGCGCCAACGTGCTCGAGGAGCTCGCCGAGCAGGGCCACGAGCTGCCGGCCAGGATCCTGGAATGGCGCCAGGTCTCGAAGCTCAAGTCGACCTACACCGACGCCCTGCCCTCCTACGTCAATCCCGACACCGGGCGCGTGCACACGAGCTACGCGCTCGCCGCCACCACCACCGGCCGCTTGTCCTCGTCCGAGCCCAACCTGCAGAACATCCCGATCCGGCGCGAGGACGGGCGCAAGATCCGCAGGGCCTTCATCGCCGCGCCCGGATACAAGCTGGTGTCGGCCGACTATTCGCAGATCGAGCTCCGCCTGCTGGCGGAGATCGCCGAGGTGCCGGCGCTGCGCGGCGCGTTCCAGGAAGGCACCGACATCCATGCGATGACCGCTTCCGAGATGTTCGGCGTGCCGGTCAAGGGCATGCCGGCGGACGTGCGCCGCCGCGCCAAGGCGATCAATTTCGGCATCATCTACGGCATCTCGGCGTTCGGCCTCGCCAACCAGCTCGGCATCGGCCGCGAGGAAGCCGGCGCCTATATCCGGAAATATTTCGAGCGCTTCCCCGGCATCCGCGACTACATGGAGGAAACCAAGGCGGCCTGCCGGCGCGAAGGTTTCGTCACCACGCTGTTCGGCCGCCGGATGTACTACCCCGACATCAAAGCCTCGAACCCGTCGCTGCGCTCGTTCAACGAGCGCGCTTCGATCAACGCCCGCCTGCAGGGCACCGCGGCCGACATCATCCGGCGCGCCATGATCCGCGTCGAGCCGGCGCTGACCCGGGCCAAGCTCGCCGGCCGCATGCTGTTGCAGGTGCATGACGAATTGATCTTCGAGGTGCCGCAGGCCGAGGTCGCGGCGACCCTGCCGATCGTCGCCAAGGCGATGGCGGAGGCGCCGATGCCGGCGCTCGCGCTCGCGGTCCCGCTGCAGGTCGACGCCCGCTCGGCCGACAACTGGGACGAGGCGCATTAGTTCGAGGATCCAACAGCGCGAACAGTTGGCCCGCGGGGGTACATCATGTGGACACGGAGAAGGGCGGTCGCGGTCGCAAGCACCGCATTGGCCACAGCATGGACACGCGCCGGAGCGCGGGCGCAAGCGACCTCAGCCGCTTCCACATTGTCCCCGACGGGCAAGCTGCGCGCCGCTCTGATCGCCTCCAATCCTGTCCTGGTGACCCGCCGCCCCGACGGCACTCTAAACGGTGTCTCGGTCGCCGTTGCCCGGGCGCTGGCCGCGCAACTCGGTGTTCCAATCGAGCTCAAGCCCTATGACAATCCTGCTCGCTATAACGAAAGCCTCGCAAACGATGATTGGGACATCGGACTTGCTGCGCGCGATCCCTCCCGGGCAGAGCACCTTGCATTCAGCGTGACATTCATGGAGGTGGACAACGGCTATGTTGCGCGCCCCGGCGCGGCGCCGACCAACGCCGAGGAGGTCGACCGCGCCGGCGTGAAGATTGCGGTAGCGCAAGGCAGCGCCCCGCACGCTGTGCTGCAGCGTCTCATCAAGAATGCCGAGATCGTCCCGGTGCCTGGTGGGTTCGAACCGGCGCGCGAGGCGCTGGCGACAGGAAGGGCCGATGTTTACGGCGAGAACCTGCACCTCGCCTCCCGTATTGCCGACGCGTTACCCGGCGCGCGTGTGCTGCCCGGACGCTTCAACGTCGTGCAGATGGCGATCGGAGTGCGCAAGCGGGCCGCCGCTGCGCTTCCCACCGTCGACGAGTTCGTGAAGCGAATCCGGGCTGACGGGACGGTGCAGAAAGCCATCGCCGAATCCGGCTTGCGGGGGGTGCGCGTTCCGTAACCTTCTGTTGCTTGGATGAAGCTAACGGACGGCAAGACTATGACAGGGGCACTGGTGCCGGCGCTCGCGGTCCCGCTGCAGGTCGACGCCCGCTCGGCCGACAACTGGGACGAGGCGCATTAGAATCATTTGGCAAAGTCATGGGTAGAAAAGATCGCCAAAGCGCAGCGCGGTGTCCGCGCCTTTGCGCGTCTAAACGTCGGCCAATGTCTTGACGGGAGCCGAGGTGAGCGGCACGCGCCGCACTGCCGACAGAAACCGCTGATCGGCAGTCACAAGCTCCACGCCAAGGCTCTCCGCGAGCGCCAGATAGACACAGTCGTAAATCGGATGCTGCAAGGTGGCCGCGATGCTCAAGGCGCACCGGAGATACGGACGGATCGGACTCACGCTCAGCGGCGCCTCGTCGAGCAGATCCAGGAGGGCTTCCGCCGCGGCAACGCCGATGCCGGTTCGGCGCTTGTACCCCCCACACAGCGTTGCCGATCTCCGCATCGACAAGTTCCGGGACGATGACTTCGGATGAGGCTACGAGCGCTTTCGCAAGGGCGCTCTCTGGCTCGGGCACCGCGAGCTTGACCAGCACGCTGGCCTCGCAGACGATAACGCTCATTTCTTCGAACGGCTCGACCTCGGCAAGGCCCACTCTTCGATTTGCCGCGTCCGCTCCTCGCGCATTTCGCTAAACAGGCTGCTAGAATCGGGGAAAATCCGATCACCGAACAATTCCCGCCGCTTCGCTTCCATCTTCTTGAGCCACGCACGTTGCCGAGCGAGCTGACCGCCGTGTACAGCCTCGCTCAATATTTGCCGCGCCTCTTCTTCCATCGAGCGACCGGCGGCGGCGGCGCGCTTCTTGAGGCCATCGATGGTGATCTTGTCCAGCTTTCGGATTGTGATCTGGGTCATCGCAGGGCTTCCGTTTTGCGCAACGCCCCCGCCTCGATTTGTCGCATGCGCTCATCGCGCATCTCGCGAAACAAGCGAGGATCGGGAGAGGCCTCGTCGCCATCGAGCTGCTTGTGCAGCTTCCGCCTACTTGCGACCCGGGTGCGTTGGCGCGCGAGTTGCTCCTCAAGCACCGGTTCACTGAGGCTCCGCCGCGCCTCCTCCTCAATCGAGCGGCCGGCCGCGGCCGCGCGCTGCTTGAGGCTATCGATCACGGTGCGGTCGAGCCAGCGAATGGTCCGTTGTGTCATGACGCTCTGCCTGTGCATTGCATGCAGTGCATGCAATGCACAGCAGGCGAGCCGGCGCTACTTCGGCGGGAGCACCGCCACCGCCTCGACCTCGAACAGCGCGCCCTCGCGTGCGAGCTTCGCGATCGCGACCGTGGTGCTCGCCGGCGGCGCGTTGGTGTTGACGTAGGCGTCGCGCACCTCGCGGAAGATCGGCAGATGCGCCATGTCGACGAGATAGTTGTTGATCTTGACCACGTGCTCGAAGCTGCCGCCGGCGGCGGCGAGCGCCGCCTTCACGTTCTCGAACGCCTGCACCGCCTGCGCCCGGAAGTCGCCGGCGCCGCCCGCCATCTTGCCGCTCGGCTCGAGCCCGAGCTGGCCCGCGATATAGACCAGGCGGCCGGGACCGGTGATCTCGACCACATGGGTGTAGCCGGGCGGCTTGGCGATGGTTTCCGGGTTTTGGAAGCGCAGGTGTGAGGCCACGGTTCGGTTCTCCGAGCTGGTTAAGAGGGCTTACGGCCCAGCGGGCACGCCGCTTGAGCTATCGAGCATGCCCTATTGCGGGCAGGGGCCGAGGCAGAACTCCACGCCGTCGCTGTTCTTGTAGCGCCCGTCGCCGAGCTTCTCGTATTCGACGCAGCGGCGCCGCTCCATCGGGTCCTCCGGGCTGCGGCGACAGATCTTGCCGTCTTCGACCTCCCAGACGCCCCGCACCAGCAGGCCGGATCCGGCCGCAATGGCGGTGCCATCGGGCAAGTGCACCGTGCAAAGCCATTTGCCGGCGACCGGACCGGTGGGGGGGATACCGCACAGCGGCACGCCGACGAGCTGCGCCTTGAAGTCATCGGTGGACAGCGGTTCGCACGGCGCCGCCCCCGCCATCGCCAGGGCCGCGCCCGCCAGCACCAGGATGCCGGCGAAGAACCGCGCTCCGCATGCCTCGAGACGCGCGCGTTCCGTCCGCGTCTCGGCCTGAGGTCGACGCAAGCCGTACGCCACGCCCCCATCCTGAGGAGCGGTCCGAACGACCGCGTCGCGAAGGATCGAACGAGCGATCTGCAAGCCGGTGCCCATTTCCCAACCCGACATCACAGCATCGAGGGCAATACCCGGTCGGGCGGCTTGTGACCGTCCATGAAGGTCTTGATGTTGATGATGACCTTCTCGCCCATGTCGACGCGGCCTTCCAGGGTGGCAGAGCCCATATGCGGCAGCAGCACCACCTTTCCGGCGCGCGCGAGCTTGACCAGCCGCGGGTTGACGGCCGGCTCGTTCTCGAACACGTCGAGCCCGGCGCCGGCGATGTCGCCGGCCTCGATCAGCCGCGCCATGGTGTTCTCGTCGATGACCTCGCCGCGGGCCGTGTTGACGATGTACGCGTTCTGGCGGATCAGCTTCAGCCGCCGCGCCGACAGCAAATGATAGGTCGCGGGCGTGTGCGGGCAGTTGACCGAGATGATGTCCATGCGGGCGAGCATCTGGTCGAGGCTCTCCCAATAGGTGGCTTCCAGCTCTTCCTCGACCTCGGTCGGCACGCGCCGACGGTTGTGGTAGTGGATCTGCAGGCCGAAGGCGCGGGCGCGGCGCGCCACCGCCTGGCCGATCCGGCCCATTCCGATGATGCCGAGGCGCTTGCCCCAGATGCGGTGGCCGAGCATCCAGGTCGGCGACCAGCCGGTCCATTCCTTGTCGGCGGCGATGACCGCGGCGCCTTCCGCCAGCCGGCGCGGCACCGCCAGGATCAGCGCCATGGTCATGTCGGCGGTGTCCTCGGTCAGCACCCGCGGCGTGTTGGTGACGGTGATGCCGCGCTTGACGGCGGCCTCGACGTCGATGTTGTCGACGCCGTTGCCGAAATTGGCGACCAGCTTGAGCTGCTCGCCCGCCTGCTCCAGCACGTCGGCGTCGATCCGATCGGTGATCGTCGGAACCAACACCTCGGCGGCCTTCACCGCGGCGGCGAGGTCGGCATGGCTCATCGGCTTGTCGTCGAGATTGAGCCGCGCGTCGAACAGCTCGCGCATGCGCGTTTCCACCGAATCGGGAAGCTTGCGCGTGACGACGACCAGCGGCTTTCGGCTTCTCGGCATTCCCTCCACCCCGGTGCCGTTCTTGTTTGCGGCTTACGCAAGATTTCGCATTCAGCCGGCATTAACCGCGACCGCCGACACTGCCCGCGTCCATTCGAGCCCGAGGTCGCGGGGCGGACCATCTTTGTCTATCAGATGGCCTTGCCAAGACAAAGCGCCCGTCCGCGTCCTCGCGTCCGAACGCGTCCCTCGCGCCCTCGCGCTCCGTGCCGTTGAAAGTTGCCTCGATGCCGCTTCGCCGTCAGCCGTTCTGCGCGATCCTGATCGCAGCCTTGCTGCTCGCCAAGCCCGTCGGCGCGGTCGAGCAAGCGGCGGCCGGCGGCTCGAGCGGCCTGCCGGTACCCCGCTTCGTCAGCCTCAAATCCGACCGGGTCCACGTGCGCGGCGGGCCGAGCCGAGACCACGAGATCGCCTGGATGTTCACCCGCTCCGGACTGCCGGTGGAAATCACCGCCGAATACGACAATTGGCGGCGCATCCGCGACTGGGAGGGCGCGGAAGGCTGGGTCTATCACTCGCTGTTGTCGGGCAAGCGGACCGTGCTGGTCGCCGCGCGCCCGAAACAGAAGGACGAGCTGCTCCCGCTCCGTGCCGGCGCCGAGGGCAAGGCCGAGGTGGTCGCGCGACTGCAGCCGGGGGTCGTCGCCCAGGTGAAAAGATGCAGCGGCGGCTGGTGCCGGATCGTCGGCGCCGGGTTCGACGGCTGGGTCCAGCAGGAGCGGCTCTGGGGCGTCTATGCCGACGAGAAGGTGGAGTAGCGCTCGCCGCAGCGCGCCCGCCGCGGCGCCCCTGACCTCGGGCAGTTGAAAGCGCCGGCGCGGCCGGACGAGCCTAGCCGCCCTTGCGTCGCAGCCGCACGACCACGTCGATGCGGGCGATGTCGTAGCCATCGGGCGCGGTCGGCATCCGGCCCAGGATCCCGTCGGTTTCCGGGATGTCGACGAGCGCGTTCTCGCCTTCGACAAAGAAGTGATGGTGGTCGGACGCGTTGGTGTCGAAATAGCTCTTGGAGCCATCGACGGCCACCTGCCGCAGCAGGCCGACCTCGGTGAACTGATGCAAGGTGTTGTAGACGGTCGCCAGCGACACCGGCACCTTCGCGCGGGTCGCCTCCTCGTACAGCATCTCGGCCGTCAGGTGCCGGTCGCCTTTGCCGAACAGGATCCAGCCGAGCGCCATGCGCTGGCGCGTAGGCCGCAGGCCCACCTGCCGCAGCATGGCTTTGACGTCGTGCCAGGGGCAACCGTTGAGCTCGCCGCGCGCCACGGGCTCCCGCGGCCGCTCGGTGGCGGGCTCCATGGCGCCGGAAATCACCGTTCGAGGTTGCGTCATCGTCAGCTAGCGACCACGTGTCAGCCGTGCATTGACATAGGGTTTCGGCTGGATTGTTGCAAACGGGATCATAGGCAGCGCAGCCCGTAGATGCAACTCTCTCGCAATTTGGACGACTTCCAAGCTGGCCGCATTTTGGGCGGCTTTGCCCCTCGGATTGCGTGTGTTAGGACAGCGGGGGTCCGAGGCCTTTTCCGTCCCTCTAAGGATGGGGATCAATGCAGAACCGCCGCCCGAACTTTGACTACGAGGACCTGCTGGCCTGCGGCCGCGGCGAACTTTTCGGCGATGGCAATGCACAACTTCCGTTGCCGCCGATGCTGATGTTCGATCGCATTTCCGAGATCGCCGAACAAGGGGGCGAGCATGGTCGGGGGCTGGTGCGCGCCGAGCTCAAGGTGAAGCCGGACCTCTGGTTTTTCCCTTGTCATTTCAAGGGCGACCCGGTGATGCCGGGTTGCCTCGGGCTCGATGCTTTGTGGCAGTTGCTCGGCTTCTTCCTGGCCTGGCTTGGTGCACCCGGCAAGGGGCGCGCCTTGGGCCTCGGTGAGCTCAAGCTTTCGGGTCAGGTCGTCCCGACCATGAAAAACATCATCTACGGGATCGATATCAAACGCGTCATGCGCTCGAAACTGGTGCTGGGCATTGCCGACGGGTGGCTATCGGCCGATGGATTGATCATATATCGCGCCAGCGATCTCAAGGTGGGCCTGTTCCGTCAGGATGCCGTCATGCAGACGGGCGGAGCCTGAGCGGCGTTCCCCGCAAGCAGCACCGCGAGCGAGCGGCGGATGCGCCCCGCGCCAACCACGATGCGGACGAGGCGAGCATGAGACGGGTTGTCGTCACCGGAATGGGGATCGTCTCGTCGATCGGCAACAACACCCAGGAGGTGCTGGCTTCGCTGCGCGAGGCGAGGTCCGGCGTCGTACGCGCGGACAAATACGCCGAGCTGGGGTTTCGCTGCCAGGTCCACGGCGCGCCTAACCTCGATCCGGAGGGCGCGGTGGATCGGCGCGCGCTGCGCTTTCACGGCGGCGGCACGGCCTGGAACCACGTCGCCATGGATCAGGCGATCCGCGACGCCGGGCTCGAGGAAGGCGAGATTTCGAACGAGCGCACCGGGATCATCATGGGATCCGGCGGCCCGTCCACGCGCACCCTGATCGAGGCGGCTGATACCGCGCGCAGCCGCGGTCCCAAGCGCGTCGGCCCGTTCGCGGTGCCGAAGGCGATGTCGTCGACCGCCTCGGCGACGCTGGCCACCTGGTTCAAGATCAAGGGCGTGAACTATTCGATCTCGTCGGCCTGCGCGACCTCGAACCACTGCATCGGCAATGCCGCCGAAATCATCCAGCTCGGCAAGCAGGACATCATTTTCGCCGGCGGCTGCGAGGAACTCGATTGGACGCTGTCGGTGCTGTTCGACGCCATGGGGGCGATGTCGACCAAATTCAACGACACGCCCGAAAAGGCCTCCCGCGCCTACGACGCCGACCGCGACGGCTTCGTGATCGCCGGCGGTGCCGGCGTTTTGGTGATGGAGGAGCTCGAGCACGCCAAGGCGCGCGGGGCGCGGATCTACGCGGAGGTGGCGGGATACGGCGCCACCTCGGACGGCCACGACATGGTGCAGCCGTCGGGCGAGGGTGCGGCCCGTTGCATGCGAATGGCGCTCGCCACCGTGAAGTGCCCGGTCGACTACATCAATCCGCATGCGACCTCGACGCCGGTCGGCGACATCAAGGAGATCGAAGCGATCCGCGAGCTGTTCGGGGCAAAGTGCCCGGCGATCTCGGCCACCAAGTCGCTGACCGGGCATTCGCTCGGCGCCGCCGGCGTGCAGGAGGCGATCTACTCGCTGTTGATGATGAAGAACGGGTTCATCTGCGAAAGCGCCAATATCGAGCGGCTTGATCCCGAAATGGCCGACATGCCGATCGTGCGCGAGCGCCGCGACGACGTGGCGCTCGGCTGTGTGCTCTCCAACTCGTTCGGGTTCGGCGGTACCAACGCGTCCATCGTGTTCAAGCGCGTGGATGCCTGAGCGGCCATGCTGTTCATGGTCATCGAGCGGTTTCGCAACCGCGACGCCAAGGCGGTCTATCGCCGCTTTCGCGACCACGGCCGGATGATGCCCGACGGCCTGCGCTACGTGGGCAGCTGGATCGAGGTCAATTTCGACCGCTGCTTTCAAGTGATGGAATGCGACGATGCCCGCCTGCTGCAGCAATGGATCGTCAACTGGACTGACTTGATCGAGTTCGAGGTGGTGCCGATCGCAACCTCCGAGGAAACTCGTGAGGTCGTCCTGCCGGGACTATAGAGAACGCGAATGTCCGCCCTCATGCATGGCAAGCGCGGCCTCATCATGGGGGTGGCCAACGATCATTCGATCGCCTGGGGCATCGCCAAGGCGCTCGCGGACCAGAACGCGACGCTGGCCTTCACCTATCAGGGCGAGGCCTTGGGCAAGCGGGTGAAGCCGCTCGCAGCCGCGCTCGGCTCGACCATGATGCTGCCATGCGACGTCGAGGACGTCGGCTCCGTCGATGCGGTATTCGCCGAGATCGGCGAGCGTTGGGGCTCGCTGGACTTTCTCGTGCACGCGATCGCCTTCTCCGACAAGAACGAGCTCAAGGGCCGTTACGCCGACACCACGCGGGAGAATTTCGTCCGCACGATGCTGATCTCGTGCTTCTCCTTCACCGAAGTCGCCAAGCGCGCCGCCACCCTGATGCCGGGCGCCGGCTCGATGATCACGCTCACGTTCGGCGGCTCGGAGCGGGTGATGCCGAACTACAACGTGATGGGCGTCGCCAAGGCGGCGCTGGAGGCATCGGTGCGTTATCTCGCCGTCGATTTCGGGCCGCGCGGCATTCGCGTCAACGCGATCTCGGCCGGGCCGATGCGCACGCTGGCCGGCGCCGGCATCACCGATGCCCGCCTGATGTTCAACTTCCAGAAGCGGCACGCGCCGCTGCGGCGTTCGGTGACCCTCGAGGAGGTCGGCGGCGCCGCGCTCTACCTGTTGTCGGATCTGTCGACCGCGGTGACCGGCGAAGTGCACTATGTCGACTCCGGCTACAACATCGTCTCGATGCCGCACCCCGAGGCGCTCAAGACCGTCGACGAGGCGGAGACCGCGGCCGAGGAGCGCGCCTCCGACGCCGCCCAGTAGCGCGCCGCTCATCTCGGCGTTGCGGCGGCTGTAACGATTCCGGTCGCGGCGGCGAGCCGCCAAGCCGCAATGCGCATTATGAGCTGATAGATTCAGATTCATTTCCAACGGCAGCGCGCCGACGAGGAAACCGGGGCGCGGCGACCACAGGGGCCGGCAGGGTCCCCGTCTCGCGTCAAAGGTCGTATTTTGCCAGCAAGGCTTTGACCGCCCTCTCCAAAGCCTCGAGCAGCTTGACGAGAATCTCCAGGTTTACTTCCTCATAATTGTGGCGCAACACACTGCCGATGCCCGCGATATCCTGCCAAGGAATTTCGGGATGTTCCGCCTTCCACTCTTGGGGAACTCGCCTGCTCGCTTCGGAAATGATCTCAACACAACGCTCCGCGGCATACCGGCGCGTCCGGTCGCGAGCCAATTCGATCGCATCTGCTGAACCGACGATTGCGAGGAAGTCCACGATGGCGTCACGGATGTGCAAAAGCGCAAGTGGAGCGCGGCGCTCCATCAAAGCACGCGCACGGCCTGCCGCATCACGCTGTCTCTTATCCGCCGATGCAGGCCATCCTTAGTGACAACGTCGACGTCAACTCCGAGCCGTGCGGACAGCTGCCGGCGCACTCCAGACAAATCGAACAGGTTGAAGCTCGACCCGCGGTCGAATTCGACGACAATATCGACATCGCTGGAGGGATGAACGTTCCCCGCTACTGTCGATCCGAAAACATAGAGAGCCGTCACGCCTCTGGCTCGGAGGGCATGGCTTTCCGGCTCGATGAGTCTGCGGATGTCGTCGGGCGTCATGCAACCATTATAGGTCGGCCCGAGGCAGAAACCGAGACCGGGTGCGACAGAGCCGGAGCGAGGCCGGCGCCCGTGGGCGTTCGACCTCGTCCCCGGTGGCCTTTTTGTTCCCAGCCGTTTACTCCCCAGCCGCGATCTCCGCGGCCCGCTCCTGCTGCGCCTCGGCTTTCTGCTTGGCTTCGAGGTCCTCGCCGGTCTGCTGGTCGACCACCTTCATCGACAGCCGGACCTTGCCGCGTTCATCGAAGCCGAGCAGCTTGACCTTGACCTTGTCGCCTTCCTTGACGACGTCGGTGACCTTCTGGACGCGGCGCGGGGCAAGCTGGCTGATGTGCACGAGCCCGTCCTTCGAGCCGTAGAAGTTCACGAACGCGCCGAAGTCCATCACCTTGACCACGGTGCCGTCGTAGATGTGACCGACCTCGGGGTCGGTCGCGATCGACTTGATCCAGTTGATCGCCGCCTTGATGGACTCCGCCTTGGCGGACGCGACCTTTACGGTGCCGTCGTCCTGGATGTCGACTTTGGCGCCGGTCTTCTCGACGATCTCGCGGATCACCTTGCCGCCCGAGCCGATCACTTCGCGGATCTTGTCCACCGGGATGTGCAGCACCTCGATGCGCGGAGCGTGCTCGCCGAGCTCGGCGCGAGCCGAGGTGATCGCCTTGCCCATCTCGCCCAGGATGTGCATGCGGCCGTCCTTGGCCTGGCCAAGCGCGACCCGCATGATCTCCTCGGTGATGCCGGAGATCTTGATGTCCATCTGCAGCGAGGTGATGCCGCGTTCGGTGCCGGCCACCTTGAAGTCCATGTCGCCGAGATGGTCTTCGTCGCCCAGGATGTCGGAGAGCACGGCGAAGCGCTCCCCTTCCTTGATCAATCCCATGGCGATGCCCGCCGTCGGGCGGCGCAGCGGCACGCCGGCATCCATCAGCGCCAGCGAGGAACCGCACACCGTTGCCATCGACGAGGAGCCGTTCGACTCGGTGATCTCCGACACCAGCCGGATGGTGTAGGGAAACTCGTGGTGCGGCGGCAGCATCGGATGGATGGCTCGCCACGCCAGCTTTCCGTGCCCGATCTCGCGCCGGCGCGGCCCGCCCATGCGTCCGGTCTCGCCGACCGAGAACGGCGGGAAATTGTAGTGCAGCAGAAAGTTCTCCTTGTAGGTCCCCTGCAGGGCGTCGATCCACTGTTCGTCCTCGCCGGTGCCGAGGGTGGCGACCACCAGCGCCTGCGTCTCGCCGCGCGTGAACAGCGCCGAGCCATGCGCCCGCGGCAGCACGCCGACCTCGGAAACGATCGGCCGCACCGACGTCTGATCGCGACCGTCGATGCGCCGCCCGGTGTCCAGGATGTTCCAGCGCACGATCTTGGCTTCCAGCTCCTTGAACACGCCCAGCACGCGCAGCTGATCGTAGGGCGGGTTCTCGACGCCCTCGGGGAAGTAATGCGCCAGCACCTTGGCCTTGACGGCGTCGATCGCCTTGTGCCGCTCCATCTTCACCGCGATCGCGTAGGCCGCCCGCAGATCGTTCTCGATCAGACCGAGCATCTCCTTCTCGAGCGCGGAGTTATCCGCCACGGCGACGTCGCGCGGCTCCTTCGCGGCCTTTTCGGCCAGCTTGATGATGGCCTCGATCACCGGCTGGAAGTGCTTGTGACCGAACATCACGGCACCCAGCATGATCTCCTCGGAGAGCTCCCTGGCCTCCGACTCCACCATCAGCACGGCGTCCTGCGTGCCGGCGACCACGAGATCGAGCCCACTCTCGGTCATCTCGTCGATCTGCGGATTGAGCACGTATTCGTCATTGATGAAGCCGACCCGGGCTGCGCCGATCGGTCCCATGAAGGGGACGCCCGACAGCGTGAGCGCGGCGGAGGCCGCCACCATCGCAACGACGTCGGGGTCGTTCTCGAGGTCGTGCGAGAGCACGGTGACGATCACCTGCGTCTCGTTGCGCCACCCTTCGGCGAACAGTGGCCGGATCGGACGATCGATCAGCCGCGAGACCAGCGTCTCCTTCTCGGTCGGCCGCCCTTCGCGCTTGAAGTAGCCCCCGGGAATGCGACCCGCGGCGTAGTATTTTTCCTGGTAGTCGACCGTGAGCGGCATGAAATCGATGCCTTCCCGCGGCTCCTTGGCGGCGACCACGGTGGCAAGGACGGTGGTCTCGCCATAGGTGGCGAGCACGGCGCCGTCGGCCTGACGGGCGATCTTGCCGGTTTCGAGAACGAGCTTACGGCCGCCCCAATCGAGGCCGACACGATTGATATCGAACATTGCGGTTTTCTTTCATCGGTTCGCGGAAAACGCGAACGCCATGGTCAAGACGGCGAGAGGCTGCCTGCCCGCTGCGGCCGCGCGCCCCCAAGACAGCATCCGGCGATCCTGCCATGGCTTCCGGTTTCCGACGTTTCGTTCGGGCGCGCTTGACGCCCGGTTCCTCAAACGCCCAGCAGCAGCCTGCCGCGGGGCAATTCCGGCGCAAAACGATCGCGCCAACGTGCCAGGGTGGCGATCTGAAATTCCTCCAACGCTCGCGGCAATCTCGATGAGGAACATCAAATCGAAAAACACACTGGAACTGTGGACTGGCCGGCGTCCTGGATTCCGGGAGTTCGCGTGAGCAGGGCCGCAACGGCGAACCGCGGAGTCCGGGACACTAGCGACGAATGCCCAGCCGCTCGATCAAGGTCTTATAGCGCGTCTCATCGGCGCGCTTGAGGAAATCGAGCAGTTGGCGACGCTGCGAGACGAGCTTGAGCAGCCCTCGCCGCGAGTGATTGTCTTTGACATGGGTCTTGAAGTGTTCGGTGAGGTTGGCGATGCGTTCCGACAGGATCGCCACCTGCACTTCGGGCGAACCGGTGTCGCCCGTTTTGGTCGCATAGTCCTTGATGAGCGCTTGCTTGCGCTCAGCTGCTATCGACATCGGGAAGCTCCTTGTGAGGCTTGTGAGTACCGGGCGGCCTGGCCGGGATGTCGTCCAGCGTGGTCGCCATATGCGTTGCGCGGGCTCGATGCCCGCGCTGCGCCCTGCAGTAGACCAATTTGCGGGCCAAGGCCAGTTAGAATTGGGCTGGAACGCCGAGATTGGGTCAACCATCAGAAAAGTTTGACAAATTTCACCCGGCGGCGCGCCCGTGGAGGTGGAAGATGCGGCGCGGCCGCAGCTCGCCCTGCTCGGCGTGCGCGAGCGCGACCAGTCGACCTTCCGACGACACCGAAACCCATCCGGTTGTGACCGGCGCGTCGCGCCCGCGCAGCAGCACCGCCTGGCCGCTGGCCAGCCGCGCCGCATCGGCCCGGCTGACGGTCAGCTTCGGCAGGGCGCCGAGGCCAAGCTCTACCGGACGCAGCACCGACGCATCCGCGACCGCGGCGGCATGATCCGTCCGTTGCGGCAGCGCCTCGACCCCAACCGCCAGGGCATCGGAGAACGGCCCCACTGCGGTCCGCCGCAACGCCACGACGTGACCGTAGGTGCCAAGCGCGCGGCCAAGGTCGCGGGCGAGCGCCCGCACATAGGTCCCCTTGCCGCATTCGGCCTCGAACTCGGCGTGGTCGGGATCCGGAACGGCGATCAGATCAAGCCGGGCGATGTCCACGGGGCGCGGCTCGAGCACGACCTCTTCGCCGTCCCGGGCGAGGTCGTAAGCGCGCTCGCCGGCAATCTTGACGGCGGAAAATTTCGGCGGCGTTTGCATGATGGTGCCGACGAAAGCGGCAAGCGCCACGCGCAGCGCCTCGGCGGTCGGCCGCACCGTCGAGGTCGCAAGCGCGCGGCCCTCGGCATCGTCGGTGTCGGTCTCTATGCCCCAACGCACGGTGAACCGGTAGGCCTTACGCCCTTCCACCACGAACGGCACGGTCTTCGTCGCCTCACCGAGCGCGACCGGCAGCACGCCGGTCGCCAGCGGATCGAGCGTGCCGGCGTGGCCCGCTTTCCTGGCCGCGAACGCGCGTTTGACCACCGACACGGCGTGCGTGGACGTCATGCCGATCGGCTTGTCGAGAACGACCCAGCCATCGACGTCGCGCTTTTCCGATCTGCGCTGCTGTTTCACGGGCTTCGCCCGCACGGCATCCGTCATCTCTCGGTGTCTTTCTTGCCGAGGTCGCGCACGACCTCGGGCGACTGCAGCAGCCGGCCGATCCGCTCCGCCTCGTCGAAGCTCTCGTCGATGCGGAAGCGCACCTCGGGAGCGAACTTGAGGTTCACGCGGCGAGCAATTTCACCGCGCAGGTAGCGCCGGTTGCGATCGAGCGCCGCCAACACTTCCTTCTCGTCGCGTCCGCCGAGCGGCATGACGTAAACCGTCGCCAGCCGCAGGTCGGGGCTCATGCGCACCTCGGGTATCGTGATCAGATGACCCTCGATGACCGGATCGTGCACTTCGCCCCGGGTCAGCATCTCGGCAAGCGCCTGACGGATGAGCTCGCCCACGCGCAGGGCCCTCTGCGAGGGACCGGCCTGGTTGCGATGGTGATGTTTCGGCATCCTTAAGACCCGCCGTTCAGGTGCCGCGTGCCGCGCGCCGCGACCGAGGCGGCCCATCCGGTCAGCGGCGGCCGCTCCGACCGGAAAATGGCCGCGATCGGAGAGGATGACCGGATCAGCGGTTTTCGCGGATGGTCGGGAGGGCGCCCGCTTCCTACAGCGACCGCTCCACCGCCTCGACGCGATAGCATTCGATCTGATCGCCCTGCCGCATGTCCTGGTAGTTCTCGAACGCCATGCCGCACTCCTGGCCGGCGGCGACTTCGCGCACGTCGTCCTTGAAGCGCTTGAGCTGCGACAGCCGGCCCTGATGAATGACCACGTCGTCGCGGATCAGCCGGACATGCGCGCCGCGCTCGATGACGCCTTCGGTCACGCGGCAGCCGGCGACCTTTCCGACCTTCGAGACGGTGAAGATTTCCAGGATCTGTGCCGAACCGAGCGTGGTCTCGCGCAATGTCGGCGCCAGCATGCCGGACATCGCCTTCTTAACGTCGTCCACCAGATCATAGATGATGCTGTAGTAGCGGATCTCGATGCCGGCGCGCTCGGCCGCGTCGCGCGCTTCCTTGTGGGCGCGGACGTTGAAGCCGATGATCGCGGCGCCCGACGCCTGCGCCAAGGTGACGTCGGATTCGGTGATGCCGCCGACGCCGGCGAACAGGATGCGGGTGCCGACCTCGTCGTTGCCGAGCTTTTCCAACGCGCCTGCGATCGCTTCGATCGAGCCCTGGACGTCGCCCTTGACGACCAGCGGAAACTCCTTGCGGCCGGCGGTCTTGAGCTGGCTCATCATCTGCTCGAGCGAGCCGCGCATGCCGGTGGCGCGCGCTACCGCCTTCTCGCGCTTCTGGCGGGCGCGATAATCCGTCACTTCGCGCGCGCGCGCCTCCGACGCCACCACCGCGAGCCGATCCCCGGCCTCCGGAATGCCGTTGAACCCGAGCACCTCTACCGGCATCGAAGGGCCGGCCGCCTCGGTGGCCGCCCCGGTATCGGAGATCAGCATCCGCACCCGGCCCCATTCCGCGCCCGCAACGACGATATCGCCGCCCTTGAGGGTTCCGCGCTGCACCAGCACGGTCGCGATCGGCCCGCGACCGCGATCGAGTTTCGCCTCGATCACGGTTCCCTCGGCCGCGCGGTGCGGGTTGGCCTTGAGCTCGAGGATTTCCGCCTGCAGGCCGATCGCCTCCAGCAGCCGATCGAGATTGATCTGCTTGGTGGCCGAGACTTCGACCTCCTGGACCTCGCCGCCGAGCGACTCGACCTGGATCTCGTGTTGTAACAGCTCCGTGCGCACGCGATCGGCCCTGGCGTCCGGCTTGTCGATCTTGTTGATGGCCACGATGATCGGGACCTTGGCGGCCTTGGCGTGCTGGATCGCTTCCACGGTCTGCGGCATCACCCCGTCATCGGCGGCCACGACCAACACCACCACGTCGGTGACTTTGGCGCCGCGGGCCCGCATCGCGGTGAATGCCGCGTGGCCGGGCGTGTCGATGAACGTGATCGTGGTCCCGGAGGGCGAAACCACCTGATAGGCGCCGATATGCTGCGTGATGCCGCCGGCCTCGCCGGCTGCGACCTTCGCCGAACGAATGGCATCGAGCAGCGACGTTTTGCCGTGATCGACATGGCCCATGATGGTGACGACCGGCGGTCGCGGCTGCAGCGATGCCGGATCGTCGGCTGCATCGAACAGGCCTTCCTCGACGTCGGATTCCGCAACGCGCCGGACCGTGTGGCCGAGCTCCTCGGCCAGCAGTTGGGCGGTGTCGGCGTCGATCAGGTCCGTGCTCTTGGCGAGGTGGCCTTGCTTCATCAGGATGCGGACCACGTCGACCGCGCGTTCGGCCATGCGGTTGGCGAGCTCCTGGATGGTGATGGTCTCGGGAACGATCACCTCGCGGACGATCTTCTCCTTGTTCTCATCCTCGCGATGGCCGGTCATGCGCTGGACGCGCCGGCGGAACGAGGCGACCGAGCGCTCGCGCACCTCGTCGGCATTGAGCGCGGTGACCAGCGTCAGACGTCCGCGGCGCTTTTCGCCGCCGCCGCCGCGCGGGGCCTTCGGCGCGGCGGCCGGCCGGGCCGCTCCGCCGGCACGGCGCGCCGTACGCGGAGCCTCTTCCTCCTCGGCCTCGAGCTTCGGCCGGGCCGCGCCGGCAACCCTGGCCCTGGTTTCATCTTCGCCGAACCGCTTCTTGGCTTCCTGCTCGGCCTTCTTCTTGGTCTCCTCGTCGTGCTTGCGGCGGCTCTCCTCATCGCGCTTGCGCGCTTCGGCGGCCTCGCGTTCGACCCGTTCGCGCGCCTCGCGCTCGGCGCGGCGGCGCGCCTCCTCCTCGGCGATCTTGCGCTCCTCGGCCTCGCGCACGCGCGCGTCGGCGAGCGCATGCGCGCGCGCCGTGCGCTCGTCGTCGGTGAGCGTGCGCAGCACCACGCCGGACGGCTTTGGGCTCGCGGCCGGACTGGCCGTGGGGCTCGCAGCCGCAGCCTTCGCGGTCGGTCGCAGGCCGGCGGCGACGCGCTCGGCGGACGGCGCCGCCTCCGGCTTGTCGCCGACCACGCGGCGCTTCACCTTCTCGACCACGACCGGCTTGGTGCGTCCATGGCTGAAGCTCTGGCGCACGACGCCCTGCTCGACGCCGCGCTTGAGCGTCAGCGTCTTGGTCGAACTGACGCTCAGCCTCTTCTCGCCTGGACTCTTCGTTTCAGACATTCGGCTTCCGTTCTGCACGTGACCCCGTAACTCATCAACCGATCCCTTGTGCCCAGGAATCGCCGCAACTCCGCCAACGCCCGCAAGTGCCCAGCGGGGCTCAAAAAAACCGCCCGGCCCGCTACCTTCCACGCGCCTCGTCGGTCCAAGCCCCGGGCTCGCTCCCCCTGAACCGAAGGAGATTGCGATAGCGGGTGAGAAAAGCCTCGCCCGCGGCACCGCGGAGCAGGGCTGCATGTATCACATTTGACCGCCCCAATGCCAAATCCAATTGCGCCGAGGAAAAAGCAGTCACCACCGGCAGCGCAACGGCCGCGCCGAGATGTCGTCTCGCCGCCGTCGCAAGCTTGCGGACCCCGTCGGGAGCCGCATCGGCTGCATGGATGAGAGCCGCTATATGGCCCTGCGCAATGGCGAACTCAACCCGCGCGAAGCCGGCCTCGATCAGGCCTGCCTTGCGGGCCATGGCGAGACTCCCAAGTGCCGCCCGTTCGAGCAGCTGGTCGGTGAGCGCGACCAGATCCGGTGACGCGCGGACCGGCCGCTTGAACCCCTTTGCGAAGGCGTTGCGCTTAACCGCGACCGCCAACAGATCGCGTGTAGCGGTTACCCACACGCCGCGACCGGGCAGGCGGCGCTGCAGGTCCGGCACGACCACGTCTTCGGGGCCGATCACGAACCGGATCATTTCGTCGATCGGCCTCACCGTGCGGCTGGCGATGCACAGGCGCTCCTGCCCCGCCGCCCGAGGGCGAGGCCCGGCGTCGGTCTCTTCCGCCACCAGCATCATGCTCCGACCCGCACTCCCCGAGCGCGGTGGCATTCGTTCGGATCGCCACCCTGCTCCGAGCTATCGTTTTTGCGCCTGATCCTTTCCGAAAACCGCTTGGCCGGCCTTCGGCATCACGCGCTAGGCCTGCGCCGGCTCCTGCGCTTCGGCGCCGGCATCCGCGGCGGCCGGGGCGAGATCGGCCTCGCTGATCCATCCGACCTTCACCCGCGCCTGCATGATGATCGCCTCGGCGTCCTCGCGCGCGAGCTCGAAGCCATCCAGGATGCCCGGATAACGCGTGGTCTCGCCGTCCTTGCGCTCGCTCCAGCCCGCCAGCTCGTCGGTGGCGCAGCCGGCCAGGTCCTCGACCGTCTTGATGTCGTTCTCGCCGAAAGCAACCAGCATCTTGGTCGTCACCCCCGGCACCTCCTTCAGGGCGTCCTCGACGCCGAGCTCCCGGCGCCTGGCATCAAGCTCCGACTCGATGCGATCGAGATAGTCGCGCGCCCGCGTCTGGAGCTCCTGCGCCGTCTCCTCGTCGAACCCTTCGATGCCGGCAATTTCCTTGAGATCGATCAGGGCGAGCTCCTCGACCGAGGAAAAGCCTTCGGACGCCAGCAGCTGACCGACGACTTCGTCGACGTTGAGCGCCTCCATGTACATCCGCGTGCGGTTCTCGAACTCGGCCTGGCGACGCTCCGACTCCTCCTGCTCGGTAAGGATATCGATATCCCAGCCGGTCAGCTGCGACGCCAGCCGCACGTTCTGGCCGCGCCGGCCGATCGCCAGCGAAAGCTGCTGGTCCGGCACGACCACCTCGATGCGCTCGCTGTCCTCGTCGAGCACCACCTTGGCGACCTCGGCCGGCGCCAGCGCGTTGACGACGAAGGTCGCGACGTCGGCCGACCACGGAATGATGTCGATCTTCTCGCCCTGCAATTCGTTCACGACCGCCTGCACGCGCGAGCCGCGCATGCCGACGCAGGCGCCGACCGGATCGACCGAGGAGTCGCGGGAGATCACGGCGATCTTGGCGCGCGAGCCGGGGTCGCGCGCGACCGCCTTCACCTCCACGATCCCGTCGTAGATTTCCGGCACCTCCTGCGCGAACAGCTTTGCCATGAACTGCGGATGGGTGCGCGACAAGAAGATTTGCGGGCCGCGCGGCTCGCGCCGGACGTCGTAGATGTAGGCGCGAATGCGATCGCCGTTGCGGAAGACTTCGCGCGGCAGCATCTCGTCCCGACGCACGATCGCCTCGCCGCGGCCGAGATCGACCACGACGTTGCCGTACTCGACCCGCTTGACGATGCCGTTGACGATGTCGGCGATGCGGTCCTTGTATTCCTCGTATTGCCGATCGCGCTCGGCTTCCCGCACCTTCTGTACGATCACCTGCTTGGCCGATTGCGCCGCGATGCGGCCGTACTCCAGCGGCGGCAGGGTGTCGGCGATGGTATCGCCGATCTGGGCGGCCGGATTGTGCCGGCGCGCCTCGTCGAGCCCGATCTGATTCGACGGGTTCTCGACCGCGTCGACCACCAGCATGTGGCGATTGAGGCGCAACTCGCCGGTCTTCGGATTGATCTCGGCATGCACTTCGGTCTCGGCGCCATAGCGCGAGCGGGCCGCCTTGGCGATCGCGTCCTCCATGGCGGTAATGACGATCGAGCGGTCGATCGCCTTTTCGCGCGCGACCGCGTCGGCGATCTGCAGCAGTTCGAGCCGGTTGGCGCTAACGGCCATCGGTCAGTCTCCCTTGTGGTGGGACGCATGCCCATTGGCACGCTTTCCTCGTGAATCCCCGCGCCGGCGGGCCGCCGGCGTGTCGGTAAGTCGGGCGGGCGCGGCGGCCTGACGTTCGGCCGCGGCTTTGCCGCGCCTGAGCGATTCGGCGACGAGCTCATCGGTCAGCACGAGCCTCGCCTCAGCCATCTCGGCGATCGGCAACAGAACGTCTTCGCTCTCCCCCGCCGCCGCATCGGTGCGACGGATGCGGGCAAGGCTGCCTTCGGCGCCCAACAGCACCCCTCGAAAGCGTCGGCGCCCTGCAATTGGTGCGGACATTTCGATTTTGACCGTATGTCCGGCATAGCGTTCAAAGTCCGAGCGCCGCACCAGCGGACGGTCGATGCCCGGCGAAGAAACCTCCAGCCGATAGGCGCGATCGATGAGATCGGCGACGTCCAGGACCGGTGACAGCGCCCGCGAGACGGCCTCGCAATCGTCGATCGACATCGAGCCGTCGGGCCGCTCCGCCATGATCTGCACGGTGCATCCGGCCATGCCGGAAACGGACACGCGCACCAGCCGGTAGCCCATGCCTTCGAGCACGGGAGCGACCAGCGCCGCTACGCGTGCCCGCAGTCCCGAGTCGGCGATGAGCCGAGGCTCCTGCAATCCTGCTTCGAACGTATCGCTCATGCGTCCGGTCCCGCCGACCGGTTCGAGTAATAAAAAAGAGCGGGTCCCGGGCGGGGCCCACTCTCGATAGCCGACCGGATCACCGATCGTTATGAGACATCCTCATCGGACACGCGGAATATAGCCCTTCAGCGAACAGATGCAAGGGGAATTGCTCGCGCCCGCGGCGGTTCGGCCGCGTCGTCCTGACGCGCTCCCTGCTCCAACGTGGCGCGGCCGAGCGGCGTGAGGATCACGCGTCCCCTGCTTCCGTTCTCGAACCGAACCAGCCCGGCGAGGGTTGCATCCTCCCACACCGGATCGCGTGGACAGTTGCTGCGCCAGGCGTCCATGACATCCGCATAGGTCCGCGGCCTGTCGGCGAGCCAGGCGAGAAATTGCAGGGTCAGCAGGCTCACCGGTTTCGACATCGGCGGTCTATCGCTGCGCGCATGAACGGTGGATAGCATAGCACGCACGATGCACTTCTGCATCCCACAGGCTATGCTGCGGCCCGCACCAACGGGGCAACGCCATGGAACTCCAACCCAACGTCAAGAAGTACCTGGCCGAGACAGTCGGGACCGCCGTCCTGGTTTTGGTCGGTTGCGGCGCAGTTGCGATCGGCGCGCTCGACGGCCGCACATTCGTGAACGTGATCGGGATCGCGTTCGCATTCGGGCTGTCGGTGACGGCCATGGCCTACGGGATCGGGCCGGTGTCGGGGTGTCACATCAATCCGGCGGTGACCATCGCCATGGTCACGGCCGGCCGCATGCCGGTAAACGAGGCGATCGGCTACATCGTGTCGCAGTTCGTCGGCGCGATCGTCGGCGCCCTCCTGCTGGTGCTGATCGTCAAGGGGAAGGCAACCGGATACGACCTTTCCGTCGCCGGGCTCGGCCAGAACGGCTGGGGCGAGGGCTACGGTGGGAATTATGGGTTGGGGGCCGCGCTGTTGACCGAGTTCCTGGCCACCATGATCTTCATCATCGTGATCCTCGGCGCCACCAACCCGACCGCAACCCTCGAGGTGGCGGGGCTGATCATCGGGCTCACGCTGTTCATGCTGCACTTCGCGTTCATCAACGTCACCGGATTGTCGGTCAATCCAGCGCGCAGCCTCGGTCCGGCGGTATTCGTCGGCGGCAAGGCGCTCGGCCAGGTCTGGCTGTTCCTGATCGTGCCGAGCATTGCGGGGGCGGTGGCCGGCTGGCTATTCCGCCACCGCGTGCTGGCGCCCTGAGATTCTTGCCCGCAAGAAACCGGGAACGACGCCTCGCCTGAAGTCGGCTGCGATCACGCAGGCGGCGTTGTGCCCGGGGGCGCCGGTGACTCCACCCCCAGGGTGGGCACCGGCACCGCAATGGTAAACGCCGGGGATGGGCCCGCGGTAGTCCGCGTAGCCCAGCATCGGCCGCGCCGCGAAGATCTGATCGAGCGTCAGCGCGCCGTGGAAGATGTCGCCGCCGGTGAGGCCGAACACGCGCTCCAGATCGGGCGGGCCGAACGCTTGGCGCGCGATGACGCCCGCGGCAAACCCAGGAGCGTAGCGGTCGACCGTTGCGATCATCAGGTCGGCAACACGGTCGCGGCAATCCTCCCAACGCAGCCCGTCGGGAAGTTCCGGCGCGACATGCTGGCAGAACAGGCTCGCGACGTGGGCCCCTTTCGGCGCGAGGGTGTCGTCCAGGGTGGAGGGGATGAGCACCTCGATGATCGGCTCGCGGCTCCAGCCGAGCGTGCGCGCTTCGTGATGGGCGCGATCCATGTAGCCGATGCTCGGCGCCAGCACGATGCCGGCGGTATGGTGATCCTGAACATCGCCACTCGGCCTGGCGGTGAAACTCGGAAGCCGGGAGAGTGCGACATTCATGCGGAACGTTCCCGAGGCGCATTTCCAGTGGCGCATGTGGTGCGCGAACGCGGCCGGCAACGCACCGGCGGGCACCATGCTTGCGTAGAAGAGCTTCAGGTTGACGTTCGCCGCCACCGCGTTGCCGCGAACCACGCGGCCATCGTGCAAGACAACTCCGGCGGCACGATCGCGCTCGATCAAGATTTCACGCACCGGCGCGTCGATGTCGATCTCGGCGCCATGGCGGCGAGCCGCGCGCGCCATCGCTTGCGTGATGGCTCCCATGCCGCCGATCGCGTGTCCCCAGACCCCTTTTTTCCCGTTCACCTCGCCGAACACGTGGTGCAGCAGGACGTAGGCGGTCCCGGGCGTATAGGGGCTTGCAAAATTGCCGACCACGGCGTCGAACGCGAACAGCGCCTTCACGGGCTCGCTCTCGAACCAGCCGTCGAGGTAGTCGCTCGCCGATTTGGTCAGGAGGTCCAGCAGAGCCTGGCGCCGGCTCATGTCGAGCTTGCGCAGGCGGTTGCCGAGCGCAGCCGCCCGCAATGCCTCGCGGATGCTGCGCAGGTTCCAGCCCGTGATCAGGTTCGGCGGCGGCGTGAGCGCAAGATCGCGCAGAACGTCGGCGACCGCCTGAAGCTCCGCGCTGTAGGTGTCGAAACGCGCGGCATCCTTGGCGCTGAATTTGGCAATCTCGGCCTGCGTGCGGCCCTCGCCCGTGAGCAGGTAGCGCGCATCGGGAAGCGGCAGAAAATTCTGCGCGCGGCGTTCCACAATGGTGAGGCCGTGGCCGCCAAGGTCGAGATCGCGGATCACCCGCGGATGCAGCAGACTGACCGCGTAGGCAGCGGTCGAGTTGCGGAAGCCCGGGGAAAACTCCTCGGTGACCGCCGCACCGCCGACCACGCCCCTGCGCTCCAAAACTTTGACCCGCAATCCGGCCTTGGCCAGATAGGCGGCGCAGACCAGGCCATTGTGGCCCGCTCCAACGATGATGACGTCGTATGGCGCCATGGCTGTGTTCGAAGAATGAGTAGCGAAGAAGAGTGAGTAGCGAATAGGGAATAGCGAATAGTGCGTAATGAATTGTGAGTGCGAAGTGAATCTCAATGCGTGACGCCGGCGCGGCGCATCCCTCTCCCACTATTCACTATTCACTATTCACTATTCACTATTCACTATTCGCTATTCGCTATTCGCTATTCGCTATTCGCGAGCGGATGCAGGTCGCGCACCATGCTCTTCATGCGCTCCTCGAGCACGTGGGTGTAGATCTGGGTGGTGGAGATATCCACGTGGCCGAGCAGCGTCTGCACCGCGCGCAGGTCGGCGCCGTTCTGCAACAGGTGGCTCGCAAACGCATGCCGCAGCACATGCGGGCTGACCCGGTCGGCACGAAGGCCGGTCGCCGCCGCGAGGCCCTTCAGTTCGCGTGCGAAATGCTGCCGCGTGAGGTGACCGCTATCCCCGAACGACGGGAACAGCCAGCGCGAGCCGGCAAGACCGGGCTGATCGCGCAAGGCCAGATATTCGGCCATGGCTGCCTTGGCCATGGAGTTGAGCGGCACCAGCCGTTCCTTCCCGCCCTTGCCGCGTACGATCAGCATGTCGGCGGTACGGCGCGCCGCCGACACCGGCAGGGTTACGAGCTCGCTGACCCGCAATCCGGTCGCGTACAGGACTTCGAGCAGGCAATAGAGGCGAGCCCGGCGGAGCCGCTCGGCGACCTTCAGCGCGGGCGCGCCGATCGCGTCGCGGGCAGTCGCCAGCATGCGATCGACATCCGCGACCGTCAGCACCTTGGGCAGCGGCCGGTTGCGCTTGGGCCCTTCGATGGCGGCCGCCGGGTCGTCCCGGCGGTGACCCTCGGCATAGAGAAACCGATAGAGCTGACGCAGGGCCGACAGCCGCCGTGCCACCGAAGCCGCTGAAAGGGCACGGCTATCCGCGAGAGTGCGCAGGTAGGCACGGATGTCGTCGCCTTGCGCGCCGGCGATCGAGCCGCCGGCCACCCGCAGTGCCGCCGAGAAATCGGCCAGGTCGCGGCGATAGGCGGCGACCGTGTTCATCGCCGCACCCCGTTCCGCCATCAGCATGTCGAGAAACAACTCGACCAGCCGGTCGTCCGAGGTGCTGTCGCGGCGCCGCATCTATGGCGTCACCGGTGCTTGTTAAGCCGGTCCGCCGGCACCGTCACGGTGATTTCGCGCGGCTTCGGGTCGACGAACAAGGCGAGCACGACTACCGCGCCGTAGGCGAGGCCGCCCAGCAGCCCGAGAACCAAGAGCAGGCGGATCAGGCTCGGCATTGGTGCGTCGTGGAATCAGGGCTCTGCCCGTGTCGAGTAACCATCATGTTCCGAAGACCCTGACAAGAGGTAGCCGTCGCAATAGCCTACCGCGGGTGCTTGTGAAACCGAGCGGCGCCGGTAAAAGGGGCTCAAATGTCGGACACCGCAGTGCACCGTCCGGCCGTTGCGCCCGCCGAGCGTGGGCTGCTTTCGGCCCTTGGCCAGCGCTCGATCGTGCTGATCGGCATGATGGGCGCCGGCAAGTCGTCGGTCGGTCGGCGGCTGGCGGGGCGGCTTGGCCTGCCCTTCGTCGACGCCGATGCCGAGATCGAGGCGGCAGCCGGAATGTCGATCCCGGACATCTTCCAGATTCACGGCGAGCCCGCGTTCCGGTCCGGGGAGGCGCGGGTGATCGCCCGTCTGCTGGACGGCGGACCCCAGGTGCTGGCGACCGGAGGCGGTGCCTTCATGAACCCGCGTACGCGCACGGCCATCGCCGCCCGTGGCGTTTCGGTATGGCTGCGGGCGGAATTCGACGTGCTGATGCGGCGCATCAAGCGCCGTCACGACCGGCCGATGCTCAAGACCGACGATCCGCCGGCGACGCTCAAACGGCTGATGGACGAGCGCTACCCGGTCTATGCCGAAGCCGACGTGACGGTGGAGTCGCGCGACGTGCCGCACGCCCTGATCGTTGAAGAGATCGTGGCGGCGTTGCGCCATCGGCTCGCCCCCGTCCCGGTCGGCGACGCGTCGAAGCCGGAGGGCCGCGAACCATGACCGCGCTGATCCGTCCGGGCGACCATGCCACCGTTCGCGTCGACCTTGCGGGACGCAGCTACGACATCGTGATCGGCCGCGGATCGCTGGCCGAGCTCGGAACCCGAATCGCGGCGCTCCGCCCCGGAGCCTCGGCCGCGATCGTAACCGACGAGCAGGTCGCTCAGCATCACCTGGCCGCGACGATCTCGGCGCTCGAAAGCGCGGGCTTGCGCTCGGGGCGGGTGCTGGTGCCGCCCGGCGAGGGCTCGAAGAGCTATGCGGTGTTCGAGCGGGTCTGCGATCAACTGCTCGAGGCGCGCCTGGAGCGCAACGATCTGGTGGTTGCACTCGGCGGCGGCGTGGTCGGCGACCTGGCGGGGTTCGCGGCCGCGGTCGTGCGCCGCGGTCTCGACTACGTGCAGGTGCCGACGACGCTGCTGGCGCAGGTCGACTCCTCGGTCGGCGGCAAGACCGGCGTCAATTCACGTCACGGCAAGAATTTGGTGGGCGCCTTCCATCAGCCCATTCTGGTGATCGCCGACACCAGCCTGCTGGACACGCTGCCGCCGCGGATTTTTCGGGCCGGCTATGCCGAAGTCGCGAAATACGGGCTGATCAACGATGCCTCGTTCTTCAACTGGCTGGAGGCGAACTGGCCGGAGATCTTTTCCGGCGGCCGGGCACGGGAACACGCGATCGCGACCAGCTGCCAGGCCAAGGCCGCGATCGTCGCACGCGACGAGCGCGAGACCGGCGAGCGCGCGCTGCTCAATCTCGGCCACACCTTCGGGCATGCGCTCGAGGCCGCCGCCGGTTTTTCCGATCGCCTCCTTCACGGTGAAGCGATCGCAATCGGCATGACCTTGGCGTTCGGCTTTTCGGTCCGGCTGGGCCTCGCCCCGGCCCCGGAGGCGGACCGCGTACGCCGGCACCTGGGCGCAGCCGGCCTGCCGACGCAAATCTCCCAGGTTCCCGGCGCCTTGCCCGGTGTCGACCGCTTGCTCGACCTGATGGCTCAGGACAAGAAGGTCAAGCGCGGAAGGCTCACCCTCATCCTGGCGCGAGGGATCGGCGCGAGCTTCATTGCGCCCGACATCGATCCGAACGAGGTGCGGGCGTTTCTCGTCGAAAAGCTCGCCGAAAGATGACCGCGCCGGCGGCTTGTCGTAAGCTGCCGCGCCGTACCGACCGCGAGTGGTCCGACCGAGAGGAGCGCATCATGGCCCAGGCATCAGTCCGGACGCGAGATCCCGAACCCCAGGGCGTCGACGACACTGCCCCGATCGAGGCGGTGGTCTGGACCTATCTGGACGGCCTTTACGAGGGCGACACCGACAAGCTTGCGGCGGCGTTTCACCCCTGCTCGCACCTCTATGGCGAGGACAATGGCGGCGTGCTCGACTGGCCGCGCGACTATTGGCTGGAAGTGGTGCGCAAGCGGCCGTCGGCCAAATCGCAAGGCCACGCACGCCACGACAAGATCGTCAGTATCGACCAATCCGGGCCCGGCACCGCCTTCGTCAAGGTCGAATGCGCTCTGCCGCCGCGGTTCTTCGTCGACTACCTGACGATGATCAAGACCAGCGAAGGTTGGCGGGTGGTGGCCAAGGCCTTCAAGGTCGAGACCCGCTGAGGCACGCGTCGTCGATTGCGGGCTATGGTGCGATTTCCGGCGCCGCCGCGTGAATCGCGAGCGCATGGACTCGCCGATATTCGACCGCATCCGCGTCAAGCCTGCGAGGTCACAATTTCAACAGATCCGCGCCGTGAGACCACAGCAAATGCTGGAACGTGCCCTCGGTTGCACGACGATCGAGACCTGGCGCGTGGCTGCAGCGTGCGGTGTAGGCGCAAGCGTACACGAGGGACGCGTGTGACAGTCGCCGTTCTTCCAACGAAAATGCGGTGCCTCGCGCTTCCTCGTAGTCGCTGATGAACGCCAGCGCCTCCTCCGGCGTCGGCGCCTGCCTGGGCGTCTCACGCGACCAGTCGGCACAGAACGCGTGCGCAACGCAGCCAAGGACGGCGGGTTCAAGATCACAGCACAGGCTGTCCCAGTCGAACGCAGCCACAAGTTTCTCCCCAACAAACCGGGTGTGCTCTTGGCGCCAATCAGCGTGACAAATGACGCGCTCGCCGGCAGGCGCCATGCTCCGCCGGGCGCGCGCAGCGATCTCGTCGATCCATTCGGCGCCGCGCGCGGTGGCCTCGAAATCGAACAACCTACTATGGGGCTTGGGCCACAGTTGCGTAGCCGGCAGGGGAGCAAGCAGTCCCGGACCGAGCCTCGTCGATGGGACGAGGCTTGCGCACCTTGCGACAATTGACCGGAGCCCGTGCGCAAGCGCACGCCTGATCTCGGGGCGGTGAGCGTCGGCGGTCACACCGATTTCAATGAAGTTCTCCACTATCGCATGGCCGCGCCCGATCGGTAATGGGCCGGCGACGATCTTGGGCGCAAACAAGCCGGTGTCGGCGAGATGCGACTGTACGCGCACGATTTCGGTAAGAAAGTGGAGCGTCCGGTCTGGCTGGTGGGCTTTGATAACGAGCCGGCGTCGGTCCGCAAGCTCAACGCCGGCAACGCTGCCGATGCTTGACTGGTAGAATATCCCGCGCGCAACGCGGGCGCCAAAATGCTCGGCACAAAAGGCGTCGATTGCGCGCGCGATCAGCACTGCATCGCCACTGTCGAAAATCGCCAACTCGACAAACGGCGGCGACGGCTCCCATTCGCGCAGGTGCGTCGCAATGATGGAAGCGAGCTGAGATAGGCCCTGTTCCATGGGAAGCGGCGGCGCCTTTTCGAGATGGTTGATGTAGATTGCCTCGTGGTTAGGCGGCACGGTTGCTGCCCGATTTCCAGAGCACCCTGACGCATCAACAGCGGCAGCAGAGTTGCCAGCGAAGGCTGCCGGCTGACCCGAGCGCATCGCGCGCGGTACGCGCTTGAGGCTGTGGCCGCGCGCTGAGACGCTCGCTGCCGATTCCGCCTACGGTGCGGTTTCCGGTGCCGCCGCGTGAATGGCGAGCGCATGCACGCCGCCGGCGAGTTCGGCGGCCAGGACCGCATTGACCATGCGGTGGCATTCGAGCCGGCTCTTCCCTTGGAAGGCCGCCGCCACGATATGAAGCCGGAAGTGCGTCTGCCCGCCGGGCCGATGCCCGGCATGCCCCTCGTGCAGGTGGGACTCGTCGACGACCTGGAGGCTTTCCGGGGCGAAAGCCTTGGTCAACTTGTCTGTGATGATGTCCGCCGTTCGCATCGCGTTCGAATAAGGTGTTGCAAATGTCAAGGTCAATATCCGGCGGCTCGGAGCGCCCATGCCGCTTTCTGCGCTTGCCGTCGGGCACGGCTCGTCCGCATAATGATCGGTCATGAAGTTCGACTCGCCCATATTCGACCGTATCCGCGTCAAGCCCGGCGAGGATCGACCGCGCGCCGATTCCCCGGTGTGCAACTGGGCCGGTTGCCAGGCTCCGGCCACGCACCGGGCGCCCAAGGGCCGCCTGCGGGAGGGTCAATATTGGCGCTTCTGTCTTGAGCACGTGCGCGAATACAACCATTCCTACAACTACTTCGCCGGCATGAGCGACGAGGCCGTCGCCAGGTATCAGAAGGACGCGATCACCGGCCATCGGCCGACCTGGAAGATGGGGGCCAATGCGGGCCGCCCCGGTGACGACCATGGCTTCGACGCCGCCTTCGACCCGCTCGGCATTTTTCGCGAGTTCGGGGGACGTGGCGCTTGGCGGCCGGAGCGCGACCGCCCCGAGCGCGAAGGCCGAATGGTGCGCAACGCCGAACGCAAGGCGCTCGATACGCTCGGCGTCGATCTCGGCGCCACCCGGGCCGACATCAAGGCGCGGTTCAAAATGCTGGTAAAGCGTCACCACCCGGATGCAAACGGCGGCGACCGCGGCTCCGAGGATCGGCTGCGGGAGGTCATCCAGGCCTACAACTATCTGAAATCCGCGGGCTTTTGCTGAGCCTGGGGCGCCGCCGGCGGGGTCGGGCGCAGGGCATGCGCTGACGGCATAACGCGGATTTCTCTGCCCCGGCGATTCTGCTAGAACCCGCTATCCGAACCGCCGCGTTATGACGTATCGGGCCCCGGTTCGTCCGGGGCCTCGGAGGAGCAATGACGACCGCGACTGCAGAAGTGGCCAACGTGCCCGATATGAAGGTGTCGATCCGGCAGGTGTTTGGCATCGACAGCGACATGGAGGTGCCGGCCTATTCCGAGCCTGACGAGCATGTGCCGGATCTCGACCCGGACTATCGCTTCGACCGCGCCACCACGCTCGCCATCTTGGCGGGGTTCGCACGCAATCGGCGCGTGATCGTCACCGGCTACCACGGCACCGGCAAGTCCACGCATATCGAGCAGGTGGCGGCGCGGCTCAACTGGCCTTGCGTCCGGGTCAATCTCGACAGCCACATCAGCCGTATCGATCTGCTCGGCAAGGACGCGATCGTCATCCGCGACGGCATGCAGGTGACCGAGTTCCGCGACGGCATATTGCCCTGGGCGCTGCAGCACAATGTCGCGCTCTGCTTCGACGAATACGACGCCGGCCGGCCCGACGTGATGTTCGTGATCCAGCGCGTGCTCGAGGTCTCCGGCAAGCTGACCTTGCTCGATCAGAACAAGGTGATCCGGCCGCACCCGTCGTTCCGCCTGTTCGCGACCGCCAACACCATCGGTCTTGGCGACACGTCAGGGCTCTACCACGGCACCCAGCAGATCAATCAGGGGCAGATGGACCGCTGGTCGATCGTCACCACCCTCAACTACCTGCCGCACGACAACGAGGTCGAGATCGTGCTCGCCAAGGCGCGCCACTACCGCACGCAGGAGGGTCGCGACACCGTCAATCGGATGGTGCGCGTCGCCGATCTCACCCGCAACGCATTCATGAACGGCGACCTCTCGACGGTCATGAGTCCGCGTACGGTGATCACCTGGGCGGAGAACGCGGAGATTTTCGGTGACATCGGCTTTGCGTTCCGCGTGACCTTCCTGAACAAATGCGACGAACTGGAGCGCCCGCTGGTCGCCGAGTTCTACCAGCGGTGCTTCGGCAGCGAGCTGCCGGAATCCTCGGTGAACGTCGCGCTGAGCTGAAGCCGCCTGCCCTCCCGCCGGAGGGAAAGAGCATCATGGCCTCCAACATCAAACCGAAAAGCTCCGGCAAGGAGGCGCCGACCGAGCCCTTCAAGCGGGCGGTCGCCGGTTGCCTGCGTGCGATCGCCAAGAAACCGGAGCTTGAAATCGGCTACGCGGCCGAGCGGCCGGCGCTCGCCGGCGGCAAGGTCCGCCTGCCCGAACCGCCGCGCAAGCTGAGCGGGCAAGATGCCGCCGTGATCCGCGGCCACGCCGACGCGTTCGCGCTTCGCCTCGCCTGCCACGATCCGGCCGTCCATCGCCGGCTCGTGCCAAGCGGCCAGCAGGCACGCGCGGTGTTCGACGCCGTCGAGCAGGCGCGCGTCGAGGCGATCGGGGCGCGCCGCATGGAGGGCGTCGCGCGCAATCTCGGCGCGATGCTCGACGACCGCTTCCATCGCAGCAAGTTCGACGAGGTTGCCGACCAGGCCGACGCGCCGATCGAAGACGCCATTGCCTTGATGGTGCGCGAACGGCTGACCGGCCAGGCACCTCCGCCGTCGGCACGCAAGCTCGTCGACCTGTGGCGGGGATCGATCGAGGACCGCGCCGGGCGCGACCTCGACCGCCTGGAACGCTTGCTCGACGACCAGCGGCGCTTCGGCGACGCGATCCACGAGCTTCTCGACGCGCTGGACATGGGCGAGGAGCGCAGCGAGGCGGATGAGGACGACCAGGACACCGACGAGCGCAACAAGGACGGCCGTCAGGACCAGTCCGGTCAGGACGGCGAGGCCGAAGACTCCGAGGACGCCAGCACCTCGATGGACCAGGCCGAGATGGCCGCCGACGAGCTGCCCGAAGGCGCGACCGAGGCGATGGACGCGCAGACCGCCGACCTTCCCGACGATGCGGACCTGGGTGATGCCGAGACGGCCGGCGAGCCGTGGCGGCCACAGCACGGCAGGAACGAGCCGCGCGGCCCCGACTATCGGCCGTTCACGGCGAATTTCGACGAAATCATCAAGGCCGAGGACCTGTGCGAGCCGGAGGAATTGGAGCGGTTGCGCGGCTATCTCGACAAGCAGCTCTCGCACCTGCAGGGCGTGGTGGCGCGGCTGGCCAATCGCCTGCAGCGCCGCCTGATGGCGCAGCAGAGCCGCGCCTGGGAATTCGACCTCGAGGAGGGCATCCTCGATACCGCGCGGCTGTCGCGCATCATCGTCGATCCGATGCATCCGCTGTCGTTCAAGCACGAGAAGGATACCAACTTCCGGGATACGGTGGTGACGCTGTTGCTGGACAATTCCGGCTCGATGCGCGGGCGGCCGATCACCGTGGCGGCGACCTGTGCCGACATTCTGGCGCGCACGTTGGAGCGCTGCAGCGTCAAGGTCGAGCTGCTCGGCTTTACCACCCGCGCCTGGAAGGGCGGCCAGTCGCGGGAGGCGTGGCTGGCGGCGGGCAAGCCGCAGAATCCCGGACGTCTCAACGACCTGCGTCACATCATCTACAAGGATGCCGACGCGCCGTGGCGGCGCGCGCGCAAGAATCTCGGCCTGATGATGCGCGAGGGCCTGCTCAAGGAGAACATCGACGGCGAAGCGCTCGATTGGGCGCACAAGCGGCTGCTCGCACGCACCGAGCAGCGCCGCATCCTGATGATGATCTCGGACGGCGCGCCGGTCGATGATTCCACGCTCTCCGTCAACGCCGGCAACTATCTCGAGCGGCATCTGCGCTACGTGATCGAGGAGATCGAGACCCGCTCGCCGGTCGAGCTGATTGCGATCGGCATCGGCCACGATGTCACGCGCTACTATCGCCGGGCAGTGACGATCGTCGACGCCGAAGAGCTCGGCGGCGCCATGACCGAGAAACTTGCCGAGCTGTTCGAGGAGCACGCCGCACCCGCGCCGGCCCGGGCGCAGGCTCGCCGGCACTAGATCGGCGTGGCGAGCACGCGCCCCGTGCCCACCGGGCGCCGGCCGGTCCCGCCCATGCATCGTGCCGTGATCGCCGCGCTGGCCGCGGCGGCGGCGCTGTCGGCAGTCCCCGCCTGCGCCGAACATCCGCACGGCGCGCCGCCCCCGATCCAGATCGAGGTGCGCGCCAAGCCGATCGCGGCGTTCGACCCGCGTGATCCGCACCAGCGCCAGTTCGGCGCCCTGCTGTTTCGCGGCGGCCTCGAATTGACCTCGCCGCACCGGGATTTCGGCGGCATCTCCGCCATCCGGATGGATCGTGACGGTGCGCGCTTCCTGGCCCTCACCGACAAGGCAAACTGGCTGCGCGCCCGCATCCTCTATGACGGCGACGCGCCGGCCGCGATCGCCGACGCCGAAATGGCGCCGATCCTCGGACCGGATGGCCGCCCGCTTGCCAGCCGCGGCTGGTACGACGCCGAGGCGCTCGCCGAGGACGGCGGCACGGTCTATGTCGGCATCGAACGCGTGCACCAGATCGTGCGGTTCGACTACGGCCGCCATGGCCTGTTGGCGCGCGGGCAGCCGATCGCGCTTCCACCGCAGATCAAGACGCTGCCGAGGAACCAGGGCATCGAGGCCCTGGTGGTGGTGCCCCGCGGCCTGCCGCTCGGCGGCGCCCTGCTCGCCATTTCGGAGCGCGGCCTCGAGGCCGACGGCAACATTCTAGGCTGGCTCATCGGCGGGCCCAGCCCGGGCGGGTTCGCCGTGACGCGCCGCGACGATTTCGACATCACCGACGCGGCGATGTCCCCCGGCGGCGACCTGCTCATCCTCGAGCGGCGCTTTTCGCTGCTGCGCGGGCCGGAGATGCGCCTGCGCCGGATTGCTCTCGCCAAGGTCAGGCCCGGCGCTACCGTCGACGGCGCCGTGCTGATCACGGCCGACATCGGTTATCAGATCGACAACATGGAAGGCCTTGCGGTGCATCGCAGCGCCGCGGGTGACATCGTTCTCACCCTCGTTTCCGACGATAATTTTTCGCCGCTGCAGCGCACGTTGCTGCTGCAGTTTACCTTGCTGGAGCCTTGAGCGGCCGCGGCCGAAGCGCGTCGCTCGACGGCAAGCTGTGGCTCAGGTATCCCTACTGGGTGCGCTCGATGCGCAAGCTCACCCGCATCGGCCTGCACACCTTCTATCGCCCGCGCCTGGGGCGATGATCGGCTTGTACCTGACTTCGATCGTTTCCATTGGCCCCCCCCAGCATTTTCTTCTAAATCGCATGGAAGAATATCTTGGCGAGAACAGATGTGATTCGATCCTCGGAATCGATCCTCAAAATAATCCGCAGCTCTATATTTCCGAACAGCTGAGGGTGATCGTCGGTCCGGGAAAAGAAGACGTACCCTCGGGACCGGTTGATGTCCTTCTCGAACCGCAGCGAGTTCATCATGGCGTAGTAGGTTTGGGCCTTCTCGCCGATCGCGAACGCGCGAAGCGCCTGATCGCTCACGTCTGTTTCGGTCGCGCGAGGTCCCGCGGTCCGCTGCGCGCGATCAATCAACTCCTCGATCACCTTCGCTGAGGGTTCGTTCGCCACCTGTGCGCTCGCTGACGTAACAACCGATGCCGCCAGGGCCAACCCGAACAGCCATCGCATCCATAACGATAACATTTAAGATGCCTCAATTTAACGGCGTTGGTCGGAGCGCCATCCCGCGGCCATCGCCACCCCAATTGGACGTACCGCCGGACGCCACCCCGACTAGTAGCCCCAAAATCTTGGCTGCGTGACACCGTCGCCAACTTCTATGCCGAAAGAACCAGAATCCGTGGTGGGGAATGTTCGTGTAAACGAACTCGGATCCCTTCCAGTAATAAACTTTCAATAATAACCGAACTTGAGCCACGAACATTCGTCACGTCAAATTTATAAATTCCGCCATAAAATGAAGGCGCCAGGTCTTGCCATGGGCCCAGACAAGTGGCGGCGCCCACGTATGATACCAAGTGCGCGCCATCGCCCCTCTCCCCCCCGCCCACGTAGTAATGAAAACTTTTTGCACACACAACCTTAGTATTATACAAAGTTTGGGAGGCGTCAAGCGAACGCACTTCATCGAGAGCTCACGGGCCGCTGAGGATCAGACCCGAAATGAAATCCCTAAAATCCAGTCACCTGATGATCGCAGCCGTATTACTCAATGCGCTGGATGTTATTGCGATGGAAGTTAGATTGGCCATCGGCCTGTCACTCGAAACGAACAGAATGGTTGTATTTCCTATATTCTTGCTCAATGCTGCCGTCGCTATCGTCGGACTATGGAGTGCATATCGAGGTGAATGGCTTGCCTACTTGATAATCAGCATCGCCGGCATGTCGCTCATCGGTGCGCCAACGCCCATCTCTGCTCTGTGGGCGCTTGCATGGCCTATTCCGCTAATATCAAGTCGTGCCCTAAATTAGACTATCGACAGCGGCGTTTTGAGACCCCGCAAAACTATTCTCGAAAAATTTGGATAAATTATTAATTCGTTACTTACTGATACAACCTCGCCCCCAACGGCTTTCGTGGGTGCAGCCAAGAGCCATAGCATTACGATGCCAAGCAGCAAGCCTCTCTGTCGCTTAACTCCTCGGATTGCGACGCCGAACATTTCGGTTACTCCCTTCCCTGAGCTAAACGCTGGCGGTATACACTTGTGGAAAGTTCCTGTATTAATTCCGCCGATAATGACCGGCTTGTACCTGACTTCGATCGTTTCCATTGGCCCCCGGGCGTTTTCTTTTAAATCGTATGGAAGAATATCTTGGCGAGAACAGATGTGATTCGATCGTCGGGATCGGTCCACAAAATGATCTGCAGCTCTATACTTCCGAACAGTTGAGGGTGTTCGTCGGTCCGGGAAAAGAAGACGTACCGTTTGCCTTGGAACTGGGCGATGGTCTTCTCGAACCGCAGCGAGCTCATCATGGCGTCGTAGGTTTGGGCCTTCTCGCCGATCGCGAACGCGCGAAGCGCCTCATCGCTCACGTCCGTTTGGGTCCCAGGTCCCGCGGTCCGCTGCGCGCGATCAATCAGCTCCTTGATCACCTTCACTGAGGGTTCGTTCGCCCCCTGTGCGCTCCCCGACGTAACAACCGATGCCGCCAAGGCCAACCCGAACAGCCATCCTATCCATAACGACAACATCGAAGTTGCCTCAATTTGACGGCGTTGGTCGGCGGCGCCATCCCGCAGCCGTCGCCATCCCAATTGGATGTACCGCCGGACGCCCACCCCGACTAATACCATTGCTTGTAGGTTAACCCAGAGCACATCCTCAGCGCGTCGGCAACTAGAAATCACGGTCCCGTAGGAAATCCAACGTTCAGCCGTGGCTCGCCCCGTTCGTCCAAAGCCGTGCCGCGTTGATCGTTGACTTCAGCAACGCAGCCCTGCTCGATCGAAGCTACGCCCCTCGCCGGTCGCGCAGCACGCGGCCGCGGCCTGTCAGTCTGCGCGATTGCGTCGTGGCTGCGTAACACCGTCGCCGCCAACTTCTATGCTGAAAGAACCCGTGTAACGAACTCCGATCCGTTCCAGTAATAAATCTCAATAATAACCGAACTTGAGCGAGTAACATTCGTCACGTCAAATCTATAAATTTCGCGATAAAAAGAAGGCACCAGGTTTTGCCAGCCCCAGACGAGGTGGCGGCGCCCACGTGGAGGGCGTCAAGCCGAACGCCCTTCATCGAGAGCTCACGTGGCCGCTCAGGATCAGACCCGAAATGAAATCTCTGAAATCCAGTCACCTGATGATTGCAATAGTATTACTCAATGCACTGGCTGTTATTGCGATGGAACTTAGCTTGGCCATCGACCTGTCACTCGAAACGAACAGAATGCTTGTACTTCCTGTATTCTTGCTCAATGCTGCCGTCGCTATCGTCGGACTATGGAGACCATATCGGGCTGCGTGGCTTGTCTACTTGGTAGCCAGCATCGCGAGTATGTTGCTCTTCGGTGCGACAACGCCGATCGCTGCTCTGTGGGCGTTTGCATTGCCGCATGCTCTAAATCATATTATCGGCGGCTCACTGAACGTCATCGTACCGGTATCCCTCCCTGGTCGCAATTTCTCATAGGCAACCCCCGTCTTTCTATCTGCGGCTGCGGGAGGTCATCCTCGAGGCTCCTCAGCCCCGTTTGTCGTCGGGCGCGGCAAGAACCAGCGACCAGAACACCTTGTATTTGGAATCGGGCGAGTACACCGCCGCAATCCCCATATGGGTCGCCCCGCTCTTGAGCATGTTGGCGCGATGCCCGGGCGAGTCGCGCCAACCCGAAAACGCCTCGGCGAACGTGTGATAGCCGGCGCCGATGTTCTCCACCGCCAGCTTGGCATTGAAGCCCGACTTTCTGATCCGGTCCGAGAACGCCCCCGCCACGTTGTGATCCATGCGATTGCGCGCCGCCATCGCGCGCGCCTGCTCGTCGGCAAGCCGCATCAGGGTGGGGTCGAGAACAACGGCGGAAAGGCCATTGTTTTGCCGGTAGCCGGAAATCATCGCCTGCGCGGCTCCGGCATCGAGCGTGGCACCGGCGCTCGCCATGCTGCGATAGAAGCTCGGCTGCCCGCTGGCGGGCGGGTCGCGGTCGCCCACCATGCATGCGGCAAGGCCGAGCGCCGCCAGCGTGAGCGCAGACGCCCGTGTCACACCGGGTCGCATCGATGGAATCCCCTCGGGCAGCAAACGACGGCGAATGAAATACCCCGGCGACGGCCGCCTGCAAAGTCAGGATTTCGCGGCGCCCGCGTCGGCGTCGGGACCTAAGGAAGCGTCGCCGGCGGGAAGCAGCCGGACGTCACGCCGCGGGCAGGGAATCTCGATGCCGGCTCCGCGGAACCGCTTGAGGATCGCGTGGTGCAGATCGCTCTTGGCCGCCAGGCCGTTGTCGACATTGGCCACCACGCAGCGCAGCTCGAACTCGAGCGCGCTGTCGCCGAACGCCACCAGGAAAGCCCGTGGCGGCGGATTCTTGAGGACCTGCGGATGCTCGTCCGCCAAGGCGAGGAGGATGTCGCCGACCTGATCCGGATCGGAGCCGTAGGCGACGCCCACCTTCACCACGATGCGCCCCATCGTGTTGGCGTGGGTCCAGTTCTTGACCACCCCGGTGATCAGCTCGGAATTGGGAATGATCACGCTCGCCCGGTCGTAGGTCTCGATCTCGGTGGCGCGCACGCGGATGCGCCGCACCCAGCCCTCCTCGCCCTTCACCACGATCGAGTCCCCGACCCGGATCGGCCGCTCCGCCAGCAGGATCAGGCCCGACACGAAATTCGAGACCACCGCCTGCAGGCCGAAGCCGATGCCGAGCGACAGCGCGCCGGCGATGAACGCGATCTTCTGCAGGTCGATGCCGAGACTGCCGAGCGCCAGCGAGATCGCCGCGATGATGCCGACGTAGCCGAAGATCGTGGCGATCGAATGCTGCAGGCCCGGCTCGATAGCGGTGCGCGGCAATAGCTGGGAGCGCAGCCAGCGCTGCACCACGCGCGTGATCAGCAGCACGACGATCACGGCCGCGACGGCGCCCAGCAGCGCCTGCAGCGAGATGGTGATCTCGCCCATCCGCACCGCGAGCGGCACCCGCCGGAAGGAATCGAGCAGATCGACGGTGGAAAATTCGCGCGGCCCGATGATCAGCAGCAGCGCCGCGATCACCAGCAGCACGCGCAACATGGCCGACAACAGCATGTTGATCAGCCCGATATTGCGCGGCTCGATCCCGAGATTGGCGGCGAGCGCGCGCCCGCGATCGGTTCCCTCGCTCAGCGCGTCGGTGAACAGCGCGTCGATGGCGGGGAAGAACAGCCACAACAACCCGAGCACGGCGCCCGCCACCACCGCCCGCAACGCAATGAACGCGGCGAACGGCACGAAGCCGCCGACCAGCGCGCCGAGGATGATCACGATGACCAGCCACACCAAAAGGCGCGCCCATGGCGCCGGCGCCACCAGCACGCCGCCGGCCCGCGCCCTTGCGCGCAGCACGCCGCGCACCAGCCGCCACAGCAGACCGGCTACCGCCAGCGCGAACAGCGCATGGGTCGCGAAGATGATCGCGTTCGGCGTGAGCAGGATCTTGTGGATGGCCTGCAGCAGAATGATCGCGCCGAGCGCGCGCGTGCTCCAGACCAGGTAGTCGTAGAAGTACGGCACGGCGGCGGCGTCGACGGCAATGAGCCGGCGCTCGGGCCGGTCGGGCGCCAACAGCCCGCGCGCCACCCCACGGCCGAACGTCGCTGCCAGGGTGGCGGCAACGAGCCCGGCGCCCAGTTCCTCGAACCGGCCCGGCCACAGTCCCAGAATCTGCAGCTCGAACAGGCCGACGATCAGGATCAGCGGCGTTCGCAGCGTCAGCCATAGGAACACCACGATGCCGGTGCGCGCCTTGGCGAGCCGGGTCGCGGCCGGACTGCGAATATCGAAGCGGGGCAGCCACCAGCGGGTGATCGCCACGGCCGCAAAGCCGATCCCGGCGAGCAGCAACGCCGCCGCCAGGATCGGCAACGGACCGCGGTCGCGCACCGCCCTCGCCCACCACCGCAGCAGCGCGCCGAGATTGCGCAGGTGTTCGGGCAGGGCGTGGGCGGCCTCGATCCAGAACAACGGATTGAGCACGCTCGCACTGCGCTCGAACAGCTCGCGCGCGTAGAGCGTTTGCCGGCGCTCGGCGAGCCGCGCGGCGAGTTGATCGGCGTGAACCGCCAGCAGCCGCGTCTGCTTGAGCCCGCCGTCAAGTTCGGCGAAGGCCGCCGTCAGCCGCTCGCGTTCGGCCACAACCGCCGCGCCTTCCGCCGACGCGTCCTTGGCCGGCACCGGACCGAGCTGCTTGAGGCGCGCCTCCGCCTCCGTGACCCGCGGCTCGAGGTCCGCGATCCGCGTCCGCAACTCCTCGCGCGCCGCCGCCACGGTCCGGCCGAGATTGATCAACGCCTGCGGCCACAGCCCTTCGCGCGCGGTCGCAGCCTCGGCTTCGTCCAATGTGCGCTTGATGGCTTCAAGCGCCCCACCATCACCGCTCGGCGGCTGCGCAAAGCCCGGGCTTGTGAGCACGGCCGCAAGGATGGCCACGGCGCCCACGACCGACCGGCGCACGCGGCCAAGCCCCGTGAATCGAATCGCCATCCTGTTCCTCGGACCTGCGCTCCCATGAGGCGGCGGCCGAAGTCAAGGACCGCGAGGCCACACCAGGTTCGCTCATGCACTCATGATTCATGACGCTCGGATTGGCTGCCGCGGGTTTTCATGAGACTCTTTGGCAACGGCGTGCGAAGGTAAGCGAACGAGCATAGCAGGGCAGCCGCGGGGCATGCCGTCTCCTCAAGCCAAGATCTGCAAAGGCTGCTGGGACCAGCTGCGCTTGCCGGTGCCGTTAAGAGGGCCGGTTTCGATTTCCCTGCGCATGTTTGGCATTCGTCCAAGCCGGATGAATCCGAATACCTGCACGGTCTGCGAGCTCATGTTCACTCGCGTGATGAAGGCCCGCAAGATCGCGGTCGAAGTATCGGTGCTGTTTGCCGATCTGAGAGACTATACGACCCTTTCGCAGTCGCTCCCGGCCGACGCTCTGTCATCTCTGCTGGACGCTTTCTACGATGAATGCGCCGCCGCCATTTGGGAATTTGACGGACTTCTGAACAAGACTGTCGGCGATGCAATCATGGCGATCTTCAACTTCCCAATTCGCCACCACGATCACCCCGAGCGCGCCGTCCTCGCTGCTCGCGAGATCCAGCGCCGTTGCGGCGCGCGTCGTGAGCTTCGCGATGCCAACGGCGCCAGCCTTGGCGCCGGCGAGACTGGCGTTGGCATCGGAATCGACTGCGGCGAGGTCAGCTTCGGAGAGTTCGGCCGATCGCACCGCGACCTGACCGCCATTGGCACCGTTGTGAATACCGCCGCACGCGCGCAGGCGGCGGCCGCAGCAGGCCAGATCCTTGTCACCGGCGCCGTGTACCACAGGGCTCGGCGTCAAACGGCCGAAGGGCAAGGCCGGGAATTCCACCTGAGGGGCTTTGAGAAGCCGGTTGAGCTCTACGCAATCTGATGATCGCCAAGCCGGTTTCGGTCGGCTGACCAACGGATGCGCAGGGGATGCGGCGTCAGCTCTCGCGACCTGCGGACAATGCCGTCGCATTGGCTTTCGGCAGCAATGGGCCAATTCCAGCCGCGAGCCAGCCTTCCTCCCACACGCGCCCTCGTATATGAGAGAGTTGCCATCGAATGTGCCGATAGTCCGCACGAGCGAATTGGTGGCGTGTTGGCGGGGGTTGGGTCCAAAAAAATCGTGATCTGACTTGGTCTACGCAAGCGCGAACAGGCCTCTTCAACCGGGCATAGCATGTTAAGTCGATTTTCGGCAGCGCAATCCACCGTGGCGATGCGGCGTTGGGCTCCTCCCGCCGTGTTAGCGCTCGCGGCGATGGGCGCACTGACGGCGCCGACCGCCGACGCCGTCGCGAGACAGGCGCGCCCCGCGCCACCACCCAAAGAGGCGTCGGCGCCGCGCGATGCCGGTGAGCCGATCATGGCGATCGTGTCGATCAGGTCCCAGCAGGTCACCTTCTACGACGCCGACGGCTGGATCCTGCGCGCGCCAGTGTCGACCGGCGTCAAGGGACGCGAAACACCTGCCGGCGTTTTCGCCGTCGTCGAGAGGAAAGAGGACCACCGCTCGAACATGTACGACGATGCCTGGATGCCGCACATGCAGCGCATCACCTGGAACGGCATCGCGCTGCACGGTGGGCCGCTGCCCGGGTATGCGGCCTCACATGGCTGCGTGCGGCTGCCCTTCGGCTTTGCGGAGCAGCTCTTCGACAAGACGCGGATCGGGATGCGGGTGATCATCTCGCCGAACGACGCAGCTCCGGTCGAGTTCTCCCACGCGGCGCTCTTGGTGCCGAATGTCGCGGCCGTCGCGGCTGCGCCGGCGCGCGCCGAGAGGCTCGCCCGCGAGGCCGCGGAGGCTGCCAAGGCGGCCGACGAGGCGAAGAAAGCCGCCGCGGCGGCGGCGCGCGAGACGGCATCGCTCACGGCGTCGCTCCGCAAGCTGGAACAGCTCAAGGCCCGCGCCGACGCCGAGCTCGCGCGCGCCGAGAGGGCGCTTGCCGCCGCAAAGACGGACCAAGCCAAGGCGCGGGCCGAGGAGGCGAAGCAGAAGGCCGCCGCCATGGCCGCGGAACTGGGGACGCAGCTCGCGACCGCCCAAGCCGCCGCGAAGTCGACGCCCGACGACGCCGTCGCAAAGGAGGCCGCGAAGGTGGCCGAGGCCAAGAAGGCCGCCGCCGCCAAGGTGGCGAGCGAGGCGAAGCTCGCGCTGGAGCCGGTCTCGATCTATATCAGCCGCGCGACGCAGAGGCTTTACGTACGGCGCAACACGCACAAGCCGCTGCCGGACGGGGGCGTGGTGTTCGACTCGACCATCGAGGTTCCGATCGCGATCCGCGATCCCGGCAAGCGGATCGGCACGCATGTATTCACGGCAGTGGCGCGCGACAATGCGGGCCTGCGTTGGACTGCGGTCACGATCGACGACGGGGACAACGCCAAGAACTCGCTCGACCGCATCACCATCCCGAAGGATGTGCTCGATCGCGTCGCGCCGACCGCGTTGCCGCGGTCCTCGATTATCATCTCGGACGAGCCCCTGAGCGGCGAAACCAACTACCGCACCGAGTTCGTCGCGGTGCTGAGCAATCAGCCTCAGGGCGGCTTCATCACGCGCAAGCCCACTACCACCGATGTTGCGGCGACCGACGCACAGGGCGACGGCTTTGGCTTCTTTGACTTCCAACGCAGTTGGGGCCCCCAGGCTGGTCCCCAGCGCAGCAGGGGCTCTCAAACTGGTTCCCAGCGCGGCTGGGGCTTCCAATCTGACAATTTGGACTGGCGCGGCGACCGGTATTTTCGCCGGCAGCAACAAGGCTGGTGATCACAGCCGGCACGGCTCGTCGGCTCGCTGAAGTCCACCGGCAGCATCGACAACCGGATACTGGCCTTCAGCCAATAGAGCCCGGTCGAGTCGTCGACATCCGACGGGCGGTCGCGCTCGCGCCCGCGCAGACTCTAAAATGTCCGCTATGGGGTCCAGAAGCGGAAAAGCCTCCACCGAGGTCTCCTGCAAACTGCACCGCGACTTTTCGAGGTTCGGCCCCCGCGGTCTTGGAGTAAAGCGCCGTTGAATTGACGAGTCACGGATATGTCGGTGCAATTCTCGGCTATAGAGCCCTACGAGAGTGGTTTGCTCGACGTGGGTGACGGGCATGAAATCTATTGGGAGAGTTGCGGAAATCCGGCTGGCGCCCCGGCACTTTTCCTGCACGGTGGTCCTGGCTCGGGCTGCTCGGCAGGTCAGCGGCGCTTCTTCGATCCGGGCCTCTATCACGCCGTACTGTTCGACCAGCGCGGGTCTGGGCGCAGTCGGCCACTAGCGAGTAGTCCCGACACCTACCTCGGTACCAATACGACCGCTCATTTGATCGCCGATATTGAGCTGTTGCGCGTGATGCTCGGCGTCGATCGCTGGACCATCCTCGGCCTGTCCTGGGGCACCACACTTGGCTTGGCCTATGCCCAGGCGCATCCCCATCGTGTGAAGGCGCTGGTGCTGGGTTTCGTAACCACCACCTCACGGCGCGAGGTGCAATGGATCACTGCGGATGTCGGACGAATCTTCCCGCGCGAGTGGAATCGGTTCGCCAATGCCGTTCCCGGCCACTTGCGGCACCTGCCGCTCGTCGACGCCTATGCCGCCATGCTTGGCGATGCGGACCCCGCCGTTCGCGATCAGGCGGCAAGCGAATGGTGTGCGTGGGAGGATGCACATGTCTCGCTCACGCCTGGCCATGTGCCAAACAGCCGCTTTCAGGACCCCGAATTCCGCCTGCGCTTCGCCCGGCTTGTTACGCACTACTGGCGGCACGCGGCATTCCTGGAAGAGGACCAGCTGATCCGTGACGCTCCCAAACTCAACGGCATCCCAGGCGTTTTGATCCATGGACGCTACGATGTCAGCGGCCCATTGGTAACCGCTTGGCAGTTGTCGCGACGATGGACGACCAGCCGACTACACGTTCTCGATGACGCCGGACACGGCGGCGGCAATGAATTTGCGTCCTTGGTGCTTGCTGCGTTGAAAGAGTTTGCCACGTTGTAGTCGGTCGCTCTCGCCTCCATCTCCCACCGTGTCCGGAGTTCGGAACCAAGCTGGACAACGTGTCTCAGCCGCGGGGTTTGACTGCTCTGGGGCCAACAACGAACATCCTGAGGCTCTCATGCGTCACACAGTCGGCGCCAGCTAGCCTTCCGGAAGGCCGGCCGCTTTCCACGCATCGGCAAGCGGTTGGAAAACTCTCGGTTCAATGCCGACCGTGACGGCAAAGCGGCGAATCGAAAAGGTCGGATCGAGCGCGAGCACACGTTCTGCCTCCGCCTTCGCCTCCTCCATGCGCTTCAATCCGACCAACGCGGCGGTCAGGAAGGCCCGCGAAACGCTGAATCGCGGGTTCAGGTGAACCGATCGCTGCGCGGCTTCGTGCGACGCTTCAGGTTCGCCTGTGGAGAAGTAAGAGATGGCGAGCGCGTTGTAGGAGAGATAGTTCAACGAATCGTACGGGCTCAGCCGGAGCGCTCGCTGTGCTCGCTCGATCGCAGTTTCCTGCTTGCCAAGCCATGACAGCACGAGCGCGCTACACCCCAACGCAAAGATATTGCAATTACTGAGCGTGAGCGCCCGATCGAACAGCTCCAGGGCGGTCGTGTGATCGTGCTGATCCAACGAGATCACAAACCCGGCCAGACCGAGCGCGGTCGGATCATCGCCGCCGTATGCTATGGCGGATCGCGCGTGAGCGACTGCTGCCTGCCGGTCTTCTTCGCGAAGCCCCCCGCGGCTGAAGCGGAAATGGTAGCACCAGGCGAGCAGCGCATGGGCGGCAGCGTATCCGGGATCGATCTCGATCGCTTTTTGCAGCAATGGGATCGCCATCGGCGTATCTTCTGCGATGTGTGTGTTGGCGAATGGCATCGCTCGGAGCACAAGATCGTACGCATCAAGACTGTCCGGACGCTTTCGCCTGACGCGTTCGATCTCCGCCTTTCGCAGGCTCGGCTCGATCGCCCCAAGGACGCTCATCGTGATCTCGTCCTGCAAGCTGAAGATGTCCTCAATTTGCCGTTCATACCGTTCCACCCACAGGTGGACACCTGTCTCGGCCTCGATGAGCTGAGCATTGATGCGGACACGATTGGCGGATTTCCTGACGCTGCCTTCGAGCACGTAGCGAACGCCAAGGTCGCGGGCGACTTGCTTCAGATCGATCGCCTTGCCTTTGTAGACGAAACTCGAATTGCGGGCGATTACGAGGAGCCATTTGATACGCGCCAATCCGGCGATGATGTCCTCAACGATGCCGTCGGCGAAATACTCCTGCTCCGGATCGCTGCTGATGTTCTGGAACGGCAGCACGACGATCGATCGGCTTTCGGGAGCAAAATCGGATCGGGGGCTGCCGGCGCGTTCGGGGGCTGTACCGGAAAAATCGGCGGCAATCAGGCGATAGCCGCGGCCGGGTACGGTCACCACGTATTGCTCGCCGCTGTCCTCGTTCGCCAACACCTTTCTCAAGCCCGAGATCTGAACCTGGAGGGCGTTCTCTTCCACGATCTGGCCAGGCCACACCTGCGTCATCAGCTCTTCCTTGCTGACGACGGCTCCCTTCGCGGCGGCGAGTACAAAGAGGATGTCGAGCGGCCGGCGGCCAAGCGGCACTGCAGAGCCGGCATGTAACAGTTTCCGGTTGCGAGGATCGAGACGGAACGGTCCGAGCCTGACTTCTTCTTCGCCCATCAAAGCCTTCGTCACAGCAACTTAGGACAATTTCAGGTCCTGCGCCAAAGACCTTAAGGGATGGTCGCTTTAGGAGTCCAGCGTGCGCGCAGCCACATCGGACGAGGCTGACGATGGAGGATGGCCATGACTGACTTAGCCCGCCGCCAACTGCTCACCGGCGCGCTCGCATCAAGCACGATCGCCCTGACCGGGGTGGCAGATCATTCGTTTGCGAACGTCGCGGCCCGGCCTGCCGGGAAGCAGGCCCCCGGCTTCTATCGCTACAGGGTCGGCTCCATCGAGATCACCGCCGTCACGGACGGCGCGGTCACGCAGCCGCTGCCTGAAACTTATGTGAAAAACGCGAGCAAAGCAGAGGTCAGCGACGCTCTCGGCCGCCTCCACATGGACAGAGACAAGATCACGGCGCCGTTCACGCCCATCGTCGCAAACACCGGCACCAAGATAGTCGTTCTCGATACCGGAATGGGACCTGCCGCCTTTCAACCGAGCAATGGCGCCGTCGGCCAGTTCCACGGCAATCTTGCGGCCGCCGGCATCGAGCGAAATGCGATCGATGCTGTCGTCATTTCGCACTTGCACCGTGATCACATCAACGGCCTGCTCACGGCGGACAACCAGCCGGCCTTTCCCAATGCCGAGATTCTGGTTCCCGAAGCGGAATGGAAGTTCTGGTCGGATGACGGAAATCTGAGTCGCATGGCGGCCGGGAGTATTCCGGAGATCAATTTCAAGAATGCTCAGCGCGTGTTCTCGCATTTCCGGAACGGAGTGACGCAGTACGAGGCGGGCCGCGAGCTTCTCCCAGGCATCACGGCGGTCGCAACTCCCGGCCATACACCGGGGCACATGTCTCACCTAATTGCGTCCGGGCACGCCAAGTGCTTGTTCAGGCGGATCTCACCGCCTTCACGGCCCTGCTGTTCGTGCGCAATCCCGGCCGGCATGTGCTTTTCGACATGGATAGTCTCGCGGCAGAGCAAAGCCGGCGCAGGATCTATGAGATGGTCGCTTCCGAGCACATACCAATCCAGGGTTATCACTTGCCATTCCCTGCGCTGGGCCACATCGACAAGGACGGTCCGAACTATCGTTTCGAGCCCGCTCACTGGCAGTCCGCTCTTTGAAGTTGTTCTCTCCACGTCGTCCGTCACAACCGTCGCTTTAGAAGGAGCAAAAGGGAATGCGCTGGCGCCGACCAAACCTCACCCGTCGCGTGGCCATGAAAGGTCTGGCCGCGACGGCTCTGTCGATGAGGGCGATGCCCGTCCATGCCACCGTTCCAATCAAGATTGGTTTCGGAATGTCGCTGACGGGGCCGAATGCAGGTGCCGGCAAGATGTTCCTGCTAGCGCGGGAAGTATGGCGAGATGAAACCAATGCACGGGGTGGCCTGCTCGGCAGGCAGGTTCAGTTCATCTACTACGACGATCAGAGCAATCCATCCGTAGTGCCTGGAATCTATGCAAAGCTGCTCGATGTCGACAAAGTCGACCTTGTGGTCTCACCATTCGGCACCAATCAGATCGCCCCGGCCATGCCGGCAGTCATGACAAAGAAGATGGTCTTCATGGCCCTCTTCGGCACGGGCGTGAACGATGAGTTCAGATACGATCGCTACTTTTCGATCCTGCCGAACGGGCCCGAGGGCAACCGGAGTCTATCGCTCGGCTTTTTCGCCGCCGCGGCCGACCTGGAGCCAAGGCCGCATACCGTTGCACTACTGGGCGAAGACACTGAATTCGGCCAGAACGTAATCGTGGGGGCGCGCAGGAACGTGGAGACGGCGGGTCTGCGTATCATCTACGACCGCAATTTCCCGTCGACCGTGGTCGATCATGGCCCTGTGTTGCGCGCCGTGCGTGCAGCGGACCCTGATGTCGTTTTCGTCGCGTCCTATCCGGCAGGATCTGTGGGCATTGTCCGCGCCGCAAACGAAATCGGTTACCAACCTCGCCTGTTCGGCGGAGCGATGATCGGACTGCAGTTTACACCGATCAAGGCGCAACTTGGTCCCCTGCTCAACGGTATTGTCATCAACGAGAACTACGTCCCCGAACCGACAATGAAGTTTACGGGTGTCGAGGACATCTTGCGGCGCTATCAGCAACGCGCGCCAACCGCGGGCGTTGATCCGCTCGGTTTCTGGTCTCCCTTCGCATACGCAGAGATGCAAATTCTATCCCAAGCCGTGCAGATGGTCGGTGCGATCGATCAGGGCCGTATTGCCGAATACATCCGCAATACACCGTTCAAGACTGTCGTCGGCGACGTGAAGTTCGGTACCCTTGGTGAATGGGAGAAATCGAGGATTCTGTACATCCAATACCAGAATATCCGCGGCAACGACTTGAACCAATTCCGCGAGCCAGGCAAGGCAGTCATCATCTATCCCCCTGAGTTCAGATCGGGCGCTCTGATTCATCCGCTTGCCAAGGCGCGCGAAGGATGACTGGAAGCTCTCACGTCCAGCTGAGGGCGCAAGTGGAGGTAACCGCGCAAACCGCTGTCACCGATCTCCCTTCGGCACGGCAGATGGCGGGCCAAACGGCCGGCGTGCCGGCGCATATCCAGCTCATCGAGATGGCAGTGCCGATCTGGCGCGCACGTGCGGTCTATGCTGCTGCGGAGCTACGACTACCAGACTTGCTCGCCACAGGGCCGCGGACAGCCGAAGACCTGGCGCGAGCAACCGGCACTCACGCGCCCTCGCTGTACCGATTGCTACGCGCGCTTGCGAGTTGCGGAATTCTTTCGGAGAGCGAGTCTCGGCGCTTTGCATTGACAAGGCTTGGAGAGGCCTTGGAAAGCAGCGCGCCCGGTGCTGCGCACGCGACCATCCTGACGCTCGGTGGCCAGTGGCAATGGCAGGCTTGGGCCAAGTTTCGCCACAGCCTGGAAACGGGTGAGCCAGCGCTCGGAGCCGTTTTCGGACAAAGACTATTCGATTATCTCGTGCAGAATCCGGAAGAAGGTTCCCTCTTCAACGAAGCCATGGTCGGCATGCACGGTGCGGTCGGTGCTGCTGTCACCACTGCCTATGATTTCTCGCACTTCAGAAGCCTGGTCGATCTCGGCGGCGGGACCGGCGCATTGCTGTCCGCCGTTCTCAAGGCCTTCCCTGCGCTGACCGGCACCCTGTTCGAACTTCCGGAAACCGCCGCACAGGCAGGCAGGACGATCGAGGAAACTCAACTTTCCTCGCGCTGCAGCGTCGTAACCGGAAACTTCTTCCATTCGGTTCCCCAGGGACACGAGGCCTATGTGTTGTCGCACGTCCTGCATGACTGGAATGACAACGAGGCCAAGATCATCTTGCGCAATTGCCGTCGTGCGATCGCACCGAGTGGTCGCTTGCTGATCATCGAGACCGTGCTGCCGTCCGGAGACACGCCGCATCATGGCAAGCTTCTTGACCTGCTGATGTTAACCGTCACGGGAGGTCAAGAGCGAACCGCCGCAGAATTCGACATCTTGCTGGAGGTGGCGGGTTTCAAGCTCACACGCGTCATACCGACGGCGACGCATGATAGCATCGTAGAGGCCATACCGGCGTAATCGAATCTATCGACGTCCGCATTGGGTCGATTCTGTTGAAAAAGTCCGTCAAAGGTGTCGGCCCAATTTTTTCAGCCTCACTGGCGCGATTTCTAAGCCGGGACGCGGAGGACCTCATTGGGCGGCGTCGAAGCGACGTGGATCCTCCGAAATGGAATTGCGAGGCCATCAATCGTCGATTTCAAATGTCGGCGCGATTTGAGCCGATTTGCGCCGCGCCTCGACTTGGGACTTTTTCAACAGAATCGGTCAGAATTCACAATGCATAGACTGACCGAGCATATCTCTTCTGGTTAACCCCCAATTCACTGCAAGGCCAATTCGCGTCCTGCACGGCACGGCTGATGACTCCAATCCCATCGCTCCCTGCCGTATCTTTGTGAACCGCATCTCGAAGCTTGAAGCAGGGCTGTCCGTTTGCATCAAGCTCGCAGTCGAGCAACAGCGCCAAGTGTGGCCGCCTCTCGAGTCGCAGCGCGCGCCCGGATCGGCGCTCCGTACCACCAACGCCGGCGTCAGGCAGGGTACCAGATGGGGTCGTAGTCGGACATCAGGTTATGATTGATGGCGACGTGCGGCCCATGCCCCATCCGCGGGTCAATCGACGTGACCGGTCCGTGACCAAGTCCAAAGGTGTCGCCGCTGCTGATCTCATCAGCACCGCCGGGATCCTTGAACACGCCGCCGTCGTCGTCTGCCGTCGTCTCGAGCAGCGAACCAAGTCGCAGGTGGTCGATTGGAACTATTGCCATATCCGATCTCCATTGCGTTTCGCTTGCGCCGGGCGCGCCCATCGCGCCCCTTGCCGACCGTCATGGAGGCTAGCCTGCAGCCCGCTGGCGCGCTGCTCCCCATGGAACAGCTCGTTACCCGCTCGTGCCAATTGAACCCGCGTCGCGGCACCTGCGGCACTCGACGGGCGACGCAAGCTTTGATCCGATCACGATCGGCGCCGCCGCTCCGTGAGCGATCTCGACGATATCCGAGACGGGCGGTCGACTGGTGCGGCGCGGATAATCAAAGCCGACGCGGTAATGAGCAGTCCTGACCAGTGGCACGCCAGCAACCCGCTTGCCGGGCGTCACGCGATCGTCGCGGGCTGTGCCATCTCCGCCTCCGTGCGCAACAACTGTACCGCAGGGAACGGGCGCGTGAACCTCATTCCGATGCTCGGCGACCCACAGGCAGAGGAGCTGCGGAGCGCCGACCTGGTCGAGGCTCGGAGGATGACCCCGCATCTCAAAAATCTGTCGTGGTTGTGATATGAAGGCCAATGAGCGTTCACGGCGGCTGCTGGAGCTAAGGATCCGTGAACCGCGCTGCGTCGCGCCCACGACCCCAAGCGTCGATGGAGGCTTTCATGCCGAACAAGTTCGACAGCAAGCATCTGGACCCGATGCTTACGCGGCGGTCGTTTCTCTGCATTGCGGCAACCACTGTTGCCGGCTCCGTGGCCGCTGTCGCAGGTGCCCAGAGCGCCGAGCGAGCCGGCGCTGTCGAGGATGTCCGGGGGGAGGCGTTCGCGGAAACCGCCGCGGTGCGCCGTGGGCTGGAGCGCGCGGCGCCGCTGTTTGTCGGCGATCAGGTCGGGACCGGGTTCCAATCGCGGCTCGCCATGCGCCTCGGACGCGCGACAGTCGTTCGGCTCGGCGAACAGGCGCGGCTCACGCTCGATCGCTTTCTCGTCAATGCGGGCGGGGAGATCACGCTGCAATCCGGACCGATGCTGTTTGACCGGCCGGCTAGTGGTGCGCCTTTACCTATCCAGATCCGCAGCCCGTTCGGCCTCATTGCGGTGCGCGGCACGCGCTTCTTTGCCGGTCCCAGCAACGCACGCTTCGGGGTGTTTGTGGAACGCGGCAGCGTCGTGGTGTCAGCGGCCGGACGCCAAGTCGTGGTCCGCGCGGGGGAGGGATCGGACATTCCATATCCGGGCGCCGCGCCAACTCCCGCCGTGCGCTGGGGCGAGCCACGCATCCGCGCCGCCCTGGAAAGCGTCCGCTGACCCCGGGCTCGACGGCCTCGGCTGCGCAACGAAATGCTGAGCAAGGATGCCATCATTGCGCTGCTTTCGCGGACGGACCTCTTCGGCGGTCTGGCCGTCCACGACCTTCAAGCCTGCGCGGCGTCCTTTCGCGAGGTGCGTTTCGCAAAAGGCCAAGTACTGTTTGCGCGCGGCGAGCCCGGAACGCATCTTTACCTGTTGGTGGATGGCCGCGTGCGGCTGGCGATCACCACGGAAGGCGGACGAGAGCTGAGCCTCAGGCATGCGGTATCTGGCGATCTGTTCGGTGAGATTGCGGTCCTCGACGGGGGCCCCCGGAGCGCGGAGGCCACCGCGCTCACGCGCGTGATCGCCTATTCGCTTGAGCGCAGTATTTTTCGTGACCTCCAGTCCGCGCGGCCGGCGATAGCGGCCCGGGTCATCCCGTTCCTGTGCCGGCGCCTCCGGGACACCAGCGATCAGCTGGAGGCAATCGCGCTTTACCCGATGGAGGTTCGCCTGGCCCGCGTCCTGCTGTGCGCGCTCAACACCCGGAGGGTGTCACCAGGTCCGCGCGTGCCGCTGGAGCTCGGATTCTCGCAAACTGAGCTGGCGCGGCTGGTCGGCGCAAGCCGCCCCAAGGTGAACGCGGCTCTTGGCGTGCTGGAAACTTCGGGCGCCATCAAGCGTACCCTGGACCGTCTCTTCTGTGACCCGGTCAAGCTTGCTGAGCTGGCGCGGCGGGACGATGCTTAGACGTCTCCTGAGGCGTCGTGCGTCCATCGTCGCCGGCATCGCGGCGCTCGCCTTGTTCCTTGCGGCGATGCTCCTGATGCCGGGTACTTGGCGCGAGATCCTGCGCGATACCGCTTTCGATCGGGTGCTCGGCGCGGATGCACGACTGCGGCCGACGGCGAACGACCAGCGCGGCCCACGCGTCATCGTCCTCGACATCGATCGCCGATCAATCGAGGCACTGGGCTCGTGGCCATGGCCACGCGATGTGATGGCGCGACTTGTCGAGACCGTTGCCGACGCGAAGCCAGCGGCGATCGCCATCGATATCCTGTTCATTGAACCGGATGCTCGGTCTCCTGCGGCGCTCGCACGTCTGCTGGCTAGGCTCACCGGTCGTGCCGATCTTCTGGCGCTTGCTGGCGGGTTGACGGATGGCGACAGCAGCCTCGCGAAGACGTTCAGGCTGCCGGTCGCGCTTGGGTTCGTGCTCGATCCGGACCTCGCGATCCCGGTGCCCGGTGTACCGATCGCAACGCGCGGCCCGTTGCCGATTGACAAGCTGTGGCGAGCCAGCGGTGCGGTGGGGCCGCTCCCGCTGCTCGCCGGGGCGGCCGCCGGGATCGGCGCCTTGTCGTTGCCCGGCGACGCCGATGGGATGGTTCGCCGCGTACCGCTCCTCGTGGGCGTAGCGGACACCCTGCGACCGGGTTTTGCGCTCGAGACTGTGCGGCTGGCGCGCCAGTCGTCGGCGTATCTCATCCAGTCGGACCCGCCGATGCTGGCAACCGGCGATCTCTCGATTGCCCTGCCCCGCGATGCTCTGTTGCGCCTCGTTCCCGTGCCGCCGGAGCAGCGCGCCGCCCGCACGATCTCGGTCGCCGACGTCATGGACCGCACCGCCGATGCAAGTCGGCTCGCTGGAGCGGTCGTACTTCTTGGCGCGTCGGCGCCGGAGCTCGGGGGGTTGCGCCAGACCCCCACGGATCCGCTTACGCCATCGGTTGAGATCCAAGCCGACGCGGTCGCGCAGATCTTCTCGGGGCGGGTTCCGCGCACCCTCAACCAATGGCGGGTGATCGAGGCATCGATAGTCTGCGGAGCGGGTCTGCTGGGCGTGGCGGCAGGCGCCGCGCTATCGCCGATTGTCGGCGCGCTGGCCACCGTGGCGTTGCTTGCTCTTGCGTGGGCGTCATCGCTGGGGCTGTCCATCTTCACCGACCGCCTCGTCGATCCGCTGCTGCCGTCGCTCGCCGCCGCGCTCGCCTTCGTGGTGACATCGGTTGCGGCCTACGCCGTGACCCGCCGGCGCGAGGCGCTGGTGCGGCAGCGCTTCGAGCAGCACCTTGCGCCTGCCGTCGTGCGCCGGATCGTCGAGCATCCCGGACTGGTGAAGCTCGCCGGCGAACGGCGTGAGGTCACCGCGCTTTTTACCGATATCGAAGGTTTTACGGCGATGACCCGACGCACCGATCCGGAGCGGCTCGTCGCCGTGCTCGACGGCTATTTCGAAGGCGCTGCCACGATCATCGTCGAGCATGGCGGCATGGTGATGCAGCTCGTCGGTGACGCGGTCCACGCGCTCTTCAACGCGCCGATCGATCTCGACGATCATCCGCGACGAGCGGTCGACTGCGCCATTGCGCTGCGGGCTTGGATCGAGAGCTACCGCCATCAGGCTGAGCCGAGTGCGATCGGTCTGGGGCGAACACGCATCGGAATCGAGACCGGGCCTGCAGTGGTCGGCGACGTCGGAATTCTGACCAAGCTCGACTACACGGCCCACGGTGACGCCATCAACGCGGCCGCCCGGCTCGAGGTCGCGAACAAGGAGCTGGGTTCCACGATCTGTGTGGGCCCGGCGGCGGCAGCGCGCTGCGATGCCGCGCTTCTTCGACCGCTCGGTACGACCACGCTACGAGGGCATGATGCAGCGGTCGCGGTCTTCGAGCCGTGGCCGCCAGACGCTCCGCATGACTGGCGCGACAGGTATCTTGACGCGTTTCGTTCAATTGATGACGACCGCTTGCGTGCGGCTGTTCTGTTCGAGCAACTGGCGGACGAATGTCCGCGCGACCCGGTGCCGCGGCTGCTTGCGAAACGGCTGTGTGCGCCGCACGCTTGAGCCCAGGCAGCGGGTCCCCCAATTCCTTCCGACGCCGAATGCGGACATGCAATTCCTGTCGACCACCATGTTCCGAATGAGCCAGAGTTGACGCCGACCCCCTGCTCGACCCGAATCTTTCCACCCAGATCGATGGTCATCCGCGCTCCATCACTCTGATCGTCGAGCCCATCGTCGAAACCACCGTTCCCGGCGATCTTTTTATCGTCGCCTTTCGGGAGCGCGGTCGGTTGTCCGGTGGTGACGGTGCGGCCGCGGCAGGGACGTTGGCAAAGAAACTCTTGAAGGCGGCAAGCCCACCCGCAGAAGCGCCGATCCCCACGATCAAGAACGGACGTCTTTGGGCGGGCGCCCTCGCCCTGCGACCCTCCCCCGAGCCGCGGCTTTGCGCGAACCGGCGCGCAGCTTGCCATGTCGGCGGCGACAGGGCGCAATGCCCTCGGATCGGGTCGAGCGGAACTACTGGAGCGACCAGCCTTGCCGCACCAGGAGCGTTTTCGTAGCGGCAATCCTATGACACGTTGCGATAAATCTGCGTTTCGGACTGTCGATACCGCAGCACCCGGCGCGCGGGCTGCGGCTGCACCCGTTCTGCGCAGCGCAACCACCTGTCAGCCATCCGATTCCAAGTGGCCTTACTCTCCGCGTTGACGGTCTGCTGCGCCATGCGGCGGCACTCGGTCGCGTGTCGGCGAAATTCCTCTGCGGGGTTCATCATAGATATTCCCCTGGTTCTGAGGATCGATGGTGGGATAAACCGGGGCCTAATGTCTGGTTCCCGACGGAAGGCGATTTGGATTGCGCGGGCGGAGGAAGCCTGGGGTCCGGTCCCCGCCCCGATCTTCCGCCCACCGCGATCGGTCACTCGGCTCCAGGACGGGTTGCGATGGACGAGGGTCAGCGACGATCGCGATGATGGAGCCTCGTGTGCAATTCGACTCGTCACACGCTAACGACGTATGATGTCTCATCACCGCCAAGAAGCCGGTCGGCGCTCGTGGACGAACGCAGGCCCGTCAGGCGAGGGAACCCTCATGGCAAGGAAACCCAAACCCAAATTCGATCCGAAAGCCTTTCTCGCTAAGGCCGACGGCGGCGTCACCGTTACCAGCTACCGCAAGGGTCAAGCAATTTTCGTTCAGGGGGACCCAGCTGACTCCATCTTCTACATTCAACAGGGCAGGGTGAAGGTCACGGTCATCTCGGAGCAGGGTAAAGAGGCGGTC
>Ga0111539_10000067_pt1 | contig 105394 bp, 98 predicted proteins | sample RhiMethybrSRZTD1_FD_79667 | JGI IMG/M metagenome (GOLD analysis project Ga0111539, IMG submission 79667) | Populus rhizosphere microbial communities from Tennessee, USA - Rhizosphere MetaG P. TD hybrid SRZTD1 (version 2) (version 2) | ecosystem: Host-associated > Plants > Roots > Rhizosphere >...
CAACAAGCTGGCGCAGGACCAGGTCGTCACCGACGTGTTCACCTACACGGTGACCGACGAGCACGGGGCGACCTCCTCGACCAGCCTGACCATCACCATCACCGGGACCAACGACGCGCCGGTGATCGACGTGGATGGCGTTGCCTCCTACACGACCGGCGGCGCAGCGGTCGCGATCGACAACACCATCACGATTACCGATGTGGATAACACCACCCTGACGGGCGCCACGATTGCCATCACCGGCAACTTCCAGAGCGGCGACAGCCTCAACTTCGTCAATCAGCCGCCGATTACGGGATCATACAACGGTCTTACCGGCGTCCTGACACTGACGGGCCTTGCTTCGCTCGCCGCCTATGAGGCGGCAATCGAATCCGTCACCTTCTCCAGCACCAGCGGCAGCACCGCGACCCGCACGGTCAGCTACACGGTCAACGACGGAACCGCCAACAGCGCGACCGATACGGCGACGGTCAATGTCCTCACCGGCAACCATACGCCGACCGACCTGAAATTGATCGCCAATCTGGCCGTCGGCGACAGCCTGCCCGGCACCGGTGCAACCATCGGAACCTTCGTGGCGGTCGATCCCGACATCGGCGATACATTTACCTACGGATTGCTGGCGGGTGACGCATCCACCTTCAAGGTCAATGTATCGACCGGCGCGCTTACCTTGCTGTCTAACCTCGGCAACAACGCCGACTATGCCTTGGACATTCAGGTCAAGGATTCCGGGGGCGCAGCATACACGGAGACCTTCCACATCATCACAGGAAGTGGAACGGGAGAAACCCTGCCATCTGGCGGCACGGGCCTTGGCACCGACGACGTCCTCTATGGCTTCAACAACAACGATCTCATCCTTGGCGGGATCGGTGATGATACGCTGTTCGGACAGGACGGGGACGACACCCTGAATGGCGGCACTGGCACGAATGTGCTGGTCGGCGGCGCCGGCAGTGACACGCTCGTCTATACCAACAGCACCAGTACTTACGACGGCAGCGACAATAAAGATAACGTCCTGACAGACAAGAATTCCGGCGACACTCTCGACATTTCCAGCGTGTCCAGTCTCGATCTTACGGCGATCGACAATTCGCACTTCAAGGGACTTGAGACGATCAATATGCACAATATCGGGGCACCCGTCGCCCAGACGCTGACTCTTAACACGTCTGACGTGATCGACTTTGGCACGGGAACGTTCGATCCGAGCGGGGCCTTCCCAAATCTCGATGCAGTACGCATCGACGGTGATGCAGGCGACGTCGTCAACCTATCGAAAGGCGCAGGAGAGTGGATCGACATCTCAGGTATCATCTCGAATGAGCCAACAGGTTACAAGGTTTACGCCTTTGACACCGTTGTGGGAGGCGGTGCCGGCACCGGCACGGTCACCGGCTATGCCATCATCGACACTGACGTGACGGTCAATAGCGTCGCATAGGCGCCAACGAATTCTCGAGAGGACTTGGGCGCCTTCGGGCGCCCTTTTCTTTTTCTTACGTCTCCCCCTCGCTCCCCGTGATCAGCCGCGCGCCGCGGCGGTAGGTGAGGTACGACCAGAACCATTGCATCGCCACGATGAAGCGGCTGCGGAAGTCGATCAGGAAATAGATGTGGGCGATGCCCCACAGCCACCAGGCGGGCCAGCCCTTGACCTTGATCCAGCCGAAATCGGCAATCGCCGCGCTACGCCCGATGGTGGCGAGCGATCCGGCATGGCGATAGCGGAACGGGCCCACGTCTTTCTTGCCCGCGACCCGCGCGGCGATCGCGCGGCCGGCATAGGCGCCCATCTGCTTGGCGGCCGGCGCGATGCCGGGCACCGGCTGGCCCCTGTCGTCCATCACCTCCGCCGTATCGCCGACGACAAAGATGTCGCGATGACCGGGTACTGACAGATCCTTGGCGACCACAACGCGGCCGGCGCGATCCTTGTCCGCACCCAGCCATTTGGCGGCGGGCGAGGCCTGGACCCCGGCGCCCCAGACGAGGGTGCGCGAGGCGATCCGTTCCCCGCCGTACTGGATGCCGGCCTCGTCGCAATGCTCGACCGCGCGGCCAAGCTGGACCTCGACGCCGAGCTTCACCAGTGCCTTGCGCGCGAACTCGCCCAGCTCCGGCGGAAACGCCGGCAGCAGGCGCGGGCCGGCTTCGATGAGGACGATGCGGGCCTGGGTCGGATCGATGACGTGGAACTCGTCGGCCAGCGCCCAATGCGCCAGCTCGGCGATGGCGCCCGCCATCTCGACCCCGGTGGCGCCGCCGCCGATCACCACGAAGGTCAGCAGCGCCTTGCGTTCCTCCGGGTCTTCGGTGGTTTCCGCATGCTCGAACGCCAGCAGGATGCGCCGGCGGATGTCGGTCGCGTCCTCGATCTTCTTGAGGCCCGGCGCGTATTTCTCCCAGTCATCGTGGCCGAAATAGGCGTGGCGTGCCCCGGTCGCCACGATCAAATAGTCGAACGTCTCATCGCGTCCGTCCTGCAGGTGCACCAGCTTGCGCTTGGGATCGATGCCGGTGACCCGCGCCATTACCACGCGCGCATTCTTCTGCCGGATGAGGATGGACCGGATCGGGCTGGCGATCTCCGCCGGCGACAAAGCGGCGGTCGCGACCTGATAGAGCAGCGGCTGGAACAGATGATAGTTGCGCCGGTCGATCACCACCACGTCGCAGGGCGCGTTGCGCAGCGCCTTGGCGGCGGACAGCCCGCCGAAACCGGCGCCGAGAATGACCACCCGCGGTCGCGCCTTGCCGCCTTCCATCCTTGCCGCTCCATGAATGGTCACGACCCCCGCTATCCATGGTGACGACCCAGGAAGCCGATGGCAACCATCCGGACGCTTATACGCCGGCGCGCATCGCCGCACCGTTTCGATCGAACTGGCGCGCCAGCAGCACATCCAATGAGATCGCGCCCAGCCCGCGCGCCAGCAGCGCGATCATGCTGTCATGCTGTGGGGGATCATGCTGGCAAGATCGCGGAACCGGCGCGCACGGTGGACGAGGCCGGTCATGGCATCACCTGCGTTGTGGCGGCTTTATTGTCGTGATCGGACTGAGCAGGATCCGGTTCCGCGCGACGTTCTGTCTGATTGGTCGCGGGTCTGTGCCGGGCTCGCTCGGCGGCTGGCAACAGTCCGCGGGGATCGCCGCCAGGATCTCGTCGGGCGTTGCTCCGGCGACCCTTTGGTGCGCGCGGTTGCGACAATCGATCTTGGTCGGCATGGCGGATACCCGATGAGCAGGGCAGCGCGGGTGGCGGCAATGCAGGAACCGCCTCTCCGCGCCGCTGATTGCTGGCCTTAGCTCTGCTTCGGCGCGAGGCCCCGCGCGGTCCGCTAAAATGCCGTCTCCGCATTTAATCCATAATGCCGCGGCATAGAGAAAGATCAGCGATCGCAATGCTTTGCTGCGTACAAGCAGGCGCTCGGGCAAGCGTGTGGACCTGGCGCACAAGGCTGCGCGCCAGGTCCATGAAGCCGTATCGGGAAGCGCGTCGCGTCAGCCTTGTTTCGGTTCGAGGCTGCCGCCGTTGATCTTGGTGCAGGTGCCGGTCGGCACGTAGATCCAGGCGTCGCCCCTGCCGGCATCGGCCACCTGGCCGGCGCAGGCATTGCTGGCGGTCTGGCAATCGTTCTGGCCGGCGGCTGCGACGCCGTAGCATTTCTCGTTGTCGGCACCCTGGGCGGACATCATGAGCGGACCGGAGATGGCGGCCGCGACGGCGGAAGCCAGAAGCAACGCGTTCTTCATCGTCGAAACTCCTTTGCAATCAAGGGATCGATGGACGCCGTAGCGCGTCGCGAATCTATACACCTGATCCACGGAAACGGACGGCCACATCGGCCGTTTTCCTTCGGATCAAGCGCGGCGAGTCTGACGTAATCGCCGGAGCCCTGGCACTCACAAGCGCGTGAGGCGCCCTAGGGCTTCCCGACCACCAGACAATCCAGCCCCGCCTGCTTCATGGCGGAGCAGCGCTCCTGGGCGGCGGCGACGGTCTCGAACGGGCCGGTCTGTACCCGATAGAACGTGCCCTTCGTCCCCAGGTCGGCCGATTCCACCATCGCGGTCAGACCGGTCAATTGGCTGGAATACTTGCCCGACAATTCCTTCCAGGCGCTCCAGGCCGCCTCTTCGCTCGGCATGGAGACGAGCTGGATGCGCACGCCCGACGGCGTTGCTTTGCTGGTGGAACTGACTTCAGGGGTCTTTGCGCTGGCAACCTTGGTCGTGGAATCCGGCGCCTTGGCGGCCGTCTCGCCGCTCGCCGGCTTGCTGGTTGTGGTCGCCGTGCTCGCCGTCGCGGCTGGCTTGGCCGGCTTGGCCGCAGTCTCGGTCACGGTCGGCTTGGCCGCGGTCGTGGTCGGCGTCGCCGTCTTGGTCGTCGTCGCGGCCGGCTTGGCTGCCGTCGTCTGCGTCGCAGCCGTCTTGGTCGTCGTTGCGGCTGGCGTGTCGGCGGCCTTGGTCGTGGCCGGCGCCGGCGCGATAGCGGCCTGCTGGCTCGCATTCATGCGCTTCAGCACGGCGTCGCGATTGGCCTCGGCGACGGTGCGGCGCGTGCCGTCCGGCAGCGCGGTCACCGCCTTGGACAGCCAGTCATAGGCCTTCACATTGTCGACCGGAACGCCCAGCCCCATGGCGTACATCAGGCCCAGCTGCGCCTGCGCCTCGGGATAGTTGCCGTTCGCGGCTTTGTTCATGAGGTCGATACCCTGCGGAACGCCGTCCGCCGGGCCGTGGCCTTCAAGATAGATCTTTGCGAGCTGGTATTGCGCGGCCGGATCGCCGCTTGCCGCCAGCGGCTGGAATTCCGAGATCGCCTTCGGATAATCGCCGACCGTGACCGCCGCGACGCCCTCGCTCATGCCGGCCAGTGCGGATCCCGCCCAGGTCAGCAGCGCCCCCGACACAACCGCCACGCACAGGATTCGACTCATGCTTGCTCTCCTGAGCACCCCCGATAGCCTTGAATCATAAATGATTCATCCGAGTCGCGGCCAGGGGGCGGAATGCAGTGGCAGCAAGGCCTCGGTCGGCGCGGTAAATCTTCCGGTTGCGGTATCCTTCCGCGCCTGTCCTGTAGGATCAAATCCCAAAACCTTTAAGGAATGGCTAACCATGAATGCTAACCACGAAGGGTTGGCCGGCACGCTGCCCAAGAGACTGGGGCGAACGTGCCGGCCGGGCCGGTCACCCCGCAGGTTGCGATGAATGCGGGGCCATCGGCTCGGCCAATCTGGCCCGCTGGGCGCCCGATCGGGAAATGCCAACCCCCTATGATTTCGATGCTTCCTTGGCATCGCTCGGGGCGATGCCGATCGGTTACGGTTCGGGCGCCGACGCTGAGGAGCTGAAGAAGAACTGTTTCCGATTTGCGGACTAATCGGCGGCGCCTGTCATCTCCACATGAGAAGCTGGCGCGTGCCGAAGCGAGGAGGATCGTATGGGTTTGCTGGTCGACGGAGTATGGCAGGCGGAGGCCGGCAAATGGGCGGATTCCAAGGGCCGGATGCGGCGCCCGGATTCGATCCTGCGCAACTGGATCACCCCGGACGGCAGCCCGGGCCCGACCGGGCGCGGGGGCTTCAAGGCGGAAGCCGGGCGCTATCACCTTTATATCGCGCGCGCCTGCCCGTGGGCCCATCGCACCGCGATCTTCCGCGAGCTGAAGGGATTGCAGGACATCATCGGGCTTTCCGTCACCCACTGGCTGATGCTGGAGAACGGCTGGACCTTCGATTCCGCGCCGGGCGTCGTTCCCGATGCCGTCAGCAACGCGCGCTTCCTGCATCAGGTCTATGCCAAGAGCGAGCCAAACTATAGCGGCCGCGTGACCGTGCCGGTGCTGTGGGACAAGAAGACGTCGCGCATCGTGAACAACGAATCCGCCGACATCATCCGCATGCTGAACAGCGCGTTCGATGGCATCGGCGCCCTGCCCGGCGATTATTATCCCGAAGATCTGCGGGCCGAGATCGATGCCGTCAACCAGCGCGTCTACGACACGCTCAACAACGGCGTCTACAAGGCCGGTTTTGCCGGTAGCCAGGAGGCCTATGACGAAGCCGTGGTGCCGCTGTTCGAGACGTTGGATTGGCTCGAAACCAGGCTCTCCAAGTCACGCTATCTCGTCGGCGGCCGCTTGACCGAGGCCGATTGGCGGCTGTTCACCACCCTGCTGCGCTTCGATCCGGTCTATCACACGCATTTCAAATGCAACCTGCGCCGCCTCGTCGATTATCCGGCGCTGTGGGCCTATACGCGCCGGCTCTACCAGCATCCCGGCATCAAGCCGACCGTGAATTTCGACCACATCAAGGGCCACTATTTCCAGAGCCATCGCTGGATCAATCCGACCGGCATCGTGCCCAAGGGCCCGATCGTGGATTTCGATGCGGCGGTGCCATAGCTGAAGCGCTCCAGACCTAGTCTAGTCTAGTGAACGGGCCCCGCGCCGGAATGGCGCAGGATGTTGAACTGCCCATAGCTGTCCGTGATATCCAGCGCAATAGTACCCGTTGCCCTGGTCGACGCGCTGCCGATTTCGGCCAGGTCGAACTCGATGCCGTTGGGGATGCTGATGCGGATGCGATGCTCGCCGCCGGTGGCCGGGCTCTTGATCGGACGGCCGGTTGATTCGAGAACGTCGGAGATCACCACCCTTGCGGTGCGCGCGTCGATATCGATCTGGAAGTCGATCGGCTTGAAGATCGGCGGATGCACAGTGCTGCTCATGGCATGAAACACCCACCAGTGGGTGGCCGCTTCCTTCGTCTCCCCGCCATGCAGAATGGTCTTCAGCGCCTGGCGCTGGCTCTCGTCGGCGCGCGGGTCGATGATCGCCTGCATGGTTCCATTGCCTTCGAACACCGCCCCCGGCCAGGAATAGACGACCGCCGCGTGGAGGCCGGCCAGCGGCACGTCGCCGAAGTGCCCTTTGTCGATCCGCATGACCTCGAACCCGTGGCAGTGACCCTGGCTCGGCAGGTCCTCGAACTGGCAGGGGCAGCCGTATCGGCAATTGCAATTGCCGAACGAGACTCCTTCCACATACCAATCGACCATCGCCATAACACTCTCCTTGGTGGGTTGCTCTCTCACCAGCCTGTGGCGAGCACCATTGCGCCAAGCGCGATCAGCGCCCAGCCAGCAGCCAAACTCAGTCTTCGCTGACGCGGCAGAACCTTCTCGACCAGCACAAAAGTCGCGATGCCGGCGATCCAATAGAGGTTCATCACGCCGCCGACGAACAGCAGCGCCATCAAGAACCAGCAGCAGCCGAGGCAATAGCTGCCGTGCACGATGCCCATGCGGAACGCGCCGCCCGTTCCGCCGCGCCAGTGTTGCGTCAGGAAGCTGACGGGCTGGCTGCATCGCCCGAGGCACGCCTGCTTGAGCGGCGTCAGCTGATAGATGCCCGCCGCCACCAGCAGGAGGCCGTCGAACAGCGCGCTGGTCGATTGCATCATGGGGCTGAGCAGCCGGCTCATCTCGAATGTCCACTGCGCCAACGCGGCGCCGGCGCTGAAAAGCCCCCAGATCGCAAGATAGCCGGCGACAAAGGCGCTTGTCCGGAACTCCGATCGCGGCTGTGCCTGACGCTTGCGGGCGATGGCGGCGAACAGCAGGATCATCGGAGAGGCGCTCGGCAGCATCATGCCGATCATCATGATGAACCACATCAGATAGACAGCGAGCGCGTAGGCGGGCGACCACGAAACAGGAGAAGCCGAGACTGCGCCTGCGGGGGGCATGGCGGTCATTTCGAACGCGTTCATGCCCATGCCGACGCCCGCCAAGGTGTAGGCCCAGGCAAGGCTCGCCACCGCCGCAAGGCCGGCAACCGCGATCAGGCGATCGCGTTTCAGGATAGATTCCAGCGCCGATGAAGATGTCATAGCTGGCCACTCCAGGCCGTAACGGGGTCGACAGTCACGGGCGGGCTTGAGCCCTGGGTCCATTGTGCGCCGATCTCGCGCGCACGACAAATCCGTCTACAGCCCTCCGGAGTGCATTGTGCATCGCTGGCCAGAGCGTGCGGATGCGGCAGGATGCCTCGACCTTGATGCGCCGGCGAATCGCGGCGCGGGGAATCTCCCCGCACCGCTTCCGTTTCAGTCGCAGAATCCGTCGAGCCGGTTGGCGACGTTCGCCATGCCGGAATAGTCGTCGACGGCCTCGTTGCCGTCCCAGTTCTTGGCGAGGCGGATGCCCGTCATGCCATTCGGCATCAGCGCGACGATGTTGCCGCCCCAGCCGATCATCGCCGGCAAATAGAGCTTGCAGCTCTCGCTCGCGTCATAGCGCGCGGTCCACAGCGACATGTAATAGCGGTTGTCGCCATACGCGCTGCTGCTGCCGGTCGGCAGGCCGCGATCCTGCGCGCTGGCCAGCATGGTCTCGATCATCGGCGCATAGAGGATCTGGTCGTCGCCGTGCTTGCCCTTGTCCTGGTAGAGCGTCGCGATCTTCGCCATGTCGCTCAGGCTCGGATAATAGCCGAACGCCATGATCGGCTGGCCCTTGCCGCCGTCGCTCTCGATGGTGCGGTTGGTGGCCGCGTGATGGATGCCGATCGGCCCATAGACCTCGTTCTCCAGCATCGCCCACAGGTCGGCGCCCGGACCTTCCTTGCGCTTGAGATATTCGGCCATCGCGACGCCGAGCAGGAACATGTCCTGGTCCCGGTAGCGCGCGACTTCGCCGGGCCCCCAGGGCAGGTCCGGCGTTTGCGCCAATGCGGCGACCTTGTCGGTCACGCTGTGGGCTTCGTACCATTCGGCGTAGTTGCCGTCGAGATAGCCGTCGTCGATGCTGTTGGGATCGCGCTTGTCGCTGCCGAACCCGACGCCGCTCGCCATGTTCGCCAGGTTGGCGAATGTGACGTCGCGCCAGCCGTCATGCGCAGCCGGGATCGTCACGTAGTCCACGACCTTGGCGTCGAACACCTCGGGCCCGTATTTCTGCGCCAGCCGCAGCAGCGCCACCGCATTGGCCAGCGACTTGGTCGCCGACCAGACGCCGAAGCCCGCGGTCTCGCAATAGGGCAGGGGTCCGGCCGCGCTCTTGCAGGGCTTGTGATAGAAGGTCCCGTCGACGACTAGTCCGCTGACCAGCACGTCGTCCTGCGACATCGCGCTCTCGAAATCCGCCAGCTTGTCGGCGCCGACCTTTGCCTCCAGCACGCTCCAGTCGGCCATCGGGAATCGGTCGGCCACTTCCTGCGCATAGTCGTGGCGCAGCAGCGCCAGGTCATCGATCCCGCCCGGCGCGTAGTGCGCCGGGACCCGGCCCCAGGCCGTGAAGTAATCTTCGATATAGTACGGTGCCGTCTGCTGCACGATCTGGAACCGCAGGTCGGAGACTTCCTTGTCGGTGAACAGGAAGGTCGCGACGCCGTGATGCGTCTCGCCCTCGATCGAATGGACCAGTGAGAACGGGAACGAGGCGCGCGACCACTTGCCGTCGCCCGGCTCTGACCAGACGCGCCCCGGTTGCACGATCACGTCCCAGTAGCTCGCGCCGTCGGGGGTCGAGCCCACGCGGATCACGTCGCGCTCGACCGGCACCAGGTCGCCATCCTTGGTGAAGAAGGAGAGTGTCACGCCTGGGAAGATCTTCGGGTTCTTGCCGAGAACCTCCGGCGCCTTGAAGGCCGCTGGGTCGGTGCCCATCTCGACCTCGCTCAGGGTCAGGCTGCCCACGAAATCGTACTGCGCCGGCCCGGCGCTCGCGCTGGGCATAAACGCGCTGTTGTCCACCAGGCCGGCGACGGCGCCGGTCGTGCTTAGCAACTGTTGCCTGGTGATGTGGTCGGACGCCTGTCCCGAAGTCGCTGTCAGCAGCGCTGCAATAGCGATCGCGGGTGCAATGATGAAGCTCGCCTGTCGACGCATTAGTTCCTCCCCTGGCGTTCTCGTTGATTGGCTGAAAGCCTGGGCGCCAGGGGAACGGGATGGTTGATCGCAACCGTCAACACCCTGTGCGATTCCGACATGTTATCGCGGGAAGCCGCCGGACCGTGAGGAGTAGCTGATACAGGAAGTGGACTGGAAAGAGCCGGACCGCAGCCTTAGAATATTTGCGTAACGATTAATGCCGTCGCGCTGGAGTAAGGCCTAACGTTTCGAGGCAAAGGGGCAACTGCTGCGAGGTCTGAGTGTCTTCTGACAAAGGGAGGTTCGCTATGGCTGGTTGGCGCATCGAGGGGCAGTATTTCGAAACCTGCAACTGCATCTTTGTCTGTCCGTGCATCGGTTCCAACCTGACGGCGCCTCCGTCGGAAGGTGATTGCAAGGCCGCGATCACGATGAGAATCGATAAGGGACAGAAGGACGGGGTAAATCTTGATGGCCTGTCCTTCATCGTCCTGATGCATGCGCCGAAGGCGATGATCGAAGGCAATATAACGGTAGGACTTATTATTGACGAGCGTGCCACGGACAAACAGATGGAGGCGATCGGCGCGATCGCATCGGGTTCCGCTGGCGGTCCGATGGCCGCGTTGGCGCCACTGGTCGGACGGTTGGCCGGCATCGAGAAGCGCCCAATCAAATTCGAGCAGAGCGGCATGAAGTATGCCGTCACGGCCGGCGAACTCATCGATCAATCCTTGGAGGGGGTGCCCGGTCTTGCGCGACCAGGCGAGCCGATCTATCTCGACAACACCTGCCATCCGGTGAACGCCAAACTAGCGTTGGCCAAGGCTCATCACAGCAAGTTCCACGCATTCGGTATTGACTGGGACGATTCGAGTGGGACGCGCAATGGCCATTTCGCGCCTTTCACATGGAATGGGTGACCCGGCACACGGCGCGTAGTCGCGGCGTCGATGGAGCCCTGCGGCGCGACCGCCTGGGGCCACTTCGGATGGTAGCAAACTAGCGCGCTCAAAGCCCCACAACAGCTAAGGGGTGCCTGGGACATCGGGACAAGCGTTGCGGGGCGCGCTACCACTGCTGGTTCTTCACCGTCGCCAGCTTGACGAGATAGTCGATGATGTCGGCGGTCTTCACCTTGACCACGTGTGGGGTTTCGCCCCGCAGCGTCTGCTCGACCAGCAGCCGGCTCTCGACGTTCGCGAGCTTCACCTTGAAGATGCCGGGCGCCTTCTTGATTCCCGGATAATAGTTGGGGTCCACCAGCTTCTCCTTGGCGCCCACCCGCGCCAGGATCGCCGCTTCATCCTCGTCGACGCCATCGGCCTTCTTCGCCAGCTTCCAGTCATTGTGACCCGCATGCTGCTCAGCATTCAGCGTCTCGATCGCGGCGGCTGCGTCTTCGTCGGTCACGCCGATCTTGTAGACGTGCTTGGTGAGGCCGTGATCGCTGCCCCAGTTCGCCAGCCCTTTGCTGCTCGCCACATAAAGTGTCGCCATCGCGTTTCGCCCGTATTGAAGTTCTGTGTCGGCGACACTTGAGCCGGTTGCCGAGGCGCCGTCAATCAGTCAGCTCCGCCACGCGAAGCTCCAGCTTGGCGACCAGTTCGGCACCGACCTTGCCGCCTTCGCCCTTGATGCCTTTGGTCAGCACCAGCTCGATCGCATCGAGATGAGACTTGGCGAGATCGAGGTGCCTTGCCTGATAGTCGTACGCGCGGTCGCGGGTCAGAACGCACAGCGACTGGCCGACCTTGGTGACCAGCGGAAAGCCGAACGAAGCGCCCTGGCCCTTGAGGTCATGCGCCACGCGGAACAGCGTCTCGACATGCTGGGCGCGCGTCGCCGGATCGTCGGCCGCGGCGGTCAGCGCCGTCCGTGCCTTGGCCAGATCGCGCAAGGCCCAGGAGGCATAGTCCTTGGCCAGGTCCGCGACCGCCGCCTCGGCCCGCTTCAGCACCGACGACATGCGGCCGTCACCGCTGGTACTCTCGGCTTCCGGCTTGTTCGAATTGGCGGGGGTCGGTGGGGACTTGACCATTTTTCCGGAGTGTTGCGGGAAAGGACAATCAAACATCAATTGCCATGACGCGCGCAAGACTACAGCCTGCGGGGCAGCCAGGTTGCCGCGACTCCGACCGTCAGCGCCAGCAGGCCGCACACCACGAATACCGCGCGGAAATCGAACACCGTGAGCAGCAGCGCGTAGGTCGCCGAGGGGATGAACTCCGCGGTATCGACATAGGTGCGGAACACGGTCGCAAGCTGCGGCAATTCGCGGGGCCGGGCAAAGCGCATGAACGGAATGTTGCCGAGGGAATCGAGCGTGACGATGAAGGTCGCGCCGAGCAGCAGGTTCAGGCAGAACAGCAGGGGATAATCGTACAGCAGCGTGCCGGCGATGGTGAGCGCGCCGCCCATCCAGAAGGCGCCGACGATCGGCCGGCGGATGCCGAGCCGCTGCGCCACCATCCTCACCAGCGGCGACAGGCCCAGCAACAGGTTGCCGCATCCGACCAGCCAGCCGGCCCAGCTTTCATCGATCCCGTGATCCTGCAGATAGAGCGCGGGATAGGTGAAGAACATCGACCACCAGGCGGACCGCCCGAACACGATCAGCCAGCTGAGGCGCAGCCGTTTCTGCGAGGCGAAGCGCCAGACCATGGTCAGCGGATTGCGCGGCGGCGGCGTCGATTCCACGCTCGGCTCGGCCAGCTTCAGACGCCGGAAATAGAGCATGAGGCCGAGATGGACCGTGATCGAAACCGCGGCCGGCGCGACGATGCCGAAGCGCTCATAGAGCTCGACCCCGATCACCGGCCCGAATCCCCAGGCGAGGCAGCTGGTGAACAGACGCAGGGTTTCCGACCGCACCAGGTTCCGGCGCGGAATGAAATCGACGATGAACAGGATGAGGCACACGGTGCCGACCACGCCGCTCAAGGCGCGCCCCAGCATGCCGAGCCCGAGGCCGGGAATGGTGGAGGTGGCAAGGCCTGCCATGCCGATGATGCAGCAAAGGATGCCGACGATATAGGTGGCGTTGCGGCCCAGGCGATGGATGACGAACGGCGTCAGGAAGGTGCCGAAGAAACTGACCATCGCCACGGCGGAATAGGTGGTGCCGACGTAGGAATCGGCATTGTTCGCTGCGATCGACTTGTAGATTGAATAGGCGTGCAACGGAATCACTGTTGCCGTCAAAGCACGGGCCGCGGAATCGAGCGCATAGATCGCGGCAAATGCTCCGGGGCCTGGAACCTGCAGGGCCGACGGCAACGCAGCAAAGCGGGAAGACATGAGGGGCGGCGACTCGGGCAATGAACGACTCATTCTAGTGCCCATTTTCGCGCATCGCCAGCCATCCGAGCGCGCGCGGCCGGTAGCCATCCGCCTCGCGGGACTCTAAACTGCGCCACATGACCGGCGCGGAACACCTCGATTATGAGCCCACGCATCCGGATTTGCGGCGGCTCCAGGACTATTGGCGCCGCCAGCGTGACGCGCGCAGCTTTCCCCGGCGGGCGGACCTCGATCCGCTCGATCTCGGGTTCATGCTGGACCGGATCGCCCTCACCGAAGTGCATGAAGACCCGCGCCGCTACCGGCTGCGCGTCGTCGGTTCCTGGTGGGCGGCTCTGGTCGGTTTCGAATCGACCGGCATGTGGCTCGACAGCTGGCCGCACGCCAACCAGCGCAAGCTGACCGCCGACACCTACGAATCCGTGATCGCCGCCCGCCGCCCGCTTTGCGCGCGGCGCGACGCCTGGGTGGACGACAAGAGATTGAGCTACGAGATCCTGCTCCTGCCGCTGTCCGAAGACGACGCGCGGATATCGATGATCGTGACGGGCATCGGGCCGAGCTAGGGTCGCCATTGTCTATATGCACCCCCACCCGTCATTGCCCGGCGATGACGTAGGAGAGGGCATTTGCAGTGCGTCGTTCTATCGCCTAACCTCCCTCAAAAGGGGCCACCATGACCGAAGACCTCTACCGCCTCACCGCCCTCGAAGCGGTGCGGCGCTTGCGTGCCGGCGAGGTGACGCCGCTCGACCTGATCGACGCAGTGGAGCGCCGCGCCGCCGCGGTGAACGGCACCGTCAACGCGCTGGTGACGCCGGCCTATGACCGTGCGCGCGATCATGCGCGCCGGCTGATGGCATTGCCGCCGGCAGAGCGCAGCTTGCTGGCGGGGCTGCCGGTCGCGATCAAGGACCTCAACGACGTCGCGGGCGTGCGCACCACCTACGGCTCGCCGATCTTCGCCGGCAATGTGCCTTCCGTGTCGGACCTGATGGTGCAGACCATCGAATCCCGTGGCGGCATCGTGGTCGGCATGACCAACACGCCGGAATTCGGCGCCGGTGCCAACACCTTCAATCCGGTGTTCGGCGAAACGCGGAACCCGTGGAACCCCGCGCTCAATGCGGCCGGTTCGTCCGGCGGTTCGGCGGCGGCGCTGGCCACCGGAATCGTCGCGCTCGCTACCGGCTCCGATCTCGGCGGCTCGCTGCGCACGCCGGCCAGCTTCTGCTCGGTGGTCGGCTTCCGGCCCAGCCCGGGGCGTGTCGCCAACGGCCCGGCCGAGCAGCGCTTCAACGATCTCTCGGTCGAAGGGCCGATGGCGCGCAACGTGCCCGACGCCGCGTTGCTGCTGGACGCGATGGCCGGCTGGCGGGTGGAGGATCCGATCTCGCTGCCGGCGCCGCCGGAGCCGTTTCTCGCTGTCGCGCAGCGACGGCGCAAGCCCCGGCGCATCGCCCTCTCCATCGATCTCGGCGGCGTTACGCCGGTCGATCCCGCGACCCGCGCCATCGTGCGCCAGGCCGCTGACCAGCTCTCCGATGCCGGTGTCGAGATCGTCGAAACTTCACCCGATTTCGGCGGCGTCATGGAGGCGTTCCACGTGCTGCGCGGCCTCGGCTACGCCACCAACATGCGCGCGCTGCTGGCGCAACACCGCGACAAGCTGAAATCCGACGTGATCTGGAACATCGAGCAGGGCATGGCCCTGACCGCCGATCGCATCGGCAAGGCGCTGCTGCGCCGCTCGCGCCTCTATGGCGAGGTGGTGAAGTTCCTGTCTGAATACGAGTTCCTGCTGGCGCCCGGCGCCTGCTGCCCGCCGAACCCAATCGAGGGACGCTGGGTGCGCGAGGTCGACGGCCACAAGTTCGAGAACTACATCGGCTGGCTGACTTTGCCCGCCGTCATCACCATGGCCGCCTGCCCGGCGCTGGCGATTCCCGCGGGCTTCACCGGCGACGGCAGGCCGGTCGGTATCCAGTTGGTCGGCGCGCCGCGCGGCGATGCAGACGTTCTCTCCGCCGGCGCAGCAATCGAGGAGATCCTCGGTATTGCCGATGCCGTTCCGATCGATCCCAAGCCCGCGCGACCGCTCGAAAGATGAGCGCCGATCCGGAGGATGTGCCGGTTCTCTACATGGCCCGCACCCGGGCTTACTATCATGCGCTTGGGTACGACGAGCCCTACCGCTGGGCGCACTTCGCCGAGGTGCCCTTCGCGCCGCTACGCAAGCCATTGCGGGAATGCCGGATTGCGCTGGTGACGACCGCCGCGCCCCATGATCCTGCGCTCGGCGATCAGGGTCCCGGCGCGCCTTACAATGCGGCGGCGAAGTTCCACCGCGCCTATGCGCGACCGGTCGAAGGCGCGCCCGACGTGCGCATTTCGCACGTGACCTACGATCGCGACCACACCAGCGCCGAAGATTCCAACACCTGGTTCCCGCTCGCGCAATTGAAGCGCCGTGCGGCCGAGGGCGCCATCGGTGATATGGCGCCGCGCTTCTATGGCGCGCCGACCACGCGCAGCCAGCGTACGACCCTGGAGCAGGATGCGCCGGACATCCTTGCCGCCATGCGCGAAGACAAGGTCGACGCGGCCGTGCTGGTGCCGAATTGCCCGGTCTGCCATCAGACCGTGAGCCTCACTGCGCGCCACCTCGAGGCCGTCGGCATCCCGACAATCGTCATGGGATGCGCCAAGGACATCGTGGAGCATGTCGGCGTCCCGCGCTTCCTGTTCAGCGACTTCCCGCTCGGCAACTCCGCCGGCAAGCCGGGCGACGCCGCCTCGCAAGCTGCCACGCTCGATCTGGCCTTGCAGATCCTGGAGCGGGCGCCAGCCGCGCGCACGAGTGTGCAATCACCGTTGCGTTGGCAGGCGGACGCAAGCTGGAAGCGGGATTTCTGCAACATCGAGCGGTTGTCGGCCGCCGACCTGGCTCGCCTGCGCGCGGCGCACGAGAAGCATCGGTCGATCGCGCGCGCGACGCGCGATCAGGAGTGACTTAGGCGGCCGCCGCCGCGGGCCGCTCTCACGGAGCGGGAACTTCCTCGACCACGCGCGAAGACCATGGGCACCAGTGCCGGCCCGGCAGAAAGGCGCCGCCAACTTCGTCGAGGTGCGCCTCGACATAGGTTGTTGCCGCATCGCAGACCTCTATCGCCATTTCGAAGAATGAAATCGACGCGGGATGCAGATAGAAGTGCCAAGGGGAGTTGTAGGGAACCGTGCCGTTGACGACCAGCCCTGCGACATGGACCTTCGATTGCTCCTGGCCGCTCGCGATGGCGCGCGCCTCGGCGATCGTGCCGGGATCGGTCAGCGCAATGACAAACGTGTCGTTCTCCGTGGGGCCTGTCACCTTGAAATACGCGGCTCGCGTATCGTTCCCCTCATTCTTGGTTTGACACCCTGCCAGCGCCGCCAGGGCAACGATCGCTGCGAACGCAGCCGGGAACGGCGAGAACGCTCGACCCATGTCCGCCTCCAGATGTCTGTGTGTGCAAGTGGTACGCTAGTGCGACGCGCCAGCTTCCGTCAATGCGCTGCCGCCGACTGGCGGCGGAGAAACACGATCTTCGCCTTGCCATAGCGCCGCTCGTCCTCGACGGCAACATCGTCCAGCGCTGGCGGTTCGTCTCGTGCCGCCATCTCGGCCACGATGAGAGCGGCCGGCGCAAGCCATCCCGAATCCCTCAGCGCCACAAGCGCTGGCGCAACGAGATCCTTCCCATAAGGCGGATCGAGGAACACCAGCGAACACGGCGCAAATCCTGGCTGGGTCCCGGCTTGCGGCGGCTTCAGCGCATCGCACGCGAACACCAGCGTGCGGGCATTCTCATGGCAGGCGGTGATGTTGCGCTTCAGCGCATCGAGGGCCGGGCGCGCCCGCTCCATCGCGACCAGGCTTTCCGCACCGCGCGACAAGGCTTCGAGACCGAGCGCGCCGGACCCCGCGAAGGCGTCGAGCACGCGCGCGCCTTCGACCGCCTCGAAGCGGTGCATCAGCATGTTGAAGATCGCCTGGCGCGCGCGGTCGGAAGTCGGGCGGACGTCGTCGCCCTCGGGCACAATGAGCTTGGTGCCTTTGTGCGCGCCGGCCTCAATGCGCATGAGGAGTCTCCTTCCCCCCTTGTGGGGGAAGGTTGGGATGGGGGGTGACGCCGCACGATGGCGGAAGAGGAAGCGCAATACACTTTGGCGCCAGTGATGTGGCGCATAAGTCCTTCGCTCTCGCCGCTCGTGCGGCGTCACCCCCCATCCAGCTTCGCCTAAGCTCACTGTGTTCGCTAAGGCTCCGCATCCTTCCCCCACAAGGGGGGAAGGGATGTCTCTCGTCTGCGCTCATTGCCCGCGATGGCGTTGCTTGGGCCGGCGCCGGGTCTCGGCGCGCGCCGAATCCGCCGGCGCCTGCTTCAGCTTCAACTGGCCGCTGACCTTGTGCACCGGCTTTTTCTCGCCGAGCTGCTCGCGCAGCACCTTGGCCGGCACTTCCTCGATATCGCCCGGGTTGAGTTGAGCGCCCAGCTGGAACGGCCCATAGGCGACGCGGATCAGGCGGCTGACCGGCCAGCCGAAATGGCCGCAGATCTTGCGGATCTCGCGGTTCTTGCCCTCGGTCAGGGCCATGGTCAGCCAGACATTGTCGCCTTGCTTGCGGTCGAACGTTGCCTCGATCGCGCCATAGCGCACGCCTTCAACCGTGATGCCCTTGGCGAGCTGGCCGAGCTGCGCCTGGTCGACCTCGCCATGCACGCGCACACGATAGCGCCGCACCCAGCCGGTCGCCGGCAGCTCCAGCCGCCGCGCCAGCTCGCCATCGTTGGTCAGCAGCAGCAGGCCCTCGGAATTGAGATCGAGCCGCCCGACCGAGATCACGCGCGGCATCCCCGGCGGCAGCGAATCGAACACGGTCGGCCGGCCCTGCGGGTCCCTCGCCGTGGTCACCAGCCCGCGCGGCTTGTAATAGCGGAACAGGCGTGTGCGCTCCGCCACCGGCAAGGGCTTGCCGTCGATCCTGATGTCGTCGCTATCGGTGACGTTTAGCGCGGGGGAAGAGAGCTTCTTGCCGTTGACCGAGACGCGGCCCTCCAGGATCATCGCCTCCGCATCGCGCCGCGAGCACACGCCGGCGCGCGCAATGGCCTTGGCGATGCGCTCGCCTTCGAAGCCGCTCTTCTCTTCGCTCATGATGACGCTGCGATCAGGCCGGCGAACAATTTGGCGTCGCCGCCATGCATCAGGAACTCCGGATGCCATTGGACGCCGAGGCAGAAGCGGTGGATCTTGGATTCGATGCCTTCGATCACGCCGTCCGGCGCGACTGCATTGACCGCGACGTCAGGGCCCACATCCTTCACCGCCTGATGATGCGCGCTGTTGACGGAAAGCTCATTGGCCCCGGTCAGGCGGTGCAGCAGCGTCCCCGCTTTCACCTGGACGATATGGCCGGGCTCGTCGCGCGGGTTCGGCTGCTCATGCAGCACATGGCCGGCGATCTCATCCTCGATATGCTGGATGAGGGTGCCGCCCAGGATGACGTTGATGAGCTGCTCACCGCCGCAGATGCCGAGGACCGGCTTATCGCGGTCCAGCATCGCCTTGGTGACCGACCATTCGAACTGCGTGCGCTCTTCCTTCAGCGTGACGGTCGCATGCTTGGCTGTGGCGCCGAACAATTTCGGGTCCACGTCGAACCCGCCGCCGGTCACCACCAGCGCGTCGATCCGCTCGGCATAGGCTTCGGCCAGGCCGGTTTCATGCGGCAGGCAGATCGGAATGCCGCCCGCCTTTGCGATGGCGGAGCAGTAATTCTCGCGGATCAGGTAGCGGCCGACCTTGCCGATCCCGGTCGGACCGGCGGTGTCGAGCGTGAGGCCGACGATGGGGGGCATGATGGCTCCTTTGGCTGGCCGGAACCTAGTCCAGCGCGGGCAGCGGCTCAAGCCCTGTAGCCTTGACGGGAGCGCAAGGGCCGGGTTCAAGTGCCGCATGACCACGCCGATCGCGCCGCATCTGGAGCATGATTTCATGGGCCTCGCCTTCCGCCAGGCGGAGGCCGCGGCGACACGCGACGAGGTGCCGATCGGCGCTGTCCTGGTCGATTCCACCACCGGCCAGGTGCTGGCGGCCAACCACAACAGGGTGGAGGAGCTGCACGACCCGACCGCCCATGCCGAGATGCTCGTGATCCGCGCGGTCGCCATGGGCCGCAAGGAAAAGCGCCTGCCTTTGTGCGATCTCTATGTGACGCTGGAACCCTGTCCGATGTGCGCCACCGCGATCTCGTTCGCGAGGCTCAGACGCGTCACCTACGCCGCCCGCGACCCCAAGGGCGGCGGCATCGAGCACGGCCCGAAGATCTTCCAGCAGCCGACGTGTCACCATCGGCCGGAAGTGTTCGGCGGCCTCGATGAAACGAAGAGCGCGACACTGCTGAAAGCGTTCTTCCAGGCGAAGCGGTAAAAGACGCGCGATCCCTGCACCTCTCTTCCCGTCATCCCGGCCTTGAGCCGGGATCCACTTGTCCGCCGCACGAGCGGTTGAACGATGGACCCCGGCTCAAGGCCGGGGTGACGGTAGAGTGGGTGTGAAGAGCGCCGCTAAATCGGCAACCGATCCAGCAACCGGTACCACCACACCGATGGCGCCAGGAACCATGGGTTCCCGGTATAAAGCGGCCGTGTCTGGAACGGGATGTTATCCAAAGCGGTTTTCCCTTCTGTCCGGCCAAGCACCTGCTGCCCGACGCGCATGCCGAAATAGGTGGCGAGGGAAACGCCGGAGCCGCAATAGCCCATGGCGTAGTGGATGCCGTCCTGCTTGCCCACGTGCGGCAGCGTGTCGAAAGTGTACGCGACGAACCCCATCCAGGAATGCGTCACGTGTGCGTCCTTGAGGCTCGGAAAGATCGCGCTGAGGCAGGCATGCAGGCGTGGCGCGCTGACCAGCGGGTTGGTCTCCATGTAGGCGACGCGCCCGCCAAACAGGATCGAGCGGTGATCCGGCGACAAGCGGTAATAGAACACCACGCGCCGCGTGTCGCTCACCATCCGGTCGTTGGGGATGAGCTTGCGCATCTCCTTCGGCGCACGCGGCTCGGTCGCGATGATGTAGCTGCCGATCGGAATCACGCGCCGCCGATGCCAGGGCGACAGCGGCCCGCTATAGCCGTTGGTCGCCAGCACCACGTCGCGCGCGAGGATCGTGCCCTTGGCCGTCCGCACGCGGAACTTCGCCCCGTCGCGCTCGATCGTCTGGGCCGCGCATTGATCCACCACTTGCACGCCGGCCGCCCGCGCGATGCGCAGCAGCTCCAGGTGATACTTGCTCGGATGCAGCGCCCCGGTCAGCGCATAGACCGCGCCGCCGTGATACAGGTCCGACGCGATCTCCCGGCTCTGCTCGGCACGCGGCACCATTTCCATCGGCACTTCCAGCCCCTTCGGCTGGTTGCCGGCGAATGCGGCAAGCGCGTCATATTGCCGGCGATTATGCGCGGCGTGGTAGCGCCCGACGCGCCGCCAGTCGCATTCCAGCTTCTCGCCGCGGATCAGATCGTCGATGTAATCGAGCGCGTTGATCCCTTCCTTGCGGATCGCGAACGCCATTTCCTGATTGTGCTTGCCGGAGAGCGCGGTGAAGCTCGGCTTGATGCTGGTGGAGACCTGTCCGCCATTGCGGCTGGAGCAGCCCCAGCCCGCGCTTTCCGCGTCGATCACCAGCGTCGATCGCCCGCCCTTCGCGGTCTCGCGCGCCGCCATCAATCCGGTATAGCCGGCGCCGATCACCAGGACGTCGATCTCTTTCGGCAGGTCCGTGCTCGGGATGTGCGGGCGCGGCGCGTCCTTCCACCAGTAAGGCTCCGACTTGAAGCCGGCGGTGAACATCGCGTCGGGATTCATCTTACTGCCTTCTCTTTATTCGTCATCACCGGGCCGCAGCGAAGCCGCGAGACCCGGTGATCCAAGTTTGCGGACGCGCCTCTGAATCGAACTTGGATGGCCGGGTCTTCGCCCGGCCATGACGTAGAGAAAAGAGCATTTCCCACTATGCGCTCTCCCGGGCGATCGCGCGCCAGCCGATGTCGCGGCGGCAGAAGCCTTCGGGCCAGTCGATGGAATCAACCAGCTCATACGCCCTGGCCTGGGCCTCGCGCACATTCGTGCCGAGGGCGGTCACCGCCAGCACGCGCCCGCCATGGGCCTCGATCTCGCCCTTGGCGTTCAGTTTGGTGCCGCAATGGAACACGACCGCATCGTCGCGCTCGTCCGTCGGCAGGTTGTGGATGACGCTGCCGGGCCTGGTCGACCCGGGATAGCCGCGGGCCGCCATCACGACGGTGAGGGCGCTGTCCGCGTACCAGCGCAGATCGAAATCCTCGAGCGTGCCGTCGGCGCAGGCCACCAACGCCGGCACGATGTCGGACATCATCCGGATGCACATCACCTCGCATTCCGGATCGCCGAAGCGCGCATTGAACTCGATCAGCTTCGGCCCGTCCTTGGTCACCATGATGCCGGCGAACAGGACGCCCTTGAATTCACGCCCCTCGGCCTTGAGCCCCGCGATCGCCGGCTGCACGATCTCCGCCATGATGCGGGCCTCCATTTCCGGCGTCGCTACCGGCGCGGGAGAATAGGCGCCCATGCCGCCGGTGTTGGGTCCGGTATCGCCGTCGCCGACGCGCTTATGGTCCTGCGCGCTCACCATCGGCAGCACGTGCGTGCCGTCGCTGAGGGCGAAGAACGACAGCTCCTCGCCATCCAGGAATTCCTCCACCACGACGCTGTCGCCGGCATGACCGAACTGGTGGCCCACCATCATGCTGTCGATCGCCGCTTCCGCTTCGCCATGGCTGGCGCAGATGACGACGCCTTTGCCGGCAGCGAGCCCGTCGGCCTTGATCACGACCGGAACCGGCAGCGTGCGGGCGTAGATTTTCGCCTTCTCGGGCTCGAGGAAGCGGTGATAGCGCGCGGTCGGGATGTTGTGCCGCGCGGCCAGGTCCTTCATGAAGCCCTTGGAGCCCTCGATCTCCGCCGCGTTCTGCCGCGGGCCGAAGGCGCGGATGCCTGCTGCTTCCAGACGGTCCACCAGCCCCTTGACCAGGGGTGCCTCGGGCCCCACCACCACCAGATCGATCTTCTGTGTGGCGGCGAATTCGGTCAGCTTCTCGATATCCTCGACGCCGATGGGGACGCATTCGGCCAGCGCCGCGATGCCGGCATTGCCTGGCGCGCAGAACAGCGTGTCGGTGAGCGGCGAAGCGGCGATTTTCCAGCACAAAGCGTGCTCGCGCCCGCCCGACCCGACCACCAGGATTCGCATGGGAATGCCGCCTTAAAGGACCGTGACCTCGCGTCACCGGATAACATAGAATATCGAGCCATGACAGAGATTCGACCCGAGCAGATTCCAGTTACCCACAACCTCGCCGAACTGACGGTCAGCGAGCTTTCCGCCGCCATCAAGCGCACGCTGGAAAGCGGCTTCGACCGAGTGCGGGTGCGGGGCGAGATTTCCGGCTTTAAGCGCGCCGCTTCCGGCCACCTCTATCTGCAGCTCAAGGACGATGCCGCCGCCATCAAGGGCGTGGTCTGGCGCAGCACCGCGGTCCGCCTCGGCCTCGCGCCGGAGGACGGCATGGAAGTGGTGGCGACCGGCCGCATCACCTCCTATGCCGAGCGCTCCGAATACCAGCTGGTGATCGAGCGCCTGGAACTGGCCGGCCTCGGCGCGCTCCTCAAGATGCTGGAGGACCGCAAGAAGAAGCTGGCGGCCGAAGGCCTGTTCGATGCCGCGCGCAAGCGGCCGATCCCGCTGCTGCCGGAGGTGATCGGCGTCGTCACCTCGCCGACCGGCGCGGTGATCCGCGACATCCTGCATCGCCTGGCTGATCGGTTCCCGTGCCATGTCCTCATCTGGCCGGTCCTGGTGCAGGGCGAGGGCGCGGCGCTGCAGGTCGCCAACGCCATTCGCGGGTTCAACGCGCTGCCGCCAAGTGGACCGGGGGGCGGCAAGGTGCCGCGCCCCGACGTGCTGATCGTCGCGCGCGGCGGCGGCTCGCTCGAGGACCTGATGGCGTTCAACGAGGAGATCGTGGTGCGCGCGGCGGCGGCCAGCGAAATCCCCCTCATCTCCGCCGTGGGGCACGAGACCGACACCACCCTGATCGATTTCGCCTCCGATCGCCGCGCGCCGACCCCAACCGCCGCCGCCGAGATGGCCGTGCCGGTGCGCGCCGATTTGATCGCGGAAGCGGCGCAGCTCGGCCATCGTCTGGCGCGCGCGGCCAGCCGCCAGATCGTGGAGCACCGCCTGATGGTCGAGGGGCTCGGGCGCGGCTTGCCCGATCCCGTGCGTTTGATCCAGGAGAAGGTCCAGCAGCTCGATCACTGGGTGGAGCGGCGTGACAATGCGCAGCGCGGCTTCTTCGATCGCAAGCGCGACGCGCTCAGTGCGCTGGCGAACCGGTTACGCACGCCGCGCGACCAGATCGCCGCGATGGGCAGCGCGCTCGGCTATGCAGTCTCGCATCTCGCGACCTGTGTGACCGCCGCGCTCGATCGCTCCGGCCGGCGCCTGGACAATGCGGGCGCACATCTGCGACCCAAGCTGCTGCGCGATCTAATCGAGCGCCGGTCCGATGCCCTGGCGAGCCTTGCCGCCTTGCTCGATTCCTATTCCTATCAACACGTGCTGGAGCGTGGCTTCGCCCTGGTGCGCGACGAGGATGACCAGCCGCTGACCAGTGCAGGGTCGCTGTCGTCCGGCATGCCGGTCTCGCTGCAGTTCCACGACGGCCGCGCCCGCGCCCTGGTGGACGGCGGCAGCGCCGCGCCAAAGCGCAAGACCACAAAGCCCGAGAAGCAGGGGACATTGTTGTGATGGATATCGCTCTACAAGCATTGCCCCTCTCCCCTCGCGGGAGAGGGATGCGCAGGCTTAGCGAGCAAAGCGAGCTTAGCCGGAGCCGGGTGAGAGGGCAGCGCCGTGAGGCGCGCAGCGCGCGAGCGCTAAGTCTCACGTGGATGACGTCTGAAATGGCATCTGCAATCATGCGCTCTTTCGAGCGGCGCGGCGCCTGCCGCGCGACCCCTCATCCAGCTCCGCCTAAGCTCGGCCTTGCCTCGCTAAGGCTTCGCAACCTTCTCCCGCAAGGGGAGAAGGGGACTCCTTGGTGGGGTTCGGCTCGGCTGGCACTCACTGCCCTGCTGTTCGCTTTTCTCTCCACCCCCGCCTTCGCCGTCGAGCTCACCGGCCATCTCACCCAGGGCGGCCTCGTCATGGGCCACACGACTCCCGGCGCCAAGGTGCTGCTCGGCGATCGGCAGGTGATGGTGGGAAAGGACGGCCTCTTCGTGTTCGGGTTCGGGCGCGATCAAGGTCCGACGGCGCAGCTCACCGTTATCCAGCCGGACGGCGCCACCGAGCAGCAGCAGCTTGCCGTCGAGCAGCGCAAGTTCGACATCCAGCCCATCGACAATATGGAGCAATCCAAGGTCACGCCGAATCCCGCCGATCTCGCGCGCATCAAGGCCGACCAGGACAAGATCAACGCGGTGCGCGGCAAGCCCACGGCGGCCGAGGATTTCCTGGTGCCGTTCATCTGGCCGGCCCATGGCCCGATCAGCGGCGTCTATGGCAGCCAGCGCATCCTGAATGGCGAGCCGCGCGCTCCGCATTACGGCCTCGACATCGCCGCGCCGGAAGGCAGTCCGGTGGTGGCGCCCGCCCCCGGCATCGTGCGGCTGGTCGCCTCCGACTTCTTCCTGACCGGCGGCACCATCATTCTCGACCACGGGTTCGGCGTGCAATCGGTCTTCATCCACATGAAGGTCGTCAAGGCCAAGCTCGACACATACGTGCAGCAGGGCGAAGTAATCGGCTACGTAGGGCAGACCGGTCGGGCTACCGGACCGCACCTGCATTGGGGCATGAACTGGCTCGAGGTGCGGCTCGACCCGATTTATTGGGTGCCGCCACAACAGGCGCAGAATTGAGCGCAAAACCCGCCGCGCTTACGCTCCGTTAAGGATATTCCCTCAATAATCCCGCAACTTTGTAATTTGGCCTAGCCGCGCAGCCTCGGCGGCAGGGGATCCTGTGGGGAAATTCATGTCGACATCGGCGTTCGGTCATTCCTTTCTCAAAAACCTGACCATCAGCCGCAAGTTCCTGGTCGTGTTCGCGGTCCTGATGTTCAGCCTTGCCGCAGTCGCGATGATCAGCATGAACGGCATGCGCATGATCTTCGGCACCTTCGACCGCGCCGCGAGCGCCTATGCCGCTTCCAAGCTGGCGGGCCAGATCGAATCGACGGTCTCGCACACGATTGCCGCGGAGAACATTTATCTGCGGACGGGCGGAGCACCGCAGGCCCAGGAAGTGACCATGAGCATCCAGTCCTTGAAGGACAACGCGGCCAAGCTCGCGTCGTCGACCGAAGGCACGGAGGTTGCCAAGCAGGTCACCAAGATCGCGGGCCTCATCGACCTCTATGCCAACACGTTCGAAGAGATGCGCAAGGCTCGCGAAGCCCATGCGAGCGCTGCCGCCGAGGCCGCCAAGAATGCCGATGCCTTGTCCGCCGCGTTTGCCGCGATGGCCGAAGGCGCGACGCAGGGCGGTACCTTGGGCCTGATCCGCAAGTCGGTCGAGGCCTATGGCACCTTCTCGCAGCTGAATGGCGCGATCGCCCGCTATGCCGCATCCATGTCGGCCGGCGACGGATCGGCGGCCGGCGAGGGCGTGAAGACCCTGGAAAGTCAAATCGCCGAACTCAAGACCTACGCCGTGCTCGGCAATGTCGGCGAGCAATATCAGGGGGTCATCACCCAGCTCGCGGCGTTCAAGCAGGCCTACCAGGCCATCGACAGCGCCACCGCGACGCTCAACGGCAGCCGGCGAGAGCTCGCGCAGATGGACGCCAACATCCTCAGCGAATCGATGGCGCTGCGCGCTTCCTTCTCCAAGTCCTTCGACGATGCCAAGACCGACCTGCAAGGGTCGATCGACGATGGGATGCAGGTGCTGATGACGCTGGGCGCGGTCGTGGCGGTCGTGGCCGGCCTGCTGATCTGGCTGATCAGCCGCTCGGTCGCAGGCCCCACCGGCGTGCTCACCGAAGCGATGGCGCGCCTTGCCAAGCGGGACTGGTCGACCACGGTCGACGGCCTGGATCGCAAGGACGAGATCGGCCGCATGGCAAGTGCGCTGCAGGTCTTCAAGGAAAGCGGCCAATCCGCCGATCTTATGCAGACCGAGATGGAATCGGAGCGCACCCGCGTGGCCGAGGAGCAGCGCGCCGAAATGATGGATTTCGCCGACCGGTTCGAAAAGGCGATTGGTGCGGTGGTCAAGCGGGTTGGAGACTCGGCGCGCGAGATGGCGGCCCTGTCGGAACAGCTCGCCGATGGCGTCGAGCGGACCAAGGTGCGCTCGGCCTCGGCCGCCGAGGCCTCGCAGGGCGCGGCGACCAATGTGCAGACGGTGGCGGCCGCGGTCGAGGAGCTGACCACGACGGTGCAGGAAATCTCGCGCCAGGTGGTGCAGTCGCACAACGCGACCACGGAAGCGGTCTCGGTCGCCGGCCAGGCCGATTCGGAGGTCAGCCTGTTGTCGGAGGCGGCGGCGCGCATCGGCGATGTCACCAAGATGATCACCGAGATCGCCGAGCAGACCAATCTGCTGGCGCTCAACGCCACCATCGAAGCTGCGCGCGCCGGCGATGCGGGCAAGGGCTTTGCGGTGGTGGCCGCCGAAGTCAAGAACCTCGCCCAGCAGACCTCGCGCGCGACCGAGCAGATCACCAGCCAGATCGCCGCGATCCAGAGCTCCACCCAGACCACCGTGGGCGCCATCCGCGGCGTCGGCGCCACCATCCGCAAGGTGAACGAGATCTCGCAGGCCGTGGCCGCCGCGATCGAGCAGCAGGATGCCGCGACGCAGGAGATCGCGCGCAACACCCAGCAGGCTTTCAGCGGCACCCAGCGCGTGGCCGGCGACATCGCCGAAGTGACCAACGTCGCCGCCGACAGCGGCGCCGCGGCCGAGCGCACGCGCGAGAGCGCCGGCGACCTGGCGCGCGAGGCCGAAGAACTCAGCCAAGAGCTCGCCACCTTCCTCGCCAAGGTAAGAGCGGCGTAGCCGAATTTCCTTTTCTCCCAGAGGACTTCCCTCTCCCCGCGCGGGAGAGGGCTGCGCAGGCTTAGCGAACGAAGTGAGCTAGCCGGAGCTGGGTGAGGGGCTGCGCCGCAAGGCGCGCAGCGCGCGAGCGCTAAATCGAAGACTCACTTGCTCCGCACGACGCGCTCTCGCGAGCGCGCACGGTTCTCGCCGTGCTTCCTCTCATCCAGCTCCGCCTAGGCTCGGCTCGCCTCGCCAAGGCTACGCAACCTTCTCCCTCAAGGGGAGAAGGATACATAATCAAAGGGTGCTGTTACTCCGCCGCTTTCGCCAATTTCTCGGTGCTGTCCGCGATCAGCGAATCGAATCGTGCGCCCTCCGCGAAGCGGCGCAGGTGGCCTGGCAACTCGACGCCGGTCTTCAGCCGCGGATCATTCTCCGCTGCGCCAAGGACCTGACGGATCGGGATCACACCGGCCCAGATGTCGAGCGCGTAATCCTCTTCGTCGTCCTTGGGCTCGCCGGTCCGCACCTTTGCCGAGGCTTCTTCGATCTCCATCGCGAGCAGCGTGGTGCCCTTCAGTTCCTGTTGATTGACGGGGCGCACTTTCGCGACGCGGCCGGGATAGATGCGCTCGATGAAGTAATCGAGTTCCGCCTCCTTCTCCTTCGCATCCTCGATCACGCGCGCGCGGCCGAACGCCATCACGGCGCGATAATTGATCGAATGATGGAAGCCCGAGCGCGCGACCACCAGACCATCGAGCAGGCTTACCGTCACGCAGACCGGGATGCCCTCCTTCTGCGTGCGCAGCATCCGGCTGGCCGAAGAGCCGTGCCAATAGAGCGTGCGGCCCCGCCGCCAGTAGGCGGTCGGCGTCACGTAAGGCTGGCCGTCGATGATGTAGCCGATATGGGCGATCATCCCCGCATCGAGGATGGCGAACACGCTCTCTTCGTCGTAGCGGCCGCGCTCATGCAGGCGCTTGACCTTGGAGCGGTGGGTCGGTGTGAACGCAGTCATGACCGGGCAGCCTTTCGCGAAGATGAAGGCCAATGGACTTCACCGCAATTCTAGTTCCATCAAAAGCGCCAGAATTGTAATATTGAAGAGACCATATTTATGGAAAAATTTTGCGTATGGCGCGTAAATCCGGCATCGGCACCTTGCTGTCGTTCGACCTGGAGCGGGAGGAACTGGCGCCCCCGTTGTTCCAACGCCTCTATCTGCAGCTCCGGCAGGCGGTGCTGGAGGGGCGGCTGCGGCCGGGCGCGCGGCTGCCCGCCACGCGGTTCCTGGCGCGCGAGCTCGGCATCTCGCGCAACACCGTGCTCTCCGCCTATGACCAGCTTGCCAGCGAAGGGTTCCTGGAGCTGCGCCACCGCTCCGGCGTGTTCGTGGCGGAAGATCTGCCGATCGCAGCGCCGATGCCGGCCGCCAGGCCGCAGCCGCCGGCGCGGGCGCCGCGCATCGGAGCGCGCGGCCAGGCGACGCTGGGCGACCGGCCGATCGCTGGTGTGCGCGACGCCGGCGGGCGCTGGCCCGGCTGCTTCGCCAGCGCGCTGCCGGATGTCTCGACCTTTCCCTTCGGCCTGTGGGCCCGGCTGCTGGCGCGCAGCTGGCGGCGGCCATCGGCGCAGCTTCCGATCGGCGGCGATGCCGGCGGCCATCCGGATCTGCGCGCCGCCATCGCGCATTATGTCGGCGAAGTGCGCGGCATCGCCTGCGATCCGGACCACGTGCTGGTGGTCAGCGGCATCCGCCAGGCGCTCGACCTCACCTGCCGCCTGCTGCTCGATTCCGGCGACAGCGCATGGATGGAAAATCCCGGCCATCCGGGCCTGTGCGCGGTGCTGGTGGCCAACGGCCTCACGGTCGTTCCGGTTCCGGTCGATGCAGAAGGGATCGATGTCGCTGCCGGCCGCCGGATGGCGGGCAAGGCGCGCCTGGTATGCGTGGCGCCGTCGCACCAATACCCGCTCGGCGTCGCTTTGTCGCTGCAGCGTCGCCTGATGCTGCTGGATTGGGCGCGCGAGGCGGAGGCCTGGGTACTGGAGGACGATTACGACAGCGAGTATCGCTACGCCGGCCGGCCGTTGGCAGCGCTGAAAAGCCTCGATGCCGACAACCGCGTGATCTATGTCGGCACCCTGTCCAAGCTGCTGTTCCCCAGCCTGCGCCTGGCTTATCTGGTCGCGCCGCCGCAGCTCGTCGAGTCCTTCCGGAACCTGCGCGCCGCGCTCGACGACCAGCCATCGATGGTGGCGCAGCCCGCCTTGGCGGAATTGTTCCGCTCCGGCCATCTGGCGGCCCATGTTCGCCGCATGCGCCAGGCCTATGCGACACGGCAACGCGCTTTCCTGGCGGCCGCCGAAACTCATCTCGACGGCCTGGTCGAATTCAAGCCCGAGGAAAGCGGCCTGCATCTGGTCGGGCGGCCGCGCGGGCGCCTGCGGGGCCGTGGCGATCGGGCGCTTGCGGCAGCGGCACGGCGCGATGGTATCGTGCTTTCCTGCTTGTCCGAATACGATGCGGTCGGCGATGGTCCGCAGGGCCTGATGTTCGGCTATGCAGCAGCGCCGGAGCATTTGGTGGCGCCGGCCCTGCAACGTTTGGCGGAGATATGGACGGAATGAAATTGATGCGACGCGCGACCTTGGGGCTGATGCTCGGCCTCGCGGCAATCCTGCTCTCGGCAGCGGCGGAGAGCGCCACCCTGCAAAGCTGGCGCGTGGTACTGATAGCCGGTGATGATTCCATTCCGGTGTTCGACAACGCGGTCGATGCCCTGACCAGGCTCCTGTCGGAGCGGCCGGGTGTCGACATCCGCCGCCTCACCTCCAACCGCGACCTGCAATCGGCCACCCGCAAGATCGCGACCGCCAAGTCGATCGACAACGCTCTCGCCGGCACGCAGGCGCAGGGCTGCCTCGTTTTCATGACCTCGCACGGCACGGTCGACGGGCTCTATCTGCGCGAGGATTTCGATTCCGACAAGACGCTCTCCCCCGGCAAGCTCGACCGCATCCTCGACAAGGAATGCGGCGAGCGCCCGACCGTGGTGGTGGTGAGCGCCTGCCATTCCGGCGTCTTCATCGGCAAGGCCAGCAAGAGCGACAACCGCATCTGGCTCACCGCCGCGCGCGACGATCGCGTCTCCTTCGGCTGCGGCGCGGAGTTCGAATACACCTATTTCGACGAATGCCTGCTGAATGCCTGGCCGAAATCGAAGACCTGGAAGCAGCTCTTCGACCGCACCAACACCTGCGTGCGACTCAAGGAATCGGAGCTGTCGGAATCCTCATCCATGCCGCAAGCATTCTTCGGAGCGGGGGTGAAGGATCTGGAGTTGCCTTAGGCGCCGTCACTCAGCGACCGACGAGCTTCTGCAGATGTTCCGGGTACCGGAGATCGCCGGTCGTTAGTGCGGCGCCAGCCGCTCCGATGTTCTCATCCAGCCGATGCAGCTTCATGGTGCCGGGCATCGGCACGATCCACGGTTTCTGGGCCAGCAGCCGGGTGATCGCGATCTGAGCGGGCGTCGCCTGTTTCCGGGCTGCGATGTCGCGGAGCAGATGGCCTTTGCCCTGCCGGTGGATGCGCTTCGCTACCGCGATTGACGCGGCGACGCTCACCGAAAGTTGTTCGCGGCGTCGGGATGCCGTCAGGTTTCCCGCTGTTACCGTGACACGGCGCGTATCGCAGACGCGCTCTCAGGGATGGAGACTCACATGACGCTTAGCAAGATCGTCACGGCTTCCGGCTTCGTGCTGGCGGTCGGACTCGCCGGCTGCTCATCGGGCCATGACTCGGGCATGCAGCATCACATGGCCAATGCGAACTACATGTCGTCCGGCACCTACATGCACGATTCCGAGGTTGGACAGGTCATGACCACGCCGGAGGGCAGGACCGTCTACACCTTCGACAAGGATACGGCGGGAACTTCGAACTGCTACGGCGGCTGCGCGGAGGAATGGATGCCGGTCACCGCCGCCAGCGACGCGCAACCCTTTGGCAAGATGTCGATCGTGGAGCGCAGTGACGGCACCCGCCAGTGGGCCTATGACGGAAAGCCACTGTACCTCTATGACGATGATTCCATGCCCGGTGACGCCGAAGGCGACGGCTCAGGCGGGGTCTGGCACGTTGTGAAATAGCTCCGGACGGACAGGTCCACTCCTGGGCTTGCCGGAAGAGTAGAAACCGACCAGTGTTTTGGGTCGATACCGGTTCATCCGGAAATCCCGGATGGTGTTCGCCGTCTGCTCAGTCGATCCAGGCAAGCCTCAGGGGGATCCCGTGTTGAAGCGTTGCATCGCCGCCGCCGCGCTTGCGGCTGTTATCGCCAGTGGGCAATTCGCGACCGAGCCGGCGGTTGCCGGTTCCGGCGTCAATGTCGGTTCGTTGAATTGCAAGGTCGCCGGCGGGTCGGGCTTCATCTTCGGTTCCACCAAGAATCTCAGCTGTCTGTTCACGCGCGCGGACGGCACGGGCGAGCGCTACAGCGGCGAGATCAAGAAATACGGTGTCGATATCGGCTTCACCGACGGCGCCTACATGATCTGGCTGGTGTTCGCGCCCGGCCAGGTGAAGAAGGGCGCGCTCGCCGGCAACTATGCAGGCGCGACCGCCGCCGCCGCGGTCGGTCTCGGCCTCGGCGCCAACGTACTGGTTGGCGGCAGCAACGATCAGATCGCCCTGCAGCCGGCCAGCGTCGAAGGCGTGACCGGCCTCAATGTCGCGGCGGGTTTCGGCCAGATCACCTTGCGCACTGGCAACTAGCGCCACCGGCGACCAGGCGATTCGCCGGATCGCTGAAACCGAGCGGCTGTGGGCCTGCGCTGCCAGCGTCGGGAACGCGAATAACCGGGCTCCATCAAGATGGACCATGCTGGCGATGGTTCTGTCTTGGCAGCTGGGTAATAGACCGCCTGTCCCAGGGGTCGGTATTCCGGATCACTATGGTGCCTGCCCTTGTGGCTACCGGAGGATTTATCTACTTTGAGCACGAAGGTGTTCGAGGGGCATTGTCGGGCCGGGTTGCATTGCCCTTGCCATCACTACGCTCATGGCTTGCCACTGAGCGGCACGGGGGCTGCAGATCGCCGGTCTTTCGAACGACGTAGGGATCGGTCGAATGCCGCACAACTCTGGCGATTCACCCAAGGGCAGTCGCCCCGATCAGAGAACCGGGCAGCCTCCACCTGCAGGGCGCTCGTCGTCGCGCGGCACGCCCGCGATCGACGATGGCGATGGCGACTTCGCGGCGGAAAAACCGAATGTCTCCGGCGATACGTTCGGAGCTGTCGAAGGCGTCGCGTTCGGGCCATATCGGCTTCTGCCAAAGCAGAGAATCCTGCTTGAGGCCGACAAGCCGCTGCGCCTGGGAAGCCGGGCGATGGAAATCCTCATCGCGCTGGTTGAGCACAGCGGCCAGATGATCAGCCACGGCGAGTTGATGGGTTTGGTCTGGCCGGACACCTATGTCGAGGAAAACAACCTGCGCGTTCACATCGCGTCGCTGAGGAAGGTGCTCGGCGACGGTCAGAACGGCATCCGATACATCGTCAACTCGGCCGGCCGGGGCTATACGTTCGTTGCTCCCCTGGCGCCTCTGAAGCCCAGCGGGATCGCAGCGCCGGCAGTACTGGCAAGCGAGTATGGCGACGTGCCCACGCGGGCTACCCGCTTGATCGGCCGTGCCGACGTGGTGGAGGCGACCGTTGGCCAATTGCGGCAACAGCGGCTCGTGACGATCGTCGGACCGGGCGGGATCGGCAAGACTACGGTCGCTCTTGCGGTCGCAGAAAAGATGCAGGAGTTCCACGCAAATGGTGCGCGTTTCGTTGATCTTTCACCGGTCGCGGAACCGCGGCTCGTGCCGTCCGCCCTTGCATCCGTACTAGGGCTTTCGATCACCTCAGACGATCCGACACAAAGCATCGTCCAGTTTCTTAGCCGAAGAGACATGCTGATCGTGCTCGACACGTGCGAGCACGTCATAGAGGCTGCCGCCGTTCTCGCCGATGAGTTGCTGAAGAGCACGCCGGGGATACACATCCTGGCCACGAGCCGCGAGCCGCTGCGTGCCAAGGGCGAATGGATCAGGAGATTGCCGCCACTCGCCGTGCCGGAGCAATCATCCGAGCTCGATGCGAATGCCGTGCTCGGCTCTCCCGCAGTCGAGCTGTTCATGGAACGCGCCCAGGCAAGCCTTGATAGCTTCAGTTTGACGGATCGCGATGTACCGTTGGTTGCCGAGCTATGCCGGCGGCTTGACGGTGTGCCGCTGGCCATCGAGCTTGCGGCCGGTCGTGTGGAGCAATTCGGACTTGCGGGGCTCCTGGCCCGGCTCGACGATCGTTTCATGCTGTTGAAGGAAGGCCTGCGGACGGCACACCCGCGACATCGGACGCTGCGTGCGACGCTGGACTGGAGCTACGATATTCTCTCCGAACAGGAGCAGCTTGTCCTGCGGCGCGTCGCGCCATTCAAAGGCGAGTTCACCTTCGAATCGGCCGCTGCCATGGTCGGGGAACCGGATCTCGGCGGGCGTGACGTCATGGAGTGCCTTGCCAACCTGGCGGCAAAGTCGCTGGTTGCAGTGAATGTGAGCGGCGAAGTCGCTACCTACCGATTGCAGGATGTGAATCGCGCCTACGCGCTCGACAAGCTATCGGAAAGCGATGACAGCCGGTGGATATTTCGACGGCATTGCGAGCATTGCCGCTCACTCCTCGAGCACGTAGCGGCTGACCGCAAGCTCGGCGGGACGCCAGAGCAGTTCTCCATCTACCATCGGATAACCGGTGATGTGCGAGCCTCATTGGACTGGGCATTTTCTCCGGCCGGAGACGAGGGTCTTGGCATCTCCCTGACAAACGCTGCTGTGCCGCTCTGGTTCCGGCTGTCGCTCATCGACGAATGTCGTACGCGGCTCGAACGAGCGATCAATGCGCTGAGCGAGGAGCAGCGTCAGAATTCGCGGGAAGCGATGCAGCTCTTTGCCGGCCTGGGCTCGGCCATGATGAACACCAACAGCGTCGGTCCTGATATGACCGTGATCTGGACGACCGTTCTCAGGATTGCCGAGAAATTGGACGATTTGGATTACCGGCTTCGGGCGTCTTGGGGGCTGTGGGTCGATTGCTGCAATCAGGGCAGGTATGCCGATGCGCTCGAGATCGCAAAAGGTGCCTGGAGCGTAGCGGCCGGCAGTTCGGATCCTGTCGATCTGGCAGTGAGCAACCGATGGATCGCTGTGTCCTTGCACTATATCGGCGAACAATCCACGGCCCGGCAATATTTCGAACGAACGTTATCGTATGAGGCTTTGGACCTCGGTAAATCCGATTCCCTGCGGTTCCAGTATGATCAGGGGGTGGCCGCCCGATGCTATCTCGGACAAATCGCGTTGCAGCAGGGATTTCCGGATCAGGCCATGAGCATCGTCGACAGCAACGTCCAACAGGCCATCTCGGTCAACCACGAGCTGACACTCTGCTTCGCACTGACCGAGGGGGGCTGCCCGATTGCACTCCAGGTCGGTGATCTCGAAACCGCGGATCGATTTACTGCGATGCTGCTGGATCTGGCGGAAAGACGGGCCCTGACGGGCTGGCACGCCATGGGGCGTGCTTTTCAGGCGATGCTGTTTGCCAGGCGCGGCGACAACAATGCAGCCGCCACGGTCTTCCGCGTTGCGCTCAACGACATTCGAACGGCACGCCTTGCGCCACGCTTCACATCGACGCTTGGCTATTATGCGGAAATACTCGGTCGAGCCGGCGACATTGCCGCAGCTCACACGGCCATAGATGAAGCACTGCAGCGCTCTGACAGCAACGAGGAACGGTGGTGCATCGCGGAGCTGCTGCGGATCAAGGGCGATATTGTACGGCGCCAGAAGCATGCGACGGCACTCGATGAAGCAGAGGATTATTTGCGCCGGTCGCTCGATTGGGCCCGGCGTCAGGATTCGCTCTTGTGGGAATTGCGGGCAGCGATCAGCTTTGCGGAATTGCGCCGAGGGCAGGGCCGCCTCGTTGAGGCGCGCGATCTCCTGATGCCGGTCTATCAGCGGTTCACGGAAGGCTTCGACAGCGCCGACCTGCGCGCGGCCGAAAGCCTCTTGAAGGCTTTGCCCTGACCCTCAGCGTGGCGCGGCGCCTAGACCGCAAGCATCTACACGACATCGTATTGAAGTGGGCATTTCATGCTGCGCGACGTGCCCTCGACCGAGGCAGCCGTCGATCAGGTCAGAAGGCCTGCGCAAGCAATCTTTGATCGGGATCCTGGTCTGGACTTCAGCCGTGCAGGCGGCCTTCTATCTGGTGCAGCCTGCTGAGCAGCACAGCGTGCAGCTGATCCACTTTTTCATGCAGGTGCGAAACCTCGAGTTCGGCCTTCAGATTGACTTCGTAGTCGACGTCGGCGCGAATGCGGTCCTTCGCCGACTGGCGATTCTGGCTGAGGAGGACGATCACCGACAGGAAAATCGCCTCGAGCGAGACGCACATCGTCAGCAGGCCAAATGGAAACGGATCGAAGGCGGGCAGGCCGGGGATCGTGTTGAGCCCGATCCAGACCGAGAACCAGGCGAAATGGAGCGCGAGGAACGGGATGCTGCCGCTGAAGTCGGCAATGATGTCGGTGATTCGCTCCAGCACCGTCACCTTGGTCTCCACCTCCTCGTTGGCGTTGCGCGTCGCCATCTGCCGCAGGCGGGTGGTGGTGGTACGCATGCGGGTGGCCATGACCGCCATCATGTCGAGCGCCGCGTCGGGCCGGCGGCGGATGAAGTCGGTCAGCGTGGCGCGATCGAGGATGAGCAGCTCGGCTTCCTCGACGACCGTGGCGTTGGCATTGCGGCCACCGTGGTCCAGCAGGGACAGCTCGCCGAACAGGTCGCCACGCGTGGCCGTGGTCAGCACGAGCTTCTGCCCGAACTTGTCGGTGGTCGCCAGTTCCACCGTGCCGGTGCACACCACATACATGCGATCGCCCGGGTCGCCTTCCTCGAAGATCCGGTCGCCGGACGGAAAACGGGCCTGTTCCATCATGTGCGCCAGGGCGGCGCGCTCATCGTTATCCAGCAGCTGGAACAGCGGGACCTCGGCAAGCAAGGAAACCAGAGGCGACATTGAGATCGATCCTATCCATTGAGCCGGGAGTCCCCAGGTGGCTCCGGAAGCCGCGCGTATATTTGCGGTCTTCCGGGCTTGCCGCAATACAGAAGCGGGCATCCGGCCTGATAAGCCGCGGCTAGAAAACATCTCGAAACCCGCGTGCCAGCACGATATGTAGGCGGGATGAACACAGAGGGCGATTTCGAGATTTTCCTGGCGACCGCGCCGGGCTTTGAATCCGTGCTGTGCATGGAGGCCAAGGCCAGGGGGTTTGCGGCGCCCATCCCGGTCCAGGGTGGGGTGACGGTGCAAGGCGGCTGGCGCGAGGTCTGGCGGGCGAATCTCGAGATTCGCGGCGCTGCCCGCGTCCTTGCGCGCATCGCCGAATTCCGGGCGCTGCATCTCGCGCAGCTCGACAAGCGGGCGCGCAAGGTGGCGTGGGGCGAAATCCTGCGCCCCGATGTGCCGTTCCGCGTCGATGCGTCCTCAAAGCACTCCCGCATCTATCACCAGGGCGCTGCGGCGCAGCGGATCGAGACTGCGATCAAGGACCAGCTCGGCGCGCCCGTCTCCCCCGACGCCGAACTCTGCATCAAGGCGCGCATCGACGATGATCTCTGCACCATCAGCGTCGACACCTCGGGCGAATCGCTGCACAAGCGCGGCCACAAGCTGGAGGTCGCCAAGGCCCCGATGCGCGAGACCCTCGCGGCCTTGTTCCTGCGTCAATGCGGCTATGACGGCGCCGAGCCTGTGGTCGATCCGATGTGCGGATCGGGCACGTTCGTCATCGAGGCGGCCGAGATCGCTGCCGGCCTCAAGCCCGGCCGGTCACGGCGCTTCGCCTTCGAGCAGCTCGCAAGCTTCGACGCGGCGGCCTGGCAGCGCCTGCGCGACAAGGCGCCCGGCGACAATTCCGACAGCGTGGCACCTGCCGTCCGGTTCCATGGCAGCGATCATGATGCCGGCGCGATCCGGATGAGTGCGGCCAATGCGGCCCGTGCCGGCGTTGCCGCGATGACCGCCTTCCGGCAGTGCCCGATCAGCAAGCTGGTCGCGCCGGAGGGGCCGCCGGGCCTCGTCATCGTCAACCCGCCTTACGGCACGCGCATCGGAGACAAGACGCATCTCTACTCGCTCTATCGCGCGATCGGAAAGACGCTGCGCGCGCAGTTCGCCGGCTGGCGCGTTGGGCTGGTGACGAACGAATCATCGCTGGCCGAGGCGACCGGCCTGCCATTCGCGCCGCCAGCAGGCCCGATCTCGCATGGCGGGCTGCGCGTGACCTTGTTCCAGGCGGGCAAGCTGAGCTGACGAGGTCATCGTTCAGGGCCGGTCCGCGAGTGCATGGTAGAGTTCCGCGTACTGGCGAACTGGCCGGCCCCAGCTGACATCGGTTGCCATGCCGCGTTCCTGTAGGGATCGCCAAATCGCATTGTTCCGGTAGGCGCGCGCCGCGCGCGCCAGCGCGTCCTCGAGGGCATCAACGGTCACCGGCGTGAACTGAAAGCCGGTCGCGACGCCGGCGCCCATGGCAGCATCATTGGCGTCGATGATGGTGTCAGCCAGCCCACCCACGCGCGCGACGACGGGAACGGCGCCATAGCGCAGACCATAGAGCTGCGTGAGGCCGCATGGCTCGAAGCGGGACGGAACCAGGATGATGTCGGCGCCGCCCTGGAGCAGATGCGACAGCCCTTCATGATAGCCGAACACGACGCCGACCCGCCCGGGATTGCGGGTGGCAGCCGCCGCGAATTCGGATTGCAAGGCCGCATCGCCGGCGCCAAGGAGCGCGAGTTGCCCGCCTTCCGCCAGCAGGCGCGGCAGCGCCGCCAGGAGCAGGTCCATGCCCTTCTGCCAGGTCAGCCGACTGACCACCGCGACCAGCGGACCCGACTCATCGTCGTTCAGCCCGAAATGCCGGCGGATGGCGGTCTTGTTGAGCCGGCGAGCATCGATGCGGCTGCCATCATACCGGGTCGCGAGATGCGGGTCGGTCGCCGGGTTCCAGACATCGGCATCGATGCCGTTCAAGATGCCGGTCAGCGCATGGGAGCGATGGCGCAGCAGGCCTTCGAGCCCCATGCCCATCTCGGCGCCCTGGATTTCCCGGGCATAGGTCGGCGATACCGTGGTGATGTGATCGGCCAGCGCCAGGCCGCCCTTCAGGAAGCCGATGTGCCCGTAATACTCCACCCCATCGATCGTGAACGCATCCGCCGGCAATCGAAGTTTTCCGAGCAGGGTCGCGGGAAACTGGCCCTGGAACGCGAGATTGTGCACGGTCAAAATTGTGGCGGGTAGTTTGCCGACCGCGCGGCCCGAACGAGCGAAGCGCAGATAGACCGGCACCAACGCCGCTTGCCAATCGTGAGCGTGCACGACATCCGCCCTGTAATCGTCCAGCGCGCCGTCACCGACCTCGGCCGCCGCGAAGGCCAGTGCAGCAAAGCGTTCGGCATTGTCGGGCCAGTCCTTGCCCGCGGCATCCCCATACGGACCGCCAGCGCGGCGATAGAGATGCGGCGCATCGAGGATCAGCAGCGCGAGCCCCGCGACCTCCGCCGAAATCAGCGTTGCGGGGCCGCCAAAGAATTGCGGCCAGCGATGCACGATCTTCGCGCCGGCAAGGCCATCCATGATGGGCGGGTAGCCCGGAACAAGCGTTCTGACCGCGACACCCAGCGGGGCGAGCGCGCCGGGCAGGGCGCCTGCCACATCGGCGAGGCCGCCGGTCTTGATGAGCGGAAAAACCTCCGACGCGACCGACAGGACGCGTGGACCGCTCATGCAGCGAGGCGTTGGAGACTATTGATCATGGGCGTGGTTATCAGGCAGATGCCGCTCTCGGTGCGGCGAAATCTCCGCGCATCCAGGTCCGGATCCTCGCCGACCACCAGGCCGTCGGGAATCCGCACGCCGCGATCGACCACCACGTTCTTCAGCCGCACGTGTTGCCCGATCTCGGCATAGGGCAGGATCACGCCGCCCTCGACGAGCGAGAAGCTGTGAACGCGAACGCCCGTGAACAGCAGCGTCCGCTTTACCTTCGAGCCCGAAATGATGCAGCCGCCGGAAACCAGGGACGCCACGGCCTTGCCGCGCCGGTCCTCCTCGTCGTGCACGAACTTGGCAGGTGGCGTGATCTCCGAGTAGGTCCAGATCGGCCAGTCGCGGTCATAGAGATCGAGCGCGGGCAGGGCGGCCGTCAGGTCGATGTTGGCCTCCCAATAGGCATCGACCGTCCCCACGTCACGCCAATAGGCCTCCGCTTCATGGCTCGATCGGACGCAGGATTGATCGAACCGATGGGCGACCGCCGTTCCGTTCTTGACGATGTACGGAATCAAATCCTTGCCGAAATCATGGCTCGAGTTCGGGTCGGCCGCGTCGCGCGCCAGCAGATCGCACAGGAAACGGGAGTGGAAGACGTAGATTCCCATGCTCGCCAGGGCGACGTCCGGCTTGCCGGGGATCGCAGGAGGATCCTTGGGCTTTTCGAGAAAGTGAATGATCCGGCCGTGTTCGTCGACATGCATGACACCAAAGCCCGTGGCCTCGGTCCGCGGCACCTCGATGCACCCGACCGTCACGTCCGCGCCGGAGTTCACGTGCTGCGCCAGCATCAGGCTGTAGTCCATCTTGTAGACATGGTCGCCGGCCAGCACGACGAGAAACTCCGGGTCATAACTCTGGATAATGTCACGGTTCTGGTAGACGGCGTCCGCGGTGCCGAGATACCATTGGGTCTCCGATATGCGCTGGCTCGCAGGCAGAATATCGAAGCTCTCGTTGCGTTCCGGCCGCAGGAAATTCCAGCCCCGCTGCAAATGGCGGATCAGGCTGTGTGCTTTGTATTGCGTCGCGACGCCGATGCGCCTGATGCCGGAATTGAGCGCGTTGGAGAGCGCGAAGTCGATGATGCGCGACTTGCCGCCGAAATAGACGGCGGGCTTAGCCCGCTTGTCCGTCAACTCCACCAGGCGCGAGCCGCGTCCGCCCGCAAGAACATAGGCCATGGCCCACCGTGAGAGTTGCGCGGTTCCGGACTGTGCCTGGGCAGATGTCATTTCCATGGCGCTCCCCTTCTCTTCCGGTTGTGTCGTTCTTGGCGTCACCCGTTGGGGGAACGTTCTGCGCATTCAGATGTTCCGGGCCGCCGGAGGTTCAGGCGAAAGTTGAAATGCCCGAGCCGCATGGCGCAGCTCTGATGACGTGCTGCTCGCTCATCTCCTCCCAGCGCGCGGTCGATGCGATAGAGGGTGTGCCGTCGGAGCGGATGGCCTTTGGGCATGCGCGGGTCGACACTGCCGGCCGTCAAGGTCATCGGTACCGGGGCCGGGATCGATCGAATTTCTTTGCCGCCGGCGCCCCGAATCGACTTGGCCGCGGGGCTTTGAGACCTCTTTTCGCGATTTTTTGATCCGGCTTTGACGGGCGCTTGAGGGTGGCCCCGTAGACTGCCCGACGAAGCCGCGAGATCTGCCAATGGACCGCCGCGCCTGTTGCTGGGCGGCGAAGTTCCCCTTTTCAGCAGCCGGCGGCCGCCTCACAACACCGAAAAACCAAGGAGACACCGAGCGATGACGAATTCGAAGAATGCCCAGACCCTGGCCCTGCATGGCGGGAGCTACCGGTCCGACCCGGCGACAGGATCGGTGGCGGTGCCGATCTATCAGACGACATCCTACCAGTTCCGCGGCTCCGAGCATGCGGCCAACCTGTTCGGCCTGAAGGAGTTCGGCAACATCTACACCCGCATCATGAACCCGACCAACGCCGTGCTCGAGGAGCGGATCGCGGCGCTCGAAGGGGGCGTGGCGGCGCTGGGCGTGAGCTCGGGCCAGGCGGCCTCGGCGATGGCGATCCAGAACATCGCGCAAGCCGGCGACAACGTCGTCAGCTCGACCGATCTGTACGGCGGGACCTGGAACCTGTTCGCCAACACGCTGAAGGCGCAGGGCATCGAGGTGCGCTTCGTCGACCCGGCGGACCCGGAGAATTTCCGCAAGGCGACCGACGACAAGACTCGCGCCTATTACGCCGAGACGCTGCCCAATCCGAAGCTGCACGTGTTCCCGATCAAGGAAGTGGCCGATATCGGCCGTTCGCTCGGCGTGCCGCTGATCATGGACAACACCGCCTGCCCGATCCTGTGCAAGCCGTTCGAGCACGGTGCGGCGATCATCGTCTATTCGACCACCAAGTATATCGGCGGCCACGGCACCTCGATCGGCGGCCTGCTGGTCGACGGCGGCAACTTCGACTGGGAGAAGCACGCCGACCGCTTCCCGCTGCTCAACCAGCCGGATCCCAGCTATCACGGCGCGGTCTGGACCCAGGCGGTGAAGCCGCTCGGCCCGATCGCCTACATCATCAAGGCGCGCGTGACCATCCAGCGCGACCTCGGCTATGCGATGAGCCCGTTCAACGCCTTCCAGTTCATCCAGGGGCTGGAGACGCTGCCGCTGCGCATGCGCGAGCATTGCCGCAACACCCAGGCGGTGGTCGACTACCTGGTCAAGCATCCGGCGGTCACCCGCGTCATCCATCCGAGCCAGCAGACCGGCGAGCTGGCGCGCCGCGCAAAGGTCTACATGAAGGGCGGGCTCGGCGGCCTGCTCGGCTTCGAGCTGAAGGGCGGCAAGGCGGCCGGCCGGCAGTTCATCGATTCGCTGAAGCTGTTCTATCACGTCGCCAATATCGGCGATGCGCGCAGCCTCGCCATTCATCCGGCGACCACCACGCACTCGCAGCTGACGGCCGAGGAGCAGCTGGCGACCGGTGTGTCGGATAATTACGTGCGGCTGTCGGTCGGCATCGAGCATATCGACGACATCATCGCCGACCTCGAGCAGGCGCTGGGGACCGCAGGCAAGGTTTCATTGGCCGCGGAATAAGAGAGGCGCAGGCGGGGCGCGGCGAACCGGCCGCGTCCTGCCTTGCCCTGCCGCATCTCCCTGGAGACCGCTCTTGCCCATCTCGCTTCCCAAAGGCTTACCCGCCGGGCAGGTTCTGGCGGCCGAAGGCGTCGAGGTTGTCAGCGGCCCGGCGTTGCACAGCGGCGGCGCGCGCCCGCTGCGCATCTGCCTCGTCAACCTGATGCCGAAAAAGGTCGCGACCGAGACGCAGATCTGCCGGCTGCTCGGCGCGACCGCGATTCCGGTGGCGGTGACTTTGTGCGTGCCGGACTCCTATCAATCCAGGAGCACGCCGGAGAGCCATATCGCCGCGTTCTACCGGCGGTGGAGCCAGATCCGCGACCAGCGCTTCGAGGGCCTGGTGGTGACGGGCGCGCCGATCGAGACCCTGCCGTTCGAAGCGGTGGATTACTGGACCGACCTCTGCGCCATGCTCGACTGGGCGAGATCGCGCATCGCAAGCAGCCTCTATATCTGCTGGGCCGCGCAGGCGGCGCTCTATCGTTTCCGCGGCGTGCCGAAGCACCAGCGCGCGGCGAAGCTGTCCGGCATCTACCCCCAGCGCGTGACGAGCGCGGAATCGCGCCTGATGCGGGGTTTCGGCACCGAGTTTCCGGTGCCGGTGTCGCGCTACACCGAAGTGCGCGCCGATGATCTGCCGGCGGGGCTCAATGTGCTGGCGGAGTCTGCGGAGACGGGATTGTGCCTGATCGAGGATCGCGCCAACCGCGCGATCTGCATGTTCAACCACCTGGAATACGATGCCGGCACCTTGCGCGAGGAATTCGTGCGCGACCAGCTCGCCGGCAAGCCGGTCGCCGTTCCAGCCAATTACTTCCCCGACGACGATCCCGCGCGTCCGGCGATGAATGTCTGGCGGCCGTCGGCGCACCTGTTGTTCCGCAACTGGCTCGCCGAGATCGAGCGGCTGACGCGGAGCGTGCGGCACCAGGAATGCGTACCGGGTTCTCCCGCGCCGGCTTGATCGCGGTGGCGAGGCCCGGGTGCAATCGCCTCAATGCTTCTCGCCCATCTCCTCCCAGCGCGCGCGGCCGATGCGATAGAGCACGTGCCGGCGAAGCGGATTGCCTTCGGCCAGGCGCGGATGGTCGAAATCGTCGGCCGGATCGTGCTGCATGCCGATGCGCTGCATGACGCGGATCGAGCGGCGGTTGGCCGGCACCGTGAAGGAGACGATCTCCTGCAGATCCAATCGGGTGAAGCCGGCATCGAGCGCAGCCTTGGCGCCTTCGGTCGCGTAGCCCTTGCCCCAATGCGCGCTGGCGAGGCGCCAGCCGACCTCCACCGCCGGCGTGAAGTGCGCATCGAACCGAGGGATCGTGAGGCCGACATAACCGACGAACGGCGCGATACCCGGCACCTCGACCGCCCACCAGCCGAACCCGTGCTCCGCGAAATGAGCCTTGATGCGCGCGATGAAAGCATCGATGTCCGGGCGGGTCGTGGCGGGCAGGAACTCCATGACGCGCGGGTCGTCGAACATGGCGACGAAGGCCTCGTCGTCCGCGTCGCGCCAGGGGCGCAGGAGCAGGCGCGGGGTGGAAATAGTAGGCGGGGTAGGCGGGGTCATGTGTCAGCCTTGGCGGCCCCCCATGGTGCAACTGCACCATAGCACAAGGTGCTTCCCGCCCGAAGCCGGACTACCGCCAAGGTCCCGGCAGGGCCTATAATCGGCACGTGCCCAGGAGCGATGGAGGCGGGAATGTTCAATCCGACCACCTTGGTAGCGGAAGCGTTGGGACGCCATCTCGCGGATACCTATGACCGGAGATATGGCGGCCGGGAGCCGGAATATGGGCGCATCCTCGAGAGCGCCGGCCGGCTGGTGATCGAGTGGATCGCCAACAGCGATGCGCTCTACCACAGCACCAATCACACCGCGCTGGCGACACTGGTGGGCGAGGCCATCCTGCGCGGGCGCCTGCTGCGGCAACCGCTGGAACCGGCCGACTGGTTGCATTTCACGCTGGCCCTGATCATGCATGACATCGGCTACGTGCGCGGCGTTTGCCCCGGGGACCAGGCCGACCGCTTCGTGATCGATGAAAACGGCGCGACGGTGACGCTGAAGCGCGGCGCGTCCGATGCGGCGCTGGCGCCCTATCACGTCGATCGCTCGAAGATCTTCGTGCGCGACCGGTTCAGGTCGGTGCCGGGCGTGGATGGGGAGCGCATCGCGCGCGCGATCGAGATGACCCGCTATCCGGTGCCGAAGGACGGCAAGCATGACGAGACCGACACCGAGGCGGGGCTGGTGCGCGCCGCCGACCTGATCGGCCAGCTCGCCGATCCGCTCTACCTGCGCCGCCTGAACGCGCTCTACTACGAGTTCCTGGAAACCGGCATGGCCGATCGCTGCGGTTATGCCGGGCCCGCCGACATGATCGAGAAGTACCCGGCTTTCTTCTGGGAGAACGTCGAGCCCTACATCGGAGACGCGCTCGGCTATCTCGAGCTGACGATCGAGGGCAAGCAGTGGATCGCCAATCTCTACAGCCACGTCTTCACCGTCGAGCACCAGCGGCGGAAGCTTGGGCCGCTCCTTGTGCCAAGGGGTGGCGAGAGGTCCTAGCGCCGACGTCGTGCCGGTGCGTTTGACAACCGCTCAGGAGCGGCCGCAACATCAAGCGTGAGGTCGCGCGCAATTCCCGCATTCATTTCTGGCTCATGGGCCGAGTGTCATCCTTCCGTGATGTCCCGATCCGGTACCTGGAGGCTGCAATGGCAACATCGACACCATCGGACCCCCTTGAGATTCCCACTCTGACCAAGCGCAGGCTGCAGGCCCAGGTTGTTGGGCCGATCTATCGCGAGATGGTGGCGGCAATTGGGCAGGAGAAGGCATCCGCGATTCTCGACGCGGCGATCCGCAAGGCCGCCATCGCGGAAGGGAAGGAATTCGCGAAGCGGGCACCGGGCGGGGTCACGTCCATGGCGGATTTCACCAAGCTCTATGAGCTGTGGACCGCGGACGGCGGGCTGGAGATGAAGGTACTGGAAGCCAGCGACGAACGCTTCGATTTCGATGTCGTGCGTTGCCGCTATGCCGAGACCTACCAGGAAATGGGCCTGCGCGAGATCGGCCACCTGCTGTCCTGCAACCGCGATGGCACGTTCTGCCAGGGCTACGATCCGAATATCTCACTGGAGCGCAAGCAGACGATCATGCAAGGCGCGCCCTGCTGCACGTTCCGCTACAAGTACGAGAAGTAGACTTTGGCACAAGCGATGCCGCTCGGGCCGCACGTCGTGCCGAAGGGTGGGGATAGGTCCTAGCTACGTGCGCTGGTTTATGCGTCCTACCATGCGCTTGCCTTTCCAAACCTCGATGGCTGGAAAGTCTTCCGATACAGCGAACGAAGACGGAGCCTTGACGAGCGCATCATGATCGTCGCGCGCATCCAGGTAGACTGCGGCTCCGATCTTGTTCTGCTGGCTGAGCAGATAGTAACGATAGGATTCCAAGCTGCCCTCCCCCGATAGGCGCGCTCACTGGGCTACCATAAAGCAATCTGAACGGCCGGCTAGCTCATCAAAAGGTTAGAGCGACATAACTTCTGCAAAATCTGCAAACTCACACTCATGGCCGAAGGGGTAATACAGAAACTATACTGGCGGCGTCGATTTCGCGTGTGCTAGCGAGCGGCCCTCTCTTGCACGATTTGCAAACGAAAGGGCCGACGACATGACCATGACGCACCAGGGAAGCTGCTTCTGCGGCGCCGTGACGATCGAGGCGACCGGCGACCCGCTCGAGATGGGCTTTTGCCATTGCAACTCCTGCCGCTCCTATAGCGGCGCGCCGCTGGTCGCCTTCACCCTGTGGAAGGCGGAGCAGGTGAGAGTGACGCAGGGCGAGTCATTGCTCGGCGGCTTCAACAAGAGCGGGATGAGCCACCGGCGGTTCTGCACCAAGTGCGGCGGCCATTTGATGACCGGCCATCCCGGCCTCGGCTTCACCGACGTCTATGCCGCAAAGCTGCCGAGCGTGGCTTTCCAGCCGAGCGTGCACCTGAACTACGCCGAGGCGGTGATGCGGATGAAGGACGGCCTGCCGAAGCTGAAGGACTTCCCGGCGCATGTCGGCGGGTCGGGGGAGGTGGTGGGGGAGTAGCCGAGGATAGCGGGCGCGAAGCAAGTCAATGCCGCAGCAACGCTCGACTTCCTGCGTATACCGCCCGGCAACCGGTTGGAAGCATTGAAGGGCGACAGAGCCGGCCGGCACAGCATCAGGATCAACGATCAGTGGCGCATATGCTTTCGATGGCGTGCCGGCGATGCTCACGACGTAGAGATCGTCGATTATCACAGGAGGTGACGTGATGCGGGACATCGATCCGGTGCCGCCGGGTGAAATCCTTCTTGAGGACTTTCTGAAGCCGATGGGCATCACCCAGTACCGGCTGGCGAAGTCGATCAAGGTGCCGGCCTCGCGCATCCATGATGTCGTGCACGGCAAGCGGCCGATCAATGCGGAGCTGGCGTTGCGGCTGGCGCGGTTCTTCGGGACCGATGCGCAGTCGTGGATCAATCTGCAGGCGCACTATGATCTGGAGCGCGCTGAGATCGAACTGGCGGCGAGGGTGAAGAAGGAGGTTAAACCCCACGCGGCGTAAGACAAATCGACTCTGACCCTATTTTTCTCACGGCATAGCTCGCCGGATAGACGATCCCCTGATGGCAGAGGCGGTAATGCAGATCGCTCCACGCTTCCTTGTCCGACGGAGCGACACGCACGCGGTCCAGCAGCGCGGGCAGGTCGGTGGCGTAGCCATAGGCGTGGGAGAGTGACTTCCAGTCCGTGGCCGAGGTCATTGGGCGAGCGCCACTGCTACGAACTCGTTGGTGTCCTGGGAGCGCTCGAATGCCGAGAAGACCGGCGCCTCCAGGTGCGGGATGATGGCGGGATCGTAGTTCGCGATCGTATTGACGTTGTAGATTCCGGAGTTCGCCGGATCGTCGACGTATTGCTGCGTTTCCTCCCCCGAGAAGAAACGCCACCCGCTGTCGACGTCGTTGTCGGGAAGGTCGCGGTACATGAAACGGACCGGCCGCATATCGACGGTGATATGATCGGTGGCTAGGCAGGCGCCGTGACCCGGGGCCAACTGCTTGATGTCGGAGGCGGCTAGGCCGAATTTCTTGGGCATTGCCGCAGCTCCGATAGGGCGCATGAGCCCCGGCCCCCGCCACTCGCGCGGCTTGCCCGGGATAACACGAGAAGTTGGCGCCTCACTCACCCGCACTTCGAGTAGCCGCACGAGGTGCAGAGATCGCACCCCTCCTGCCTTATGAGGCTTGGCGAGCCGCATTTGGGGCAGTGGGGCAGGCGCCTTCCGCCGGCGTCGCCATTGCCAAGGCCGTCCGCCAGGTTCGCGACCTTGCGGGCGGACATGCGTTCCAGCTCCTGCTGCTCCTTGCGGGGGTCGGGCAGGAAGCCGATGGCGATCATGTGGCGCTCGATCACGTCGCCGATGGCGGCCAAGAGCGAGGGCACGTATTTGCCATCGACCCAGGAGCCGCCGCGCGGGTCGAACACGGCCTTCAATTCCTCGACCACGAAGGAGACGTCGCCGCCGCGCCGGAACACCGCCGAGATCATGCGGGTGAGGCCGACGGTCCAGGCGTAATGCTCCATGTTCTTGGAGTTGATGAAGATCTCGAACGGCCGCCGTCGCCCGTCCTGGATGATGTCGTTCAAGGTGATGTAGATGGCGTGGTCGCTTTCCGGCCAGCGCACCTTGTAGGTCTGGCCGGGCAGCGCCTCGGGCCGATCCAGCGGCTGGGTCATGTAGACGACGCCGCCGGCCTCGAAAATGTCCTGCGCTTTCGATTCCGGCTTCAGGCTCAGCGGCAATTCCTGCTGGCGCGCCTTGTCCTTGTCCTTCGCGATTTCCAGCACCGCACCGGTGATGTCGTTCGGCCGATAGGTGGTGCAGCCTTTGCACCCCGTTTCATAGGCCATCATGTAGATGTCCTTGAAGGCCTCGAAGCTGAGATCGACCGGGCAATTGATGGTCTTGGAGATCGAGCTGTCGATATGCTTCTGCACCGTCGCCTGCATCAGCACGTGGTCCTGCGGCGACAGCGTCTGCGCATCGACGAAATAATCCGGCAGCGGCGCTTCATCGCCCTTGATGCGGCGATAGAGCCGGTAGGCGTGGTCGCTGACTTCCTCCGCCTGGCGCGTGCCGTCGGGCATCAGGACGTTGCGGGTGTATTTGAAGCTGAACACCGGCTCCAGCCCCGACGACACGTTGTCAGCGAAGAGGGAGATGGTGCCGGTCGGCGCGATCGAGGTGACGAGCGCGTTCCTGATTCCATGCTGCGCAATGGCGTCCTGCACATCGAGGTCGAGCCGCTGCACGAACTCGCTTTTCAGGAACGCATCGCGATCGAACAGCGGGAAAGCGCCCTTCTCCTTGGCGATCTCGACCGAGGCGAGATAGGCGGCGCGGGTCAGGGCACGCATCCACTGGTCGGTCAGCTCGACCGAGCGCGCGCTGCCATAGCGCGCCTCGCACAGGATGAGCGCATCGGCCAGGCCTGTGACGCCAAGCCCGATGCGCCGCTTGGAGCGCGCCTCGTGAAGCTGCTGCTCCAGCGGGAAGTTCGAGATGTCGACCACATTGTCCATCATGCGCACGGCGACGCGCACCAGCCGATCGAGCTCGGCGAGGTCGAGATGCGCCTCCGGGCTGAACGGATCGCGGATCAGCGTGGTGAGGTTGATGGAGCCGAGCAGGCACGCGCCGTACGGCGGCAGCGGCTGCTCGCCGCAGGGATTGGTCGCCTGGATGGTCTCGCAATAGGCGAGGTTGTTGGCGCGGTTGATGCGGTCGATGAAGATCACGCCCGGCTCGGCCGCGGCATAGGTCGAGCGCATGATCTTGTCCCACAGCTCGCGCGCCCGCACGACGCGGAAGGTGGTGCCGTTGAATTTCAGCTCCCACGGCCCATCCTCCTTCACCGCCTGCATGAAGGCGTCGGTGACGAGGACCGAGAGGTTGAACATGCGCAGCCGGCCCGGCTGCTGCTTGGCCTCGATGAAATTCTCGATGTCCGGATGGTCGCAGCGCAGGGTCGCCATCATGGCGCCGCGCCGGTGGCCGGCCGACATGATGGTGCGGCACATGGCGTCCCACACATCCATGAAGCTGAGCGGGCCCGAGGCATCCGCGCCGACGCCCTTCACCGGCGCGCCCTTGGGCCGCAGGGTGGAGAAGTCATAGCCGATGCCGCCGCCCTGCTGCATGGTGAGGGCGGCCTCGCGCAGATGCTCGAAAATGCCGCTCATGTCGTCCGGGATCGCACCCATGACGAAGCAGTTGAAGAGCGTGACGTTGCGCTTGGCGCCGGCGCCGGCCAGGATCCGGCCGGCCGGCAGATACTTGAAGCCGGACAGCGCCTCGTAGAACGCCTCCGCCCATTGCTCGCGGATCTCCGGCGCCTCGGCCTCCACCAAGGCAGCCGCAACCCGGCGCCAGCTATCCTCGATCGTCTTGTCGACGGGCGCGCCATCCGGCCCCTTGAGCCGGTATTTCATGTCCCAAATCTGCTGCGAGATCGCCGCTACCTGCGCCATCGCCAATCCTTGAAAGCAAGCTGGTTAACCATCGCGGGGCAAAGAGACTAACAAATCAACCAGCGAGAGTCGATCGAATGTTCCCTCTTTGTTTCAACAGGCTAGGGCCGAATTATCCCCAGGAACGCTCAGGCCAAAGCATTGAGGGGGATCATGAAAATATAGTTATGCACATTTTCCACACAACCCACAGAACACCGCTATGGGGCGCCTGTGAGTAACCTCTGCGCTGCCGGCTCCAGCCGTTGCTCGAGTTCGGCCATGAAGGCCCTGCGGTCGAGGCCGGGTGGGATGGCGGGGAGATACTGGATCAGGATTTCGCCCGGCTTCTTGACCCACGCCTTGCGGCCCCAGAACAGCCCGGAATTGAGCGCGACCGGGATGACCGGGACATTGAGCTGGCCATAGAGCGCGGCGATGCCGGGCTGGTAGGGCTTGTGCGTGCCCGGCGCGACCCGGGTGCCTTCCGGGAAGATGATGATCTGCCGGCCCTGCGCGAAGGCGTCGTTGGCGTCGCGCACCATCTTCTTGAGGGCGGCCGCCTTGCCGGCGCGGTCGACGGCGATCATGCCGACTTTGCGGATGAACCAGCCGAACAGGGGGATCATCAGCAGCTCGCGCTTCAGGATGAAAGCCGGGTGATTGAGCCGCCGCGACAGGAACAGGGTCTCCCACGCCGATTGATGCTTGGCCGCGATGATCGCCGGGCCTTTCGGCAGATGCTCGATGCCGAGCTCGCGATGATCGAGCCCGCAGAACAGGCGCAGCAGGAACAAGGTGCCGTCGATCCACAGATGCGCCGCCTTCCACACCCACGACGCCGGCGCCAGCAGCAGCGGCAGGCTGACGATGTGCATGACGACGGACCAGAGCAGGTAGGAGAGGTTGAACAGGATGGAGCGGAGCGTGGTCACGCGCAGATGCCAACTCTAAGAAAAACACCCCTTCTCCCCTCGCGGGAGAAGGTTGCGGAGGCTTAGCGAGGCATGGCCGAGCTTAGCCGGAGCTGGATGAGGGGGCCGCGCCATCAGGCGCGCAGCGCGATAGCGCTTATCATGACACCGATGCACTGCGCTCTTGCGAGCGCGCGCGGCTGATGCCGCGCTACCCCCCATCCAGCTTCGCCTAGGCTCACTGCGTTCGCCAAGGCTACACAACCTTCCCCCGCAAGGGGGGAAGGGGAGTTCTGTTGAGGCCAGTGCTCGCATCACAGCCCCGCCATCGCGGCGATGCGGGTGCTGAGGCCGGCGATGTTGGCGCCGAGATCGGCCACCTTCACGCGCGCGGCTGCGACCAGGTATTTGTGATACTCGTTGAACAGCAGGAAGACCGTATCGGGCCGCGCGAACCAATAAGGGTCCTGCATCTGGCGCGGGAACACCGGATTGGGAATGATCTCGATCCCCGGCATCACGCGGTGGAATTCCAGCAGGCTGCGGTTCATGTGGTAGTTGGCCGTCACCAGGCGCACCGAGGTGAAGCCGTTCTCGCCCAGCCATTTCAGGCTCTCGCGCGCGTTGCCTTCGGTCGAGCGCGCGTCATAGCCGAGGGTGACGCAGCAATCGAGCACGGCCTGGCTCGGCTGCGGGATGCCATTCAAGGTCTGCAGCAGCGCGGCCAAATCGACGCCGTTGGAGACGCCGGAGATCAGCATCTTCTTGGCGAGGCCCCGGTCCAGCAGCGCGAAGCCCTCGGCCAGCCGGACGTCGCCCCCGGTGAGTACCACGATGGCGTCGACGGGCCGTTCGGTATCGCGCACGTTCGGCGGAATGACGGCGGCGAAGGCCAGGAATCCGCCCAGCCAGATGACGATGAGCAGCAGCAGGAAATGCATCAGCCGCCGGCCCAATCCGGCGGGGGCGTTGCGCTGATCCTTGAAGCTGATTCGCGAGGCTCTCATGGGCGTCGCTCTTAGCAGGTCATAGGTTTGCTGTCATGCCCGCCTAGTACGCCATCCGGCGCAGGGCCTGCAGGACCGCGAGGCGTACCGTCACCATGGCGATCAGCACGGCGGCCAGCGGGATCAAGGCGAGGGGCCAGATCATCCACGGCTCGAACGCCCGGACTGCCGCGCTGATCGGCGCTGCACCGCGGGCGGCAAAGACGCCGGCGCTGAGCAAGGTCGCCGCCGCCAGCAGCGTGCCGATGAAGGCGCCCATGAATCCGTAGCGGAAGGCCTGGGCCTGGAACTGGCGCGCGATATAGGAATCGTGCGCGCCCACCAGATGCACGACCTCGACGATGCGGCGATGGATGGAAAGGCCGGCGCGCGCCACGAAGGCGACGACGCCGGCAGTCGCTACCAGTACCAGCGCCAGCAGGCTGACCGCCAGCACCTCGACCGTCTTCAGGAAATTCATGGCGCCCGCGTTGAAATCCGCATGGTCGTCGATCGCGGCGCCGGGCGAGGCTGCCTGCAATCGCTCGGCCAGTTCGGAGAGATTGGGGCGCACGCCAGGCTGCAGCGAGACCGCCACCAGGTCGGGCAGGGTGACGCCGAGCTGGTCGGCCTGCGCGCCCAGCCAGGGCGACAGCAGGCGCTTGACCTCCGCCTGGTCGAGCAGGCGCGTGCCGATGATGCCGTTGGTATCGATGATCTCCTCGACCGCCTCGTTGACGCGCTGCTTGCGCGCGGCCTCGTCCTCGCCGGCCACCGCCGGCAGCTCCACCGTCAACTGTCCGCTGAGGTCGCGCTGCCAGCGCTGCGTCACGTGTTCGACCAGCAGCGCGACGGTCGCCGCGATCATCGCCAGATAGACCATGAAGCCGATGATCCAGGGCAGGAACCGCGCGGTCGAATCGCGGTCGAGCGGCAGGTCGGTGCGGAAGCGCAGCATCGCTCAGGCGCTCTCCTGCCGCTGATCGCCGGACTCGGGGCCAGGCTCGGGCGACGCCGCGTCGGATGGGGCTGCATCGGAGGCGATGACATTCGGCGCATTCGGATCGGTGAGGCGCACCGTCCCGTTGCCGATGCGCAATTGCCGGTGCGAGAAGCGGCCGACCAGCCCCTCATTGTGGGTAGCGATCACCACCGTCGTCCCCATCTTGTTCAATTCCTCGAACAGATACATGAGGCGCACGCCGATATTGTCGTCGACATTGCCGGTCGGCTCGTCCGCCAGCAGGAGGCTTGGGCGCGAGATGACGGCGCGCGCGATCGCCACGCGCTGCTGCTGCCCGCCCGACAGGGTCGCCGGCAAGGCGTCGAGATGATGCTTGAGGCCGACCCAGCCCAGCAGCTCCGGTACGTGGCGCTTGATGTCGCTTTCGCGCACCCCCGCGATGCGCAACGGCAGCGCCACGTTGTCCATGGCCGAGAGGTGCTCGATCAGGCGGAAATCCTGGAACACCACGCCGATCCGCCGGCGCATTCCGGGATAGTCCGACCGCCGCAGGACCGAGACGTCGCGGCCGAACAATTCGACGCGCCCGGCGGCCGGCCGGAGCCCGAGATAGATCAGCTTCAGCAGCGAGGATTTGCCGGCGCCGCTCGGCCCCACCAGGAAGTGGAACGAGCCGGGCGCCAGTGTGAAGGAGATGCCGCGCAGCACTTCCGGCCCAGCGCCATATCGCACGGCGACGCCGTCGAACAAAACCACTATCCAGGCCCCACAATCGACTACCCGAGTCGCCCTCAGGCTGGGGAGAATTGCATGCGGGGCCTTGTCAGGTCCAGGCTTGCCCGGCCTATTGGCGGAGAACTATAACCTTTCAGAAGCGCTTACAGGGGGTCTGATAAAAGCGTGATCGTCGCCTGCCCGTCCTGCGGAGCCCGGTTCAATCTGGATTCAGCCAAGTTGCTGCCGGCCGGGCGCAATGTGCGCTGCGCCAAGTGCGACCACCGCTGGCGCCAGATGCCGGAGGGCTTCGAGGAGCCGGCGGCCGAGGCCGAGACCCCGGCGGCGGCGGAGATCCCGGCACCCGCCCCCGAATCGATACCTGAGCCGGCGCCGCAGCCGCCCGAAGAGCCCGAGCCGCACCCACCCTCGCCGCCCGAGACGCCGGCCGAGATGGCGCAGTCCCTGGCCGCGATCGCCGAGCAGGTGGCCGGCGCCCGGGGCGAGAGCTACACCGTCAGCGAAGGCGTGCCGCAGAATCCGATCGCGCGGATGGCCCGGCGAACCGGCCCGGGCCCGATCACGGTGCCGCCGCGCATGCGCCCGATGCGCCCAGCCAAGCGCAGCTCCCACCTCGGCCTCATCCTGTTGGCGGGCTGCGTCATCGGGCTGCTGGTGGCCGGCTACGTGTTCCGCGACGTGATCGCGCGCTCGGTGCCTGGCGCCGACGTGATCTATTCGCTGTTCGGACTCTCCACCGACGATGCCGCCGACCTCGAGATCTCGGTCGACGATTTCGGCCTCCGGCCGGATGGAAAGACCGGACAGAACATTTTCGATCTGAAGGCGACGGTGTTTAACAAATCGGACTATCCGGTCAACATGCCGCCGCTGATGATCATCCCGGTCGACGATGCCGGCAGCCAGATGGAACCGATGCGGTTTCGGTTGCAGGAACTGGTGGTGGAGCCGGGACAAAACATTAAATTTCAGAAATCTTTCGACAATTGGCCGCCAACTGCGCCCAATTTCGAGATCAAGGTGGCCGATGCGCCATAGCCGCCTCGTCACCAATTGTTAAGAGCGGCGCGATTATCCTTGGTTTGACGACCCAAGGACGAGTTGAGCCAGAATGACTGATGGGCTAGACCGGCAACCGGAGCGTGGGGACGACCCGGAGAACGCCGGCCAATCAAGCGGTGAATCGGTGGCAGCAATTCTGCTGGCGGAAGATGACGAAGCCGTGCGCGAATTCGTCAAGCGTGCGCTTGCGTATCACGGCCACAACGTCACGGCGGTTGGCGATGGCGGCTCCGCGCTCGCGGCTCTGGAAGAGACTCCTTACGATCTGTTGCTGACCGACATCGTCATGCCCGGCATGGACGGCATCGCCCTCGCGCTGAAGGCGACCAAGGATCGTCCGGCTTTGCCCGTCGTCCTCATGACCGGCTTCGCCGCGGAACGCCAGCGCGCACATAATCTCGACGCCCTGATCGACCGCGTGGTGAGCAAGCCGTTTTCGCTGAAAGAAATCTGCGCCGTCGTCGAGGACGCGCTGCAGGCACGGGGCATTTCGCCGGCGAACGCCTGAAGCGACGTTTGATTTCTCAGAAATTGTAGAGCGTCACCCCGAGGCTCGGCCAGGCGTGGCGAACGACGAGTGGTGCGGAAACTCGCGCTCGGCGTCTTCCGTCTGATTATTGCCGGGCGTATCATTTGTCTTCAGTCGTGCGAGGTGTCGGGGGGAAAACAGACATGGGCAGGGACCTGATCTCGACGATCGACTTGTCACGGCGGACATTCCTGCACAGGAGCGCGGTGACACTTGGGGGCGTGCTACTGGCCGGCCCCGCTTATGCCGCTGGTCAAGAATGTCATCCAACCGAGCCGGATATCCTGGGTCCGTTCTATCGGTTCGGCGCACCGTTTCAGTCCCAGCTGGTGGGTCCTGACGAGCCTGGTGACAGGCTCACGCTGACCGGCACTGTGCTCAGTTCGGACTGCCAGACACCCATACCAGGCGCATTGATCGAGGTGTGGCAAGCGAACACCGCCGGCCTGTACGACACGCAAACGCCCGGCAACTTCACCGAGGTCACCACGTTCCACTTGCGCGGGATGCTGTATGCGAATGAAAAGGGGCAGTACGAGATCGAAACGATCGTGCCTGGCCGCTATCCGATTCCGCCGAATGTCCCGGGACTTGAGAAATACGCGGGATTGACGCGACCTGCACATATTCACTTCCGGGTGATGGACTCGCTGCACGTCCCACTGACGACGCAGCTCTATTTCAAGGGTGACCCCTTCATCGCCAACGACCCCTGGGCCGGTCACAAGGAAGCCTCGGCGATCGACCTGAAGCAGGACGGCAAGCTTCATCGCGGTGTTTTTGACGTCGTGCTCGCGAGGGGCTTCTAGGCCCGTAATCCTCGTGCTCGACGATCCTTCTGCAATGGGCATGATCGTGAGACGGGAAACTTGTGGCCGTGCCGCGATCCTCACTCGCAACTACCGTGACTTCGATCTCCTGAGCCAGCTTGTGCCAGCCGGCACGGTGATATTCTACAGACAAGGGCAAGCAGTCTAAAATGCTCGCGCTACGCACCTGATGGCAGTTTCAGATGAGTTTCGGCTTAGCGCGGAATCCGCTCGGCCCAACCAAACTCCGTCACCCCAAGGCTTGGCCTTGGGGTCCACGAGTTTAGCTGCGCCTGCATGGTCTTGCCCTTTGAAACTCGTGGATGCCAAGGCCAAGCCTTGGCATGACGAGAGGGTGAGAACGATTCGTTCGAATTTCGAACTAGCCTAGAATTGCCTGAGCAACCGGTCGAGATAATCGCGCTCGATCTTCGGGCGGTCGGGCTGGTTGCGGCGTTGGCGGAGCTCTTCGAAAATCTGCCGGCTGCGGTCGAATTCGGAATTCGGTTTTACGACGTCGGAGCCTTCGCGCGCGAAGGCATCGCCGCCCGGGCCTTCATCGTCGCTCAAGGCGCGGCCGAACGGATCCATCGGGTCGCGCTGGCCGGGACCGCGCTGCGAGCCCATCTGCTGGCGCAGCGCCTGGTTCATCTGCTGCATGCCCTGCTGCAACTGCTCCAGCGCGTCGTTCTGCGCCTGGGCCGCATTGTCCAGCTGCTGGCCGCGCAGGGCGTCGGTCGCGCCGCGCATGAACTGCTCGGCCTGGCCCAGCCCCTGCGGGATGTCGCCGGTGGCGTTGGAGAAGCGCCGCATCAATTCGCCGAGCTGCTGGCGCAAGGCTTCCTGCGCGGCTGCGCCGCTGCCGCCGGGCATGCCCTGGCCGGAACCTTCGCCCATGCCTTCCTGCTGGCCTTCGCCGGGCTGGTCGCCCTGCTGGCCGCGCTGGCGGCGGAAGGTGTCCTGCAGCAATTGCTGCTGCTGTTGCATGATCTTGCCGAGATCGTTCAGCATGCGCTGGGCCTGGCCGTTGCCTTCACCGGGCATCGGCATGCCCATCTGCAGGTTCTCCAGCATGTTCTGAAGCTGCTGCAGCATCTGCTGGGCTGAATCGCGCGCCCCGTTCTGCGCCATGCGGCGGGCCTGGTTCAGCATCTCGTTCAGGTCCTGCTGCGAAAGCTGGAGCGAATTGGGGTCGAGCTGGCCCATCGGCTGGCCCTTCTGCATGGCCTGGGCAAGCTGCTCCTGCATCTGGCGCAGATATTCGTTCATCGCCTGCTGCAGCTCGTTCATCAGGCGCTCGATCTCCTCGTCGGACGCGCCGCGCGCCAGGGCGTCTTCCAGCTCGCGCTGCAGCCGGCGCAGTTCGCGCATCGCCATGCTGACGCCGCCATCCTCGAGCGCCAGGGCGGTGTCCCACATCAGCTGCAGGACGTTGGAAAGCTCATCCTTGTCCATCGGGCCGGAGGTCATGCGCTTGACCATGAAATCGAGCGCCAGGAAGGTCGTGACGTTGCCGTCGAAGGCGTCCGGCTGGGTCATCAGTTGCACCAGCTTGCGCGCGACCTGCAGCGCGCTGGCGCCCGCATCCTTGGCCAGATGCTTGCGCTGCTCGATGATGGCGCGCGCGACCGGATGAAAGAATTTGCGCTCCGGCAAGGTCATGGCGACCGGCGCCGAGGCGCCGATCTGGCCCAGCGCGTCGCGCGCCACCGCGCGCAGCTCGACCGGCAGTCCCGCCCAGGGATGCGCGGTCAGGTCCTGGTAGCTGGCGCCCTTGACCTGGCGCGGATCGGCGCCCTGGGTGGTCAGCGGCAGGTCCATCGAGTCCTTGCCCTGGGTGATCGTCAGGCGCATGTCCGCGACGCCGAAATCGTCCTTGCCGCCATAGACGACATGCAGCACGCCGCGATCGGTCGCGCGCGGCTCCTGCAGCGCCGCGGTCGGCGGCATGTCCGGCTGGAGCGCGATCGGCCAGCCGGCATCGAGCCCGCCGCCGGCAATGCCGATCTTGTCGCCTTCCTTGAGGACCAGCTCGGCGCGCTGGGTCTCGCTGTCCAGCATCTCCATCGGCTTGGAGGTGTTGTTGGCGCTGAGATTGGCGGGGGAGCCGAGGCCCTGGATCTGCACCAGCAGCTTGCTGCCGATTGGAACCTCGATCGGGGTCGCTTGACCCTCCACCGGCGCGGCCGCGGGATCGGCCTTGAGCGCGATCGGGGCGAGGCGGGTATAGTCCGGCGGGGTGATCCAGGCCTCGACCGTGATGGTGGACAGGTCGGCGAGGCCGCGCGGCTGGGGCGCGACCGAGGCCATCAGGCGACTGCCAGATTGCTCCCAGGCGATGCCGACCCCGAGCGCCAGCAGCAGGACGGCGAGGCCGCGCAGGGCCATCGGATCCTTGCGCGCCACCTCGCTCTTCGGCGCGGCCAGGGCCAGTTGGTCGAGCCCGGCCAGCAGCCGCTTCTGATGATGCGCCCACAGGACGGTGGCCCAGGGGTCGACCAGGTTGCTGGCCTGGCGGTCGGTCAGGTGGGTGAGGGGCCGGTGGTTGAGGCCGCTGTCAGCCTCCAGCCGGTGCAGGGCATCGTCCCGGACAGGGGTCTGCCAGCCTTTGAAGCCGTACCAGAAGGCGGCGACCAGGGCGGCGCCGAACAGGGCCAGCAGCCCCCAATGCAGCCACAAAGGCAGGATGGCGAAGAGGTCGAACAGGCTGAGGATGACGAAAACGGCGATGACGGCTGCCGGCGGGGCCAGGGCCCGCCCGATCTGCTCCAGGACCATCAGGCCCCAGGCCGCCCAGGCCCAGAGGCGGACGCGCGCCGGCAGCGCCGCCATTGGGTCGGCGGCAGCCCGCGAGCGCAGCGATGGCCTAGTATCTTGCATGGGTAGCGCCGGCTTTCCCGTCGGAATCTAGCCCAAATCTATTAACAATGTAGCCGACGGCTCGGTCAATTACGAGAGCCAGTCAGGAATTAGATCTATATCGATAATGTGATCATAAGATGGCCGGGGCCGGACGATGTCATAGCGGTCGCCCCGGACCAGCACTTCGGCCGCCGGCAGGCGGGTATTGTAGGTCGAGGACATGACCGAGCCATAGGCTCCGGCGGCAGCGAAAGCCACCAGATCCCCCGATTTTACGGGCGGCAGGGGCCGCTGCTCGGCGAACCGGTCGCCGGTCTCGCAGATCGGCCCGACCACGTCGCAGGGTTCGACCCGCGCATCTTTCGCGGGTCGGGCGACCGGGATGATATCGTGATAGGCGTCGTAGAGGCTGGGCCGGATCAGATCGTTCATGGCCGCGTCGACGATCACGAATTTGCGACTGACGCCTTCCTTGACGTTGATCACGCGCGAGACCAGCAGGCCGGCATTACCGACGATGCTGCGCCCCGGCTCGATTTCTATTTTCGTGCCCAGGGGCACGATGAGCTCGTTCACGAGTTTCGCATAGTCCTCGAGGTCGATGGTCGCCTCGCCGCGATAGGCGATGCCGATGCCCCCGCCAAGGTCGATGCGCTCGACGGTCAGCCCCGCCTTGCGCAGGGTCTGCGCCAGCTCCGCGATCTTCGCGAACGCCGCTCGATAGGGCGCGATGTCTGTGAGCTGCGAGCCGATATGGACCGCGAGGCCCAGGATCCTGATGCCCTTCATGCGCGCCGCGGCGGAATAGAACTGCGCGGCGTGATCGATATCGATGCCGAACTTGTTCTCCGCCTTGCCGGTGGAGATCTTGGCATGGGTCTTGGCATCGACGTCGGGGTTGATGCGCAAAGTGACCGGTGCGGTAACGCCCATCCTCGCCGCCACTTCGCTCAGCGTCTCCAGCTCGCCGAAGGATTCGACGTTGAACTGATAGATGCCGGCCTTCAGCGCGGCTTCCATCTCGAGCTCGGTCTTGCCGACGCCGGCGAACACGATCTTGTCGGCGGGAATGCCGGCCTTCAACGCGCGATGCATCTCGCCCACCGACACGACATCCGCGCCAGCGCCCAGCTTGCCGAGGGTGCGGATGACGGCCTGATTGGAATTCGCCTTCAGCGAATAGAAGATTCCGACGCCCAGCTCGCCCAAGGTCTTCGCATAGGCCCGGTAATTGTCGGTCAGGGTCGCGTTGGAATAGCAATAGAACGGCGTGCCGACCTCATCCGCGATGCGCCGCACCGGAACCTGCTCGACGTGCAGTTCGCCGTCGACATATGGGAAATGCGTCATGAGAAGAAGCCGGCCTTGATCTGCGTCAGTTGAACACGCCCGTCTGCGGGTCGGTGCTCTTGGGATATTTGTGCGGGAACTCATCGGTCTGCGGCGGGGGCAGGATCGGGGCGCCCTTGCGTCCGCAGGCGGCCGGCGCCAGGGCCAGCGCGCCCAGCAGCGCAGCCAGCATCACTCGAACGTAGAAGCCCTGCCGTTTCATTTGAACCGCTCCCGCGCATCCTGGATGGCGCGCCGCACATTGTCCGGCGCCGTGCCGCCGAACGAGGTCCGGCTCGCCACCGATTGATCGACCCCGAGGACCGAGAATAGCCCATCGTCGATGCGCGGCTCCACCCCTTGCATCTCCGCCAGCGTCAAATCCTGCAGCCTGCAGCCCCTGCCCTCGGCCAGGCGCACCAGCTCGCCCGTCACGTGATGAGCGTGACGGAACGGCATGCCCAGCTTGCGCACCAGCCAGTCGGCCAAATCGGTCGCGGTCAGGAACCCGCCGTCAGTCGCTTTACGCATGCGTTCCGCATTCACCGTCATGTCACGCACCATGCCTGCCATCGCCGCGACGCTGAGCGCCATGGCATCGCTGGCGGCGAAGGTCGGCGCCTTGTCGTCCTGCAGATCCTTGCCGTAGCTGAGCGGCAGCCCCTTGACGATGATGAGGAGCTGGGTGAGGGCGCCGACCACCTGGCCGACCTTGCCGCGCACCAGCTCGGCCGCGTCGGGATTGCGCTTCTGCGGCATGATGGAAGAGCCGGTAGTATAGGCATCGCTCAAGGAGATGAAGCGGAACCCGTCGCTCATCCAGATCACGATCTCTTCGGCGAGGCGCGAGAGATGCGCGCCGAGGATCGAAAGCGCAGCCAGATATTCCAGCGCGAAGTCGCGGCTCGACACGCTGTCCATGGAATTGGCGGTGGGCCGATCGAACCCCAGCGCCTTGGCGGTCGCGTGGCGGTCGATCGGGAATGGCGTGCCGGCGAGGGCGGCCGCGCCCAGCGGGCTTTCGTTGAGCCGCTTGCGGCAATCGGCGAGGCGGCTGAGATCGCGCCCCAGCATCTCCACATAGGCCATCAGGTGATGGCCGAAGGTGACGGGCTGCGCGGGCTGCAGATGGGTGTAGCCAGGCATGACCGTCGCCGCATGTTCTTCGGCGCGGTCGATCAAGGCGTGGATCAGGTCCTTCAGCGCCATCGACATGTCGTCGATCGCGGCGCGCACCCACAGGCGGAAATCGGTCGCGACCTGGTCGTTGCGCGAGCGCGCGGTATGCAGCCGGCCCGCCGCATCGCCGATCAGCTCGCGCAGGCGCTGCTCCACATTCATGTGGATGTCTTCCAGCGCGACCTGGAACTCGAACTTGCCCTGGTCGATCTCCTTGCGGATGCGCTGCAATCCATCGGCGATGGCATCGCCATCGGCCCGCGTCAGGATGCCCTGCTTCACCAGCATCGCGGCATGGGCGAGCGAGCCTTCGATGTCTTCCTTATAGAGCCGCTTGTCGACGTCGATGGAGGCGTTAATCTGCTGCATGATCGCAGCCGGGCCGGCGGCAAACCGGCCGCCCCACATCTGACTGGCGCCGGATCGCGTATTTTTTTGGTTCGCCGGTTTGGAGGGTTTCTTGTCCATCGCCCGAAAATTCGTCCCCGATCGCATCCTGCAGCGATCCGCGCCCCGACTTGTGACGGAGGCGGCCGGCCCGGTCAAGCTGGCAGGAATCCCATGATCCGCCCGCAGATTGTCGCGATCGCCATCGTTGTGGCGATCATCGGTGTGGTGACGGCCATCCTGGTCCATCGGGCGCCGGAGCCGGCCGCGCCGGTGGGAGCCACGGCGCCAGCTTCCGGCGCGCCGATAGGCCACTTCGTCACGCTGCCCGGCACCGATTTCGCTTCGGTGGCTCCCGTCGACGGCAAGGGCCAGCCGGCCGACATGTCCGGCTATCGCGGCAAGGCGCTGCTGGTCAATCTGTGGGCGACGTGGTGCGCGCCCTGCATCGAGGAGCTGCCTTCGCTCGGCAAGCTGCAGCAGGAACTCGGCGGCGAGAATTTCCAGGTTGTCACCATCGCGATCGACGAGCGCGACCCGGCGAAGATCGAGCCGTTCCTGGCGGCGCACGGCGCCGGCAACCTGCCCGCGCTGATCGATGTCAACCGCACAATCGACAAGATCGCGAAGGTGAGCGCGCTGCCGGCCAGCCTGCTGGTCGACCGCGACGGCAAGCTGAAGGCCATGCTGACCGGCGATGCGCGCTGGCACTGCGGCAAGGCGCTGGAAGCGGTGAAGGCGTTCGTGGCGGACGGCACGGTCAGCCTGGATGTGCTGGAGGCGTGCGAGTAGTCAGGCACCCGGCGTCATGACGGTGCGGTCAGCGACCCCTGCGCTTGCGCCACGCTGCGCCGCCACCTGAGATAGGGCAGCGCGACCAGGGTCGAGGCGAGCACATAGACCGCCAGGATCACGATGGTGCGCGGCCCCGGAAGCATGGACGCGACGATCGCCGCAATGCCGATGTGGCGGGTTGCGCAGGCGACAGCCAGCGCAGTGCGGTCGCTGGGCTCGGGCCCGCCGAGGACATGCCCGATCGCCATGGCGATCAGCATCAGCACGAGCAGCGACGCGAGGCCGTCCCAGCTCACCGCCAGGAAGATGTCCCAATGGAGCGCCAGCAGGGCTAGGGCGCCAACCGTCAAGGCGATGCCCGCGATGGCCGCCAATTGGTTGGCGTAGCGCGCGGTGAAGGCTGGCGCCGCGGCGCCCAGCGCCATGCCGACCGCGAGCGGCAGAAGGAAGGCCTTCACGATCATCCAGGCCACCGCCACTGGCGACAGCTCGAGCGCGACATTGAAATGCCGCGCCAGCAGGCCGATCCAGATCGGCACCACGACGATGGCAACCAACGACGTGGCGACCACGAGGCTGACGGTGAAGGTGCTGCCGCCGAGCTTGCCAAGCTTGCGCGGCAGGAGCGGTGCGCCGGCGGAAACCGCAAGTACCAGGAGCGCCGCCTTCACGCCGGGCGGCAGCGGCCACACCTTCACGAGCAGGAACGCCGCCGCAGGCACCAGCACATACATCGCGAGCAGCGCCCGCAGCAGCAGCCTGGGGCGGCGCCACAAATAGAGCAGATCCTGGAGCGTCGCGCCGAGGCCGATGGCGAGGATGAGAACCGCCACCGAAACCTTGATCGCAATCAGCAGTACGGGAGTCACAGCGAAGCTCTCCCACCTTTGCGCGCGCATTCTGAATGCGCCACGCCTGCGGATCGCATGCTAGGTCGCTGAACTGCTCGCTGCTATTGGGCCGAGGTCCAACGGCCGCGAGCTAGGCGCGGCGGGCGATGGTGCGCGATTTGGCCGGCGCAGGCCGGGTGAGACTGTCCCATGCCGCCATCGCCGAATCGACCACCTGCAGCATCGCGTCGCGGGCGGCGCCGTCGCGGGCGCGCAGCGACAGGCCCTGGATCACCGTCATGTAGAAGGCAGCCATCGCCTTGATGTCGGTGCCGGCCGGAACGTCGCCCTCGGCGATGCCGCGCTTGAGCCGTGCTTCCAGTGCCGACTGGATGTCGCGGCGGCGCTGGCAGAGGTACTGACGGACGCCGTCATTCTCGGCCGCGACGTTGCTGTCGCCAAGAATGAGCAGGCAGCCCGACGGAGAGCCTGGACGAGTGAGGTTGCCGACGCTGTTCCGCAACGTGGCGCGGATCGCGGCGCGCGCGGTCGGCTCGGCTTCGAGGATGGCCCGGCCCTTGCTGTCCTCGGTCTCGAGGTAGAGTTGCACCGCCTCCCGGAACAGGCTCTCCTTCGAGCCGAAGGCCGCATAGAGGCTCGGCGAGTTGATCGCCATGGCGTCGGTCAACGCCGCCATCGACGCGCCTTCGTAGCCGAATTCCCAGAATGTTCTCATAGCGCAGCGCAGGGCTTCATCGCGATCGAAGCTGCGCGGCCGGCCGCGTGCGGCCATTCGTCATCTCCACTTCTGTGTCGAATAGTACATAATTGCCTTGACAGCCGATTGCAAGGTTCCTACCTGATCTGTATCGATCATTACAGAAATGAGGTGTTCTATGTCGAGGCTTAGTGGAAAAGTTGCCATCGTCACCGGAGCCAGCTCGGGAATCGGCCGCGCGACGGCCAAGTTGTTCGCCAAGGAAGGCGCGAAAGTGGTGGTGGGTGCCCGGCGCGAAGCCGAACTTGCCGAACTGGTGCGCGAGATCAAGGCCGAAGGCGGCGAAGCGTTGGCGCTGGCCGGCGACGTGCAGTCGGAGAGCTATGCCAAGGCCCTGGTCGACGCCGCCGTCAAGAAGTTCGGGCGCCTCGACATTGCGTTCAACAATGCCGGCACGGGCGGCCCGGTCGGGCCGACCACCGAGGTCGCGGAGAAGGACTGGACCAGCACGCTCGCGGTCAACCTCACCAGCGCGTTCCTTAGCGCGAAGCACCAGATTCCTGCCATGCTGAAGCAGGGCGGCGGATCGGTCATCTTTACGTCGACCTTCGTCGGCTACACAGTCGCCTTTCCGGGCGTCGCCGCCTATGCCGCCAGCAAGGCGGGCCTGATCGGGCTCACGCAGTCGCTGGCGGCGGAGTACGGCCCGCAGAACATCCGCGTGAACGCGGTCCTGCCCGGCGCGGTTGACACGCCGATGTACCACAAGATGAACGACACGCCCGAGAAGCGCGAATGGATCACCAACCTGCACGCCTTGAAGCGGGTCGGAACGCCGGAAGAGATCGCCCGCTCTGTACTCTATCTGGCGTCGGATGAGTCCTCGTTCGTGACCGGCGCGGCAGCGCTGGTCGACGGCGGACTCTCGATCACCCGCACTTAAGACCGCGTGACAGCGGCCACCGCGCGATTCTCCGGCATCGCCGCGCGGTGGCCGTTACTTTCCGATGATGAGCCCTACAGCATCCCAGGCCGGAACTTGGACCGCCGGCTGATGATCTCGCCGGATGTCATGAATATGCCGTCGCCCTTGTAGTGCAGCGTTTGGGGATGCTTGGGCGATGGCGCGACGTGCGCTTTCACCACTTCGAAGATGAAGAAATTGTATTTCCTGACCATGGCATCGTCGTAAAGCCGGCATTCGAAATTGGCGAAGCACTCCCTGATCAGAGGCGCCTTCACTTTCAGCGCCTTGTCCGGCGTCAAGCCGAAATGCTCGAACTTGTCCATTTCGCCACCGGTCGTGTTGCCGATGCCGACGACAATGTCGGTCAGCGCGGTCGATGGGACGTTGATGACGCATTCGCCGCTGTCGCGCACCAGCTCGAAACTGTGATTGCCGTTCGAAATCAGGCAGCCGACCAGCGACGGCGTGAACTCCAGGACGGTGTGCCAGCCCATGGTCATGATGTCGGTCTCATCCCCGCGGCGCGACGAAACCAGAACCACGGGACCGGGCTCCAGATAGCGGCGAATTTCACTGACCGGGAAGTCCTTCTTGGTGCGCGATCGGGTCATGGCGGTTCCTTTGTCATGATGACCAGCTCGTATCGGCGCATTTGAGTTGCTCCGCGCCGCGAAGGCTTTTGACGATCCTCGATTCCGCAATCGACTAATCCGGATCCAGCCAGCACGCGCTGCGATCGGACGTTCTCAAGATCGGTGACCGCGGTCAACATCCGGACGGCCGGATGGTTGCGGGCATGATGCACCAGCGCGCCGACGGCTTCTTTCGCAATGCCACGGCCCCAATGGCCACGGCCAAACCAGTAACCGAGAACGCCGATGCCGGCGCCATCGATGTCGACGCCGACAGTGCCCAACGCTGCGTCGCTGTCCTTGTCGGCGACCACGAACATTGTCGGATGAGGCGTCGTATGATTGGCCTGGACAATGGCCAGGAAAGCTTCGCCATCCTCGCGCATATAGGGGAACGGGGGCTGGGCCAGCCATTGCTGGACTTCCCAATCGCTTAGATCGCGTACGAACTCGTCGATGTCCTTCGGCTCCATGGGGCGGAGCCGCAGCCGCTCGGTCTCGATGATCATGGGAGCCTCCTCACGAAGACAGTTTAGCGCAAAACGAAAACGGGCGCCGCGAGGCGCGCGCTTCGAGAACTCAAGCGCACTTCACTCAGTGCGTCGCTCGACAATGAACAGTGGTCGAGACCACTGACGCTGTCCCCCGGCAATATCGCCGTCTTATACGCAGGTATTAAATTCCCCCTGCCTATTGGTGAGCTGAGTTCCCCTTCGAACAATGGCGGCGGCCGCCACAGACAGCTATCTCTCGATCATCCCCCCCTGGCCGGTTCTCCATTTCCCAAACCGGCAGTGCGGCGCTGACAAGGATAGAGCTATGGCCAACACCAATGTCATTGATTTCGCACTGGCACTGCAGCGCCAGCGAGAGCGGCAGAACGATCGCGCGGCATATGCCGGCCACAACGACCCTTGGCGCAACCTTCTTCGCGAAGGAATCGACGGACTGTTGACGATGCAACAAGTCTGGGCGTCGTCTGGCGAGGTCCTTCCGTTTGTGACGACAAGGCGCCGTCCGCCCGCGAAAGCTGATTGACTTTGTGTGCTCCGATTGGGGGGCTTTCCGGCTTGCCGATCAGGCGCCGGTGTTGCCCGCGGGGGCGCTTGTTTATGCCAGCGTCGGAACGGGTTTCGGCGCCATCCTGAAAGCGGTAGCACGCCGGACGCTCCGCGCCCCTCCGGCCGCGCGCTCTCCTCTCCATTATCGGCCTCGCCGTTCTGGCGCTGATCCCGGTCGTCTAAACGGCTCCGCAGTTCCTCGCCGCGCACCGCGGGGAGGCTCCCATCAGCGGCACTGCTGCGCGTGTTGTCCCGCCCGGCCAATCCGACTACCTTGCATCACAGAAAGGACTCGCGGATGTCCACGATCTCGACGCGCATCTTCCTCGGTTTCCTCGCCGGATTTCTTGCGCACCTGATCTTCCAGGGTGGCTTCGGCAGTATTCTCTACGCCGCGCACGTGCTGCCAGCCCTGCCCTGGAGCCTCGCGCCGGTGCCGCCCCTCGGCGTGCCGAGGACCCTTTCGCTCGGGTTCTGGGCCGGGCTGTGGGGAGTCGTCTACGCCTTGCTCGAGCGGAGGCTCACGGTCCGTTTCGGATGGTGGTTGGGCGGGCTCGTCTTCGGCCTCGCCCCGCTGGCCGTGTACTGGTTCGTCGTGCTGCCGCTGAAGGATCTGGGCGTTGGCGGGGGCTTCCATCCAGCGATGGTGCCGATCCAGATCGGCTTTCACCTGGCCTTCGGCATCGGCACCGCGATCCTCTTCCGGTATGGCCTGGTGCTCGCCGACGGATGGTCCGGGCGTCGCCAGGGCCTATGAACGGCTGATCACGACCACGTCAGACGACGTGGGGACCCCAGGTGTCGGACAGCGCAAAGCCCTTTAGAAAGGGATCGCTGCCATCCAGGCGAAGCTCCTCCCGGCCATAGATCCACGCCTGCCCGGTGATCCGCGGCAATATGGCCGGACGCCCGCCGACCTCGGTTTCGCCGATCGCCTCGACCGTGAATTCGCCTCCGATGATCGAGCGCGACCGCCTGGTGTCGCCGACCTTCACTGCGCCGCGCGCGTGAAGGACAGCGAGATTCGCGGAGCTGCCGGTGCCGCAGGGCGAGCGATCGACGCGACCTGCCTTCAAGGTCGTACAGGTACGAATGGCGCCGTCCGGCTCGATGCTCCGGAACATGACGTAGGCAATCTCGGTCAGGCCCTCCAGCTCGGGATGGCTGACTTGCACTTGGGTCCCGATCATCTCTTTCAACTGGACGCCCGCCTCGGCGAGAGCGCGCGCATTTCGCGGATGAATCGCCATGCCGAGCTGATCGACATCGACGATGGCATAGTGGATGCCGCCGAAGGCGATGTCGGCCCGGATGGTTCCCCAATGATCGGTTTCGATCTTGCGATCCAGCGCTTCGACGAAACAAGGGACGTTGTCGAGGCTGACCGACAGGCAACGCCCCGCTTCGCAGCGGGCGCGGGCAGTGACGAGACCCGCCGGCGTATCCAGCCGCACGATGGTCTCCGGCTCCTTCATTGCGATACGGCCGGTTTCCAGGAGCGCTGTCACGACGCAGATGCAGTTGCTGCCGGACATCGCATGGGCGCGATCCGCTTGCAGCACAATGAATCCGGTATCGGCCTCGGGGCGCGTGGGCCCGACCAGGAGATTGACCGACATCTGCGCGCTGGCGCGCGGCTCCAACGTCACGAAACGCCGCAGGCTGTCGTCGATCGTGTTGATGTGGTGCATCTTGTCGAGCATGGTGGCGCCGGGAATCTCCGGCGCCCCGCCCACGATCACCTTGCCGATTTCGCCCTGGCAATGGACCTGAACCAGTTCGATCGACCGTTCGAAGATACCCATCACATCACGCGTTGGCGGCTGCGATCACTTTCGCCAGTTCCCGTTTTTCGGCGTCGTTGAGCGGCAGCGAGGGCGCCGCGCCTCGTCGACGGGAATGCCGCCAGTTCGCAGCCATACTTGACCTTCTGCACGAACTTGCCCGATTCAAGGCGCCCGCTTCGAGAACTCTGATCGCGCTGTCAGCTAGCGCGTGGGGACCGGCTTGTCGCCCGAGTAGTCGTAGAAGCCGCGGCCGGTTTTGCGGCCGAGCCAGCCGGCTTCGACATATTTCACCAGCAGCGGGCAGGGGCGGTATTTGCTGTCGGCGAGGCCCTCATAGAGCACCTGCATGACCGCCAAGCATACATCGAGGCCGATGAAATCGGCGAGCTGCAGCGGGCCCATCGGGTGGTTGGCGCCGAGATGCATGGCGGTGTCGATCGAATCGACCGTGCCGACGCCCTCATAGAGCGTGTAGATCGCCTCGTTGATCATCGGCTGCAGGATGCGGTTGACGATGAAAGCGGGGAAATCCTCGGACGTCGCCGTGGTCTTGCCGAGCTTTTCCGCCAGCGCCTTGAACGCATTGAAGGTATCGTCATCGGTCGCGAGGCCACGGATCAGCTCCACGAGCTGCATCATCGGCACGGGGTTCATGAAATGCATGCCGATGAATTTCGCCGGCCGGTCGGTGACGGCGCCGAGACGCGTGATCGAGATCGAGGAAGTGTTGGAGGCGATCAACGCGGTCGGCTTCAGAACCGGGCAGAGCGCCTTCAGGATGTCCTTCTTGACCGATTCCTTCTCGGTCGCGGCTTCGATCACCATGTCGCAATCGCCCAGCGCGTCGACCTTGAGGCCTGTCTGGATGCGTGCCAGGGCGGCCTTCTCGTCGGCCGGGGTGATGAGGTTGCGCTTGACCTGGCGCTCCATGTTGAAGCGGATGGTATCCATCGCCTTGGCGAGCTGGGTTTCGCTGACATCCACCAGCTTCACGTCCAGCTTGGCGAGCGCGCAGACGTGGGCAATGCCATTGCCCATCGCGCCCGCGCCGATCACACCGACTTTGTCGATCATCGCGACTTTGCTTTCCTGCTGCTCCGCACCACGGCTCGCACCATCCGGCATATATTTGAAACGCGTCATTTCGAAAGGGCCTGTTCCAGCTCCGGCACGGCCTGGAACAGATCCGCGACCAGGCCGTAATCCGCGACCTGGAAAATCGGCGCATCCTCGTCCTTGTTGATGGCAACGATCACTTTGCTGTCCTTCATGCCCGCCAGATGCTGGATCGCGCCCGAAATGCCGACGGCGATGTAAAGGTCCGGCGCCACGATCTTGCCGGTCTGGCCGACCTGGTAATCGTTGGGCACGAACCCGGCATCGACCGCGGCGCGGCTGGCGCCGACTGCGGCGCCCAGCTTGTCCGCGACCTTGTCCAGCATATGGAAATTATCGCCGGACTGCATGCCGCGGCCGCCGGAAATGACGATGCGTGCGGAGGTCAGCTCAGGCCGCTCCGACTTCGACAGTTCCTGGCCGACAAAGCTGGCAAGGCCGGTCTCGCCGGCGGCAGCCACGGTTTCGATCGCGGCCGATCCACCGGTCGCGGCCGCCGCTTCGAACGCGGTGGGGCGCACGGTGATGACCTTGATCTTGTCGGCGGATTGGACGGTCGCCAGCGCATTGCCGGCATAGATGGTGCGGGTGAAGGTGTCGGCGCTGTCGACCGCGCTGATATCCGAAATCTGCTGCACGTCGAGCAAGGCGGCGACGCGCGGCATCACGTTCTTGCCGGTGGCCGTAGTCGCCGCCAGCACGTGGCTGTAATTGGGCGCGAGGCCGACGATCAGCTTGGCGAGATTTTCCGCGAGGCGATTGGCATAGGCGGCGTCATCGGCCAGCAGGACCTTGGCAATGCCAGGGATCTTTGCGGCCTCTTCGGCGACGGCGCGGCAATTCTGGCCGGCCACCAGCAGGTGGATCTCACCGCCGATCTTCTGCGCCGCCGGCACCACATGCAGGGTGGCCGACTTCAGCGCGGCATTGTCATGTTCGACGAGAACGAGGTTGGTCATGATTCGGGAATCCCAGTAACAGACTTGCGGATGAAGGATGAAAGGTCAGATGACCTTGGCCTCGTTGCGCAGCTTATCCACCAGCTCCGCGACCGACTTCACCTTGACGCCCGACTTGCGCTTGGGCGGCTCGACGACTTTCAGGGTCTTGAGGCGCGGCGCCGGATCAACACCGAGCGCGTCGGGCGTCAACGCTTCGATCGGCTTTTTCTTCGCCTTCATGATGTTGGGCAGCGAAGCATAGCGCGGCTCGTTGAGGCGCAGATCAGTCGTCATGACCAGCGGCAGCTTGACCTTGATGGTCTCGAGCCCGCCATCGACTTCGCGCGTCACGTTGGCCGTGCCGTCGCCATTGACGACCAGCTTGGACGCGAAGGTCGCCTGCGACCAGCCGAGCAAAGCGGCCAGCATCTGGCCGGTCTGGTTGGCATCGTCATCGATCGCCTGCTTGCCGAGGATGCAAAGCTGCGGCTGCTCCTTGTCCACCACGGCCTTCAGCAGCTTGGCGACCGCCAGCGGCTGCAGCTCGACATCGGTCTGCACGTGGATGCCGCGATCGGCGCCCATGGCAAGGGCCGTGCGAATGGTTTCCGCGCACTGCGTTGGGCCCAGCGAAACGGCGATCACTTCGGTCGCCTTGCCGCCCTCTTTCAATCGCACCGCCTCTTCGACCCCGATCTCGTCGAACGGGTTCATGGACATTTTCACATTGGCGGTTTCGACGCCGGTGCCGTCCGCTTTCACGCGCACCTTCACGTTGTAGTCAACCACCCGCTTAACCGCGACCAGTACTTTCATCTCTATGCTCGGCTCGAATGAATCGTTGTCCCTGGCAGATGCGGGCAGGCGCCTGTCGCGGCCGCTTTTATCCCGTCTGCCTCATCCCCTGATAGGTTCGCGAATCCGCCTGCCGGACCGATGCCGACTGGGCTTTTCGCGGGCGCACAATAGGGTTACCCCATCCTGGTGTCAACGCGGCCCCGGGACTAGCTTAAACGCGCCGGGAAGCAGCTATTTGGCGAAGTTTCAAGGGCCTAGGCGTGGCCGGATGCCGCATCCCGCACCTGCGCAGAGCGCGCGAAGCTTGCTGGAAAAGGTGCATGGCATGAACAGGTTCCCTCCTCGCCCGGACTCGGCTACGTCTCGCCCGATGCATCCGCGCGTCCGCGTTTCATGAGTTACCGTCTGGCGCTGTTCGATTTCGACGGCACGCTGGCCGACAGTATCGACTGGTTCCTCGGTGTCTTTGACCAGGTGGCGGACCGGTTCGGCTACCGGCGCCTTGCGCCGGGCGACCGGGAGCGGCTGCGCAGCCTGGACACGCGCGCGATCCTGCACGATCTGGGAGTTCCGACCTGGAAGCTGCCGCTGATCGCGCGGCACGTGCGGGAGCTTGCGGCGCGCGACATTGCCCAAATCCACTTGTTCCCGGGCGCGGCGGCGATGTTGGCCGCGCTCGACGCCGGTGGCGTCCAGGTGGCGATCGTCAGCTCGAATTCCGAGGAGAACGTGCGCCGCGTTCTCGGCCCGGCCGCCGGTCACGTCTTGCGCTTCGCTTGTGGCGCCAATCTGTTCGGCAAGGAGGCCAAGCTCCGCGCCGTGTTGCGCGCGACCCGCACGGAAGCCGGTGCCGCACTGTTCGTTGGCGATGAGGCCCGCGACGTCGCTGCCGCGGGTGCGGTTGGAGTTGATAGCGCGGCGGTCGCCTGGGGCTACGCCGACCCTGACTTCCTGCGCGCCCTATCGCCGACTTTGTTCTTCGAGCGCATGAAGGACATTGCCCCGAGGGTAATCGGCTAGCGGCCTTCAGCGGTTGGCGCCCGGCTTCCACAGGACGTCGCCGGCGCCCTTGTCGTTCAGCCAGCGGGCCGCCACGAACAGATGGTCCGACAGGCGGTTGATGTAGCGGATGGCGGCCGGGTTGACCGGCTCCCCTTCGGCGAGGCGGGTGATGTCGCGCTCGGCCCGCCGGGCGATGGTGCGGGCGAGGTGCAGGTGCGCGGAGGCGGCGCTGCCGCCCGGCAACACGAAGGAATTGAGCGGCGCCAGCTCGCCGTTCATGCGGTCGATCTCATGCTCCAGCCGCTCGACCTGCGCATCGATGATGCGCAGCCGTTCCTTGGCGCTGTCGCCTTCGGGCGCGCACAGATCGGCGCCCAGGTCGAACAAGTCGTTCTGGATGCGCGCCAGCATCTCGTCCACTTCACCGCTGGTATGCAGCCGCGCGATTCCGATGGCGGCGTTGGCCTCGTCGACGGTGCCGAAGGCTTCGACGCGCAGGGCGTGCTTGGGCACGCGCTTACCGGTGCCCAGCGCGGTCGTGCCCTTGTCGCCGCTCTTGGTATAGATCCGCGTCAGCCGCACCATGTCAGCGCGCGAGCATGTACAGCACGAAGCTGGCGATCGCCAGGCCCTGGAAGATCACGCGCATGCGCATCAGCTTGTTCGAGTTGCGGCGGTTGAAATCGCCGCCCTTGCCCATGCCGAACACGCCGATTCCGAGGGTGACGAGCGTCGCCGCCATGAAAATCGCCGTCAGGATGATGAACACAGTCGCCATGGCTGAAATTATATCGGCTTGCCAGCGAGCGGCACAGCGTTAAGTTGGACATCGGAATAAGTACAAAGATCATACCTTCTCCCCTTGCGGGAGAAGGTTACGAAGGCTTGGCGAGGCGCAGCCGAGCCTAGCCGAAGTTGGATGAGGGGTTGCGTGCCGGTAGGCACGCGCGCTCGCGAGAGCGCCATGATAACAAGGCTCCGATGAACAGCGCTTGCGCGCTGCGCGCTTTCTGGCGCGGCCCCCTCACCCACCCCCGGGCTCTTTCGACCCGGGGGTCGCTACGTTCGCTAAGCCTGCGCAACCCTCTCCCGCGAGGGGAGAGGGGATTCGAAAGAAGGAGTGATGGTGCATGCGGCAGGTCGCATTGCGGAACGGGACGCGCGTGCCGGCGCTGGGGCTCGGCACCTTCAAGATGGGCGAGGACGTGCGGCAGCGCGCGCAGGAGGTGCGGGCGCTGCAGACCGGCATGGACCTTGGCGCCACGCTGATCGACACCGCGGAGATGTATGCCTCGGGCCGCGCGGAGGAAGTGGTCGCCGCCGCCATCAAGGGGCGGCGCGATAGAGTCTATCTGGTGAGCAAGGTGCTGCCGCAAAATGCCAGCCGCGCCGGCACCGTGAAGGCGTGCGATGCTTCCCTCAAGCGGCTGAAGACCGATCGTCTCGATCTCTACCTGCTGCATTGGCGCGGACAGGTGCCGTTCGCGGAGACCATGGCGGGATTCGACGACCTGATGCAGGCGGGCAAGATCCAGGGCTTCGGCGTCTCGAACCTCGATCTCAAGGAACTCGCCGAATGGCTGGCGGTCAGCCGCGCCGACAAGACGCTCGCCAACCAGGTGCAGTACAGCCTGGATCAGCGCGGGATCGATTTCGACCTGCTGCCCTGGTGCCTCGATCGCGGGATCGCTCTCATGGCCTATTGCCCGCTCGCGCAGGGCGACATCCCGGCGAAGCCGGTGCTGAAGCGGGTGGCCGACCGCCATGGCGCGACGCCGGCGCAGATCATGCTGGCCTGGGTGCTGCGTCACGAGCATGTGATCGCCATTCCCAAATCCTCGCAGCCCGAGCGCGTGCGCGAGAATGTGAAGGCGGCGGACATCATCCTGTCGGCGGAAGACCTGATGGATCTGGACCGGGAATTCCCGCCGCCGCGCAAGTCCCAGCCGCTCGCCATGTCCTAGAGGCATGGATATGCAGCGCGCCGCGGCCCCGGCAATTTGCCGCGCGCGATCCAGATTCTAGGCATGCGGATTCCGAGGAGCGCCCCATGTTCTCGTTCAAGCAGAAACCCATGACGATCCCGAATGCGGCCGATGCCTTGCCCGGCCGCGCGACGCCGTTGCCGACCCCTTCGACCCACTGGGTCAACGGCAATTCCATCAAGCCGCCTTTCCCGGCGGGGATGGAGACGGCGGTGTTCGGTCTCGGCTGCTTCTGGGGTGCGGAGCGCAAGTTCTGGCAGGTGCCGGGGGTGTTCGCGACCGCCGTCGGCTATGCCAGCGGACCGACGCCGAATCCGACCTACCAGGAGGTCTGCAGCGGCATGACGGGCCACAACGAGGTGGTGCTGGTGGTGTTCGACCCCCGCAAGGTGTCTTACGAGACCCTGCTCAAGACCTTCTGGGAAAGCCACGACCCGACCCAGGGCATGCGCCAAGGCAACGATGTCGGCACCCAGTACCGCTCAGGAATCTACGTCGGTTCGCCGGAGCAGCGGCGCATCGCCGAGGAGACACGCCGGGCCTACCAAAAAAGCCTGGACAAGGCCGGTCACGGCACCATCACGACCGAGATCCTGGAGGCTCCGCCCTTCTACTACGCCGAAGATTACCACCAGCAATATCTGGCAAAGAATCCAAATGGTTACTGTGGTCTCGACGGGACCGGCGTAAGCTGCCCGGTGGGCGTGACGGCCGTCACTTAACCGACACAGTTCCCAGACGGCACCTTCGCAGCGCTGGCGCAGGCCAAGCTCGATGAGCTGAAGGCGAAGTCTGCTGCACTCGCCGAGACGCAGTACGCGGCACGGCAGATCCAGCCCGCGGCCCCAGAGCCGCAAGCTGCGCCCCAGGGCGCGCCGACCGAGGCATCGGCCAAGACCTTCCTCGCGGACTATCCGAGCGGCTATTTCCGGCCCAAGGCCGAAGCGCTGCTGGCAAAGCTGCAGACCAAGAAGGCTGCCCCGGCGACGACCGAGACCGCCGAAACGGTTGCACCGGCCAAGCCGGTCGTCGTGCCGCAGCCCATTGCGCCGGCCGCGACCCAGCAGGCGGCCGTCGCGCCGCCGCCAGGAACCAGCATCCTGCGCGAGGACGTCGAGCGCTTCATTGAAAATTCGCGCCGCTTCGCAGGCAAGCACCGTTTCCTTGCGATCAACGTTGCAGGCGACAAGATCGGCATCGGCCAATGCGACAAGACCGGCTATTGGGACGGCTGCGGCGGTGTCAACGACACCCGCCTTGGGGCCAAGAAAGCGGCGCTGTCGCACTGCGGCGGCGGCTGCCGCATCATCTATGAAGGCGTCGACAAGGTCGGCACCTTCGAGATTGAGTGGTACTGATCGCGCGCCCGCCGGCCTTGAGTTTCTGAGCGCTGTCCCGCACCATCGCTGCCGACATCACAAGGGCCGGCAGCGATGGCTGAGATCGATCTTCAGGACAAAAAACCGAATGCCTTGACGCACGGCGTCTATGGCCTGCCCGCGCGCTGGTACTGGGAGCGCGCGATCTATCAAGCCGAGCGCCGGCAGATCTTCGCACGCGAATGGCAGTTGGTGGGCCCGGAGAGCGATCTGCCCCGGCCCGGCGATTACGTGGCGACCGAGGTCGCCGGCTACCGCTTCTTCGTGATCCGCGATCGCGACGGCGCGCTGCGCGGCTTCCATAATGTCTGTCCGCACCGCGCATCCCAGCTGCTGGACGATGGCGCGGGCCATTGCGACTTGCTGCGCTGCCGCTATCACGGCTGGGTGTTCGATACGGCAGGCAATCTGCGGCGCGCGCCGGATTTCGGCGAAGCGGAGTGGTTCCGCAAGGAGAATCACGGGCTGATGCCGATCCGGATCGAAAGCTGGCGCGGCCTGGTGTTCGCCAATTTCGATGAGGGTGCGCCGGCTTTGGTGGACTCGCTGGGCAGCCTGCCGGAGACGGTGAAGGACTATCCGATCGAGAGCTTCATCAAGGTGCGCCAGGTCGAGTTCGAGATGGCGTGCAACTGGAAGAACTACACGGACAATTTCGTCGAGGGCTACCACATCCCCGGCATCCATCCGAGCTTCCACGCCGTGATCGATTTCTCGAAGTTCGAAACCACCCATGGCGATGCGCTGGTCATCATGACCGCGCCGCAGAAGAACGGCTCGATCTATGGCGGACTATGGCTGTGGGGCTGGCCGAACTTCACGCTATCGGTCTATCCCGGCGGCATGAATTGCTCGCGCATCCTGCCGGTGGACGAGCGGCGCACGCGCATCGTCTACAGTTTCTTCTTCCGCGACGTGAGCGAAGCGGCCGCGGCGCAGAACGAGCGCACGATCGAGACCAATTGCGACATCGTGCGCGAGGATTTCGGTATCTGCGAACGTTCGCAGGCAAATCTCGAAGCCGGCATTTTCCAGCACGGCCCCTTGAGCCCCAAGCACGAAGTCGGTGTCCGCTACTTCCATGATCGCGTGCGCCAGGCGATGGCAACAGAGGGGATTGTGGAGCGGGAATGGCTGGCCTGAGGTTCCCGTCTCTGCAAGGGGAAGGAGAGCTACTGCAGGGGTGAAAAACAAAAACGGCGGCCCTTGCGGGCCGCCGTTTGCGTTGGCTGCCTGGACTGAAGCTTACGCTTCCATCCACACGTCCTCGAAGAAGTAGTACTCCGTCGGATGCGGATGGTAATTCTTCAGCGCCTTGGTGAAGGGCTGGTAGCTCGCGCGCCACAGCGGTTGGACGATCGTGCCGTCCTCCTGCATGATGAGCTCGAGCTCCTTGACGACCTTCTTGCGCTCTTCGAGGTCGATGATGCCTTCCGCCTTGGTCAGCGTGTCGTCGAACGTCTTGTTGGAATAGTCGCTCTCGTTCCATGGCACGCCGGTCCGGTAGGCGAGGCCCAGCACCATGATCGCGAGCGGACGGTGCGTCCAGGTCGTGAAGCCGAACGGCACCTTGGTCCAGACGTCCCAGTATTGAGCGCCGGGCATGACGTTGAGCTTCACCTTGATGCCGGCCTCGGCCCATTGCTCGACCATCGCCTGGCAGGCGCTGGGCTCCCAATCGGGGTCCTTCTTGCAATGCAGCTCGACCTCGATGCCGTCGGGATGGCCGGCTTCGGCCAGCAGCTTCTTCGCCGCTTCGACGTCGCGCTTCATCACGGGCACTTCCGCATAGTCCGGGTGGACCGGGCAGCAATGGTGATGATCGCCGGGCGCTCCGAGATCGCGATAGGCGATCTTGAGGATGCTCGGGCTGTCGATCGCCAGCTTCATGGCCTTGCGGACCTTCGGATCCTTGAAGGGTTCCGCGCCGACCTTCATGCGGGCGACGCCGGTCTGCGCCGTCGTGATCGAGTGGATCTCGACGCCGGGGATCTTCTTGATGCTCTCGTAGATCTTGATGTCGGCGTCATAGAGGCCGTCGACCTGCTTGGAGGCGAGGGCCGCCAGCTTGGTCGCCGCATCGTCGCCGAGATCCACGAAATGGATCTCATCGACATAGCCGCCTTCCTTCCAATAGGAGCCGCGGCGTTTCACCACGACCTTCTTGCCGACCTCGACCTCGGTTGGCTCATAGGCGCCCGACCCGATCGAACCGACGCCCCACTTGCCCTCATCCTTCGGATGCAGGATCAAAGCGGGGTAGTGGAACAGGTTCTCTGGGATCGCGAGCTGGGGATTCTGGCCGTTGAGCTTGATGGTCAGATCGTCGACCTTCTCGATGGCGTTGGCGTCCCACAGCGCCGTCGTCATCTTCGGCGAACCGTCGTCGTTCTTCTGGCCGGTATCGACGTCCTTCAGGATGAAGCCTGAGAACAGTCCGAGCACCGACGACCCGACATTGGGATCGAGCCAGCGGTTGATGTTCCAGATGATGTGGTCGGCGACCATGGCCTCGCCGTTGGACCATTTAACGTCCTTGCGCAGCTTCAGCGTCCAGGTCTTGAGGTCTTCGCTGGGCTCCCACTTTTCGAGCAGGTACGGCACCGTCACGCCGTCCGGCTGGGTGCGGGACAGATAGTCGTTGCATTGCCGCACGATGTTCGAATCGTACACCCACGAGAAGGTGTGCGGATTGTCGAGCGCGGGAACGCGGATGCCGACCCTGAGGATGCCGCCCTTCTTCGGGGTGTCGGCGCGGGCCGCCTTGATCATCGGCTCGCCGAGGATCTTGCCGGCGACACCGTAGGCCACGGGGGCCGACATGCCGAGCAGGGTTGCGGTGCGCAGGAACTCGCGCCGGTCTAGCTTACGCTGCTCGAGCGCGTCGACCAGGCGCGGAATTGCGGAATGATGGCGGTCCTTGCCGCCGGAACCGGAACGCATGTGCATACCCTCCCTATTGTGGTTGGTTGGCCCGCCGAACTCGGACGTCAGATGCCGTAAACACGGGGTCCCTGTAGCGACCGGATTTCGGCGACAATTCAATCCGCGCTTTCTTGGTGGCGCGGCGATTTAGTTGATTATTGTTACGTTATCGGCGGAGGGGGAAAGCGTCAATCACGACACCGCTTTAAACGACAGCGACAATTGCCGGTCACGGCCTTCTGAAGTGACTTGGCGGCTGGGCGAGGCGCCAATTCCGGCCGGAATTGGACCGTTCCCGATGGCCGGCCCCGGACATGGGCGCCGGATATTGCGGTAGAGGTCGCTCCCGCTTGCGCATTTCTCATATGGCAAGGCGTGGCCGCAGCCCCTAACGTCCTGTCGTTTGGGGGCGGGGGAGAATACGGAATGACTGCCTATCACCAGAGCAAGGTCGACCGAGCGAGCCTGCGGCGCTACCGGCTGGACTGTATCCGCCGGCAGTTGCGCCAGCGCGACTATGGCGGCGCGCTGCTGTTCGATCCGCCCAACATCCGGCACGCGACCGACGTCGCCAACATGCAGGTCTGGGCCCTGCACAACAAATGCCGCTACGTCTATGTCGCGACCGAGGGGCCGGTCATCCTGTTCGATTACGGCTGTGCGCGCCATCTGAGCGACGGCTACGAGCTGATCGAGGAAACCCGAACCGCTTTCCCGCACACCTATTTCACGAATGGCGGCCGGCACCGCGAATACATCGACAACTGGGCCAAGGAAGTCGCCGACCTGGTGCGCCGGCATGGCGGCGGCAACAAGCGCCTCGCCGTGGACAAGCTCGATCCGCTCGGCACCCACGCGCTGGAGCGTGAAGGCGTTGTGATCGCCGATGGCGAGGAGCTGATGGAATGGGCGCGCGCCATCAAGAACGCCGACGAAGTGCTGGCAATGAAAGAAGCGATCTCCGCCTGCGAGGCCGGCATCGAGGCGATGTGGCGCGCGCTGAAGCCCGGCATGACCGAGAACGAACTGTGGGCACATCTGCACGCCACCAACATCGCCAAGGGCGGGGAATGGATCGAATGCCGGCTGCTGACCTCTGGCGAGCGCACCAATCCCTGGTTCCAGGAATGCTCCGACCGGGTGATCCAGGCTGGTGACATCGTCGGCTTCGACACCGACCTCATCGGCCCGAACGGCTATTGCGCCGACATCAGCCGGGCCTGGATCGCAGGCGATGTGAAGCCGACAGACGAGCAGCAGCGGCTGTACGGCGTCGCGCTCGACAACCTTCACCATAATCTGGCGCTGGTGAAAGCGGGTCTCTCCTTGCGCGAATTCACCGAAAAGAGCTTTCCCCTGCCGGAGGAGTTCGTGGCGCGGCGCTATTCCTGCATCATGCACGGCGTCGGGCTGTGCGACGAATATCCATTCGCGGTCTATCCCCAGGATTGGCAGCGCTGGGGCTTCGAGGGGCATTTCGAAGCCGGCATGACGGTGTGCATCGAGGCCCTGATTGGCGCGGTCGGCGGCAAGGAATGTGTCAAGCTGGAGCAGCAGGTGCTGGTGACGGAGAGCGGGTATGAGTTGCTGAGCCACGCGCCGCTGGGGTTAAGGCCGGAATATTAGGACGGGCGGAGTCACGCATCCAGCACCCCCGACACCGATTGTTCAGAACATGGGAATCGGAATGTCGCCCCATCGGACGTGGGCGGGCGGGCTTTCCAGGGCAGTCACGTTGCGGGCGGCGGCGTCGATGCGCGCCACGATGATCGGATCGAGTCCATACGCCTTCTTCACAATCTCGGCACCGGTGGCACCGGGATCGTGACTGCGAGCGCGGGCAAACAACAGCTTGTAGCCAGTCCGGTCGACATTATGGGAGTCCGAGAGGTTTGTCGCGACCGTCCGAAGCTCAACGGGGAGATCAGGCAAGTTCCAGTTTCGCGGCACGATATAGACGATCCGCTTGCCAGGCGGGGCTGCTTCGAGCGCGGCCCGTACCCGGGAATCCTCCATCGCGGTGCGATAGGCGGCTTCCAGCTCCGATTCCGTCAAGCGTGCGGGCGACAGGATGACCTCATCCGGGCGGTAGAGCGCCGCCACCTGCGAGAGCGAATAGTTCCGCAAGCCGAACGCGGCAGCGATCGAAAGTCCCAGCACCACCATGAAGATAGCTGCCCCCGCCACGATCCGGGTAGGCCCGGATTCGGGCAGGACACGCGGCAGGAACCGGGACCAGCTGCGCGGCAGGAACCTGCCCGTGCTTGCCATGTAAGCGCGGTAGCTGTCGCCGAAGCGCGCCAGGCACTGCGATTCCTCGGTGCCTGCGAACACGCGATAAAGGCCAAGCATGGCGATGAGGCTGACCAGAACCAGGAAGCGCGGCCAGATCAGCAGCACGCCGAATCCCATCACGGCAAGTCCGACATATTGCGGATGCCGGATGACGCGATAGGCGCCCAGTGTTACCTCGCCCCGGCGCATCAGCATTGACCAATAAAGGGGCGCGGCGCTGCTGAGGAAGAAGATTGTCCCCAGAACGAGGAGCACCCAGCCCGCGGGTCGGAGCATGTTGAGCACCGGATCCGCCGTCGTCGAGAGATGCGGCAGAAAGAACTGGGTCAGCCAAGCGGTTTCCGGAAAGCGGTCGAGGAAGCGGAGCGTTGGCCCATAGAACGAATAGAAGATCGGCGCCGCAGGGCTGATCAGAAACAGGATCTCCAGCACAAGCACCGCATAGAATACCCATGCGGTCCCGCGCATTGCCGTCCTCGCCTCGACCATGCTCCGCTCCCGCCTGTCCAGGCCCATGAGCCGCCACGCCTGTTATGATGCATGGCGCTCTGACGTGCCCTTGACAACTGCCCGAGAAGTAAAGCTTTGAAGGCAGATTTGGTTGCTTCAGGCCGCTGTGCGCCCGCCAGATGGGGCGCGAGCGATCATTCAACAAACGCTCGAGTGGCGGTTAATTGGATCGGGCTCAAGGCGAGTGACGGGTAGAGAGCGCGTCTCTACGGCTTCTGCGATTCCGCGCTCAATCCCCAGAGCCTGATCAGCGCCTGGCGGCCGCGGACGCGGTGTTCGCCGAGGTCGCGGAAGCTTTCGATGGCTTCGATGCCGCTTTCGGCGATCGCGCGCTGGATGATGTCGTCGCTCGCCACGACGGCGGTGCGCACCAGGCGACTCAATTGCTCGATCCGGCTGGCGACGTTGACCGTGTCGCCGACGACGGTCAGCTCGAAGCGCTGGTCGGTGCCGACGTCGCCCAGGGTCGCCATGCCGAAATGGAGCCCGACCCCGATGCGGATGCGCCGCTCGTCCTTGGCTTCCCGCCGCTGGTTCCATCGCGCCAGCTCGCGCAGCATCTGGCGGGTGGCGGCAATCGCATTCGTCGCGTCCATCGGGCCGGGGCTGGGCGTGCCGAAGGTCGCCATCAGGCCGTCGCCAATATATTTGTCGAGCGTGCCGCCGTGGTTGAACACGGCATCCTCGACGATCATGTGGAACTCGCGCAGCAGGGCGATCACCTGCTCGCCCGACATCTCCGCGCTCATCTCGGTGTAGTCGTAGAGGTCGGAGAACAGCACCGCCATCGGCTGGTTGCGGGCGGTGCCGAAGCGCCCGCCCGACTGCATCAGCTCCTCGACCATGTTGGGCGAGAAATGACGCGTCAGCTGCGCGCGCTGGCGCTCCGCCACCGCGAGCTGGGCCTCGAACTGCTTGCGCTCCGAGATGTCGCGCATGACGGCGGTGAACAGACGGCCCTCGGCCACCGGCACTTCAGTGATCGAGAGCTCGACCGGGATATGCGTGCCGTCGGCGCGCAGGGCCTCGACCTCCACCAGGCGGTTCAGCACCGAATGCTTGCCGGTCTCGAGATAACGCTGCAGGCCGGCCAGGTGGGCCGCTCGATAGATCGGCGGGACGATCAGATTGGCCAAGGGCTTTCCGATCGCGTCGGCGCGGGCATGGCCGAAGATGCGGGTGGCGGCGCCGTTGAACTCCACGATGCGCCCGGTCGCATCGATGGTGACGATGGCGTCGAACGCGGTGTCGAGGATGGCGCGCACGCGGGCTTCGCTCGCGCGCAGGTCGATCTCGGTGTATTTGAGGTCGGTGATGTCGCGCAACGAGCCAACCAGGCGGACAGCCTTGTCGCCGGCATAGACGATGAGGCCACGCGCCACGATCCAGCGCGGGTAGTCCATCTCGCCCTTTAGGCGCGCCTCGAACCGGAACTTGCGCTTGCCATCCTGGATGCATTGGTTGAGGTAGGTGCGGGCGGTGATGTGGTCTTCGTCGGTCAGCCGGTTGAAGAAGGCGTCGCGCGAGTTGTCCAGCACGCCTTCGGGCAGGCCGAGGATCTCGTAGAGCCGCGGCGCGCAATAAGCCGTGTTGTCGACCAGGTCCCAGTCCCACAGCCCGTCATTGGCGCCGCGCGCGGCCAGGGCATAGCGCTCGCGGCTGCGGCGCAGCGCCTCGTCGGCCTCGGCGCGCTCGATCGCGCCGGCGATCAGGGCGGCGGCGATCTTCAGCACATCGATCTCGAGCGCGTGCCAGACCCGCTCCTCCTGGCAATCGTCGAGGCCGAGGAAGCCCCAGACGCCGGTACGCAGCATGATGGGAACGGAGATGAAGGACTGCGTGCCGTGCTCAAGGAAGGTCTGCCGCGTCTCGCCGGTCACGTCCTTCAGGGTCGCCTGCACGATCTCGCCGCGCTGGCGGGCGGCGGCCCATGCGTGCAGTTGCCCCTCGGGCTCCAGCAGCGGGATGTTGTGGTAGCGCGGATTGTCGCTGAGCCGCTCATAGCCCGGCTCGGCCCAGTCGTAGCGGCAGCTTTCCGCCGGCATGCCGTTGGAGCCGCGATGAATCTCGAACAGGGTGACGCGGCTGACGTCGGTGGCGCGGCCGAGGCGGTTCAGCAACTCCTGGATGCCGATGCGCCAATCCTCGACCCCCACGATCTGGGCCGCGGCATAGGAGATGGCGTCCAGCATGGCGGTCCGGCGCGCCAGCTCGGCCAGCGCCGTTCTCGCATCCACCGTTTCGTCAGCGGACATTGCCTTGTTCCGCAAGATCGCAGCCCCAAATCACGAAATGCCCCCACGCAAGTAGAGGATCATACCGGTCCGTTTCTAAATGATCTATGAGCGCCAAAAAGAAACGGGCGGGGCTTTCGCCCCGCCCGCTTGTCTTTTGACAGTGATCGACTGGCTAGAAGGTGAAGAACCAGTTCGACAGCAGAAGGACGACGACGCCCGCCGCCAGCACGACATAGGGCAGCACGCCGGCCTTTTTCTGGCCGAGATCGCCTTCCTTCAGGCCGAGATCCTCCAGCATCCGCGCCGGGAACTTTCCCTTGTCCTGCACATAGTGCCGGAAGCAGAAGACCGGGATGATGAGCGCGGCGAAGATGAGGCCTGCCCACAGCGCGACCGGGTTCCACACCTTCGCGCCGGCGCCCATGAACACCACGTTCACGAACGCGAAGATGGTGCCGAGAGCCAGGATGATGGTAGGCGCCTTGTACGGCCGAGCGACATGGCCGCTGTCGATTCTGTGGATCCACCCGGCATTGAGGTTGAGGAAGTTGAAGATGATGTAGCCGCAATTGCTGACCGCCAGGATGAAGTAGTAGGCGGTTGCATCCGAAGCGGCGATCGCAAGCAGGACCAGGTTGAACACCAGATCCGTCCACATCGCCGCGGTGGGTGCGCCGTTGTGGTTCACGCCTGACAGGTAGCGCGGCAGCCAGCCGTCGATCGAACCCTGGTAGAGGGTGCGCGACGAGCCCGCCATCGCGGTGATGATGATCAGAAGCAGGCCGGCCACCATCAGGAACTCTAGCAAGCGCGTGATGATGAACCCGCCGCCAACCATGTTGGCCATCGCGGCGGCCACGCCAGTTCCGGCGACGATGTCGCCCGCCAGCATGCCCTCGAGGCCGAGATAGCCCTGGAAGGTGATCGGCACCAGGATGAACAAGGCGAGGCAGAGCAGGCCGGAGTAGAAGATCGCCTTGAAGGTATCCTTCGCCGGGTCCTTGAACTCGCGCGTGTAGCAGATGGCGGTCTCGAACCCGTAGGTCGACCAGGCCGCGATGAACATGCCGCCCAGCACCAGGGTCCAGCCCGCGATGTTCCACGATCCCGGTTCGGGCGCGTAGGGCGCCGCGAGCGGAACGAACGGCGTGAAGTTCTCGGCGTGGAAGTTGCCGTTGAAGAACGGCACCACGCCGACGATGAACAAGGCGATGACGATGATCAGGCCGATCACGGTCTGCACCTTGGCGGTGCCGAGGATGCCGCGATGCTGAATGGCGAAAGCGAGGAACATCAGGATCGCGCCGATCCAGAAGGTCCAGCTAAACGAGAAACTGACGCCGTTCTCGCCGATCGGGAGGGTGCCGGCATACAGCGTCCAATTGTGGATGGGCTGCAGCGCGACGGCCGCGGCCGCCTCGTCGACGCCCGGATTGGCCGTGATGTAGTCGGCGATCGCCTGCGCGGTCGGCACCGGTTCCATCATCTGCAGGATATAGCCCGCGGCGATCGCGGTGCCGAGCGAGAGCACCGGAGTCCAGGCAAACCAGTTGCCCCACACAGAGAGTGGCGCAATGAACTTGCCGTAGCGCAGCCAGGCGGCCGCGCCATAGACCGAGGCGCCGCCCGACTTGTTCGGGAACAGGCCGGCGATCTCGGCGTAGGTGAAAGACTGGATGAAGCCCATGAGCATCGAGGCGATCCAGACTGAATAGGCCGGGATGCCGACGGTGCCGGCGATGCCGCCGATCGAGAACAGGACCAGCGCTGGCACACCGCTGGCGACCCAGAAGGCGCCAGTCCAACTGATCCGTCTCTGCAGTGTGAATTCGCCGTTCGAAGTCGAAGTTGCGCTACTGACCGACATAGTTCCTTCCCCCAGGTTCAAGTCGCACTCAGGTTGCGAGTCAGAGATCGCCGGCTACCTTGCCGCACGTCGAAACGCACTTGCGCAAATCTTCAGGTCCGTCTGATCCCCTTGTCCCGGCCAATACCGGGCCCGGCTTCCGATTGCGCCGGCCAAGCCCGACTCGCGAAGGCTATAGCCGGATAAATTAATGATGCGCCAGATTGTCGCGCCAATCTAGATCAATTTTATTGGAATGGTATGGAATTGGTTCAAATACGACCTAATAGTCCAATCCCGCCGGACCGTTCAGTCCATCACGGCGCCGACCAATTGGCGGCGCGCATAATGCAGATGGTTGGTGATCATGGCGACCGCGCTGTCGACATCACGGCTGCGGATCGCTTCGAACAGAGCGACGTGGTCGCGGTTGTAGTCTGCGATGCGCTCGGCGGTGAGCACCTTGTCCTTCATCGCCATCCATTGCTGGTGCGCGCGCACTTCGTTGATCTGGCGATAGAGCGAGATCAGCAACGGGTTGCGCGTCGCTTCCGCGATCGAGAGATGGAAGGCTTCGTCCCAGCGCGAGAAGCTCTCGCGCTCCCCGCATTCGCGCTCCTGCCGCTCCATCAGCTCGGACATCCGGTCGATGTCGCGCGCCGCCGCGTTGATGCAGGCGAGCCGCGTCATGTACGGCTCGAGCGCGATGCGCACATCGATCAGCTCCAGCGGGCTGGTCTGGTCGGCGACATCCTCGGCCTGCGGACGGGTGGGAGAATTGACGAAGGTGCCGCTGCCGATCCGGCGGCTGACCAGGCGCTCGGCTTCCAACTGGTCGAGGGCGGCCCTCACAGTTGTACGTGAGGTCCCGAATGCTTCTGCCAACTGACGTTCCGCCGGCAACTTATCGCCATGGCCGTATTGGCCAGCCTGAATCGCCTGTCTTAGTTGCCCGGTGATCCAGGACGACCCGCGAACCGGGTCATTCACGAGCTTCACCATGGTATCTCCCTGATCCCCCGGTCATTCCAGACCGGGTTCGCGCCGATTTTACGTCACAATGCCGGTCTCGCGCCAGCCAATAACAACCAATCAAACCCATTTCTGTGCCTTTTCAAAAATTGGTTTGTAACCGGCTGGGGCCCGGCTATAGTGGCTTTACGCCTGTCATCCGCTCCTGGGAATCGGACTCCATGGCCCTTCCAAGTCACGTCAAATACGTCATCGTCGGCGCCGGGATCCACGGCCTCAGCACCGCCTGGCACCTGGGCGAGAACCTGCGCAAGAGCGGCAAGGGCAGCGGCAAGGACATCCTGGTGATCGACAAAACCGGGATCGCCGCCGGGGCTTCCGGCATCGCCTGCGGCGTGGTGCGCAACAACTACTTTCAGCCCGCCATGCGCCGCCTGATGGCGCACAGCGTCTCGGTCTGGGAAAGCGACCCGGAGGCTTTCTCCTACCACCCGGTCGGCTACATGCAGATCAGCCCCGAGGTGATGCACGAGGACGTCGCCAGCATCTACAAGCAGCAGAAGGAGATCGGCTACCCGTCGGTCTTCATCGAGGGCGAAAAGGACTGCATGGGGTACATGCAAGGGCTGTTCTCGGATTGGCAGGCCCAGGGCATTACGTCGGTCCTGCACGAGAAAAAGGGCGGCTACGCCAACAACACGCGCTCCATCTACGGCCTCGCCAAGAAGGCGGAGAACGAGGATGTGCGGATCGCGACCGGCATCAAGGTGACGGGCTTCGAGAAGGATGCAAAGGGCGCGGTCAAGGCGGTCATCACCGACCAGGGCAAGATCGGCTGCGACCAGGTCATCATCGGCACCGGCCCGTGGGTCAAGCAGATCTGGGACATGCTGGAGCTGCCCAAGGCGATCTCGATCAAGGGCCGCGACGGCAAGGTGCACGACAATGTGCCGATGTGGACTTTCTGGTCGTTGCAGGAGGGCACGCTCGGCGTCGATCCCAAGCTGCAGCGCACCAATGACGGCAAGATGCCGCCGGTCATCCATGTCGATACCGACGCGCCGCTGACCTCCGACGTCGACGGCACGGTCATCACCGACAAATTGTGGGGCATCTATTACAAGCCGGACTTCCATTTCGGCGGCGTCCAGGGCGGCGCCATGCCGTTCAAGGTCAAGACCGCGCCGGAAAGCGTGAAGATCGATCCCTATGGACCGGAGAGCCCGGACTTCATCGTCGGCGACGATTTCGCCCATATGTGGGTGTCGGCGCTGGCCTTCTGCCAGAAGCGGTTCGAAGGCACCATGCCGAAATACAAGAAGGAGCCGTCCGGCGGCATCGGCAGCTTCACCGCGGATTCGTTCCCGGTGTTCGACCGGTTCTGCCAGAACGTCTACGTGATCGCCGACAGCAACCATGGGTACAAGATGATCGGCGTCGGCAAGCTGGTGGCGGATGACATCTGCGGCAACGAGAGCGACCTGTTGCGCCCGTTCCGCTTCAGCCGCTTCGCCGAAGGCAAGCTGCATCCGACGTCGCACTCGCCGTTCCCGTGGAGCTGAGGGGATGACGCTGCGCGCTGCACGAACCCAAATATTCTCCCCTTCCCCCCTTGCGGGGGAAGGTTGCGGAGGCTTGGCGAACGCAGTGAGCCTAGCCGAAGCTGGATGGGGGGTGGCGCGCCTGAAAGCGCGCAGCGCGGCAGCGCTCAAGCGCGAAGGACAGACGCAGCACTGCGCTGATTGCGATGATCGAGACAGTGCGCTCTTGCGAGCGCGCGCGGCTGGCGCCGCGCTACCCCCCATCCAGCTTCGCCTAAGCTCGGCTCCGCCTCGCTAAGGCTGCGCAACCTTCCCCCGCAAGGGGGGAAGGGGAATATGGTTGGGGGATCATTGGGAAGGGCGGAGAGAGTAGGCGCCATAGACGACACAAGGGCTCGCAAGAAGCTCGATCGACCGAAAACGCATTGAATTGCTGGCAAAGCACGCCTTGCGGGGCGGAATGCAGACAGGGAGAGGAGAACGCGATGACCGACTTGGAAACCCATGTCAATCAACCGGGCCGCGCCGAACTGGTGAAGCAGGTCCGCGCCAAGATCAACGAGCTTGGCATCACCTACATCTACTACCAGTTCGTCTCGGTCACGGGGCGCATCGTCGGAAAGGGCATCCCAGCAGACCACTGGGAAGCGACCGCCGAGCGCGGGTTCCAGCTGGTCTACGGTTCCACCGCCAACCTTTTCGTCGATCGCCACAAGAATTATATCGGCTACGGCCCGGAAGCCTCCGAGTTGGTCGGCATCCCCGATCCCGAGACCTTCGTGCAATTGCCGTGGGACAAGCGCGTCGCGCGCGTCTTCTGCACCTGCTTCCGCAATCGCGAGGAAAGGCAGAACCCGGGCGGGCATCTGACCTCCGACTGCCGCGGCAACCTGCGCATCCTGCACGCGGAGTTCCAGAAGAAGCATAACGGACTGCACCTGCGCCATGGCTGCGAGCCGGAGATGATGTGGCTGAAGAAGGGCGAGGATGGCTTGCCCGCCGGCGGCTATACCAAGCCGAACTGCTATCACATCGACCAATTCGAAATGCTACGGCCGGTGTTCCTGCGCGTGATCGAATATTCCCGCGCCATGGGTCTCGACATGATCCAGGGCGACCACGAGGACGCGCCGGGCCAGCTTGAGCTCAATTTCATGTTCGACGATGCGCTCCGCACCAGCGACCGCCTGACCACCTATCGCCAGATCTGCGCGCAGGTGGCGCGTGAGTTCAACATCATCGCCTGCTTCATGCCCAAACCGTTCATGGGTGTGTCGGCCAGCGGCTGTCACCACAATCTCTCGCTCTGGACGGGAGGCACCGAGAAGCTGAACGACCTCGGCCATGGCGAATCACTCCCCGGCATGGAGGGCGTCTTCACCTATCGCAAGGGCGGCGAGAACACCTTCATGCCGCTGAAGGGCGAAGCCAAGCCCGGTCCGATCGGCCTCAATTGCATTGGTGGCGTGGTCAAGAACGTGCGCGCGCTGACGGCAATCGGCTCGTCGACCGTCAATTCCTATCGCCGGCTGTGGGACACCGGCTTCTGGGCACCGGTCTATGCCGACTGGGGCTACCAGAACCGCACTTGCGCGCTGCGCATCTCGGCGCCGGGCCGCTTCGAGTACCGCTCGGTCGATGCCGCGGTGAACCCCTACCTGATGGCGGCCGCGCTGCTGCAGGCGTTCGACGACGGTATCACGAGCAAGCTGGATCCAGGCGAGCCGGAAGAGCGCAACATCTACGAAGCGATGAAGGCCGGCAAGAAGGTGCAGAAACTGCCGATGTCGCTGGGCGAGGCGCTGGACGCGCTGGAAGGCAACGAGATCATCAAGCGCGCCATGCCTGACGAGATGTATCGCGTGTTCATGCACTACAAGCGCGACGAGTGGGAGAAGTTCAACGCCACCGTCACCAACTGGGACCTACAGCAATATTGGGACATCCTGCCCTGATACGGAGGGAAAAAGAATGTGTGGAATTGCTGGATTGATTCACCGGCGCAAGACCGGCGACGTCGGCACCGAGATGACCAACATGCTGAAGTCGCTGAAGCATCGCGGGCCGGATTCCACCGGCTTCGCGCTCTATGGCACGCCGAAGGGCAACGAGCTGGTGCTGCGCTTCAAGGTCGCCGAGCAGGATGAGATGAAGAAGGGCTTCGACATCCACCAGCAGGTGAAGGATCGCCGCGCCGAAGTGGACAAGCGCCTGAAAGAGCTGGGCGCCAAGCTGGTGAAGGTGGAAGAGGCAACCGAATACGCCTTCCGCTATCGCATCGACTTCGGCGGCGATCGGCGCAAGCTGGCCGACTATATCGAGGACATCGAGGGAGCGGAGATCCTCTCCCTCGGCCTCGGGCTCGAGCTGATCAAGGACTTGGGCGATGCCGCGCGCGTCTCCGACCAGTATCACCTCAATGGCTTCGTCGGCACCCACGCCATCGGCCACACCCGCATGGCGACCGAGTCCGACGTCGACATCCGCTCGGCGCATCCCTACTGGGCCTATCCGTTCGCCGATGTGTCGGTCGTGCACAACGGGCAGCTCACCAACTACTGGAAGGGGCGGCGGGCGCTGGAGCATCGCGGCCACCGTTTCATGTCGAACTGCGATTCCGAACTGATCGCGGTCTATCTTGCCGACAAGATGCAGCAGGGTTCCAAGCTCGAAGACGCGATGAAGGACTCGATTCATGAGCTGGACGGCGTCTTCACCTACGTCGTCGCCACGCAGGACTCGCTGGGGATGGCGAAGGACGTGATGGCGGCGAAGCCCATGGTGCTCTACGAGAGCGACGATTTCATCGCGCTTGCCTCGGAAGAGGTGGCGATCCGGAGCGTGTTCCCGCACGAGATCGACACCTGGGATCCGTACGAAGGCGAAGTGCGGGTGTGGAAGGCGGAAGGCGCGCGGGGCTGAGCTCGCGCGCGGGAATTTCAGGCGTACCCAAGTTCCGGGAGTGAAACGACTCATGGCCGAGCGTTCAATGCAGATGGGCATGCATACCGAAAAGCTGTCGGGCAAGACCCAGCAGCGTTTCTTCTCGCCGAGCGAGGAGGAGAATTTCCTTTATCCCGACGGTTTCGATGTCGATTTCAACAAGCGCGCGGAATTCGACGCCGGCCCGCTGTCGGCCAAGGAGATCAATCTCAAGCTGCGCGAGCTGATGAGCCAGGGCAACGGCACCATCGTCATGCATAATCCCGGCGCCAAGCATGGCGTCGCCGTCGGATTGCTGCAGCGGCTCAATCTCCATATCAAGGGCAGCCTCGGCTATTTCGGCTGCGGCCTGATCGATGGCCCGAACATCAACATCTCGGGTCGAGTCGGCTGGTCCTGTGCCGAGAACATGCTGTCGGGCCGCGTGGTGATCGAAAAGAACGCCGGCTCGACGTTTGGGGCCGCGATCCGCGGCGGCGACCTGGTGTGCAAGGGCGATGTCGGCGCGCGCGTCGGCATCGACCAGAAAGGTGGCACTATCCTGATCGGCGGCCGGGCCGGCGCCTTCTGCGGCTTCATGATGCAGCGCGGCCGCATGGTCATCCTCGGCGATGCCGGCAAGAATCTCGGCGATTCGATGTATGACGGCACGATCTATGTCGGCGGCAAGATCGCCGGACTCGGCGTCGACGCGGTCGAAGGCGAGATGACCGACCTCGAGGTGGAATATCTGGAGCGCAAGCTGAAGCTTTACGACCTGCAGGCGCCGAACGGAGTCAAGAACCTCACCAAGATCGTCGCCGGCAAGCAGCTTTGGAACTACGACAATCTCGAGCCTACCGAAAAGAAGATCGTTCTTTAGGATCGCAGGAAAGGACCCGCATCATGACGCAAGAGAAAGTGGCGCCGCAGGCCAAACCTGTGAAGAAAGTGCGCGACACCAGCCGCCTCGGCCAGAGCCGCATCTTCACGCCCGAGGTGATGGACGACATCCATATCAAGTCGGAGCTCGGCCGCTATCGCATGCGCGGCTTCTCGCTGTTCAAGAAGATCCCGCATTGGGACGACCTGACCTTCCTGCCGGGCACGCTGACCCGGTTCGTGATCGAAGGCTATCGCGAGAAGTGCCTCACCAAGACCCTGATCGGGCCTAAGGCCAAGCGGCCGCTGGAACTCGACATCCCGGTCTACATCACCGGCATGAGCTTCGGCGCTTTGTCGTTCGAGGCGAAGATCGCCCTGGCACGCGGCGCGACCATGGCGGGCACGGCGACCTGCTCCGGCGAAGGCGGCATGATCCCGGACGAGCGGCGCTATTCGTCCAAGTGGTTCTATCAGTGCATCCAGTCGCGCTACGGCTTCAATCCGCATCATCTGCAACTGGCCGATTGCTGCGAATTCTTCATCGGCCAGGGCTGCAAGGTCGGTCTCGGCGGTCATCTGATGGGCCAGAAGGTGACGGACCAGGTGGCGGAGATGCGCTCGCTGCCCGCCGGCATCGACCAGCGCTCGCCGGCGCGCCATCCGGACTGGCTCGGCCCCGACGATCTCGCGCTCAAGATCCAGGAAATCCGCGAGGCGACCAATCACGAGATCCCGATCCAGCTCAAGCTCGGCGCCGCGCGCGTCTATGACGACGTGCGCATGGCGATCAAGTGCGGCCCGGATTCGATCTATATCGACGGCATGGAAGGTTCGACCGGCGCCGGCCCGCATCTCGCGACCGAAGATACCGGCGTGCCCGGCATGGCAGCGATCCGCCAGGCCCGCAAGGCGCTGGACGACCTGGGCAAGTCGGGCGAAATCTCGCTGGTCTATGCCGGCGGCATCCGCAACGGTTCGGACGTCGCGAAAGCCTTGGCACTCGGCGCCGATGCGATCGCGATCGGCCATTCGGCTCTGATGGCCTTGAACTGCAACAAGGACATCCCGGAAGCCGACTACGAGAAAGAGGTCGGCGTCGAGGCGGGCTATTGCTATCACTGCCACACTGGCCGCTGTCCGGTCGGCGTGACGACGCAGGATCCCGTGTTGCGCAAGCGGCTCGATCCCGATGCTGCGGCAGAGCGGGTCTACAATTTCCTGCACACGCTCACCATCGAAGCGCAGATGATGGCGCGCGCCTGCGGCAAGACCGACGTGCATTCGCTGGAGCCGGAGGATCTCGCCGCCCTCACCATGGAGGCTTCGGCGATGGCGATGGTGCCGCTCGCCGGCACGCAGCATACCGTCGGCCGGCCCGACATGACGCGCTATTAAGGAGCCGAGCCATGGCTAGCACCAAGACCCAGGACGTCGACAAGTTCATCAAGGACGCCGCCGGCCTCGACACCAAGCGCGAAAAGGAAATCGGCCAGCACATCGGCTATCGCTACGATGTGAACCTGGTGCCGGATTACAGCCTCGTCACGCCGTTCCTCTCGAAATATATCGAGATGATGGGCTGGGACGACCTCAACTGGCTGGAGGACGTCCACATGGGCTACGAAGAAGGCCGCCCCGCCATCTTCGACCGCAACTGCAACGGCTGGATCACCATCCCGCCCGACATGAAGCTGCCTGCAGACCAGCAGGGCCGCGACATGCTGGCGCGCGAGCTGCTGATCAAGTTCCAGATGTCGAAGAAGCACCCGCTGTGGGATCTGAAGCGGGCTTATAAGAAGTTTTAGAGCGACGCTCCACCCCGCTCCCTCTCGACACTCCCATCATGTCATCCCGGACAGCCGCGTCAGCGGCTGATCCGGGACCCATGGGGCGCCTGCCAATTCACCGCTCTCTCCTGTGTTATGCTGCGCTATCGCATGGGTCCCGGGTCGCGCTTCGCTTGCCCGGGATGACATGTGGGGAGGTGAGAGGGCGGTGTCCTACTGGGTGTACATTCTCGCGAGCAAGCCACGCGGGACTCTCTATGTCGGCGTCACCAACAATCTTGTGCGACGCGTGGCAGAGCATCGCGATGGGCTCGTTGAGGGCTTCACGAAAGGATACCACGTGAAGATGCTCGTCTACTTCGAAGAGCATGAAGACGTGAACGAGGCGATCAAGCGCGAGAAGCAGGTCAAGCGCTGGGCGCGGGCGTGGAAGATCGAACTCATCCGGCAGAAAAATCCGGACTGGCGCGACTTGTTCGAGGAGATCGTTTGAATGATCCGCGGCATGGGTCCCGGGTCGCGCTGCGCTTGCCCGGGATGACAGGATTTAAGGGGCTTCCGTCCGCCAGGTACTGGCGTGGGGCCAGTCGGGCTTGAACGACAAGATGCGGAGCTGCGGGGGCATGTTCGGGTTGAACATGTGGTTGTGCCAGTAGGTCGCCTGATAGAAAGCGTGCGTCTCGGGCAGCTCCGTTACTGCGCAAGGGACGCGGTAGGCTTCGGTGAATTGCTCGAATTTCAGCACGCAGCGGCCGAGATGCAGCAGGGTCGCCGGCAGGGTCGAGGCGGGGCCGAACAAGGCGGTCATCTCATCGCTGAAATTCTTCGGGTGCTGGAAATAGGCGGAGGACAGCAGCTCGAGCACCTTGTCGTAGCGCTCGATCGGGTCGTTGGTCTTCTGGCACTGGAAGCGCAGCATCTGGGTGTTGGCGGCGGGGTCCTCTTCCACGATCAGCACGATGATGCCGGGCGACAGCTCATCGCCGGTGGGCGAGAGCACGCGCGGACGCATCCCATCCAGCGGCCGTCCGCCGGCTTGGCGCGCGCAGAGTTGCCTCAGGCGGCATTGCCAACCCAGAAAATCGTCGCGCAATTGCTGGGCCGCGACCTCGGTCAGCACCACGTTGGCGTTGTCGGTCATAGCGGCGATTCGACCGAGCGGTATTTGCCCTGGTGGAACAACAGCGGCTTGATCATCGGGTCGTGGCGCATGCGGATGACGCGCCCGACGAAGATCACATGGTCGCCGCCGTCATAGGTATGCTCGGTCCGGCATTCGAAGTTGGCGGCGCAGCCGGGCAGGATCGGGCAACCGGAATCCCACAGTTCGAATTCGATCGCCGCCCATTTGTCGGCCGAGGCCTTGGCAAAGCGGGTGGACAGCTCGGCCTGCCCCAGGCTGAGGACGTTGACCGCGAAATGGTCGGTGGAGAGGAAGGCGCGCAGGGAATAGGCGCCGCGGCTGAGGCTGAACAGGATCAGCGGCGGGTCCATCGAAACCGAATTGAAGCTGTTGGCGGTGATGCCGATGCACTGGCCGCGCGGATCGAGGGTGGTGATGATGGTGACCCCGGTCGGGAAACAACCCAGCGCGCTGCGGAATTCCCGCGGCTCGATCCCGGCGTTCTGGAGCCCTGTGTCCTGCTGCATCGAAGCCTTGTATTTGCAACCAATCCAGACCAATTTCCGACCGACCACGCCTTTTGGTCGTTGATCGGAATCCGCCCATCTTCTAGCATTTCTTCGGGCGCCAAAGTAGTGCGGAAGCTGGAGCAAACGGCGCCCGCCCCGAAGAAGGGAGCAGCCATGTTGATCGATCGCCGCGTGCCCAACCTGCCCAGCGGGGTCGAGCGTTACCGCGTCCCCGGTGGCGGGGCGGCTGTCATGCCGGTTTCCGCTGGCGACCGGATCATCCTGATCGATGTCGAGGGGCGCCAGTCCTGCGAAGTGCTGGCCGCCGATGCCGAGGGCCGGGTCGATCCGGGCCTGATCGGCGCCAAGGTCTGCGGGATCGCCGATGGCCTGCGCGCAATCCTGGCCGGCGGTTCGGACAGCGCGCGCACCGTTCTCGCAGGATTGAGACGCCGCAACATCGACCTCGCCCATGCCAAGGCCGTGCGCCTGTTCGGCGGTGACGGCGCGGCCGGCACGAAGGCGGAGTTCACCGCGCTAGGGTCAGGCGTGCTGATCGTCGGTGCGCCGGGCGAGGCCATGGCGCCGGAGAGCCAGGACACCGCGACCGGCATCGATGTGCTGATCGCCCGCGCAGCACCGCGCTCGGAAGAGTTCGCGCTGCTGCCCGATCCGCTCGCTGATGCGCTGCTTGATTTCGAAATCCCGCGCTCGTCCGCGCGCGCCTACGAGGTGAAGGAAGGCGATTACATCCAGATCGTCGATCTGTTCGGCCGGCAATGCTCCGACTTCCACTGCTTCAATGCGCGGGCCTTGCAGAAGGGGATCGAGCGCGACCTCGACAACACCGTCACGCGCACCTTGCTCGGCCGCGGCTATCCAGGTCCGGGCCTGTTCGCCAAGGTGTTCGACCAGGATTTCCAGCCGATGGTGGAGCTGGTGCAGGACACCTGCGGCCGGCACGACAATTTCGCGCTCGCCTGCACGGCAAAATACTACGAAGACATGGGCTATCCTGGCCATGCCAATTGCTCCGATAATTTCAGCGATGCGCTCGCACCCTATGGCGTCAAAAGGCGCCGCGGCTGGGCCGCACTCAATCTCTTCTACAACACGGCGATCGACCACAATAACGTGCTCTATCTGGACGAACCGTGGTCGCGGCCCGGCGATTTCGTGCTGTTCCGCGCGCTGACCGACCTGGTCTGCGTCTCCTCCGCCTGCCCGGACGATATCGACGCCGCCAATGGCTGGAACCCGACGCCGGTCCATATCCGCACCTATCCCGGCAAGGAGCGCTTCTCGCGCTCGGTTGCCTTCCGCGTGACCCCCGATGCAGAGCCCCAGATGACCAAGGAAACCGCCTTCCATCCGCGTCTCTCCGCGCTCACGCGCAACTACACGGAGTACCGCGGCTACTGGCTGCCCAGCCGCTTCAACAACGAAGGGCCGATCGGCGAATATTGGGCCTGCCGCGAGCGGGCGGTGATGATCGACCTCTCGCCTTTGCGCAAGTTCGAGGTGACAGGGCCGGATGCCGAGACGCTCCTGCAGCGCGCGGTGACCCGCGACGTGCGCAAGCTGTCCGAGGGGCAGGTGGTCTATTCCGCCATGTGCCACGAGACCGGCGGCATGCTGGACGATTGCACGGTGTTCCGGCTGGGCAAGGACAATTTCCGCTTCATCGGCGGCGACGAGGCGAGCGGCCTCGCGCTGCGAGAGTTGGGACAGAAGCTGGGACTGCGCGCCTGGGTGCGCTCTTCGACCGACCAGCTCCACAATCTGTCGGTCCAGGGCCCGAGCAGCCGCGAGATCCTCCGTCAGGTGGTATGGACGCCGCCGGCACAGACCAGCATCGAAGAATTGGGGTGGTTCCGCTTCACGATCGGCCGCATCGGCGATTTCAACGGCGCGCCGGTGGTGGTCTCTCGCACCGGCTATACCGGCGAGCTGGGCTACGAGGTATTCTGCCATCCCAAGGATGCGCTGACCGTATTCGATGCGATCGCGGAGGCGGGCAAGCCGTTCGACATCGCGCCCTGCGGGCTGGAAGCGCTCGACATGCTGCGCATCGAAGCCGGCCTCATCTTCTACGGCTACGAATTCTGCGACCAGACCGACCCGTTCGAGGCCGGCATCGGATTCACGGTGCCGCTGAAAACCAAGACCGAAGACTTCGTCGGCCGAGAGTCGCTGCTCAAGCGTAAGGAGCATCCGCAGCGCCAACTGGTCGGCCTCGACATCGCGGACAACGAGATGGCGGTGCATGGCGACGGCGTGTTCATCGGCCGCAACCAGATCGGCGTGGTGACCAGCGGCACGCGCTCGCCTATCTTGAAAAAGACCATCGCCCTCGCGCGCCTCGACGTGACCCACGCCGCGCTCGGCACGGAGGTCGAGGTCGGCAAGCTCGACGGCAAGATGAAGCGCATCCCGGCCAAGGTCGTGCGCTTCCCGCACTACGATCCTGAGAAGACAAGGGTTCGGGCCTGAACGGGAAAAATATCCGATCATCGGCCAAGCGGTTGCGGCGATAGGCTAATCTTCGCTCATCCGGCCGGGCGCAGGGACCGCTCCGGCGTCAGCCAGCGTCGGTCTTTGCTTTCACCGGCTTCCACATCTTGCTAGTGTCACCCAGTTGGCCGCACGCTAGAGGGGCTGGCGGCGTCGCTGCGGGGCCCGGATGGCAGTTCAGCGCAGATTGACCGCAATCATGTCGGCTGACGTTGTCGGCTACAGCCGGCTGATGGAAATCGACGAGGCGGATACACTGGAGCGCCTCAAATCCCTGCGCCGTCGACTGATCCAACCCCGCATCGCCGCGTGCAGCGGCCGCATCGTCAAGCTGATGGGTGACGGCGCGCTGGTCGAATTTGGCAGCGTGGTCGATGCAGTGGCCTGCGCGGTGGATATCCAGCGCGCCATGGCCGACGCGGAGCCCAACATGGCCGATGAGCGCCGGGTCCGGTTCCGGATCGGCATCAATCTGGGTGACATCATGATCGACGACGACGACATCTACGGCGATGGCGTCAATGTCGCGGCCCGGCTGCAGTCATTGGCGACTCCTGGCGGCATCGCCGTTTCGGCGACGGTGCGGGAGCATGTCGGCAGCAAGCTCGCCATCGAGTTCGAAGATATCGGCGAACATTCGGTGAAGAACATCGAACGGCCCGTAAGGGTCTATTGCGCGCGCCTCGGCGAAGCGCGCACGATTCCGTCCCTGCAGGCGCCGAAAGGCGACGGTCATGCGGCAAGTGGCGAAAGACCGTCGGTCGCGGTCCTTCCTTTTCTCAACATGAGCGGCGATCCGGAACAGGAATATTTCAGTGACGGCATCACCGAGGACATCATCACCGATCTTTCGAAGGTGTCCGGCTTGTTCGTCATCGCGCGGAACTCGGTCTTCACCTTCAAGGGCAAGCCAGTGAAGGTGCAGCAGGTGAGCCAGGAGCTCGGCGTCAAGTTTGTGCTGGAGGGCAGCGTCCGGAAGGCGGGGTCGCGTGTCCGCATCACGGCGCAGCTCATCGACGGCAAGGACGGCGGGCACGTCTGGGCGGACCGGTACGACCGGGACCTGACCGACATATTCGCGATCCAGGACGACATCACGCACACGATCGTCGACCAGTTGAAGGTCAAGCTGCTGCCGGAGGAAAAGAAGGTCGTTGGCCAGGCACCAACCGAGAACGTCGAGGCCTATACCTATTACCTGCGCGGCCGGCAGTTTCTGCACAGGCATTCCAAGTCGCACTATCTCCTGGCGAAGCGCATGTTCACGCGCGCCATCGAGCTCGATCCGCTCTACGCACGGGCCTATGCGGGCACGGCCGATTGCGATACGTTCCTCGTTCTCCAATACAACGTGGAGATACCCGTCGATCGCATTCTGGCGATGAGCGCGAAGGCGCTGGATCTCGATGACAGCCTTGCCGAGGCTCACGCCTCGCGCGGGTTGGCACTGTCGCTGGGCAAGAACTACGTTGAGGCTGTGGCCGAGTTCGAGAAGGCGATCGTGCTCGACCCGACTTTGTTCGAGGGCGCGTATTTCTATGGCCGCACCTGTTTCGCGCTCGGCAAGCTCGAGCAAGCGGCAACGCTGTTCGAGCGGGCCTCGACCCTCAAGCCGGATGACTACCAGTCGATGTTGCTCCTTACCATGATCTATCGCACGCTCGGGCGGATTGATGACATGATGCGGGCCGCGCGCGAAGGCGTCGAGCGCGCGACCCAGGAACTGGCGCGCCACCCCGAAGATCCGAGGCCGGCCTATTTGGGCGCGCTTGGGCTCTCTACCTTGGGCGAGCTCGATCGTGCCCAGGAATGGGCCGACCGGGCGTTGGCGATCGACCCGGACGACATCCTGACCCAATACAACATCGCTTGCTTGTACGCGCAGTCGGGAAAAAGCGAGGAGGCCATCGTTTTATTGGAGCGCCTTTTGCCACAGGCAAACCATGAGACGCGCTCATGGGTAAAGCATGATTCGGATCTCGATCCGATCCGCTCGCACCCGCGCTATCAGAATGTGCTCAAGCTGATCGGGTAGCTTCACAAAGAAGACGGCCGGGCTCACGGCCCGACCGTCCGGCAAAAAAGGGCGTTCGAGCTACTGCGCCGCCTTGCCCGCCGCGTCCGACATGAGCTGCTGGGCCAGGGCCTTCTTCTGCTCCGGCGTCATTTTCTTCACTTCGTTCTGGATGGCGCGTTCGTTGATGGCCTGGTTCCAGTAATCGAGCGATTCGATGCCGAGCAGTGCGAACTTGCCCACAAATTGCCGCAGCACTTCGTTGGTCGGGCCCATCACCCAGCCGGCCTTGCCGTCGCGCAGATAGCGCTCGATGCCAAGGCCGGGCTTGTAGCCGGTGCCGCCGCAGGCATGCAGCATCTTGTCGGTGACGTGCGCGACGTTCTTGGCTGCGGCGAACTTCACCTGCCACATCCAGGAGAGGTACTGCGCGCGCGGCAGGGCGGTCAGGTCCTTGTGGATCGACCAGTCGCAATTGTTGGTCGCCGCATCCATCGCCTGCGCCAGGGAATAATCCATCAGGCGGCAGGCATTGGTGTCGATGATCGCCTCGCCCACATAGTCCTGGATGGTCGGGTAGTCGCACACGCGCAGGCCGACATCGACATGCTTCTTCTTCGTGGTGTGCGACTTGGCGATGTCGATCATGGCGAGCGAGATGCCGTTCCAGCAGGCCGAGGAGCACAGCAGGAAGAATGGGTCGACGCATTCGTCGTTGGAATTGGCGCCGTCATTGACCGGGCCGACCAGGCGGTTGTCCGGAATGGTCTTGTTGTTGACGACCAGCGGACCGGACTGGTTGCCGCGCAGGCCGAGGCCGTCCCAATTGGCGGGATCCGCCTCCACCTCGTTGCCGAGAATGAGGAAGCAGGAGAGGTTGGCGTAGTTGCCGCCGAAATCCGGGCTGGTGGTCTGCACGATGTACCAGTCGGCGAAGCCGCCGGATGTCGTCCACGATGCCTTCTTCGTGACCTGCCAGCCGCCATCGACCTTCTTGGCGCTCGAGGAGACCGGATACCAGAAATGGCTGCCGGTCTCAGGATCGGAATAAGAGAGCGTGCCGACCAGGCAATCCTTGTCGATACGGCTGAGGATGTCCTTGAGGGCTGGATTGTTGTGATGGCGGAACAAGGCGGCCGCGACCGCGCCCAGATGCATGGTGTAGCACATGGCGGTCGAGGGGCAGCCGTAGCGCGCGATAGTTTCCACCGCCATCGCCGCGGCCACGTGGTTCTGGCCCATGCCGCCCAACTCCTTCGGCACGATCAGGCCGAGGAAGCCAGCCTTGGCGAGGCTCTGGAAGTTCTTGCGCGGATAGATGAGCTTCTTGTCGCTCTCAACCGCATTCTCGCGCATCGACGATTGGCAGAGGTCGATCAGCGTCTTCTGCAGCTTCTTCTGCTCGTCGGTCAACAGCCACTGCGGATCGAATTCGTAACCGAGGCCCCAGAACGGATCCTTGCCCCACATCTTGACGTCAGTCATTCCCGCGCTCTCCCTTGCTTAGGCGTTGACATCGACCATTGCCGGCGCGCTCCCTGATCCGCCGGACGATTGCGGTCCATCCTAGCCAACTACCGGCGGCCGGACCAAGATGGCAGACCGGTAGGAGCCAGTCCGCTAGACCGCTTCTGAGCCATTTCAGGGCCAATTAAACCAATTCTGGTCCAACCTGTCAAAACAACTTCCGCCGGGAATGTATGCGTGGGGGTGCGCATACAGTTGGACTGGAGCCCCTTTAAGCTGGACTTGTAACAATTCGGGCGTGGTGTGGCACCTCTTAACCGGTTAACCGGTCGAAGCAGGTCACTTGAGCGGACTTTCGATTCAAATGGCCCGGGGTTGGGTGGAACCGGGGCGGGTGTCGGGTACGCGTGCGAAGGTGTGCGACACACTTGCCTCGCGCCATCCAGCCGCCGGCCCTTCCGCGAACGGAGCCAATGAAGGCGTTTGTGTCGTATTCCCACCACGATGTTTGGGCGCTCGAGCGGCTGAAGGCTCACGCCGCGATGCTCCGTCGCGAGAAGCTTAGAGAAGCCTGGTCGGATCTGGAGATTCCGCCCGGCGGTGAAGAAGTCCTTCGATGATATCGACCGAAGCGACTTCGTCGGTGCGGGTTATGCAGAGATACGAACCTACTTCGAGCGCGCCGTGGCCGAGCTCAATGACATCCGGGTCGCGCTTACCTGAAGCCTGCGGCGCGCGGCGCGCGCACAAACGCGCTACCGGCGCGCTTCCATCGCCATCCGAACGGCCAAGCCCGTCAATACCGTTCCCATCATCCAGCGCTGAATCGCCAACCATCCGGGCCGGCGCGCGAGAAACCCGGCGATCGAACCAGCGGTCATCGCGACGAACGCGTTCACGCTGATACTCAAAGCAATCTGCACAAAGCCGAGTGCGAGCGACTGGCCCAGCACGCTACCGTGCTGCGGATCGATGAATTGCGGCAGCAGCGAAAGATAAAGCACCGCGATTTTCGGATTCAACAGGTTCGTCACAAAGCCCATCATGAACAGCTTGCGGGGGCTGTCGGCCGGCAGGTCGCGTACCTGGAACGGCGAACGTCCACCCGGCTTCACCGCTTGCCACGCAAGCCAAAGCAGATAAAGCGCGCCGCCGAAGCGCAATGCGTCGTACGCAAACGGCACAGCGAGTAGCAGTGCGGTGATGCCAAGTGCCGCACACAACATATAGACGACGAAGCCGAGCGCGACGCCGCCTAGCGAGATCAGCCCCGCCGCGCGGCCCTGGCAGATCGAACGTGAGACCAGGTAGATCATGTTCGGGCCCGGCGTAAGCGCTATGCCCAGTGCGACGAGGCCGAAGGCCAGAAGAAAAGTGTGTTCAGGCATTGCATGTCTTCTCCATGACAAGATCGTGGTAAGGCGGCTTACTCGACGGGCGGAAAGTCGACGTCGGTGCCGTTGATACGGTTGAAGGTATTGGTGAAGATGCCGAGTGCAATGGTCAGCGAGATCTCCGCCAACTGGGTGTCGGTGTAGCCGGCCGCACGGATGGCAGTAAACTCGTCGTCGCTGATCGTGCCGCTCGTGGTATGCAGGTGGGACACGAAGCGCACCAAGGCATCACGCTTGGCGTCACCCGTGGGCTGCCCCGCGCGAATGGCACGCAGCGCATCGACCGGCAGGCCCACCAATTTGCCCACGAAACTGTGCGCGGCCACACAGACGTCGCAACCAGTCTTCCCGCTGACTAACAGCTTGATGGTTTCGTGCTCTTGCCGGCTCAGGCTGCCCGAGTTCAATGTGCCTTGGGCGTCGAGCACCGCAGCCAAAGACGCCGGTACAAGGTAGCCTAACGCGGCGTACGTATTGGGGACGCGGCCACCGGAAATCTTCTTCACCCGCGCATAGATATCGGCAGTGGCGCCGGTGGCGGACGTGATGTCGGGAATAGCGATACGGCTCATGGTGGAACCCTTCATTAGGTGGCTAGGACTCAGGAAAACGGACGCAGCGTCAGGTCGAGGCCCAGGACCACGAGGAAGAGGAGAAAGCAGCGGCGGAAGGCTTTCGGGCTGATCTTCTGCCGCACAATCGAGCCCAGCCACATTCCGACGAGAGCGGGCAGAACAGCCAGCAGCGACAGGCCGAGCTGGTCAAGCCGGAACGCCATGGGCGAAGAGCCCTCCGGCGAGTGCAAACGTGGAGACGGTAAACGAAAGGCCAAGGGCGGCCTGCACGAGCTCGTCTTTCTGAAGACCCAACGACTGCACATAAGGCAGGGCAGGAATCACGAAGACGCCAGGTGGCGCCAACCGTGGGCAGGCCCATTCCAGTCACGCCTTTAACGACACCGGCTCCGAGAAACGTGGCGAGGAGCAGGCAGGTCAATCCGATGGTCAGAGTATTCATGCAGGGTATTTCGTCTCCGACCGGAATTGGCACAATGCGGTTTTTCCGATATTTCCTTCGGATTGTCCGAAGGTAATCTGTCATAGTGACTGCATGAAATTCGATCTCGCGGATCTGCGTCTGTTCCTCTGTGTGGTCGACGCCGGCAGTATTACGGCCGGGGCCAGACAGGCAAATCTCGCATTGGCCTCGGCAAGCGAGCGCATCAGCAACATCGAATCGGATGCCGGTGTCGCCCTGCTTGAAAGAAGCCGCAGGGGGGTGGTGACCACCGAGGCGGGGGAGGCACTGGCGCATCATGCGCGTCTGATACTCAGACAGCACAGCCTCTTGCAGGGAGAGCTACGTGACTTTGGTGCCGGCGCGCGAGGTACGCTGCTGTTGTATGCGAACACAGGAGCGTTGACGGGTTTCCTGCCGCAGAGGCTCGCGCCGTGGCTGGCGCAGCGTCCCCGCCTAAACATTGATCTGAGAGAGCGTACGAGTGCCGAAATCGTGAAGATGATCGGCGCAGGGCTGGCCGAAGCGGGTGTGGTATCGGATGCGGTAGACCCCGCAGGCCTCGCAATCCAGCCCGTCACCAGTGACCATCTCGTCCTGATTGTTCCCGTTGCGCACCGGCTCGCAGGATCGAAGGCGGTCTGCTTTGCCGACGTCACGGGTGAGCAGTTCGTTGGTCTGGAGGCCGGGAGTGCGCTTCAGGACCATATCGACGAACACGCCGCCGGTCTGCGCAAGACGCTGGCATTCCGTATCCGCATGAAGAGCTTCGAGGGGGCGTGCCAGATGGTGTCGCAGGGGGTGGGGGTGGCGATCGTCCCACAGGGCGCCGCAAGGCGCTTTCGAGGCAGGTATCCGTTCAGGACCCTCACGATCAGCGATGGCTGGGCGCGCAGACAGCTCTGTCTTTGCTTCCAGCGATGGCACACGCTGTCTGCGCCGATGCAAAGCCTGCTGGCGCATCTCGGCGACGGAGCGCAGACCCCGTAGTCGACAAACTGAAGGCCAAGATCGATGCGCCGACAATTAGGCCGACCGCCTTGCCAGACGGCGAAACGCTGGACATGCTTACCGTTGAGCAAAGTCTCATTGAAGCGAGGCAACTGGTACCAGTTGCCTAAGGGTTTCAAGCCAAGGGACGATAACTGAACAACGAAGCGGCCCGTCGTGAGGGCAAACCAAGCCGTACTAGGCCGCGAATGGAGCATATAACGTGAGCATGTTGTCGTGGCGACGCCCGCGCACAGTTGTGTACGTGTCGGCCGGCGACCGTTATGCGTTCGGTTTCAGCAGTACGCAGATATCATCTGCCGGCGTCATGATAGTCGTGCGTTGCTTTGCTCTGGTGACGCTGACGCGGAAATTCTGCCTCTCCTGGCTCATATCGGGGCGGCCCAGATTTCTTCCGACGATGCGATCGAGGTTTGCCTGAATAACGCTCTTAAAGCGCCGCGGATAAGCTACCAAGAATCGGCCGAGTTAATGCGGTAGAAAAGCAGCCAACCCCGTGTTGGACAAGAACCTGATGCGCCCCTTCAGGCCAGTGCCGTAGGTACGCAGTTCTCCACGCATCTGCTCCACTTGGCTTAGGATCAAACGGGCATGGCGGATCAGGGCATCACCCGCCGCAGTCGTAGTGACCCCCCGCCTATTTCGTTCCAGGAGCTGTGCGCCGAGCGAAGATTCC